>Ga0302251_1000098_pt1 | contig 105665 bp, 89 predicted proteins | sample AAG_RA_Gln_MG_FD_193534 | JGI IMG/M metagenome (GOLD analysis project Ga0302251, IMG submission 193534) | Enriched activated sludge microbial communities from anaerobic digester in WTTP, New Holstein, Wisconsin, United States - AAG_RA_Gln | ecosystem: Engineered > Bioreactor > Anaerobic >... | reverse complement strand
GGGATCGTGTTTGCATAGGATATTATGGCCTATGTCCAATAGATAGCTCAATTTTCGATGATTGCTGCCAACAGAATTCCGGATGTAAGAGGCAAAAATCCTTGCATGTGAAAAAAGAATGCTATCTACTCACCAGCATAACAAACTGCAGCATTCTAAATAGCCAAATAAGCGTTGATAGATGATTCCAGAAATTTTGATAGTGCAATTTATAATGCGTGTTTGTATAAAAACCAGCGCTGCTCTGATAAAACACGTATGAGATTTTAATAACGTTCATACTCTTCCATATGACGGTAATCATCTGTTTTCACCCCGCCTGGTCTCCCTCTTCCCGATATGCATGTTAAATCGACGGCCTGCGCTCTGTCCAGGATGGTTTCAGACTGAAGCAATGAAGGCTGCCTATATGGATCCCATGTGGAACTTGCTTGTCAAAGCCAGGTGCGGTTTAATTAGATCATGGAACAGAAACAATGACGAAGAGGGGATTGCAATGACTTCATCGATCAACGGCTCCATCAACTACGGCAAGGCCCTGAACGAAATGAAGCAGAAATATATCAGGCCATTGAAGGATGATGATTACCTCATGGCCGGGATCAGAGTGGGAATAAACACGGCTGACACTTATGTCGCGCTGAACAACCTGGTTCCGGAGCCGGTCAGCCCCGGCTTCCCTGCCACCCACAAAGAGATGTTCGGAATAATCGGAGGACTTACGCAGGCAGGCTTCGGATTGATCAAGTGCACGATGAACGTCAACAGGGAATACCAGAAGTCAATGAAAGTCAGCGGAGTGGGAGACATAATAACAGGCGCAGGCCTCTGCTCGCAGGTTACATTTGGTGCGTCGGCGCTGCCAGTTACTCTGCGCGGAATGAAAGGCAGCGGCGAGGCAACAAAAGTAGCCAGCCCGACCTTCTGCATCTTCGCAAATGTATTTCCCGCATAGAAATCGCTTACCTCATCTACTTTGCTCCGCACATCGTGGTCCATAACTTCGGGATTGTTGAGGCCCTTCTCGACTCTCTTCAGATCTGCGAGGTCCCTGCAGGCTCTGTTGTATTGCTCTCTGTACTTCGGATCCTTGAAATCCAGTATAGCTGCATTGCTGACTGCGCCGTCGCTTATAGAGACGCCTGATACAGGGCTGGATGCGTTATATATCATCGGCCTGCTGTTGAGTGTTCCGGCTGCTATACTGACCATGGCTCATGACCTCTCTGCGGGATATCGCCTTCATTCATCTGTCAATAATATTTCACCACGGCCGGATGTTACAATCAAGTTCCACAGATGTCCCAACTGAACAGGGTGCCTCCAGGCAAATCTGTGAAAGCTGCTGAAAGGATATGTGCAGGACGTGCGAGAACTCTCAATATCTTCTCACAACGAGATATGCAAGGCAGGAGCAGTTTCATATGAAGGAAAAGGTGCTTGTAGGGATGAGCGGAGGCGTCGATTCGTCGGTGGCGGCGGCCCTTCTCATCGAAGAAGGCTACGACGTGGCTGGGATCACGATGAAGATCTGGGAGGGAGAGCCTGGCGGGAGCGCAGGGAGACAAGGCTGCTACGGCGCCGGAGAGCTCCACGACATAGGGGATGCCAGGCAGGTGGCGTCACTTCTCTCAATCCCTTTTCACATAATAGATCTGGCAAAGGAGTACAGGGAGCATGTTCTATCGTATTTTAAAGAGGAATACAGCCTTGGGAGGACTCCGAACCCCTGCGTGCGCTGCAACCACAAGATTAAGTTCGGCCACCTGCTCGGGAAGGCCGCTGAAACAGGACTCAGCTTCGATTACTTCGCCACGGGCCACTATGTCATAAAAGAGTTTTGTGAGGAGACCGGGCGCCACATCCTCAGAAAAGGGGCAGACCCCAGGAAAGATCAGTCGTATTTTCTGTCATACCTCGAGCAGGGCCAGCTGGCCCGCTCCCTGTTCCCTCTCGGCAAGATGCGGAAGGACGAGGTCAGGGCCATCGCGGCGAAATACAGCCTCCCTGTCGTGGAGAAAGAGGAGAGCCAGGACTTCATCGAAGACGGGAACTACGCGGCTCTTTTCGATTCGCCTCCCCAACCCGGACCGATAGTCGATCTGGAAGGCAATGAACTCGGTACTCACAAGGGGATAATCCACTACACTGTCGGCCAGAGGCGCAGAATAGGCATCTCCGCGAAAGAGCCGCTATACGTGATATCGATAGACAGTGACAGAAACACTATAGTGGTGGGCCCTGCAGAGCACCTCTTCTCACGGGAGCTCACCGCCTCAAACGTCAACTGGATAAGCATCAGCAGCCTGGGCGGACCGAGAAGGATCAAGGCAAAGATCAGAATCGCCCACAGGGAGAGTGACGCTATGCTCATCCCAGCTGAAGCCGAAGATCAGGTAAAGGTGAGGTTTTCAGAACCTCAAAGAGGTATTACACCGGGGCAGATCGTAGTATTCTATCAGAACGACAAGGTCCTAGGCGGCGGGATCATAAAAAAATCAGAACAGCAACGGCAAAGGAGCGGTCAATGATTCCAGGGAGAATTCTGTTCGTATGCACGGGAAACCAGTGCAGGAGCCCCATGGCCGAGGCTCTCTTCAGGCACATGCTGAGAGAGGGCAATCTGAACGGCGATGGAGAGGTCAATGTCAGCTCTTGCGGCACCGGCGGATTCGTCGGGTGTCCTGCCACGAGGGAGGCCATCGAGGTCATGAACGAGCACGGTGTGGACCTGAGCCACCACGTCTCCCGCGGCGTATCTGAAGATATCCTCGCGGAAGCCGATCTGGTATTCGCCATGGCGAAGCGCCATCAGGACATCCTGGCCATGATGTATCCCCGGTACTCGTCGAAGACCCATCTGCTGAAGCAGTATGCAGAAGATACAAGCCCTGACATGTACAGCAGGGACAATAGCAGGGATATAGAGGATCCTATAGGAAAAGACATAAGCGCGTACAGAGATGTATACAGGCAACTCAAAATAGCTTTAGAAAGGATCCTTACCGCCTGGAGCGGCGACAGGCACTCGTGATCAGCACTGTTTCTCGCCGAGAGTCTTCTCTATCTTTCTCTTGACTCTCTGCAGTGCGTTGTCGATGGATTTCACATGGCGCTGCAATTCTTTCGCCATCTCCTGATAAGATTTGCCTTCGAGATAGGACAGAAGGACCTGCGATTCGAGATCGCTCAGGTTCTCCTGGATCTTCTCTCTCAGATCGTCAGACAGCTCGTGGCTGATGAATACTTCTTCGGGGTCGGTAATCTTTGTGCCTGAAAGTATGTCGAGCATCGTGCGGTCCGAATCCTCATCATAAATAGGCTTGTTGAGAGAGATATACGAGTTCAGGGGTATATGCTTCTGGCGCGTTGCCGTCTTTATGGCTGTGATAATCTGGCGGGTGATGCAGAGTTCGGCAAAGGCTCTGAATGAAGAGAGCTTGTCTGCCCTGAAGTCTCTGATCGCCTTGTAGAGGCCGATCATGCCTTCCTGTATTATGTCTTCCCGGTCGGCTCCAACAAGGAAGTACGATTTTGCTTTGACTCTTACAAAGTTCTTGTATTTGTTGATCAGGTACTCTGTAGCAATCTCTTCCCCGTTTTTCGCCAGCTTGACTATCTCCTCGTCTGATTCCTGATGGAGATTGGCTAATGTATTATGCGCGGTTTTTAGCAAGTGAATGTCCTCCGAAAACTTTGTTTGACGACATCTTTTTCTATTATATAGATCGCGCATTTTAAAGTCAAGTCTTTAGACGTTTTTTTTTCCTGTCCTCTGTAAAAGCACCTCATAAAGGAGCAGCGCGCCTGCCACACCAACGTTGAGCGAGTTAAGTCTCCCCCGCAGCGGAATATGAACCTTATAATCGCATATCGACAGGAGTCGGCGGTCCAGCCCCCTTCCTTCACCTCCAAGCACAATCACCAGGGGAGCAGTATAGTCCGGAGTCCTGTAATGTGTATCTCCCCCCATATGAGCGCCAATCAGTGTCATGCCCTTTTCCTTGAGAGCCAGGAGCGTTTCATAAAGATTTGTCACTCGAGCAACCGGCACATAGCTGTCTGCCCCGGAGGAGACTTTGCTGACTGCAGGGGAAAGACCTACAGATTTATTCTGCGGAATTATTATGCCATCAATACCGACTGCTTCACCGGTTCTGAGAAGGGAGCCCAGATTCTGAGGATCCTGAAGCTGAAAGCAGGCAAGAAGGAAAGGGGGTTCATGCTTTTCTGTAGATTGCAGCAGTATCTCATCAATGCTCTTATATGCTCTCAATGAGACTTTTGCCACAACACCCTGATGAGAGGAGGTCCCGGCAATAGAATTCAAACGGGATTTTACGACAAATACAAAGGGGATGTGATGCGCCTTGACCAGGTTCCGGAGCTCTATCAGCGTGCTGTCCGGTTCTCCCAGGAGGAAGAACACCTTGTCGATCCCGACTCCGGCGTGCAGCGCTTCCCGCAAAGGGTTTCGACCATAGATGACATGAGCTATACCCTCTTCCATACCACTCCAGTCGGGGTGTCATTGATCTCGATTCCGCGCTCTTTGAGGAGATCCCGGATCTCGTCAGATCTTTTAAAATTCTTTTCCTTGCGCACTCTCGCCCTCTCGTCCAGAAGTACCTGTTCCTCGTCAGAAAGAGTATTATCGGCTTCCGTCTCAGAGAGTCTGAGCCCCAGTATGGAGTCCAGCTCAAAGAAGAATGCCCGGATCTTTTCTCCACCGCCTCGCGTGATTTCATCTCTGGCGATCATGATATTAATCTGTGTGATCAGGTTGAAGATGGCTGCAAGAGCCTGAGGTGTATTGAGATCATCGGCAATCCTCTCACAGAACTCGCTGCGGGCAGATTCAATCAACGGCTCGACCGGCACGGCTCTGCTGCTTTTTTCAGGCAGATGAAGAAGCCTGGATAGGAAGTCCTTTAATCCCTGAACAGTGTTAGTGGCTGCTTTCAGAGCCTCGAAGGTAAAATTCATCTTTGAGCGATAATGCGTGGATATATACAGATAGCGAATCGCCACTGGTGAATAGCCTCTGGCTATAAGATCGCGAAGAGTATAAAAGTTCCCCAGCTTTTTGCTCATCTTCTTGCCGTCTACAAGCAGGTGCTCACTGTGAACCCAGTATCTCACGAACTGTTTCCCTGTATACGCCTCTGACTGAGCTATCTCATTCTCATGGTGCGGAAATATATTGTCTACGCCGCCCATATGAATATCCAGCTCTTCTCCAAGGTATTTCATGCTCATGGCCGAGCATTCAATATGCCACCCAGGCCTGCCCCGTCCCAGAAGCGTATCCCAGTATATCGCACCGTCCTTTTCATCCCATGCTTTCCAGAGTGCGAAATCAGAGGCAGTCTCCTTTTCATATTCATCCATCTTTACGCGTTCGCTGGTTTTCATTTCATCTCTGTTGATGCGGGCCAGTGCGCCATAGCGCTCAAATCTCTGTATAGAGAAGTAATAGCAGTTATCCTCGCCTTTGTAGGCAACGCCTTTTTTCACAAGATCGTCGATAATTGTCACCATCTCAGGGATATGATCAGTGGCCCTGGGATAGAACTCGGCCTTCTCAATATTCAGCTTTTCCATATCCTGAAAAAAAGCATCGGTGAAAGGAGCGGTAAAATCCCTTAGCTCCACTTCCTTCTCAATTGTCGCCCTGATTATCTTATCATCAATATCGGTTATATTCATAACCTGTGTTACGTGATATCCGGCAAATTTCAGCACTCTTCTCAGCAGATCTTCAACCACGTATGTCTTGAAGTTGCCAATATGAGCATAATCATAAACTGTCGGGCCGCATGTATAAAGACGGACACGACCTTCTTCCAATGGAATAAAGGGCTGAACAGTTCTGGAAAGTGTGTTGTGAAGGGCTATTTTCATGGGATCAGCTTTCTTCATGCTCCTGTTGAGCCGTTTCAAAGCCTGAATCTTCTTCACGCTCTTTCATAGCCATATCGAGATGGGCTAGAAAGCGCATGGGACTGAATGGTTTAACGATATAGGCGTGTGCTCCCGAGGAAATGCTCATATGATGATGTGAATCATCTTCATTGGAAGACATGACAATGACAGGAATACCAGAGGTAACCTCTTCAGATTTGAGCCGCTCCATAAGCTCTATGCCGTTCATTTCTGGCAGCTTCAGCTCCGTCACTACTATATCCGGAGCCTCTGAAAGGGCAATCTCCATAGCCTGCGAGCCATTTTGGGCAAAGATGATCTCAAGTTCCTCATTCATGAAGACCACATCAATCACTCTGCGAAATATTTCATCGCCTTCAGCGATTAGAACCTTTTTCATGACGATGCGGGTGATCCTTTCATCATATGTAGCAATTCGGCCAATATTTCTGATTCCCTGTCAAAAAAGCCAGAAGATAAACGCTCAATCCGGCTGTAATCCAGAATATAACTGACAACATCATCAATAACAGGGTTTAAAATGTGCGTAAGTTACAGAAGATATGAATTGTACTTTTTTTATTAATTTCCTTCTATACTAAAGCTTAAAATAATCACCTCCGGAAATTGATTGAACATTCTTCATCATCGCCGTTTTCTGGAAAAAACGATGGAGCTTCTGGACGAAAGTCTCACAAGATCACCCGGATGAATCTCCCGGGGCGATTCAACCATTACAGAAACCCCGTTCAGATACATTACCACATCTTCACTGAGTTGCTGTATCACAAAAACATCACTCTTACAGGTAATCGCAGCGTGAATAGACTTTACATCGGGATCAGACAGCACGATATCACAATGAGGAGCCCGCCCGATAGTAACCGTTTCTCTGTTGATATCAAAAGTTTTTCCTCTGTCAGAGTCCTCTCCCTCTGTTATCTCCAATACATATTCACCAGGACGAAAGGCGGTCTTTCTATCCCTCAGTACCATAACAGTATCGCCACATGTAAGCGTATCGCCTGATGATATCTCAGTCTCATCAAATGAAGAAACAGGATCACCATTTAAATAAAGAGGCGTACTCCTGTTATCATTTCTGATATGGAAGCTCCCCCTCTTAAAGATAATCGTAGCCTGAGACTCTCCAATCTGCTCGTCTTGAAGCTGTATATCGTTAAATATGCACTGCTTCCTGCCCAGGCGTATGCACCTGCCCTCTCTGAGATCCTTTCTCAGAAAAGTAATGTGATTACCACGATCAGGGCCCGCCAGGATGGAAAGCTCGTAATCCGGATCTATCAGATTTTTAACATGCAACAATGCAATATCAATCTCCTCTTCACTTACAACATACTGAGGAGATCGCGGTCTTTCAGCTTCATCGACGACTATTGGAATCATTCTGGGCTTCTCAGTAAAATCAAGGGGTATTGATTTGAACCTCATAGACTCCTCCACCACTATGGAGACAGCCATCGGCTCATTCTTCTCTTTTTCTCCGACAGTGGAGGATTTGCTGCCGCCTTTTTCCGCAGGAGAGGATGACTGCAGAGGTGATGACAAAGCCTCTTCCACAGGAGAGGATGGCTGCAGAGATGATGACAAAGACTCTTTCACAGGAGAGGATGGGTTCAGAGGTGATGACAAAGACTCTTCCACAGGAGAGGTTGGCTGTAGAGGTGATGACAAAGCCTCTTCCACAGGAGATGATGGGTGCAGAGGTGATGACAAAGCCTCTTCCACAGGAGATGACGACTGCAGAGGTGATGATAAAGCCTCTTCCACAGGAGAGGATGACTGCAGAGGTGATGATAACGCTTCTTCAGGATAAAAAGGATCAGAGTGAGAAGCTCTCTCTTCTGTTCCATCAGCAGAAAACGTCAGTGCCGGTGTGATCACTTCTTCAATCACCACATTTTCCTTCCTTACACGGAGCACTGTAGTGCCCACAAGGAGATCATCTCCTTCATCGAGCAGTACCTGACGCTGAGAAGTAATATCTGTGAAATTTTCCATGGTATCCGTCGCTCTTCTCACCTGTGAGGTGAGCGGCGAATGATCAGATTTAATGACTCCGTATCTACCTTCCCTGGAGTTCCAGTGTAGAAAAATATGCTCTTCCGGAATATAATACTCGTTTAGAAGGATCTCATACTCTTCAGCATCCCTTGCTCCCTGCAGCCTTCCCATTACATGGCGCGATGCCGTGAGCGGGAAAGTCTTACCGAGGTCTTCTCCTTCAGTAACTTCGAGATAATACAGGCCTCCATCCAGAGGGCGCTCATCTTTTTCGAGAAGAAAGCTGAAATCTACCTTCTCGGTCTCGGCTGTGCTTTCAATCGAAACTGACTCATGTGTTACCTTGAATACCAGAAGGCCCATCTGGATCTTATCTCCCTCCCGGATAATCCTCTTCTGCTCCACTGGAAGAGTATTCACCAGTGTGGGATTTGTCTTGGACTTATGAAAAATATGATATTCTTTCTTTTCATCATTCCAAATCAGCATAGCGTGGATCCGGGAGACAGTGGGCTCATTGAAGAGAATCCAGTGGGTAATCCTCTCATTGGGAATGAGCTTTCTTCCAAGTGTCAGCTCCTTGCTTTTCAATGGGATCTTCTTACCCCTGTCGGCGCCTTCCAGCACCTCTATCTGAAAGCCTGAATTAAAGATCATACTGGAACCTGCATTGTCGTGAATAATGCTGCACCTGTGCAAAAACCGCACTGACAGCAGACTGTACTTTTCTACAGAACAGATAAAAATCCCCCCATGATATATGAAAAGTCTTATGTACAGGACATTTCAGGCTGGTGGTGTCAAATTAACAATATATTAACAAAATCTGCTTGAATGCGCCATGCAGGATATGGTATCCTGAGTATAGAACAAGAGGGTTTCCCAGACTGGATACAAAAAAATTTCGAATACACAAAAACTAAGGAGGCTTGAGCGATGCCCTACTATTCATCAGCCAGCAGCAGAAAACCGAGCTCAAGGAGTGCAAAGAGCACAAAGAGAGCTCACAGCCGTGATTTTTTAGCTCAATCCGTCACTACAACTGACGGCCGCCCGAAAGAGTCGATCAGAGAAGTCACACTCAAACTGATGGCTCTTATGAAAGCGAAGAGAGAGACAACTCCATCGCGATAAGCGGACTATCACAGTGTGCATATAAAGAAACATTTACTAAAGTGAATACCGAAGCCTGATAAATGATTTTTCAGGCTTCTTTGTTTTGTGCACAGGGAAGCTGATGATTGTCTTGATTTAATTCCGATATAATCGTATAATAACAGAGATCTTTACTTCTACCTGTCGGCACTTATTTTACCTGTTCAGAATAAGGAGGATTACCATGAAGAACTCGGTACTTCTATGTATAATGTTCTCGGCTTTTCTTCTCTTCTTCGCCACACCTGTCCGATGTCAGGATCTATCACCTTCAACATATGGAGGGGAGATTCTCGATATCACCTCTGACCACGTCAAAGGAGAGATCGTTGTGGATCTGAAAGATAACATCTCTGAATCTGAGATTCAGGAACTGGTGCGAAGCAAACATATCCCTCTCCATTACAACAGCCCTTTTTCGAAGAAATCCAGACTGATGATTGCCAGGGTTGGTGAAGATAATATGAAGTCGGTTCTGGACTCCCTCTCTCGTGATCCCAGAGTGGAGAGCGCAGAGCCAAACTATGTCTATTACGCCTTCGATGAACACACCTCATCGTATCCCAACGATCCACTGTACAAATATCAGTGGCACATGGAGAAGATAAAAGTCAGAGACGCATGGAAATACACGACTGGAGCCAATGTGATCGTAGCAGTCATAGACACTGGTGTCGCCTACGAAGATTACAAGAACTTTCACAGACTCGAGGACCTGTCGCTAACCAGATTTGTCTCTCCTTACAACTTTGTCTCCAGGGGAACACACGCCAACGACGATCACGCCCACGGCTCCCATGTGGCCGGAACAATTGCACAGAGCACAAACAACAGCAAGGGAGTCGCCGGCATTGCATTCAATGCATCAATCATGCCGCTCAAGGTTCTGAGTTCATCCGGCATGGGAAGAACTTCCGATATCGCTGATGCAATCAAATATGCCGCAGACAACGGCGCAAAAGTCATCAATATGAGCCTGGGAGGACCGATATCGAGCGTCACGATGGAAGACGCCTGCAAATATGCTTACAACAAAGGTGTAACGATAGTCTGTGCCGCCGGCAATTCAAAATCTGAAAACGTCTCCTACCCGGCAGCCTATAAGGTGTGCATTGCCGTCTCAGCCATCAGGGATGACGATCAACTGACGTTCTACACCAACAGAGGGAAAAATATAGACATAGCAGCTCCCGGTGGAGATCTTAACGTAGATCAGAACGGTGACGGATATAAGGATGGAGTGCTTCAGAACACTATAAAGGTTAAAAACCCCGAACAGGAGGACTACCTGCTCTTCCAGGGGACATCAATGGCATCACCGCACGTTGCAGGCGTGGCAGCACTCATCGTTTCCCTGGGATACAGCAATCCGAAAGTTGTAGAGCAGATCCTGAAAAAAAGTGCAAGAACAAAAGGAGTTGACGATCTCAAGAAAGGATATGGCGCCGGCATTCTAGATGCCGAGAAAGCGGTCTATCTGGCCGGCTTCATAGACGGGCTTGTAAAACTCCTGTGCGCTTTCGCCATGACAGGCCTGCTCCTTTTCTGGTTCCGGGGAGCTCCTGAAGATATCAGAAGAGTGATCTCTCCGCTCTTCCTCTCCGGCCTCATCATAGGCTCATGCGGGCTCTTCTTCCTTCCATCGATGGGAATCGAAAATATACCCTGGAAGCATATCCTGCTTCGTGGTTTTCCCCAGTGGGATATCGCAGTGCTGGGCGCTCAGTTTCATGGGAATGTCCTCTTTTACAGCGCTCTTTTCCCCTTCGCAGCAACCTTTCTCTTCTTCGGAAACCGCTTCCTCAGAGCCATCACAGCAGGATTTGCCACAGGTGTGGCAGCACATCTGCTCTTCACTCTAATAGTGAGACCTGCAGAGATCCAGTTCATCCCGAGCTTTCTCGGCATCGACAGAATCTGGCTCTGCATCAACTGCATACTCTGTCTGTACTTCGCCTACATGCTCTTATCACTGTTTTCAGACAGGGTGCGAAAAGGAGAAGAGCCTTAAGAAGAGGAATTCTATAAAAGGGAGAGAGAGCAATGAAGACATTGAAAGGTAAAATCGAAAAAAGTGATGTAGAAGGCGGGATATGGCTCCTAGTGACAGATTCCGGCGAACGATATCAGCTCCAGGGTGGAGACAGAGAGCTTTATATCAAGGGAAGGAAAGTGTCGGTGAGCGGCACAATCGATGAGGAGATGATGGGGATCGGGATGATGGGTCCTGTCTTCACAGTGAAAAAATATCAGATAGTGTGATTTTTCTCTGAGAAAATATGCGGAGTGAAAATTGTGAACAACAGGGAAAAAAAGAAATGCTATGAAGTCAACTGTTCAAAGCCTCCTCTTAAAAAAGTGGGGATCAATATGCTGAGAATTCTCGGTATCCAGCCGGGCGCCGAGGAGTATGACAGGCAGAAACACCTCATTGCAGTTGGCATTTGCCAGGACCACTTTCTGGAAAGATTCCCCTCATATGTAACTTTTAAGAAGGCTTTTTTTCAGGGTATTCTCATGATATCAAAAGCTCAGTATATCACCCTGTCAAAGGAGCTTTACAATACTTCGGTTGGCAGGATGGACGAAGGTGACTTTAAAGGCACCCCGAGGAACTAGCGCCGCTTCAGCGTGATGTATGTATAATAAAAAGTGCGCCGCATTATGACGCACTTTATTATCAGCCTTGCAGTCAGATTACTATCGACTATACCACTCTCTTATCAGAGAGTTGAAACTGCAGAGAAGAGCTCCTGAAGATCTATCGTTCTTTTCCGGCATAAAGTTGGACGTGCCGAGCATCTGCATGAACTCCTGTATGATATGCTGCAGCTCCCAGCCTTCAGCTCCAGACCGAACATAGCAATCATTTTTCATATTAAACCCCTCCCTGACATCTTCCTTTACTTGCATGTCACGCAATTACCCGGAAAAGTCAAGATGCTGATTGTAACTTCTTTGTTACTTATATGAATTTCATGTAAATTTTTGTAATTATCTGCATTACTCATGATAGCACCGCTTTCTGGTCCGGCACAATCCTGACAACAATTTCCTGATGATGCTCTCTCACGATAAGAGCAGCGCCCTTACGGTGTGGCCTGTCAACGCGAAGTTGCTCGAAATGACCGGCAGGACAAGCTTGCATGTCAGGGGTAAACGCTGTCTCCCCCGTTTTTCATCCTCCAGGGGGTTGACATAATACTACAGATGTAGTATTATATGAGCAGAATATTCGGGAGACTGTTATGAGCAAGCTTCAACACTATATCAATCTTGGCGAGCTGGAGCTCGAGATACTTGACAAGGTATGGGAGAAGACCCCGGCCACGGTAAAAGACATACATGAAGAGCTTCAGAGAAAGCGCGATATAGCCTACACAACAGTTATGACAGTAATGTCCCGGCTGGCAGACAAGGGCGTGCTGAGACGCTCACAGGAAGGGCGCACATACATATACTCCGCTCTGTTTTCAAGAAACGAGATCGCCTTCAGCTTCATAGACCGTGTACAGAACAAGATATTCCAGGGAGATGTCAAAGAGCTGTTTTCCTCACTGATTGACAGAAGTGCCGTCTCAAACGATGATCTGTCCATACTTAAAGCCATGATAGAGGCAAAGGAGAGATCTCTGAATGGATAGTATCCTTCTTTCCTCATTTAAAACGATGGTGAACCTGACCATCAACTTCTGCTTCTGCACGGCCATCATACTTATTATCATAAAAGTCCTGAATGTCAGGAGCCCTCATCTGCGTTACTATCTCCTGATGATTCCCCTCCTCAAGCTTGGATATGACGGCATAAGGGGCTTTTTGTCTCCTGCACCGCTTTTTCCAATTCCTGTAGATCCTGCCCATATGGATCTCTGCTTTTCAGTGGGGCTGGGATCATACGGCGTCACACTCTGGTCTCTCATCTTTTCCTGTATTATCGGCCAGCATATATATTCGCTCGGAGACATTGCCGTTTCTCTGCTGGGAGACAATATGGCTGTTCTCCTGGTCACCGCTCTTCTTTCGTATTCGGCGTATCTCATCATCAGGCGATACAGCGCATTTGTCCGCACAAAAAAGGAGCTGCTTGACTCATCTTTTTCACTTCCAGAGCTGAAATCTCACCTGCAGAAGATTCTAAGTAACAGAAAATATGACTATATGTTGTGGAAGCCTGACATACTGGTTTCTGATGCCATCAACACACCGTTGGTAATGGGAGTGATTTCTCCTCTTATAATGATACCTTCGTCGCTTTATGCGCAGCTCAGCCGTGAAGAGCTTGCCCTTATACTGGAGCATGAGATGAGTCATATCGTGAGGCGTGACAACCTGACCAATCATCTCGTCACAATGCTGAAGGACATCTTCTTCTTTCTCATTCCACTGTCATATCTCGTAAAGATGCTGAATGCCGAGAGAGAGAGGATCTGTGATATGATGGCTACAGAAGAGGATGAAGGCAAGGCCCTCACATTTTCCCGCGCCCTTCTGAAAGTGGCGGCAAATACGCTCAAACACGATGGTGCGATGATCCAGCATGGACTCCAGAGCGCTACACTTTTCAGGCTGGACAGAAATGAGCTTACAATGCGTGTAAAAGATATGCTCGCCTCAACCGGGCACAGGAAGGGAATATTTGACAACAGATTTGCCTATATAGTGCTGACAGCTTTAGTTTTCAAAATGCTTATTGGGATATCCTTTTTCGCCACCTCAGAATGTATTGTCACCTGCACCTGTGCAGCAATGAGGATTGTGGTAAGCGCTTAAGGAGCTCCAGCAACATAATATATCGGAAAGAGGAGGATCTCACATGCCTAAGTTAAGAGCTGCCTGTATTGTCGGATTGCTGCTTCTTCTATGCCTCACTGCAGTGTATTTTTCTTCCGATGTCAGGGCTGAAAATCCATACCTGTCAACAATACTGCACCCACAGCCCTTCCTGGACACCTGTTCACTGCTCTCTGCGAATCCCCCGACAAAGACTCAGAAAGAAGATGACAAGAAGGAGAAAGAGAAAAACCTTCCCAACTACAGAAAATACCTGGATAACCAGGAACAGCTTGGATTTTCTCCCTCTGCCAGGTTCTTCTCATCATTACACGGGCTTATCACCGCTTACTTCTACGGCAATGTAAGCCAGAGCAGACTCACAGAATCAACGAAGAACGAAATCGAGAGACTCCTCAGAGAAGCCAAGGTGACTGTTGCCGGAACCGGCGCCGTCTATGAGACACCTGAGGCATATCTCGACTATGCACTCGCCACATACGGCACGTCAGTATCGAAGGATCTTATCACTTACGCAGCACTGTGCGGTCTGCTGAAAGGGATCGACGATCCATATACAATTTTCATGACTCCGAAGGAGTACAGCATTCTGATGGAGCAGATGCAGTCAGCCTCTTTCGGAGGAATCGGCGTCTACATAGAGATGGACACCACCAATAATAACTGGCTGACTGTCCTCGAGGCGATCGAAGGGACACCGGCATACAGAGCGGGAATGAAGGCCGGCGACGTAATTGCCGAGATTGACGGCAAGCCGACCAAAGGCTACACAATTGACATGGCAGTGGCCAAGCTGCGAGGCCCGCAGGGCTCACCTGTAGTGCTGACCATCACGCGCAAGGGAACCAGCGGCACGATGAAATTCACACTCAACCGGGAGAAGATACAGGTAAAATCAGTAACCTCGAAAGTGCTGGACAACTCGATTGGATATGTACGCCTCCGCCTCTTCGGAGAGGAAACGAGCAAGGAACTGGAAGATGCGCTCCATTCACTTCAGGCAAAGGGTGTGAACTCGATAATAATGGACCTCAGGAACAACGGAGGCGGATATATCACAGCCGCTGTTGATATCGCCAGCATGTTCGTCAACCAGGGAGACTCTATCGTCAAGGTAATGGATAAATCAGGCAACGCAAGGGTCCACGTCTCACGCGGCACATACCGCCTCAACCTTCCCCTGATAGTGCTGGTGAACAAGTTCTCGGCCAGCGCATCGGAGATTACGGCAGGAGCGTTGAAGGACTACAATAGAGGCACGCTTGTAGGCACAAAGACTTTTGGGAAAGGCTCAGTTCAACAGGTCATACCTTTCCAGGATGGATCGGCGCTCAAGATTACAGTATCCCATTACTATACTCCCAAAGGCAGCGACATCGACAAGCACGGCCTTCAGCCGGACATTCTGGTAGACATGGAGCCCAAGGAAGTTGGCAAAGACAAGGATCCCCAGCTGGATAAGGCAGTTGAGCTGTTGAAGAGCAGGGTGCATACATCCAGGTAATCAACAACGTCTAAATGTGTAAGGGAAAAGCACACATTCAGTGCCAGATGATGAATCTCTTTAAAAATATTATAGACACGGTTTTTATCACTGATCGATACGTATCAGCTCATAATTATTCAGTTTGAGAAGGACAGGGAACTGTCCCTCCCTCTCTATGACTGTCAAGCAGCTACCAATATCAGTCATGCTCTGTAGCTGATTGCGGTAACATTCCAGCAGCTCTGGCCGCATCTGAAGCTGCAGCGCAGGCTGGAGTATTGGATCAAGCTGCCTGACGAACTCAGCGTTTAATCCCCACAACCCGACAGTTGCGATCTGAAAAAGATCATCCGCTTTGATGCGAAGCTCAAGAAACAACATGTTGATCCTGTTTTCCTTCCAGGTAACGGTAAATGCGGCCGCTTCAGCGGAAATCATCTGTTTATCCTCCAGATGGAAAGGCAGAGCGTCAACAGTTTTGTATTCATCAATCTTTTCATTGCCAGTCTGATCAAGCCAGTGCACCATGTCTAATACTCCCTGGTCACCTTGTAGTTGTTTTTTACCAATATTTTGAACTGATTAGTATGCCTGACCATCGATATCAGCTTATTATGATTCTCTTTATTATCAACTTTATCAAGCAGGTGCTCAAGTGAGATACCTCTATCTGCCAATAAATTCACAAGCTTCTGCAGCATGACCGGCCTGCCCATATACTGTCCCATCATAATAAGAATATTCTTTTCTTTGCCAGCGTTCACAATTAAATCATCGGCCGTGTTAGCTATCCAGTCGGCAGTTTTAACGAGATTTTTATCTTCTTTAGCCATGATCTCGCTGGAGCGTTTCCATCGCACTTCAAGCTGCTCCAGATTTTTCTGAACCTGCTTGCCGTTTTCCATAACTGTAATAAGGAAGTCTGGGTTAGAGCGCTTGAATTCCTCCCACTCAGATTTATTGGAATATATGGTCTGCAGGTATGTTTCGTCGTATTTTTCCTCATGGATCAACTCACTCTTACTTGCATTGAATCTGGCTTCCACTTCGGCTGCTGGAGTTTCTATCCCAGATTTAACCTCATATTCTGTCTTGATAAAGATTCGGAAGTACTGTGTTCTCCAGACTGTTTGCCCGTTATCTGCCCCCTGCACCTGCTGGAAACTTAACACAAGTTTAGTATTCCTGCCAGACTCAGTTGAAGCGTCACCATTCAGGCGCAATTTGACAATTCCCTCTACCACGCTTTTCATGAATCTGTCTATATCTTTAATCGGAATTCTGATTTTTTCGGCAACTTCGGCCAACACTTTCTTCAGCTTTTCAGGTATAGCCTGCTGCAATTTATCAGATATATTATGCCGCAATTTATCAGGTATCATTTTCATTATATCTGAAAGATTGAGCTCAACTGCTCCACCCCGGTAGCAGCCGTTGTTTGCCGGCAATGGATCCCCTTGAATCTCCGTCCAAAAACCTTCAAAATGCGCTTCTATACTGTCATTTCTGTCAACAGGGATTTTTAAGTTCGTTGAGCCACTAGTCTTCGTATAGGAACCGTTCACAACCGTCCTGTCAGGCAGGATGAATCGCTGAGTCGAAGAGTTAATATGGAAGCTACCGTCAAAATTAAATCTCCTATTCCGGTTTTTATCATCACCAGTGGAAATCCCGATACCGGCAACTGCCCCGGTCTCGACAACCACTGTGGGTCTTGGATAACTCGGAACTACAGCACGATCAAACATGAATATGGCTACATTCGGCATCTTTCTGTCGATCTGCTGAAGCATATCCAATATGAAATTTGCAGCGTGAGTTGAATTCTGAAAGCGCAGCGTAAGCTTGCCGGCGGTTCCCGCTTCAACGTGTAGTTTTATAAGTTTAAAGTCAATCCCCGCCTTGACAGCAGCTTCATAGTCAACACCAAGACAGATACTGCCACTATCAGATTTCGAGCACTCAATACCGGTTTTCAGAAAGGCTCCGATCTCTGCAAAACGGACACTCTTCGATATACCGAGTTCAAACTGTATGCGCCCGCTTTCACCACGTTCATCCGCCAAACGATCTATTGAATGTTTAATAACACTGGTACTCAGTTGACTTGCCATATCGATATAAGCATCTCTGGCATTGGAACCACTGCTGGAAATAGTTACAGGTGAGATTCCAGGCACTTCGCGCCTGAGAGATTGATCGCCTGAGGAGGCAATATAAGAGCTCTGTATCTGCTCTGACCTGTCTTCTATGTCGGCTTTGTCGCATTTCTGCAACTCTCTCGCCGCTAAAATCCTGACGCTGTCGTTTCCGGATTTTGCTATCACATCGGCGAATGTATTGGCAGCTTCTTTGCGTCCTTCTCTTCCCAGAACGAGCCTTTCGCGGCTAATACTTGCGATGTCTTCTTTTTCAAGGTAAGGCGCCATGGCTCTGAGAGTTGCAATTGCTCTATAATCGCCATTATTGATGCGATTTCTGAGTCTTTCTCTGAGTCTCGCTCTTTCTTCAGGCACCATATGATCTGCAGCCTTTCCAAGAGCAAGCGCTGATACGGTGTCCAACTTCCTCTCCAGCGCGTTGATGTCTTCCGGCTGGAGACGATCTGCGATCTCGCTCATCCCCCTGGCAGCGCCCTCATAGATTGTTCGATCACCGATACTGTTTTTAGAGAGTCCTGCACGTAAAGCTGCTCTGACTTTGACGAGCATGGGATCGTCTCTTTCCAGATGTTTTGCTGCAATCCCCAGCATGTAAAGCGCCTCTTGATCATTGGAAGCTATAATAGAATCCGCCACTTCTGCAGCCATTCCATTAGATGCAATCCTGTCGATCACCTGTTCTGCACATTCCCTTACCTTTTCCAGTCCATAGTAACCTTTACGCTCTTTTGCAGTATTGACAATAACTTTTATCGCCTCTCGATCTCCCTGCGCCGCGCACTTTTCAAGCGTCTTTACGGCAGCAATCAAGGAAGCTTCGTTATTTGAATTCTCAAGCACATATGGAGCAAGCTTTATGCGTGCGGATTCGTATTCTGCAGATGCATTAAAGGCCTTTGTAACACATTCGGATGTAATTATAATCGAATGATTGTATTCCTTTTTATTTCTTACGTGATTCATAACATAGACGAAGGCATCTACTGCACCTTCTACTGGAGGCTTTACAGTCGCTGCAGCTGCAATTGCATTGAATGCTTTCCCACTGGCTGATGAATAATCTTTTTGAACAGCTAAACGTTTCAAATGGATTATTTCCTGAGGTCTTATATGCTCTGGATGATTTGCAAGAATTTCCGCCGCTGTCTTTTGCTCCCAACGCAATCCAGTATTACCCTGCTTTTCTGTAAGAGTTTCCCTCAATATATTAATTACGTTAATATTTCCCTCTCTGGCGCCATTTTTTATACATTCTAATGCATTATTTCCCAACGGGCTGCCAAGTCCAACGCAGGCTATCAGCTTATAATCCTCTGATTTCAGGTGAGGTCCCGCTTGCGCAAGCACATTGACAATATTCGTATTATTATCAACATTTTCACGTGCCGCTTTTCGGAGAATGTCCAGTAACTCTGAGTTTCCTTTCTGTGCTTCTTTTTCCAGAAATGTCTCGGAAGTATTTCTGCATTCATATATACCAAGCGATTTCACAAGTGCTTTATAGTCTTCACTGTTAAAACGTTCTCTTGCATTTATGAATGCTTCTGTTGCGTTTTTGAACAAACATTTTCTATCTTCGCGATCGAGATTCAGAATTCGATCATCACATTCATTTATGGAAATCAGCATGCCTAACGCATCAAGTGCCGCCCTTTTGCCATGAACGGCATCATACGTCACGGTTTGCAGTGTTCTGTCTCTTATATTACGATCCTGAGAAATGAGATCGCTGAGTAGGTGCTTTGAGACATCGGACCTGCCTCTATCGCTGCCTTCGGCACATGGCAAAACGGCATTTGCCTCCCTTTGGTTCCGGCCACGCTCTGCATCAATTGTTACAACCGATCTATCATTCGTGACGACAATACTTTTTTTTGTCTCTGTGTTTCGAAGTCCATCTTTGTCTTCAGGCAGCCAGGATGTAGATTCTCTTTCATCTTTCAAATAGTAAGGCCGATACCCATAATCAGACCGGTCTTTGCTGGTTTTATCCTTTTCTCTGAATTTTCCAGAAGGAGATATCCCTGAATATTCAGAATTCGTTGACTTTCCGTCATCATTCTCAGGATTGGTTATTCCTGTATCAGAGTCTCTTTCTTCTCCTGATTTCTGCCTGAGCGACTGGGCGTTCGCCTGAGCGGCCAATACCATCAGATTGTTTTTAATGTTAAGATTCTTTTCGGGCATCGTAGAACTGCCATTACGGCAAGTCGTCTGTTCTTCCTGTTCCTGATCAGAAGGCTTCGATTCCGATGGTTTTCTCTGATCGGCAATCTCACGCCAGGTATCCATCATTAATTCCTGAAACTGACCGCGGTGATAATAAGTTTTCTTCTCACTTCCTGTATCAACTGTGCATTGCCGGCCTTCTTCAGTTTTTTCCGCTTCTTCTGTGTGTGATTCTCCTGTAGTTAATACCATGTCCTCTCTTGGTGCAAATGCCTGTTTCTTTACAGACTGGGTAAAAGGACCGTGCAGATCTTCCGCGCCATCCTGAGTTTGTTTTTCTATCTGGGTGGAAGGAAGGAACTCGTCTTTTTCAGTCTGCAATTTCTTTGCTGTAGAGCCTTCGTCTCCACTATCTTTCTGCAGAGTGATATGCTCTTTCTGTTTCTTCAGTTGAGTTGCATGTGCCTGCATTCTTTCTGTCAGACTCTTCCTGCCCCTGTCTGATGCTGGATCCCCTGCCTCTGACTTATTTTGTTCTCTTTCCTCATCAGGCAATCGATCTCTGGGAAAGATCTGCTGTTTATGAAACTGAACTGCCTGTTCTATCCTTGCATCAGGCATATTCCCAACCACCTTCATTAAATGTTTTCCATATAATACAATGAATGATTCTGCTGAATAGCTGTAATGTGGAAAGTATAAACAGTCCTGCGATGGATGGATGAAATGTACTACTTATGATTAGATTATCACTTAAATATGTAAAAAAGTCAATATTGACATGTTTTGTATATCAACCTTCGATTAAGACAAATTTCAGGATAAATAGAAGCATAGATGGGAGCAATTCCTGACAGATGCACAATCGATTGAATGATATCAAATTTCAGTTTTAAGGTAATATTTTCCAAACAAGACGAGGTCTCTGATCGGGAGAGGATAGAAATGGCTGCTGAAAAGCCCTGAAAAAGTGCCTGTCAGGTAATAGGAAAATACATTTTCCTGCAGAATTCCCGTGCATGGCAAAGGTCATAAAGAAAGGCAGCATTTACAAAAGCAGAAGCGTCCGATAAAGCCGAAGATGAGAGCGTGGAAAAAATCAGGAGAGACAGGAAAAATGATGTGTAGAAAAAAGGCTTGGTTATGAAAACGTGGAAAGACTGCTCAGTTCTCTTCAGAAGGACTCCTTTCAACAGGTATACACTGCCTCTGCTCATGGGAGTTCTGGAGACAGAATTCCCATCTGTTCCAGTTAAAATAACAGATACATATGCCGAGGCAGCACAGAAGATTGAAGGTTCAGACAGGACAGTGCTGTGTTATTCCTTCATGACGCCGCAGTTCGGCGGAGTGGTTAAGGAAATAAGGCTTCTCCGGGAAGCGTTCAGCAGAGACTCTCTTCTCCTTTTCGCCGGTGGGCCTCACGCCACTGCCGATCCGGAGGGATGCATCGCTCTTGGCTTTGATGCGGTGTTCCAGGGCGAGGCTGAGCGTACCTTCACCTCGGTCATGCAGAGAGTGAAGAGAGAAAACATCATCCCTGAAGGCGAGGTTTTTACAGACACAGAAAGCCCGCCTGTCCCCTTCGAAGAGTATTTCCCCATTTCACCAAGCCTCAGACTGGCAGCTCCGATGGAGCTTACAAGAGGCTGCCATTACGGATGCACCTTCTGTCAAACCAAGAGGATATTTACCGGAAAGGTACGTCATCGAAGTATCGCTTCAGTGGTAAAAGGCGCCAGACTGCTGATGGAAAGAGGTAAAACGAGAATATTCTTCATCTCTCCAAACGCCCTGAGCTATGGCACAACAAAAGCAGGAGAGCTGAACATCAATGCCCTGGAAGAGCTTCTCTGCGCTCTGAAAGATTCCGGTGTACCCTCGGTGAACATGGGAATATTCCCTTCCGAGCTGCGCCCTGAGTCGGTGACAGAAGAATCTCTGGCTCTCATCAGGCGTTACTGCTCCAACAGAAAGCTCCTTATAGGCATACAGACAGGGAGTGAGAAATTGCTGGCCAGGCTCAGAAGAGGGCACAGCGTGGCTCTTGCCGTGGAAGCGACCGCAATGCTACGGGCCTGGGACTATCTCCCGATCTGTGACTTCATCTTCGGCTTCCCTGGAGAGGACGACGAGGACAGGGCGGCAAATCTGCACGTTATATACGAACTGGCAAAACGGTACGGTGCCCATACCCACGCCCATTACTTCGTGCCCCTTCCCGGCACTCCCCTCTGGGGCCAGGCACCGGTTCCTCTCGATGATGCTTTACGGGAGACCATGGTTAAGATGAAGGCCGGAGGCTATCTGGACGGTGACTGGGAGCGACAGGAGAAGATGGCGCAGAACATCGTGAACTGGAAGGAAACAGGGCTTATCACTGTGTAGCAGAGAGCTTCTCCACCAAAGAGGATTTGAATGATTTTTAGGGAACTAGAGTATAAAAGCCTCAGGGCTTTCAGGATATCGAAAATTCATCCCGTCGCTTCGTGGAGTTGTGGCAATGAAAAAGAGCTCAGTCTATGCTGTGTTGTCCACGTCTGTGGCAATAGGGCTCATTGTATTTCTTTGTAGCATAACCCCTCTGCAGGCACAGAACAGGAAAGACACAAAGGACTTTTTCTGGTCACTTTTTGACAAGGGCAGGCTTCAGGGAAATATGCAGATCAATCCCACTGGAACCGAGTTTGTGGCCACCTCCAATGGATGCAGCCAGCTTGCCCTGAAGGTTCCCGGTAAAAGCTCTCTCCGGTATACCTTTACTTTATCATCAATACCGTCGCAATACTATATGCTGAGCGAATGGAAGAGCAATCCCGGTAATAAGCTCGCATCGATCAGGATCAAGGTGAACGGCACACTTCTGAGCTCCTTCAGCTCTGGATTTCCCAAATATCTTTCCCAGGGCTTCGAAATCTCGCGGCTTATGAAAGCCGGAGAAAATACTGTAGATATCGATCTCCAGGAAGGTGGAAGTGAGCTCTGGATAAGAGGCACGCTTTTCACAGAAAATCCCTCGCTGGCAAGAAATGTTCAGCTTCTCCCGGATCTGCTCCCGGCCTATGCAAAAACAATGGCTCTGGTGCTGCTCGTGCTGGGAGTCCTCTATCTGATATGGTTCTTTTTCAACAGGACACTCTATAAGAACATGGATGTCTTCTCAGCGTCTTTTGCGCTGATTGGAATAATGATCTCGAGTATCGCCGCCGGCTATTGCTGCCTGCTCATCCCTGACAAGATGAAGATGTCCTTTGTCTTTCTGGGGATTACGGTGATCCTCACCCTGCTGGCTCTGCTCTCCGGAAGGCGTGGAGATACAGCAACAGGCGGCACGACTTCAGAAAGTGAATCATCCGGCGAAGAAAAGGTGACTTCCAGTGGAGACTTTAACTTCTGACATGAGGTCTCGAAAAAGAAAGATTTCCAAACAGGGAGGCTCGGTGCTTCTGCGGCTCTCTCTGCTTCTTTTCATAGCCGTGGCGGCGCTGTTATGCAGAGAAGCGCTGGCACAGGGGCTTGAAAGCTTCTCCTCTTCCTTTACATCAGGCTCACCTGTGGGAAACATTGTGATAAACCATCTGAACTGCGCCATGGAACCGGAAACAGGCGGCCTTTACCACGTGCTGCTGGACAAGCCAGGCACCAGTGTGCTGAAAGGCTCCTTCAATCTCAGCAAAATGCCGAAGAAGATGTGTATCCAGATCAACCACCGCACCAGCACGATTATGGCCATATCAAACAACAACACTTATTCCCTTATTGTAAACGGGCAGAAGATCGATTCCATGGAGCTCTACTACGATCAGTACGTCGTAATGGCCTATGACATTACCGACAGATGTCAGGCTGGAAATAATGAATTCTCGATAGTATTGGAAAGTACTTCACAGACAGGTCTCTGGGTGCGGCAGGTCGATATTTCGCCTGTTGTTTCATTTGTGGAGCAGGCAAAAGAGACAAAGCCTCAAAGCATCTATCTTTTTATCCCTCTTTATCTGGCCTATTTCTGCCTGATCGCCATCACCATAAGCTATCTTCTCTTTGTCATAATGTGGAAGAACCGCTTTGATCCGCAGACGGCCACAATCCTGGCCCTAGTATTCTGCGGTTTTGGATATGTAGTGCTGCCATACCTCATCTTTGGATTCGGCTGTTATCAGATTATCGCATCTTTTGCGGGACTTATTGTGGGTATTGGCTGGATCCTCTGGTTCCACCGCTGACAGCCCCTTCAAGAGGTCACAATGACTGTACCATATGACGATTTCTGCAGCAGAGCAATTGAAAATGCAAAGACTATGTCTGCAAAGTTTAAGAATGGATATATAGGAACTGAACATATACTCATGGCCCTGCTGGAAGGGCAGGGAGAGTTTCTCTCAGCACTGCAGGAGTATAACGTCGATATAGACAGCCTGAAAAACGATCTGGAAAACTCGATGAAAGACTATGAGGGCCTCACCGAGGAACCGGGCCCTTACACACCAAGGCTCCGAAAGATCCTCTCACAGGCGCAGACAGTTGCGCTGTCAATCATGGAGTCCAGAATCACAGAGAGGATCATGGTCCGCTCAATGTTGACCGGCGGGCAGGGAACTGCTGTAAGAACACTTACCTTCCTGGGTCTTTCATGCGATGAACTGATCTCGCGCACCGATTCAATGAAGAGAAAAGAGCTGAAAGAAAAGGCTTCGTGGATGATGCCTGAACAAATGCCCACCGTGGGGCATAACATCCCCAGGCAGTTTTTCCCCAACCAGGGGTTCATCCCCACTCCTCCTCAGAAAGTCATGGAGATCCCCCCTCCTCAGACTCCCTTACCTGTCACCGCAGATAGAGACGAGCTGATAAACCGCGACCTCACCTGTCTTGCCTTCCAGAAAAAGCTCGGTCCCATACAGGGCAGAGAAATGGAGATAGACGAGCTCTGCGTCATACTGAGAAAGGCTAAAGCCTGTAACCCTGTGATAGTCGGTGAAGAAGGCATTGGAAAGACCTCCATTGTGGAGGGCCTGGCCCTCAGAATCTCATCAGGAGCTGATGCCGACAACCTGGCAGGTATAAGGATTCTTGAGATCACCAGAGGAAAATTGAACCAGTTCATGAGCGGCAGCAGAGAATCTGAAGAGAAGCTCATAACATATCTGAAAAAGCACCCTGCCAGAGGCACAATTTTCATCTTCGACGGTATAGCCGAGCTTCTTGGAGAAAGCAGGCTCAACTGGAATATCAATGTAGCCTTCAATGCAATTCGAAACTTTATAGATGACGACATCATCAGGGCCATATTCATCGTCACGCCTGAGATATATGAGAAAGTCTTTGCATCCGACCCCATATTCAGCAGAAAATGCGAGAAGATGGATATCACAGAGATGGGAGAAGATGATGCCCTGAAAGTGCTGAGAGAAGGGAAGAAAGCCCTGGAATCTCACCATCGCATAACTATTCCAGACGATCTTCTAACCGTTGTTGTAGAACTGTCAAAAGAGTATCTGAAAGACGCCAGATTCCCGGGGAAGGCCATCGATATGCTGGACGCCGCCTGTGCGCTTGCAGAATCAGAGAGAATCAGAGAGAGGCGCAATATAGAGCTTAATGAGTATCACGTTCTGAAGACCGTGGCAAAGCGCTCAGGACTGCCCATCGAGAAAGTGAGCCGAAAAACCGAAAAGTTCAGGAATATGGAAGAAGAAATAAGGAAATATCTGATCGGCCAGGATGAGGCTATCAAAGTCGTATGTGATAGAATCAAGCTTTTCATGACCGGCCTCCATGAAGAGAACCGCCCCCTGGGAGTGCTCTTCTTTGCAGGCCCGACCGGCGTGGGGAAAACCGAGCTTGCCAGGCTTGTGGCATCGTACCTTTTCGGCTCTGACAGCCATTTCTACCGCTTTGACATGTCCGAGTATTCCAATCACCACGAGGTATCAAGGCTGATTGGAGCACCTCCTGGCTACCTCGGCCACGAAGAAGAGGGACAGCTCACAGGGAAAGTCAGGCGCGACCCCTACTGCGTAATTCTTCTTGATGAAGTGGACAAAGCCCACCCCCGAGTCTTTGAAATCTTCCTGCAGGTCTTTGATGCCGGAAGACTGACTGATGGGAAGGGCGTTACCGTTGACTTCAGGAACTCACTGATAATCATGACTTCAAATATTGGCACAGAGCTGTGGGAAGAAGAGCGCTCCATGGGCTTCCGGCAGAGAGAAGGTGCTCAGACACCGAAAAAAGAAAAGCTGATCGAGGCGCTGAAGAAGAGATTCAGCCCTGAGTTTGTAAACAGGTTCCATGAGACTGTCATCTTCCGCTCCCTCTCCCGGGATGATATCAAAGCCATTACCTCGCTGATCATTAACAACTGGAAAGACAGATCCAGAAAGCTGGGTGTGGAGCTGTCTGTCGATGAAAGCGCTCTTTCATTCCTATGTGAAAAAGGCTTCAGTGCGGACTTTGGAGCCAGAAACCTGAAGCGGACTGTTGAAAACCTTCTTGTAATGCCCCTTTCCAAGCTTGTAATGGAAGGGGTCTTTTTACAGGGAGATTCTGTGAAAGCCACTCTGAATGGAGACAGGATCACACTGGCGAAGACAGATGAGACCGCCATTAATAAGGAGGAAAAACGGTGAAAAGAATACCTCTATTCATAACCGTGCTTATCGTGCTCCTGCTCTGCACATTGACTCCGCCACCTGCGGCTCAAAGCCCTGCATCTGCTCCCGTAAAGGAGATCAAGGGAGACGATCACCTGCTTGTGCCTGGAAAAAGAGTTGGAGTCATTGAGCTGGGTGCAGATATCAAAACTGTTGAGAGCAGGATCGGGAATGGAGAGATCGCTCCGAGAAAAGATTTTCAGATATATCATTTCGTACAGTATTCAATAGATGTGAGCGTTCAGAAAGACACCATCATCATGATACTTGTTACAAACAGAAAATACAGGACGCAAGAAGGCTTCTGTGTAGGAGGAAGCATCTCACCGGTCATTCGTCAATATGGCAAAGACTATGAATATGAAGACATAAAAGGAAGCAATGGCGAATATCTGATTCAATACTGGGAAAAAGGCATATCCTTCTCTGTAAAGCGGGAACGGATAACGCGAATCAAAATATTCAACTCCAGAATCATCATAAAAAAGTAGGCGAGACTGCAGAGAAATGTTCAGCCTCTGACAGAAGGTTGTGAGAGCGTGCTTACAATGGCCTTTTGGGAAACGACATTCTATTTCGGAATAGCCGTGATTGTCTTTCTGGCTCTCTCACCTCTGATAGTCTACACAGCCTCAAGGAATGAAAAAAACGCGCCTCACCGTATCCTGTATATTGTAATTGCACTTATAGCAGACTGTGGACTGATTACCTGGTTTCTCATGCATATCCACCGCTTCGGAATAACTCTTCCTCAGCTGATACGCTGCTATATCGACTACTTCAGAACTACACCTCACTGAGCTCCGCTCTCTTTCCACGATTCGATCTTCAGCTCAATCTCCTTCCTGTCAGGAGCTTCTGGAACGCCTTTGAGAAACTCCCGGTACTCCTGGGCGGCTTCCACTTTCTTTCCAAGCTTCTCATATGTAAGACCAAGGTAGTAGTGAATTACCGGATCCTTCGGCTCAATCTGCCTGGCTTTCAAAAGAAGCTCAACACTTTTCGAGCAGTCTCCCCTCTTATAGTGCACGAAAGCCAGCTCTCTCATAGCCGGATGGAACTTCTTCTCTATCTTGAGCGCCTTGATAAAAGCGCTCTCAGCCTCGTCATAGAGAGAAAGCCTGCAATAAAGAACTCCGATTTCATGCTGAGAGCGTATATCATAGCGGTAGACACGCAGTGACTTTTCATACTCTCTGACAGCCTCCCTGTAAAGCCCTCTGCTTTCCAGATACTGGGCAGTATCATAGTGCTTGAGGGAAATCTCCTTCTTCCTGTTCGTACTGTAAATATTGTATACTTTTATCGCATCAACACATATTGCTATTGTAAGTATGAAGAGAAGAACCACCAGCATCGCAACTCTGTCGCGCTGAGCAGCCGGATTCTCAAGAAATCTGGCTATTGTTGGAGAGGAGAGAATTTTTCGCGTAACGGCGTTATTCCAAAGCAGGCCTTCCTCCTCCAGAAGCGCTTCCTTCATTTTAGCTGCTGATTCAAAACGCTTCTCCTTCTTATATTCGAGAGCCTTCATGACAATTCTGTCTATTTTGGGCGAGAGGGTTGGAATCAATGTCCGCGGCGGGGGAAATGAAAATGGAGCCTCATCCTGAGGGTCTCTTCCGGTAAGAAGGAAATGAAGTGCAGCCCCGAGAGAGTAGATATCAGATCGCCTGTCAGTAGTTCCCTTTCCACGGTACTGTTCAGGAGGAGAAAAGCCCACCGAGCCCATTTTGAATGTGTCTGTCACTTTGCACGGATCAGAAAAACGGGCAATTCCGAAGTCTATCAGCTTGATCTGTCCTCTGGGAGTCAGCATCACATTGGAAGGCTTCAGGTCTCTGTAAATGATCGGGTTGGGCTGCTGATTGTGAAGATATTCCAGAACATCACAGATTTGAACTGCCCATGAGACGACATCCTGTTCTCTGATAGTGCCGCCTCTCTCCTTCAGCGCTTCGGCAAGGTTCTTCCCCTCCACATATTCCATCACGAGATAATATGTGTTGTTTTCATGGAAGAAATGCGATATATGCGGTAGATTGGGGTGGTTCAATGTTGCCAGAATCTGCACTTCTCTCTTGAACTGCACCACACCCTGCTCGCGATAGAAGGAAGGTGCGCGATCCAGACACATCTCCTTCAGAGCCCATACCTTGCCTTCCACTTCCAGATCCCGGCAAAGATAGACAGCACCCATTCCTCCTTCGCCGAGAAGACGCTCCACCTGATAGCGGTTCAGAATGCAAGTCCCTTCCTCCAGGTGCTCCCGCATGTTTACCTCACTTTGGAATATAAGTATATACTCACCAGCATAACAAACTGCAGCATTTTAAATTGCCAAATGAGCGTTGATAGATGATTCCAGAAGTTTTAATAGTGCAATTTATAATGCGCGTTTTTATATCTTTAACCACTTATGCCCGGATCCCCTGCAAAGGCTTTGCATAAAGAAAAATCAGGCTGGAGATAAGACTTAAGTATTAGATTTCAATGTCAATAATCTGATTTTTCAGAGAAAAAGTTACACCCTAAAGCCGATTGTAAAGAAAGGTCAAGTCAGATATAATACAATCAGAAGGTCGAAATCGGCCGGAACAACAACGTATGAAGCAATAGATGCAGCAAAATTTCGAACAGTATATCCAGGGGTGAACTACTTGAAGCAGCAGCATATGCAGCAGATCCGACACAGCAACGGAAGCAGAAAAACAACAGCAGATGTAGCAGATAAGTAGAAACATACCAGTAGATGAAGATACAGCAGATGTAGCATAATCGTAATAAAGTATTTAAGAGGTGTTCACTCCTAAGGTATAAGCCTGAGAAGGTTGGTTCCCCCACCCCCCCCTTCTCGGGCTTTCTTCTTTTCTCCACTTGACCTCTTCGCAAAGAGCCAGTATAATTTCTCTAGTTCACCCTGGCAAACCGCACAGTCTGATAATTCCAGGAAGAGAGAGCAAATAATGGACAACAATCGAAAAGGGCCTGAGCATCATCTCATACTGCTCGGAATTCTGTTCGGCCTTCTGTACTGGTTTCTTGAATCTGCGATAAGAGCCTATGTATTCTATGATAATACATTCATCGAAGAGGTGCTTACTCGCGATCCTTATGAAATATGGATGCGATGCCTCGTCGTCTTCATTCTTGTCATCTTTGCCGCATATGTGCAGCATATTCTGAAGAAACTGAATGAGACAGAATTGAAACTGAAGAAAGCAAGGGAAGAGTTCGTGGCCATCCTGACTCACGATCTCAAGAGCCCTCTTTCTTCCATCATGGCATATTCACAACTCGTGGCAGACCTTCGCCACGGCGAGATCTCCGTAAAAAAACAGGAGTTCATGCAGATCATCCAGAGGTCCTGCGAGATAATGCTGTTGATGATCAACAATATTGTCAGTGCCTCAAAACTTGAGGAAGGCAGGATGGACTATAATCACGAGGATTTTTCACTCAGCGAGCTTTTCACAGAACTGACCAACACCTTCATACCCCTGGCAGAAGCAGGCTCGATCTCTCTCGAGCTCTCATGTCCTCCTGATGTGTATGCAAAAGGTGACAGGACGAAGCTGAGACAGGTTTTCTACAACCTGATCAGTAACGCCCTCCGGTACACTCCGGACGGGGGGCGCATTTACGCGGCGGCATTTCCACAGGAGGCCCGTATCTCAATAGAAGTGAGTGACACTGGTCGCGGAATTCCGGAGAACATGCTGAAGGCGGTATTCCAGAAGTTTGTACAGGCAAAAGGTGACAGGATTGGGAGCGGCCTCGGTCTCTATATAGTGAAAAGCTTCCTGGAAGGCCACGGCTCAGGTATAACTGTCGAAAGCAGTCCTGACAATGGCACCCGCTTCCTCTTCACCATACCGGCAGGGAAGAATGCTGCTCCGGCGGCGTGAAGAGCTATACCTGAAACCATGGTTACATCACAACCCCACTGCGCTGATACACGTGATCGCCAAAACAGATGCGCGCGGCCGGTACATCATTTTTCCCTGTAAGCTCCCTCCAGTCGTGGAGCCCTTTTAACTATCCGCCAGAGAGGGTCTGCGATGCAGAACCAGAATCTGCAGCTGTTATATCTGTCATGCTCCCATATGCTTTCCTCCCTTCCTGATATATATGCCTGCCTGCGAATCTGATGGCACCACAGCGTTTATATCTCCTTCTGGAGGTAATCATCATGAATAGATAGAAGTATTATCCATCCCATTCCGCTGAAGGAGGAGTCCATGGCTGGTGAAAAGATCCTGGTTGCCGAAGATGAGCAGGATATTCAGAAGGTGATAAAGATCACACTCAAGTTCAAAGGCGGCTTCAATGTCAGCTTTGCCAACAACGGGCTGGAAGTGCTCGACCTCGTGAAGCAGGACAGGCCTCAGCTTATCATCCTTGATGTTATGATGCCCAGGATGGATGGTTATGAGACCTGCAGGAGGCTGAAGGCGGACCCTGACACATCCTCAGTTCCGGTAGTGTTCCTGACCGCCAAGGCCCAGGAAAAGGAAATTGAGGAGGGTCTCAAACTGGGGGCAATCGATTATATCAAAAAACCCTTTGAGCCTGACGAATTCGTCGCGAAAGTAAAATCAATCCTTGCCGGGATCACTCAATAGTCTGCAGTCCACCATCTGATCGAACAAGGAGGCAACGTGGCAGAAGCTGATAAGATTGAGAGCTTTGGGAAGATGCTCGTAGAGTCCGAGTTCATAACCGGTGAGCAGTGGAAAGAGATTCTGAACGAATACCGGAGCAGCCGCAAATCCATAGAAGCCATAATTACTGAAAAGAGCCTTTTAAGCGCCGAGCAGCTCGGCGAACTGCTGGAGTTCTACTACCAGGTACCCTGTGTAAAGCTCGATGAGTTCATCATCTCAATGGATGCAGTTCACCTGATACCGGAGAATATAGCCCGACAGTATGGTGTGCTGCCCATGAGCCTGAATGCTCGGGAGCTTACGATCGCCATGGCGGACCCCAATGACATAATGGCGCACGATACGGTAAAGTTCATATACAGGGAAGGCGCCATCAAGGTGGTCTACGCCTCAAGGGAAGACATCGACCGCGCCATAAGAACATACTACGGCGCAGGTGACACCTTTGAAGATACGGTGCGGGAGATATCCAAAAAAGCAACCGAGATTAAAAAAGAAGAGAAATCTGAAGAAAAGGCCCTCGAGACCCTCTCTGAAGAGACACCGGTCATACAGCTCGTGAACAGAATTCTCAGCGAGGCGGTGGAGAGTAATGCGAGCGACATCCACTTCGAGCCTACGGAAAAGAAAGCCATCATACGCTTCAGAATTGACGGCGTCCTCCACATCCTGCTCACACTCCCTATCACCACTTATCCTTCCACAGTCTCACGCCTGAAGATCATCTCAGGGATGAATATCGCCGAGCGGCGCCTCCCTCAGGATGGAAGGGCCAGAATAAAGGTGAAGGGAAGAGAAGTGGATATCAGGGCCAGCACCTTCCCAATCGTATTCGGAGAAAAGATGGTGATGAGACTCCTGGACAGGAGCACGGCCCTGGCGGATCTCGATAAGCTCGGCTTTTCCGAAGATAATTACAGAAAATACCTTGATCTCATAGCACAGCCTTATGGCATGGTCCTGATCACGGGACCTACAGGAAGCGGAAAGAGCACCACGCTCTTTGCCACGCTCAACAAGATGAAATCCATCCACAAGAATATCATAAGTGTTGAAGATCCCGTAGAGTATCAGGTTGACATGGTTAACCAGGCTCAGATAAATCCGAAGATAGGCCTGGACTTCTCCAACAGCCTCAGGCACATCCTCAGACAAGATCCTGATATCATCATGATTGGCGAGATACGCGACTTTGACACCGCTGAAGTGGCAATGCATGCAGCAATGACCGGTCATCTCGTGCTATCGACACTTCACACCAACGATGCATGCTCATCCACAACGCGTCTCATAGAGATGGGAGTTCCGCCATACCTGGTAGCCTCGGTCATTTCAGGAGCGATGGCGCAGCGCCTTCTCAGATGCATATGTGTGGAGTGCAGGGAGGAGATCCCTTCCGATGAGCTTGTCTGGAAAGAAACATTCGGGACATCTGATGATCTTCCGAAGAGCTTTTATCGCGGCAGAGGATGCCCGGCCTGCTACGGGACCGGGTATTCCAGGCGCGTGGCTGTCACTGAGGTCTTCAAGGTCTCTCAGAAGATATCATCTCTGGTAATGAAAAACGAGGGTCTGGTCAAGATCGTTGCAGCGGCCAGGGAAGAAGGGCTCCGATCGCTCCGTGAGGATGCCAGGATAAAGGTACTGCAGGGGATTACAACCATTGAGGAAGTGCTGCGCACCACATTGAAAGAGGCATGACAAGGGGCCGACGCTATGGAGTATGAGCAAGAGAACGCAACAATCAGCCTGAACCAGCCGGTCTTTTTCAGGAAATCCTTTCACAACCTGAGAAACCCTCTGGTCGTCATCAAGGGATACACATCCCTGATGCTGGACGGCTGCGGTGGAAACCTCTCAGAAGACCACCGGGAGTGGGTCGTGGATATGAAGCAGAACTGCGAGCATCTTTTGACAATAATCAACACCCTCTCCGAGCTCTCCTTCATCGAATCAGGAATCTGTGATGAAAAGACCGAAGAAGTCGATGTGGCAGCATTGCTCAGTGATATTGGAAAGAATTCTGAAGCCCTGGCTCTTTCAAGGGAGATCGGCATCAAACTTTTATTTCCTGAGAGCGTTCAGCCTTTGCGCTGCGACAGAGGCCTCGTGACGAGGGGTGTGGAAAACCTCCTCAATAACGCCATTCTCTTCAGTCCGAAGGGAGGAAATGTCGAGATTTCTCTAACCTCAGCAGGTGAGTTCCTCAGCATATCCGTCAAAGACACAGGACCCGGCTTCGACGAAGATAAGCTGCCACAAGTCTTGGAAGGATATTTCCAGGGGGAGGAGAGGCCTGATGGACGGAAGGGCACCGGCCTCGGCATCCTCATATCACGCAGAATTGCAGAGCGATACGGCGGAGCGCTTGCCGTGGAAAGTACGCAGGGTGAAGGCTCGCGCTTCACAATGACATTGAAAATATAATGCGACAGGAAGGGGGACAGCTATGTCAACACTCATAATGGTAGTTGAAGATAATGTCTCAATTGCAAAGATATGGTCTCTCAAGCTTCAGAAGGAAGGCTTCGAGGTCGCCCTGGCCAAGACAGGAAAAGAGTGTCTGGACAGTGTGAAAGAGCGAAAACCTGATCTGATCCTGATGGACATCATGATCCCCGGAATGAACGGCGTGGAAGTGTTCCAGACTCTGCGCCAGAATATAGACTACACCTCCATACCGGTAGTCTTTCTCTCTTCGAGCGTGAAGGACAGGGACGAGATCCAGAAGCTGCTCGACATGGGCGCAAAGGCCTTCCTGCCCAAATTCGATATCACTCCTGCCGATCTCATTGTTAAAATAAATGAAATCCTGTCACCTGAAGAGGCGTGATGAAGAAGAGCCAGAGCATTCAGAGAAAGCTGATCAGCTTCCTCCTCTTTGTCTCACTTGTGCCGCTAGCCGCAACAGGCAGCGTGCAGGTATTTCTCTATCAGAGAAATCTGATATGGTCAGAGCAGTATAAAGTCACCTCCACACTCATCCAGAACAGGCTGACGGCACAGAAGCTCATCGACATCTGCACAAACGATATCTCGGCACTGAGCTGTTTTCTCCCTGTCGATCAGATACTGACCTTCCTCAGTCGTAAGGGTCATCAAAATGAAAAAGAAGAGGAAAGCATAGAAATTAAGATAAAATCTTTTATGCAAAGCCATTTTGAAGGGGTGAAACCTAAGTTTTCCCGGATCTCCATTCTGGATTCTTCAGGCAGAGAAATGGTTCAGATGAGAAAAACCCTCTCCTCAGCATGGGAGAGGGCAGACAGAAGGGGACTCAAAGACTACAAAGACGATCCGGCCTTCATCCAGATAAAGAAGAACACTCCTGTATCTGCAGCATCTGCCGAACAGGCAGTGACCCCATTGAAAGTAGTTACAGCCACGGTATTCGACGGCTCTCCGTGCATTGCACTCCTGTGCCCTATTCTTTCCTTTGATGGAGCCCTTAGAGGGGTGCTTGTCGCCACTGTGGATCCTTCCTTTCTTGCATCATCCTTCACGGTGGAGCACAGGGATGTGCGCTTCCGCTCCTTCCGCGAATCAATCTATCTGATAAATCAGGACGGCTCAATCATATATGCATCAGAGCCGGATGCTCCAAAGACTCCTGTCGGCAAAGAAAGGAACATTATTCAGATAGCGTCTCCTGATATTGTAAGGATAATTTTTTCAACCTTTTCAGGAACATACTATGCCAGAACGGATTGGGTCTACGAGTTCGATTCGATCCATTTCAAGAATCCTGCTCACCGCGCCAGCTCTCAACCACAGACTACTGCCGACACGAAAAAAGAAGAGCCACAGACGATCAGGCGCTTCAATATTTTCGGTCGAGAGAGCGCCCGCTACGACGATCCGGGAGATACAAAGGGGAAAGCCTCGAAGGCCCTCGATCATCTCATCATACTGATAAAAGTCTCAAAAAAGGACCTCTTTGCCACCGTTGCCTTCTATCTGCGCCTCCTGCAGATTCTGCTGGCATCCTTCGCCATCCTGAGCATCACCACAGGCTATTACCTGTCCAGGATCTTCATCAAGCCGATCAAGATACTGACAAACGGTACAGAAGAGATATCGAGAGGCAACCTGGATTACTTTCTCGATTTGAAAACAGGCGATGAGTTCGAGACACTTTCCCTCCATTTCAACACTATGGTGGAGCGTCTGAAAGAGATCTACGCCAGTATCGAGCAGAAGGTAATCGAGCGGACAGAGCAGCTTGCCCAGGCAAACACGCTTCTCGAAGCGGCTAAAGAGGGTGTCGCTCTTGAAAAAGAGCGGCTCGAGGCAGTGCTCAACACCACCAAGGAAGGGATCATAATGATCGATCCGGCAGGGTCGCTCATCTTTGCCAATAAAGCATTCCTGCATATCCTTGATATCGCCGCTCCGGATGAGAACGAAGCTCTGCAGTTGAATGTGACCGATCTGATAAAGAGACGCGAAGTCTTCCAGGACCCCGATCTTTACAGGAAAGATCTGGAGACTCTGCTTAATCAGAAAGAGGATATAATAACCGGCCAGATCGAGAAGGTCTTCCCTGCCCTCCAGATAATCGACTGGTTCAGCGCGCCGGTGAGGAATGAGAAAGGTGATGTGATAGGCAGAATCATCGCCTTTCGGGACATTACAAAGGAGAAGGAAGTCGAGCGCATGAAGGACGAGTTCGTCTCCATTGTCTCCCATGAGCTCAGAACGCCAATGACATCGCTGGGAGGGTCTCTCAGCCTGGTGCTGGACGGGACAGTTGGAGAGATCAACGAGGATCAGAAAGAGCTTCTCGAGATTGCCAAGAGCAACACTACCCGCCTTATCAGACTCATCAACGACATTCTGGACATCTCCAAGATCGAATCCGGAAAGATAAAGATGAAAAGCGACAAGGTTTCCGTCCCTGAAATCGTGAGAGACTCGCTGGCAGGCATTGCCTCTTTTTCAGACAACTACGGCGTTTCTCTCTCATCTGATGTAGAAGAGGGGATACCTGAGTTCCTGGGCGACCGTGACAGGCTGATACAGGTGGTGACAAACCTGCTTTCGAACGCCATCAAGTTCAGCCCAAGAGGCGGTACAGTATATCTGAAAACCTGGCACGATGACGAAATGCTCCACATGTCTGTTCGCGACGAAGGGATCGGCATCCCTCCTGAGTATCACGACAAGGTCTTTGAGAAGTTTCAGCAGGTCGACAGCTCGGCAGTCCGTGAAAAGGGCGGCACAGGCCTGGGCCTCCCCATCTGCAGGGCCATCGTGGAAGAGCACGGCGGCTCCATGTGGGTGGAAAGCGAGCCAGGAAAGGGGAGCACCTTCACCTTCAAAGTCCCCCTGAAAAAATAGGGACAGACTCCAATATTAACATTAGCGCCCGGTGGAGCGGAGAATCCATCACGCTGAAAGGTCTTTCAGCTTATATTGGCTTTCGTTTTATATGATTTCACCATGAACCACATATCTCTACCCTCGACGATCCTTACGAGGCAGAAGGTTATCACTGTTATCCCTGCCGGCGAATTGTGAGAATAGAGAAAGGCAGGCCAATCTGCGACACAGACGAACTGGTCCGCGACATAATAAACGGCCGCATCAGCAGGAATGAAGCTGCAAAGAAAGCAGACCGGAACCTCGACAGGCTCATTCATATTCGACTGGATCTCGATCTTCTGATGGGAGAGCTGCTGAAACACTTGAAGAAGGGAGGTGTGGCCTCTCTGGGATACCGCTCCACAGGGAGTTTTTCAGTCGAGCATCTCGCCTTTCATAAGAAGACAGTCATACGACAGCAGCCCTGCTCTAACTGCCAAGACTCTGAATCGCCTGTCTGAGCAGTTTCATACACTCTTCAGTCTTCCCTGCCTGAAAAGACTGACGGGATTTGATATCCAGCTCGACTGCCCGAGAGACATCGACACCTTCTGCTCTCTTTTCTTCAATGAGCTTCTTCAACTTCCCGACTGTTTCTCTCAGCTCTGATGATTGAGCTCTATCTGCCCTCACCCTGCTATTTTCCCTGGAGTCAGCTCTTTCCGGCCTCATCCCGCCCTTTTGCGTCAGCACCGCCTCTGAAAGACTCACCTCCGGCAGAACCTTTCCCTCCATCACCGTAGATAGGGTTCTGCTTCGCTTACCCTCGGGATCACTTGAATGGAGGTAATCAATCCAGGCATTGAAGGCCTGCTCCTCACGAGATGAGCTGTGGTTAACCGAGCCGTACACGCCTGTTTTCATGGAACTGAACACATACTGCGCCTTGTGCTGCCGTTCGACAGTGGTTGTCTGAAAGTGACAAAGCCACTTCCTCTCTATGCCGCACACCTTTCCTGTGGTGATGAACTCATTCTTTCCCTTCTCTGGCTCACCGTCATTCTGCCTGGTCCCGGGCTTTCCGAAATTGGCAAAGCCTGAGCCTGTATCATATATGATGCACTCAGGAAGGCATTTCTTATCGTATTCATCGTTCAGACATCCGGATTTGATTGCAGGATTCAACTGCTTCAACTTCCTGATATAGTCATTGAGAGTCCCCAGGTATTTCTCAGGTACGCAGGTATGCTTCTCCCGCTCCCGGAGCGCTTCTTCCTTTGTATAATCAGTATATCCATCCCAGTTTCCATGGTAAATCGAGTGATGATGAGCTGCAATCTCATGCCCATATGCTTTCCACTTTTTAAGTACTTCCATCCGGTCAGGACGGGACCGCAGAAAATCAACCCACTGCGGAGAGAACATGAGAGTGAGCTTTATGTGATATCTGTCAGCTCGTTCTACCATTCTCTGAAGCACACCATAGCTCTCTCCCATCATTGCCTCACCGCCATTACGATGGAAGGGCTCATTGTGGATGGCAAGGAAATACAGCACACCTTTCACCTGCTCGCCCGCAGGCAACTGCTGATGAGTGAATACAAGCAGACATATAAGCAGAAACATACTTATCACAATCTTTTTTATCATATTCTCCTCAATTTTCTTTATCCCGTAGTGAACGGGCATCTCAGGGAGCAGCAGTAATTCTCCAGCTCGCATCGCCTTCATCAATGATCGTATCACAGTGTTCTCAAAAAAAAATCAAAAACCGCGCACCTCATTGATGGGGCACACGGCGGCACAGTCGATAAAAATGGACTTCAAGAGATGCTGTTGAACGGCACAGCATCTACATGCAGACCGAAGCTATACATAATATTTTCCCAGAACATAGGGAAACTGCTTCTTCCACCAGTATTCATGGTGATCGCACGGTCCGGGCCATATCTCATAGTGATGAGGAATGCCACGCCGAGAAAGGATGTCGTGCATCTGGTATGTTGAATCGACAAACTTATCGTGGCCTCCTCCCATCAAGACAAGACGGGTGTTGTTTCTATACATGTGAAGATAGTAATTGTCGTTCATATTTGACAGGTACTCGACAGGGTTGTTGAAATACACGTTCATGTCGTGATATCCTTCAAGGAAATCGCTTGTATCGAACACTCCTCCACAGGACATTGCAAACTTGAAGATGTGGGGATGTTTACACGCCATATTGAAGGAGGTGTAGCCGCCAAGACTGAAGCCTGTACAGCCGATATGGTCATTTCTGGAAAGGTTCCTCACCAGCGGGATGACTTCTTCCAGCATGTAGCTCTCGTATGCCAGATAGCCTCTAACTCTGTCTGCAGGGTGGAGCCACGGATTATACCAGGTTGAGTTGTTTGTGCTGTCCACACAGAATATCTGGATCTTTCCGTTTTCAATGAACCACCAGAGGTCATCCTGGAGCCGATAGTAGTCAAATTCCTGATGACTGCCGCCGCAGGTTGGGAAATAAATCATCGGCGGGCCCCAGTGGCCGTATCTGAGGACACCCATATTCCTTCCAACCCTGTGGCTGTACCATTCATAATAGTTAATATTCATCATTTATCTCCATTCATAAGGTTTGTCCGGCAGGGGCGCAATTTATACTCACCAGCATAACAAACTGCAGCATTCTAAATTGCCAAATGAGCGTTGATAGATGATTCCAGAAGTTTTGATAGTGCAATTTATAATGCGTGTTTGTATAACACACCTGCCATGATAACTCTTGCATTATACCATATCTGTCAATTCGGGAGAAGCATGGAATCTGCCGTTCCTCTCGTGCCGCTACATTGAAGAGGCATAGAAATATATCAGCGCCTGAAAGAACCCTGTGCTTTCCTCATCAAGATGCAAAAGCCGTGGCTTTTTTACACTACTCCGCTCTCTCCGAGTGATGCTTCCCGCTTCTGCTCCAAAAGCGTATAATCTTCGAAACAGAGCTGAAGATACTCTTTCTTCTCAGGATCCCAGGTGGAGAAAAGACTCTCTACAACTTTTCCACAGCGCTCGCAGCGGGGCCTTGTCTTTGCAACGTGTAGATCAATACGGGCCTCTACCTGCTCTTCAGCTATACCCCAGCACCGCGCGAAATGCTCCTTCTCTTTAGCACCTTCAGGCACCTCATCTTCAATTGAAGCCTCAAAATATACCTCCGGGCTCTTCCCTAGAGGTACTTTCTTCCCATATGTCACCTTTATCTTTGCCATATCTGCCCTCCATAAGAATAGAATTCTCTGTCTGTTGATATCATATAGTCAACTGCAGGATCAGAAACTTCGATACAATAACATCATCGGACCTGCAGATGAAGGGAAACCGGGTACCGTCATCATTCATCGCCGAGAATATCAGCACGGGATATAACCCGGTATGAGCCTGGATTCAGAGGGCCAATTGTGAGGCGTGCCACTCTGACACGCTTCAGATCATAGACCTGAAGCCCTATAACCTCGCACATGCGGCGGATCTGCCGCTTCCAGCCTTCTGTGAGAATGATTCTGAAACTGGCCGCTTTACCGTCATTACGGGATATTTTAATGCGGCAGGGCGATGTTCTCCCCTCTTCCAGCATCACTCCCTTTTGCAGACTCCTGATGAGCCTCAGGGCCTCCTCAGGTCTTACCGGACCCTGCCACCGGGCAGCCACCGCATACTCCTTCTCGTGGTGGAAGGAAGGATGAGTCAGCCTCTGGGCAAGATCGCCGTCGTTGGTCAGAATGAGCAGACCGCTTGAATCCTTGTCGAGCCTCCCGACAGGGTATACAGAAGGTTGCTGTGGTATGAGCTCCATAACTGTCTTATCTGCAAATGGGTCACTCACCGTGCAGACATATCCTGCCGGCTTATTAAGGGCATAGTAGACAAACGCTTCCGGCCCTTTCACCTTATTTCCATCAACTGTTATGGTATCAGATTCTGAATCAATGAGTGTTCCGGGAGGTATTACATTGACACCGTTTACCGAGATTCTGCCCTCTGCGATAAGCCTTTCAGCTGCTCTTCGAGACGCCACGCCTGATCGGGCGAGAAATTTATGCAGTCTTTCCTTCATGTTTTGAAATCACACCTGCGACTAAAGAATATATGAGGGTGCTCACCGCTGCCCCTGCAAGAGAACTTGCGAAGTTAACCGCATCATTTCCGAACCAGGAGAGGCCACTGACCAGTGCTGCCTCTCTTCCACACCGATGAACCTTCTTTTCTGTGAATGCTCTGCAGTGCTCACAGTAATACTGAGCCTGGAGCAAGGCTCCCATAAGGCTGTCTGTGAATGCACCTGCTACCCCGCCTGCCCATGAACTGACTATCATACCCGGTATTGAAAAATCCCTGCGGGCTTTACTTCCCAGCGCTCTGGCCATCAGGACGCACATACCAGGCAGCAATGCTCCGAGTGCCGAAGCGACACTTCCCTTCAATGAAACAGCACCTGATGTTCCTGCAGGCACAGGCTTTCCAGTCAGGATATGGCGCGGATCATTTTTCTCTGTGACTCCTATTTCAGTTGCCCACGTATCAGCAGTCACTGCAGCCATAGAACCGAGGCAGGCTGAGAGCATCAGAGGATCGTCACCTAAGTGGCGGTGCAACCCGAGAAAAAGCGCTCCTCCACAGCTGTTCGCAAAAACCTGCAGGATATCCCGCTCACTTCCTTTTTCATATTCCACGGCCAGTAACCTCTTTTTATCAGCACCATAATGAGAAAGAGCGCTCCCTGTGAGAAAGAACGCCATAAGCGACGAGTAAAAGATTGGACCGCCCAGTGAATAGTATGTGGTTCCTATTATCACGGCGCCCAGCACTCCACTCGCTGAAAGAGCCTTTTTCCACCTGGCGGCGGCACTCACGGAGAAACTGAAAAGAAGACCTTCTGCAGCCCTCTGTAAAAATGGCTTCATGCTCTCCTCGCCATTCATACTGATCTGTCTATTATGCATCCCAGAAAGAAAAATACATTTTCAGAACTCCTGCACAGGTTGACGACTTAACCTGTAAACTCTGTGACCGTAATCACCGTCGGCCTTATGTTCAATAATCTTCAGACTCAGCCTGGCACCAAGGCTCAGGAGCATTGATGTCCCCTCTGAGATAGAGCGCCCGGGCCCTGCACCCCCCCCTGCAGACAGTAAAAGATCTGCATGTCATGCACGTTTGATTTCCCTTGAAGCTCCTGAACATTTTAAAGACCGGCGAATGGTCCCAGATCTTTTTAAAAGGCTGGGAGAACATATTCCCTGCCAGGAACTCGCTGCTCTCCAGATACTGACAGGGATAGATATTCCCGTCAGGGTCCATGTGAATGAATGAATTGCCAGCCACACATCCGAAAGAGTACAGACCCGGATTGATGGTTACGTTGCTGTTTATATCCAGAGACTCTGAATGAGGAAGATCTACAGGCATGCGCTGCTGCATGGAGAGAGTGCGGATCTGCGACAGGGCGCTGCGGTATTGCTGTCCTGAAAGGTTTATATCGCTGCAGTCTGACGCTCTTCCAGTCGGAAGCACCGGTCTCACGCGCAGTCTGTCAGATTTCAGATCATGCGCCAGTGCGTACAGCTCCGGAAGTTCTCCCACATTCATCTTATTCAGGGTATAGTAGATGAAGACAGGCTTTCTGAAATGTGCTTTAAGTCTCCTGATCGAATCCAGCACCTTTGGGAATGTGCCCTTTCCCCTGATGTGCTCATGTGTCTCTGCCCTGGCACCGTCAATGCTGACAGTGAGATAATCCACCGAGGTGTCGTTGAGCTCTCGTGCCTTTTCCTCATCAATGAGCAGTCCATTTGTTATAATGGTTACCGAAATACCCATCTTCCCGGCATAGCTCAGGATCTCCATGATATCAGGGTGATGAAAAGGCTCTCCCCCTTTCACAGAGAGACATTGAACTCCCAGCAGCGCCATCTCATCGATAAGCCTGCAGGCATTTTCCACACTCATATCCCTCCTGTTCTCATCTCGGGCGGAGGAATAGCAGTGCCGGCATCTGAGGTTACAGCCTGTAGTTATATTGAGACTGATTTTAAGGGGCGCTGACAGTACGCCGTCACAGGTGATATAATCTTTCCAGGGGTGGAGAAACCTGCCACTGTCGTCTATGGCGCCCTGTTCAATACATGTTGATCTGAATGAGTTGAATCTGCCTTTTTCCAGGTTGTTCACCGGAGGCCTCATGAAACCGTTGATAAAAAGACCGGTTTCATCATTGTCAAAGGCCAAGTAATCATTGACCTCCCTGTCAAAGAGCAGGGAGCCAAAAAACTCTCTTCGACCGATATAACGACTGTGCATTGCAGTTCCTCCTGTCCCGATATAATATTCCTTCCAGGGTAATAAATCCCTGTCCCGAAGTTCAGGCGGACTGCCCCATTTTTCCTGTGCCTGTGAATTACACCTCTAATTTTTACCTTTTACCTCTCCATTCTGTCCTCTTGATGTCTCTTTATTGCAGGTTGCTTCATCATACTGTTATAATGATGACAAGATAAAAAAAACGATAACACGGAGGAGCCGACATAATGAATCCAATAACATCAGCCGATTTCAGAAGCAAGAATGAGATTCTCTTTCAATCCAAGATACTCGCAGGCACCGGGTGGAACTTCACCGCTAACTGCGGCGCAACTCACTACCGGGTAGGAGATTTCGATGTCATAGACCTTAACAAGAATGGAAAGGCCGATACAGAATATCAGAAGACAGGCTGGACAACCTACAGGCAGAAGTTCACAGAGCCGAGCCTTGTTCACGACCTGGACAAGATCAGGGAATATGCCCAGAGAAACCACGCTGAAGTTGTCACACAGGATGACATAAAGGATCCTCTTATTGAAACCGGCGGCATGAGCAGCGGAACAACTGTTTTCACCAAAACCGAGCTTATTCACGAAAACCAGCGCGCCCTCGGCACACTGGTGGACCAACTCGAGCCCTTCGAGCAGAATGCAAAGTGGGCTATCGACGTGACTACTCAGGAGTTCATGCTCTACAAACCCAGATAAGACAGATCAAGGGGCTTAACATGAGTATAAAGGCCGTCGATCTTAATCGGCGGCCTGTTTAATACTCATTCAACTTCTCTGAAGTCCTGCCCTCTCTGATGTTTACCGGGAAGGTTCCAGGCAGGAAAGTACAATAATTTAACAATTCGATAATACTAACTCTCTAAAAACGTGATATAATTTAAACGCCTGAAAGGCGCTCTTTTGTAAACTATTCACAGGGGGTAGAATAAGATGATACGAGGCATTACACCTGGCGACGGTTATGAGGCTCCGCTTAAAACTGCAGGTCCTCTGCGCGGTGAGTCGGAAGAGAAAGGGGCACCTGAGCCTGCCGATTCAGCAGAGATTACAATCCCGACCGGGAAATCAGTGACAGCTCAGGATATGAGAAAAGCCTCGATAGATTACTATCATCTTCACAAAAAGCGCAAAGAGGCTCCCGGATCTTATTCCAAAGCCAGGGCGAAAGCGCCGGGCACAACAAACAAGAGCGGATCTTCAGCTCCTAAAACCATTACACTCTTCGGAGCTGAGTCTTCTGTTACCGATATAATCTCCCCGATGGAGAACAGCGCAATAGACATAAAGCAGTTCGACAGAAAGCTCGAAACAGAGCTGGGAACTCTGGCTAAAGCACAGAACACGTGGGACTTGCAGGGACTCGACGGGGAGATCCCCTCACTGTCGAAGCTCCAGGACAGCTTTGAAAAAATAAAGATGGATAAAAGTGTGCCCTGGGAGTATATTATTGATGGCTGTTACGCAAGAGCTCACGTTACCTGTGAAAAACTACTGAATGAAGGGCTCAACTGCGGAAAAATGTATGTAATGATAGGTGATACTCCCGGTGATCCCTGGTCACCCTTCCCAGAATACCGCCTCAAGTCTGAAAACAAGTTTATGAAGGCAGAATGGTGGTATCACGTTGCACCACTCGTGTTCGCAAAAGACGATAAAACAGGTCAGGTGGAAGGCTACATTCTCGATCTGGCAGTAAACAACAAGAATCCCATTAAAGCCTCGGAATGGATCAACTCATGCTGGAGCAGGGATTTCCCCATCCAGTTCGACACCACTCACGCAGATATTTATGAACCGCCTGAGCAAAGCCCTGAAGGAAATACACAGCAATTCTCAAGAAAGCGTTTTGACCAGTATCTGCCGGAAGCCCGAGGCACTGACAAGGAATACTCCCGTGTGCTCGCAAAGATTAAGAAAGACTATTATGCTCATCATCCTGATGAGAAGCCGGAAGATAAGAAAAGAGTATAATCGGCAACTGAAAGATTAGTAATGCCGGGAGGCAGATCGATGCATCTGCCTCTTTTATACAAACGCGCATTATAAATTGCACTATCAAAACTTCTGGAATCATCTATCAACGCTCATTTGGCAATTTAGAATGCTGCAGTTTGCTATGCTGGTGAGTATATGTTACTGCCGCCGCAGTATCCTGCCTGCAGCCGATCGCAAGGAGGTATCCGATACCGGCACTGCAAAGGCAAGAGGAAAGAGCCGTGCAGAATAGAATCATTACAATCCACATGGAGTTTGACAGAGGGAGGAAAAAACCTTGAGAATCGGTGTAATAAGTGACAGTCACGGATACCTGGATCTGTTGAGAAGTGCAGGTGAAAAGCTCGTTAACACACACAGGGTCAACTGTATCGTCCATCTTGGTGATGAATCCACAGATGCCTCGGCAATCAAAAATCTATGCCCGCTCCATACGGTGCCTGGTGTCTTTGAAGACAGCTATCATAATGACTCGAGACCTAATAGAGTCATAGAGGAATTCGCCGGATGGAAGTTTCTCCTGTCGCATACAAGAGAGCGTCACTCTACCGATCTTTCCTGCTGCATCGACCCCCAGAAGGTATTGAAGGAAGAGAACATAGAAGTGTTTCTCTATGGCCACAGCCATATTCCCGCCATTGAAGAGGTGGATGACACGATTCTCGTCAATCCGGGGCACCTGAAACCTGATGATCGAAAGGGCTTCCCACCCACCTTTGCAGTCATTGAGCTTGATAACGATACAATCAGAATATGGATTGAAAACCTTGAAAGCAGTAAGACATTGTTCACTTTTGAAAAGCACAGACACTTGCCTGTATAGAGAGGAGGAGAGGCCATTATAATCGACTCCCGCCGCTTCAGAAAAGGTCCTGAGCGGATGAAAAGGATTGAAAACGCCGAGATCGTTGTAGCGCTCATAACATGCAACAACAGAGACAGTGTACGCCACTGCGCGGAGATGATAGGAAAAGGCCTCAGAACTTATCTTAACTACCTGAAGCCTGTTATGATAAACTTTGACTGTGCATCAGATGACGGAACCATTGAAGAATTCCAGAAAGCAGATATTCACAGGACTATAGAATTCTTTTCGATAGAAACGAAGCACCGTAACGTCGCACCATACAAGGAGCTCTTTGACGCTGCACAGCGCCTTGAAGCCTCCTTCATTGTAGCAGTTGAAGCCGGAGTTCCTTCAATCGAGCCTCTCTGGGTCTTGCAGCTGGCAGCACCTGTCATAGAGGAAGGTTATGACATTGTCGCTCCGCGGTACTATGATCCACCCTTTTCACATCTGTTCCGGGATCTCTTTCATGCGCCACTTTTCGCATCCCTGTATGGTCTGGCCCTGTCAAATCCTGCTCTTGAGCACTTTTCATTCTCAGGCAGACACCTGGAATCTCTTGCGAAGCTTCTTCTCTCCGATGACGAAAACACGGTATCGTTAAACCCTGTGCTCAGAGCAGCAATCATGAATCAATGGAAGGTCTGCGAAAGCATTACCGGTGAAAGGAAAGATGAAACTGAGCCTCACAAGAAACTTGAGCTGGACGCATTTCTCATTACAGCTCCATTTATTCAATCAATAGAGGAGACCAACAAGCTCTGGAATAGAGATATTACACTCTGTGTGCCTCCGGTATACGGCGAATACCGCCACAGAATTGTTACAGGCGCTCCCTGCAATATGGAGACTCTATGGGAAGCCTTCAGAGACACGATCAGGAAACACTTCGCTCTGATTTCCAGGGTTTTTTCAAGAGAGCTCTTCAAGGAAATCTGCTCGAGAAGCGAAGCTCCGCTGCGTCACGGCGGGATTCCTCTCGACATCTGGGGAGAAATCATCTTTCAGCTCCTGACCGCTTCATTGCAGCAGAAGGAAGTACGGCAGGCAATGCCGGCCCTTCTTTCCGGATTCATCGCCGGCAGGGCAGTCGAGCCGGCATCCGGCAGTCTCAGCCTGCTCTCTTACAATATGGAAAGACTTGAAACGCAGAGCTTTCTGGATAAAAGAGATGCTTTTCTGGATAGCTGGAACAGCAGGCGATGAACATTAAGGAGTCACTGTCATGCAGAGCACAGGAATCATTGAATTTCTGCCGTCTGTATCCAAAGCAGAGCTTCACCTGCAGTTCTCCCTGCATCATATAAGAAGGTGAACGGATACAGAAGAAAGAATATGTTGATCCTGTAAGGTCTTAATATGCTGATAAGCGATGTATGGCTGAATTTCCTGCGCCCTGCCGTATGAAATTCCGCAGTTTCTGTGCCATGATGTCACAGAACATATTCCGCCTTGACAATGCTCTCGCCATTAATCACAGTGGCATGCTACGCTATAATAAGGAGGCTAGAATCATGAAAAGAGCGGTCTCTATGCTTGCAGTACTGCTCATAATTACAATGGGATGCAGCACTCAGCCCTCACCGAAAAAGGCTTTCAAGCAGTTCAGCGCTGCCATGGGCCAGGGCGACTGGTCAACCGTGTGGGACATGCTCTCGAAAAAATCACAGAAGTCCTTTGAAGACGAGGGCTACAAGAAGATGAAGGAGACTCTCGAGACACTTCCTCCCGATCTGAAGAAGGAGAGAATTGCAGAGCTTGGCGTCACCAATGAAGAGCTTATGAAAATGAATGTAAAAGACTTTTTTATGCTGATCATGAAAAAGACTGATGCTTCAAAAGAGTTTGTCAAGAGCGGCGGAAAAGACGAGGTGGAGCGTGTACAGACAGGACGAAACAAGGCAAGGCTGAAAATAAAGGGCAAAAACGAAGTCGCCACCATGGTAATGGAGGGAGGCGCCTGGAAGATGGAGTTTGAAGAAGATTAGAAGAATCTTCATCGGAAGAAGGCTTTCATCTGCCTGTAAATCTCGGTTGATTTTAGCAACACTTTACGGTATAATATGAACTAGGAAGGAGGAGATGAAATGAAAACTCAAAATACTGAAAAAAAGAATTTTGTAGAGGAAAAGGAAGTTGCACCTCCTGCAATCGAGGCAATCAAACAGGATGCGAAGATTGCACCGGAAAAATACATCAAGGAGTATAAAATCCCTGCTGAAGGAGAATAATCTATTTCCAGACCTGCAACAGCAGTTTCTCATCAGAGTGAAAGGCTCCTCACTGCGACAGAGATGACGTGTGAAAGATAGAATCTACGGCTACGAAACTGAATACGCCCTTCTTATATCTCCTGTCGAAGAAGGTGCCGGGACTCCCAGGAGGATGAGAATCTATGATTTTCTGGAGTTCCTGATCAGCTCATATATTAGAGTTCTTGCTGCAAGTTACAGGAAAAAAGGAATATTTCTTGAGAATGGAGGGCTTTTTAACTACGAAGCCCTCCATTCCAATTTTTTTGAAGGCCTCGTTGAAATGGCCACTCCAGAGTGCGGAAGCGCCCGCGACGTGGCGCTCTATCACACCGCCATGACGAAGCTTCTCTCGAAGGCAGTAAGGGAGCTTAACAATAACCTCTCATTCCTGGACCCCACCTTTCAGGGCAAGATCTTTCTGGGAAAAAGCAACGTCGACTTCGATGGAAAGTGCCTTGGCTCACATGAAAACTACATGGTGGAAGAAAAGCCCGGCCTTTTCGGCTCCTTCCTTCTCCATCTCTTTGTCCCTTTTTTCTGGCTCTCCCATCTGTTGTTGATGCTGATTTCCTTTCTCCCGCTTATCATAGCGATACCAGCCTTCCTTCTCATCTCGGTGCTGGGCGGACTGCTGAGCGGCATCCTTTCAAACATACCTGGTCTTGCAGATACAGGTGCGAAGCTCAGGAACTATCTCTTTAATGTTCTCCTCGGTGATGAATTCATAATCAACCGTTTTGCCCGATTTCACGGCGACTTTTCCCGTGTCATATTTGCCCCCTGGGTCGCTGTATTTTCTCTTTTTCTCTATCCACTGGTATTTACCAGGATTAGACAGGAGCTCTTTCCGTTTCTCGTAACAAGAACTCTCTTCTGCGGCTCTGGGAAAGTTGTAATGCCAAAGACAGATACACCGCCAAAGAAAAAAAGAGGCAAAATATCTTCCATTTTCAGGATATCACAGCGCGCAGAAGCCATCAAGAGTATTGCCCGCATCTATTTTGACGATTCACGCCGCCCCATCGTGGACATGCGGGACTTCTTCCTGGAACCGCTGACTGTGCTGAAGCCCAGAAAACGCCTTCACGTACTTTTCTCAGACACCAATATGTCTTCAATCGATGTATATCTGAAGATCGGAATCACAGGACTCATTCTCGAGATGATCGAAGAGGGGCACGCTTTCAAAGAAACCTATCTGAAAGATCCCCTTGAGGCTCTGCAGATCACAGCTAACGATCTCACACTGCGCAAAAAGATAAAGCTTAAAAACGGTAAAGCCATGACAGCTCTGGAAATTCAGCGTTATTACCTTACAGAAGCCAGAGATTTTTACAGGAGCCGCCTCCCCTTTCGTGAAGAGGTGAAGGACCTGCTGGATAAATGGGAGTTCATTCTGAACTGTCTTGAAATAACGCCGCATCTGCTGTACAGGAAGGTGGACTGGATAACCAAGAAGGATCTTATTGAAGAAGTATTGAGAGGGAGAAGCTCCCTCAGCGAGATTGCAGAGATTGCCGGATGGGCTGCATGCATGATGCGGAAAAGCCCGGAGCCGATTGCCTGTAAAGACGCCAGCGCATACACCTACCAGAAACGCTTGGGGTCCAAGGTTTTCAATGAATTCAAGGAGTTCCTGCTCTTTTCAGAATTGAGCTATGAGGAGTTCTCAAGACGCTGGGCGCTTTACTGCGAAATACTGAAGGTGGATTTTAAGTTTCACCAGGTTGATGACGACGGATATTACTACCGCCTCGTCAATTCTGAGCTTGTAGACAGCCTTTTCTCACCTGAAGAGATTGAACACGCCATCTCCAATCCTCCCATGAATACCAGAGCACACATAAGAGGAGAGCTGATAAAGAAGTACGGCCACAAGTCCGAGTCTTATGAGCAGGTATGGTACAATGAGAAAGTAGTTCAGGGAAAAGTAAAGATCGGCTGGAATAAATTCTATTCCCACTGGCCGTGGAAAAAGATCAACTTCAACGATCCTTTCACTGCCACTCTGGAGACTCAGGCTCTTATGGAGGAGTGAGCCTGCCGAAAACGAAAAGAAGTGGTGATGAAGGACATCAATATCAGGCTCTCTCCGTTTGCAGGCACCGCTGTGGCAGGGGTACTCTTTATCATGCTCACAATGCTGGCGTTGTACCCTCTCTGGTACAGCCCCGGGAAACTGGCAGCCCTCCCTGCGAAAGACCCTCTTCTTAACAGCTGGATAATCTCGTCGATAACAGAGAATCTGGAGCAGCAGCGCCTGCTCTTTGATGGAAGAGCCTTCTACCCTTCCAGAGGAACACTGACATATTCAGAGCACCTTCTGGGTTACCTTCCCATATCATGGCCTATGCGGAAAGCCATCGAGAACAGCCTCGTAACAGTCAATATCCTGACTGTTCTTACCTTCCCGCTGGCAGGGCTCTTCATGTTCCTGCTTGTACGATATCTGACAGGAGACCTCCGAGCCGCCTTCACTGCCGGAGCCATATTTGCTTTTGCACCTTACCGAATGGCACATCTTATGCATCTTAATCTACTCTCTGTCCATTGGATCCCTCTGATTCTGCTATACTGGCACAGGAGCCTCTTAAAGGGAAAAGCCGGCGACTATTCAGCCTTTATCCTGCTGATGGTGGTGGAAATCCTGTCATGCGTACAATACGGCATCTATTTTCTTTTCCTGCTTCCGTTATTGACACTTATCTACCTCGCGAAGAATAAAAAGCTCACAGAGGGAAACGAGAGATTCCACTGGTTTCTTGTCTATGCCCTCATAGCAGCAGTGATCTTCCCCTTCTTTCTGCCTTATATGACGACTCTGAAAAAGCTGGGCGTAATCAACACCACATTCCCCAACTGGAGCGCATCTGCACTCTCCTTTCTTACTCCCTGCTCTGAGATTCACATGTGGAGATGGCTCAACACAATATTCAGTCACGGGCAGGACAGGGAGACTTTTCTCTTCCCCGGCCTGCTCGCAATATACCTGAGCTGGAAAGGCATTCAACTGTTTCTGAAAGACAGAGGGAAAGATGAGCGCACAGGCAGAGATTCAGTCGGGAAAGGGAGCGATAACGACGGCAGAATGGTCGGGAAAGGGAGCGATAACGGCGACAATACGGTCAGGAAATGGAACACTGCATTGAGAGCTGTAGAAGTGCTGATGGCACTGACATTCACTCTGATTATAGCCACAGCTGCCACAGGAGGCTTTTCTTTCAATCTGGGTCAGCTTCCGGTGAGCATCCGCTCTGTCTCTCCTATCTCTACAGTCCTGCTGGCGCTCCTGGTGCTTCGAACATTGCTGGACAGAGCTTTTCTAGAAACATTGATAAAAAAGATCAAAGAGCTCCCCTTCGAGCCTTATGTATATCTCATCCTGGTCTTTACAGGAGTCTTCTTCTCCTTTTACGGACCCTTCGTGGTGCTTGGCATGCTTGTGCCGCCCTTTGCAAGTCTCCGTGTCTCGGCACGTTTCTTTTCGATAGCCCTTTTCGGCCTTTCTGTGCTCTCAGGATACGGCAGCCATTCTATTCTTAAGAAGACTGCTCCAGGAATCAAGCGGAGCGCTGTAACGGCTTTGCTGGTATTCTTCGTGATGCTTGAATCGCTTTCCATACCGCTTCCGCTTGAATCCATAAAGGCCCCTCCACCTTTGTACAAGATAGTTGGAGATCTCCCGAAAGATACAATACTGCTGGAGCTCCCCTGCGAAGGCGATGATATAAATGCCCGCTACATGTACTGCTCAACATTCCACAGAAAGACCCTGGTCAACGGTTACAGCGGTATTATGCCGCGCTACTGGGAGCCCCTGACAGATATAATGAAGACCTTCCCCTCCAGGGAGAGCATAATTACGATGTCAATATTCGGGGTCGGCCATGTGGCTGTCCATTACGGCTCTTTCCCGGAGGAGGAAAGGGAGAGAATCAGAGCAGGCGCAGACGCCTGCCCTGAGCTGCAGAGTATATGGAGTGACAATGACGCGACTCTCTATCGATTCACGCCTTCAGCTCGTTCATCGGCCGGCACACACTATGAAAAAATGTATCCTGTTCCCAGAAAAGGATGGAAGATTGAAGCGATACCTGACAAGGGCTTCATGGAAGGCGCCAGCAACCTTATCGATGGGAAGCTTCGCTCATACTGGACCAACGGGAGAGCTGTCAGAAAAGGAGACTGCATCAACATAGACATGGGAGAAAGTCATTGTATAAGCGGTATATGCTTCTTCCAGGGCACCGATTTTGGCTTCTACCTCCGCACTTACTACCTGGAAAGCTCAATAAACGGCAATGCCTGGGAATTGCTGGCCAGAGGCTACTACGATCCACCTCCATTCTACACTTACTTTCTTTCGGCAAACAACCCTTATTTCTTTATCCCATTTCCTGCCACAGAAGCCCGCTATGTGAGAATGCGCTCCACTGACAACGGCAACTGCCCCTGGACAGTCCACGAAGTCAAGATATATGGGCCTCATCCTTCCGGCGAGCCTGCCGAATCACTCATCCCTGTGCAGCACCGAAACAGCAGTCTGTAATTGTATCGCGTCTGATGAAAGAGGAATGAATAAAGCCGGTAAAGAACTTTCATCCCGGAGTTTCATATGACAGCAAGAGTTCTTATCACATTTCTTTTTCTCTCCACAATGCTGCTTTGTCCCGCAGTTGCATCGGAAAAGCCTGATGCCGACTCCGGGATCAGCAGGCCTAGAGTGGCGCTGTCTGCAGGGAAGCAGTCACCACATACTGTCATTGACAACGAAAACGGCATTTTAATAATTGATCTTCGAAGAAGCAGAGGCCTCTGGACACCATCCTTCTCCTCATCGTTCTGCGGTGACGGCAGTGTGGCTCTGATCGATCTTTCTAAGGCTGGCCATCTGATAACCTCCGAGTCAATACGGAAAAGCAGAAGCTTCAGCGTTATAATTCTGGATGCGGATCCTTCGATCTTTACAAGCCAGAGCGTTCAATGCGCGTCGGCATCATACAGATCCCGCGACTACCGCACCTATATGCCTATCATCCAGGAAGTCGGTGATCGCTTCGGCCTCGATCCTCAGCTGATTCTCACCGTAATTGAAGTGGAATCAGGGTTCAACGCCCAGGCAGAGTCACACTGCGGAGCGATGGGCCTCATGCAGATCATGCCTGAGACGGCAAAAGGCCTGAATCTGAAGAATCCTTATGACCCCTATGAAAACATAGTGGCAGGAGTTAAATATCTGAAACAGCAGCTCGATCGCTTTGGATCAATCGATCTGGCCCTTGCTGCTTACAATGCAGGCCCAGGTGCGGTAGAGCAGCACGGCGGCATCCCACCCTACCAGGAAACCCAGCAGTATGTTAAGATCATCCTGGAGCGATATTACGGAAGCCCTTCCAGACCTTGACAATAGTGGACGATTACTTTATCAGAGCTTTAGATTCCGGGGACGCTATGATCTGTCGATCGTGTCAGAGTTCCATCTAATCAGCGTGAGGGGATTCTGACTTCCCGGTCGACGCTGCGGCGATCGACGCCTTTCTGGCAAAGCGCTTTTTGGCAATATAGGCACCACTGACGGACATCAGCACAAAGATGATAAAGAAGATGAGAAATGGCGGCTGCGGAGGCGGCTCAAATGAGTTGGCTGCGAAAAAGTAATTTCCAAGAAGAAGACCTGAGCATATGGCCAGCGCAACGATCCCCCCTACCACACCGCCGAACAGAATCGAATAGAGCTGATTATCTTTGCTCTTCTTCTCGTTTTCCACAGAGGCATCTCCTTTCACCATATTGCCTTTTAAGTTATACTGACACCTGATTCAGCTTTAAAATCACGGGATCAGCCACGCTTCTGAGTATAAAACAAGTGAAGTGGAATGTCAATAAGAAGGTAATTTAAGAGCAGTAAAGAAAGATACACCGATGAATGACTGCCATACCGAACGGCAGAACTGGCTGCAAAACTGTAAATCATGATTTACAGCGGAAGCCTGCATACAATGGGCGTTATTACAGAGCCGAGGTGGCCATGACCAGTAGGATTCTGTCCCTTATGTTTACTGTTTTTTTCTCCCTTTTCGCCTTATCAGGATGCGCCAGTAATGCGAAAAAAGCACAGGCGCTGGTAAATGAGGGCATTTACCAGCTTGACAGAGGAGAAACCGGAAAAGCAAGCAAAACTTTTGAGCATGCCCTCAAAGTTCATCCAGGCAACCCATCAGCTATGAGCATGCAGGGCATGCTGACAATTAAAAAAGGTGACTATGTTAAAGGTTACGAGCTTTGCAAAAAGGCACTTCTGGCGAACTCAAAGGACCCTGTTGTTCGTCTGAATATGGCCAGAGCCTATATCGGTACACATAAATTAAAAAGAGCGGAAGCAGAGGCACTCCGCACCGTCGAGCTAGACTCAACACTATCTGATGGTTATGCCCTGCTTGGAAAGATCTATACTGAAATGGGAAGGCCAAAAGAGGCTGATGAGATGCTGAGCAGAGCATTAGAGCTCTGCGGCACAAAACCCTCTGCATTAGTCTATCGTGGTGACGTGCTTATCAAAGAGGGAAAGATTGATGAAGCAGAAAAATCCTACGAAAAAGCCATAGGAATCAATGTGCAGTGTGATGAAGCTTATGTCGGCATGGCAGAGGTGGCTTTTAGAAGAGGGAACATGGAAGCCGCTCTGAAAAAGGCCAGATACGCTCTGGATATCAATGCAGAAAACGCACAGGCGCATTTCATAATGGGGAAGGTATTTCTCACATGTGGATCACCTGATAAGTCAATAGAGGCACTGGAAAAAGCCACTCGCTGTGATAAACGTTTTTATGAGGGATACTCTCTTCTTGGAAAGCTCTACATTGAGTCTGGAGATGGCAAAAGAGCAATTGCAAATCTCGAAAAGGCAGTGGATTTGAATCCGCCTGACGCAGATCCTTACTGCAACCTCGCATCAGTCTATCTGGCCATCAATAAAACAGAGAAAGCGCTGGCAATGCTGAACAGAGCAATGGAAATAGATCCCGGCAATCCCGACGCGTATATCATCCATGCACAGTATTTAATGAGACAGGGGAAGCAGAAAGAAGCCCATGACAGCCTCGAAAAGGCTGTCAGCAAAGCTCCATCAGATCCGCTTCCTTACATCTACCTTTCGCAGCATTATCTGGAGCGCAGAATGGCAGCAGAGGCTGAGAGAAATGCTGAAAAAGCACTGTCAATCTCAAACAATAACCCGGTTGCGCTATATTGCCTGGCATCTTCGTACGAGCTTTCAGGGAAAAAGGCTGAAGCGCTGAAGACATTAAAAGTGTCTATCAAAAACGGCTTCAAAGACAGAAGAAAACTTATGAAGGATCCGATATGGGCTTCCCGGAGAGGTACTCCGGAGTTCTCGTCGCTTATGAAATGACAGATGCTCCACTGGTCACAGCAACGATTCCACAGTAACTTGAAAAGTCCGTTCAGATGTCTCCGGTCTTACTTCTTCCTGTTTCTGTCGCTCCTGAGCTTTTGAAGCAGCGCCACAATCATACCCACCGCCACTTCGTTGTAACCGTGAGGTATCATGATATGAGCCTCTCTCTTGGAGGTATCCACATAAAGAGCGTGCATGGGCGCCACAGTCTCACGCCACTGCGTCATTGAATCCTCATGGCTGCGTCCCCTCTCCATTACATCCCTGATGATCCTCCGTATAAGACGCTCGTCCGAATCAGTATCCACAAATATTCTTATATCTATGAGATTTCTTACCGACTGAACTGCAAATATCAATATTCCCTCGAGTATGATAATATCTGTGGCTTTAACACAGACTGTCTCTTTCTTTCTCGTATGGGTAACGAAATCATAGATGGGCCGCTCAATATCTTTGCCACGCTTCAACATTTCCAGATGCTTGCATAAAAGCTCTGATTCAACGGCATCCGGATGATCATAGTTGATCTTCTTTCTCTCTTCGTAATCCAGGCTGCCCCTGTCATAATAATAGGCATCTGAGGGTATAATAGCAACTTCTCCGCCCAGCATGCGGGATATTTCAGCCACTACAGTAGTCTTACCTGAGCCGGTCCCACCGGCTACACCCACTATTATGTTCCTGTTGTCGAGCATAAACTCACCTCCCTTCAGTCATAGCATAACCTTTGCCATTATAACACGCCTGAGTGCCCAGCCGTATTGTCAGCGTCAACAATGAATAGACCGAATGGGCTTCTTAAGAAGAAATCGATCTATGTCATCTTCTGCCGCTTTCATAGCTTCCTGATGTGCAGGCAGAATCTCTGCAACACCGTCTGAAGCCATTTTCTTGCAGTCGCGGCACATCTGTTCACCTGCCAGGCAACGTTCCTTAACTGCCTTTGCATCTGCTGAATTCAGCACATGATACTGGAGAATACCGAAGATGGAGCATACTCCCGGAATGCCGCCGTGCTCCTGCTGGAACTTCAGGACAGGGCTTCCACCGGTATAGGCGGTTTTTATCTTCTTATGAGCATCATCCACACTGTCAGTAACGTAAATGCACGTCGAGTTGTCTGAAGCGGACATTTTGGAGCCCGGTCCTCCCAGGCTGGGAAGAAAACGCATATTGATCTCTGCAGGAGGAACGAAATTCACGCGTCTGGCAAAACGCCTCGAAACCTGGATGTAAGGGTGCTGGTCTATACCCACTGGCACAACAGTAGGCTTAGGTCCGCCGAACTCTTCCAACTGGGGGATCAGGATGTGGGCCATCTGCACCCCGCCCATATAGAACACCACACCAGCATTGATATCATCTGTGAATCCAAAGACACCCTTTATCTGGTTCAGTGTAAAATGCTGCGCAATATGAATGGCGAAGCTGTAAATGCAGGGATAGTCAGAACCCAGGATGATATGTGTCTTTTCCGGATCGAATCCAAGAGCTATAATACTGGGAATAACATATTTGCAGGCGTTTTCCCTCGCAACCCTGAGACTCTCTGCCTTGCCGAAGACAAAGCTCTCTTCTTCCGAGACAGGGATAAAAACCTCTGCGCCAAGCTGCTGAAGAGCCCTGTTTTCTTTGAAGAGAGCCAGGTGGCCCAGATGGAGGGGGCCGGACGGATTGATCCCAGAAACAACTGCCCAGGGTTTTTCTGTCTTTATGGCCTCGGCGATGATTGCAAAGTCCTTGTGAGAGTATACTATATCTCTTTCCATATATGGCGTTAAGGCTGGCAGGACTTTTTTGACCTCTTCGAGAGATTCAAGGCCGAACTCCTCCATCTTTTCCCTTATATGATTCTCTTCCTCACTGAGGAGTGAAAGCTTTGTTGTTCTGTCCTGCATGCACAGCTCTTCCATGGACATCTGAGTTGTCATTTAGTTCACTATCCCTTCCCTGTGGCTTTGTGTTTCCACAGAATTCACCACTGAAAGAGATTTTCCTTTATAAAAACCATGAAAACTGCCTGCAATAGCTATACATCGTGAGATATATCTCCTCATTATGTTATTATTACTGGAAAAGAGGATTTTAATTTTCAATGACGTAGACTACCCCTGTATCATTATTATCAATTCAAAGGAGAGAAAGTTATGGCTACACATCTTTCAGAAAACATCATCGAGGAAACTGAAGCTTATAGCGCCCGTAACTATCACCCTCTCCCCGTGGTTCTTGTAAAAGGCGAAGGGATCTGGGTATGGGATGTGGACGGCAAAAAGTATCTTGATATGCTGAGCGCATACTCGGCGCTCAATCAGGGGCACCGTCATCCCAGGATCCTGGCAGCGATGATCGAGCAATCTGAAAAGATTACTCTCACCTCCAGAGCTTTTCACAATGAGCTCATGGGGAAGTTCCTGAAAATGCTCTGCAAGATGAGCGGTATGGAGATGGCGCTCCCAATGAACACTGGAGCAGAAGCTGTCGAGACTGCCATCAAGGCGGCAAGGAAGTGGGGCTACTACCACAAGAAAGTCGATTCTGACCAGGCTCATATAATTGTCTGTGAAGGAAACTTCCACGGCCGGACTACCACAATTGTGGGATGCTCTTCAGAACATCAGTACAGGGACGGTTTCGGGCCTTTCACGCCTGGCTTCACCATCATCCCTTACGGCGACCTGGAGGCTCTGGAAAAGGCAATTCTCCCAGGTACAGTTGCATTTATGGTAGAGCCCATTCAGGGTGAGGCTGGAATAAATATTCCGCCGGAGGGCTTTCTTAAAAAGGCATACGAGATCTGCAGAAAGCACAATGTGCTTTTCATGGCCGACGAGATTCAGACCGGCTTTGGAAGGACAGGCAGGCTCTTCTGCTGCGATCACGAGGACGTAAAGCCGGACGTGCTGATCGTAGGCAAAGCACTTGGAGGCGGTGTATACCCTGTATCGGCAGCGCTCGCTTCAAAGGAAGTAATGGGAGTCTTCAACCCCGGAGATCACGGCTCCACCTTTGGAGGAAATCCTCTGGCCTCTGCAATTGCAGTGGCTTCAATGGAAGTCATAATGGAAGAGAAGCTTGCCGAGCGTTCAGCAGAGCTGGGAGCCTGGTTCCTGGAAGAGCTCAGAAAGATAAAGAGTCCCCACGTCAAGGAAGTGAGAGGGAAGGGACTCATGATCGGCCTCGAGATCAAAACTGAGTCCGGCCCTGCAAGACCTTTCTGCGAGCACCTCCAGCAGCTTGGCATTCTTGCCAAGGAGACCCATCACCAGGTCATCAGATTTGCTCCACCCCTCATAATCTCAAAAGAAGATCTTGCATGGGCGGCCAAGACAATAGAAAAGGTGCTCACTTAATTAGGGACAGACTCCAATATTAACAATTCGCTACAATGAGAACAATGGACAGCCTGCAGGCACCTGAAATTGCTTGACTGATTCGAGAGTTGAGGGAGCCTGCGGCTGTTCCTGAGTTTATGGGAGCAGATACGGCTTCCTGCGACAGAGAATCTTACGATGGCTCTCCCTTGCCCTGTCGATCTGCGGTCTTTTATGACAAGAGTGGATTGCAGAAATCCAAGAGACTTCAAATCAATATTCCTGCTTCTGCCGCTCGAGAGAAAAAAGCATAGGAGAAGATTTGTTTCACAAGCTTGAAAGAATATTCACACGCCCCGGTCCCTTCGAATACTATACGGCAGACGAGCTGTGGACAGATGAGCATACATCAGGACAGATGCTGAAATTCCATCTGGACGGTGAGGTCAACACCTCTTCCCGCAATCTGGCATTCATACGCAGATCATCGGATTGGATAGCCTCATATTTCAAGATCGGTGAAGGAACCAGGATAGCGGACTTCGGATGTGGCCCGGGGCTGTATACCAGAGAATTTGCCAGAAAAAAGGCAGATGTTACAGGGATAGATTTCTCGAAGAGGTCCATTTCATTTGCAGTGGAGGATGCAGCGAGAGAAGGTCTGTCAATAAGTTATATCAATCAGAACTATCTGGACTTTGAGACAGACGACCGCTTTCATCTGATAGTAATGATAATGTGCGATTTCTGTGCCATGAGCCCGGCCCATAGAAGGACAATGCTGGACAAATTCTACAGGATACTGGAGCCTGGAGGCTCTGTCCTCCTCGACGCATACTCACTTAAAGCCTTTGAACAGCGGAAAGAAGGATCCTTATTCGAGGTCAACCTGATGAACGGATTCTGGTCCCCGGAAGAGTATTACGGCTTTCTCAACATTTTCCGCTATGATACGGAAAAGGTCGTACTCGATAAATATACAATCATAGAAGCCGGCCGGACTCGAACAATCTACAACTGGCTTCAGTATTTCAGCGCTGAAGAACTGGAGATGGAGCTTGCACGTGCAGGCCTCAAAGTGGACAGATTCTTCTCAGATGTGGCAGGAACGCCCTTTGACCGGGAATCCGGCGAATTTGCCGTTGTGGCGAAAAAGCATTAGAAGGCACGGTGTTTCAGGGAGAGGGCATCCAGCTTCCAGAGGAGCGGGGTTTTTTCTGTGCCTGCAGCAAAATCGGCCTCCAGAAGACTCTTCTCACAGTATTCTCTTCCCGAAGGCGGAGTGAATGAGCTCAACAGCCAGGATGGCTGACTGATTCTTAGTATCCAGTATTGGATTTACCTCTACAACTTCCAGTGAAGCCATGCGCTCTGTTTCAGCTATCATCTCCATCATGAGCTGAGCTTCGCGGTATGTAAGCCCTCCCCTGACAGGAGTACCCACACCGGAGGCATAGAGAGGATCGACACTGTCCAGATCGAAGCTGACGTGAATATGCTCTGAATGGCTGCAAAGATAGAGAAGTGCTTCTCTCATAATCTGATGCATGCCCCGGCGGTCAATGTCCTCCATAGTGTATATCTTCACGCCCTGGCGCATCATACATTCCCTTTCACCCTTGTCGATGTTGCGAAGCCCGATCATGACAATATTTTCAGACTCCACCTTTTTTCCGGGGCCTCCTATGCTGCAGAGCTGCGAAGGCCCGATTCCCGCACAGATTGCTGCAGCCATTCCGTGAATATTTCCTGAAGGCGAGCTTTCTGGCGTATTGAAGTCTCCGTGGGCATCGACCCAGAGGATACCGGGCCGCCTGCCCTCCTGCTGACAGAAAGCTCCAATTCCAGCCACAGTACCAATCGCAATTGAGTGATCGCCGCCGAGAACGAGAGGGAAGCCTCCCTCCATGAGCACTGCTGCCACCTTTTTTGCCAGAATTGAGGACACCCTGGCGATCTCCGGCAGGTATTTCGCACTGGGATCTTTTATTGGCTGACGCTCCTGTATCTTTACAGGCAGATCTCCAAGATCGTTGACCAAGTATCCCAGCTCCCTCAGCTCCTTTGAAAGGCCGGCGATCCTTAGAGCTGAAGGGCCCATATCGACCCCGCGCCTGTTGGCCCCAAGGTCGATTGGGACACCGATGATGGTGATTGTCACTGTATTTCCTCCTCAGCAGCATAATGATCTCTGATGGGAAGAGAGGCTGAAAGCCTGTTTTACGCTCCCGTAGACTATTCTCCAGGATGTTGAAAAGAACCTCTCCCTGCACGGAGGTTCACGGATTTTCCGTGCCATCTTTCACAATATCCTGATTCTGACAAAATAATCATTCCCATGGAGGAGGCTGATACTATAATGTAACAAGCTGATTAAGCGAGATATCTCAATAACCACGGCAGCAAAGATATTCAGGACACTTCCTGAATCCGTCCGGCCCCAGTGCTGGTGGCATGATGGACTGTGGGATGAGTATTCCCCTGATTCGGCGCAGGCAGATTAAAGTGCACTGTTTTACTAGCTGAGGAAACAGGAGGGACAGCCCGAGCTTGCTCAGAATAATCATTAAGTAAAACCCATGTACAGCTCGACGGAGACTGAATGAATATGAATGAACACAGTAATAGCGACAATTGGCTTCCCTCGTTCTACGAATCTACCCAGGCTTATCAGCTCGACTATGGAAATGAGCTGATCGAGAGCCTGCTTCGGCCAAAAAAAGACGAAGTGATCCTGGATCTGGGATGCGGAACCGGCCGGGTGACCAGGATTATCGCAGATAAAGGCGCAAGAGTCATCGGAATAGATAGCTCTAAGAAGATGATCGATAAAGCGAAAGAGAACTGCCCTGATTTGGAATTCCACGTGGGAGACGGCTCTGATTTCCATTTTCAGGAAAAGTTCGATGCCGTCTATTCAAGCGCTACACTGCACTGGATCCTCGAGCCCGAAAAAGCGGCGGCGTGCATAGCCGGGTGCCTCAGGCATGGTGGGCGCTTCGTGGCGCAGTTCAGTGGAAGAGGCAGCGTGCATTCAATTTCCAATGCTGCCAATGAAATAGTTCGTGAAAAAGGCGGAGCTCCATGGAAGTCTGCCTTGTATCTTCCGAGCATCGGCGAATATACAGCGATTCTGGAGGGCTGCGGGCTCGATGTTGTATTTGCCGCCCTGCTTGACCACCTGACCAGCCTCGACGGCGGAAGTGAAGGACTGGCACGATGGATCAGGACATTCGGCCACGGGCTCCTGCCTGGCATCAGTGAAGAGGAAAGAGAGAGCTATATCCCGCTTCTCGAGGATAGACTGAGAGATCGATTGTGGAAAGACGGAAACTGGCATGTCGATTATCGCAGGCTGAGGATCCTCGCGTTCAGAAACAACGCATACCATTGCAGCGCCTGATTGCGATATGCGCAGAATAGAGACGCTAACAGATGCAGGCAAAGAGACTGGGGCAGAGGGCAGAGGCCAGGGGCTGAAGCAGAGGCCTGCTCCGATCCCGATATCCCTGACAGCCAGCAGGATGAATCAATCAGCTCCTATTCCGGTGAAGAGAGAAAAGCAATGGTATCAAGAAAAAGCTTAACGTCCACTGTTGGCTGGTAATCTGCACTCTCTTTCCATCTGCAGACCCTGACAACCTTCATGCAATATCGGCAGTAATTTTTCTTGGAGGGCTACAGTCCGAAACTCATAAGAAACCTCAATGAGCAACGCGTTGCCTGCCTCACCTGCAACAAGCATCCGAAAGAGGACTGGCGCGATGAGGAGTTCTTCACCTGCCTGGTGACACTGGTATCAGGCGAAGAGGTAAAGATGAGGCTGGCCGAACGGGGGGGCTTTTCTGGCGAACCTGTCTGGGTCCGGGAAATTCGCAAACTGTCCGAGGGCGGGCATCAGACGTCCATTCTATCCAACGACTATGGCACCGACATGGAAGTTCTGGCGTCTGACATGTTCGCGAGATGGTGTCAAGAAAACTATTTCAAATACATGCGTCAAGAGTATGATCTTGACAGCCTGGCGACCTATGGCGCGGAAGATATTCCTGATAACACTCGCGTGGTCAATCCTCAGTACCGCCGCCTCGACGGGAGGTGCGCAAGACAACAGCCCAACTGGTCCGGAAGCGCGCCCAACTCCAGGCTGCGGACCTGAGCGAAGTAACAGACCAGGCCAGGATGGAGAAGCTTCAACAGAAGCATGGTGAACTGCTTGAGGAAGTGGCCAGGCTTGAAGAGGGCCAGACGGAGCTTAAGGAGAAACGCAAGAAGGAGCCCAAACGCATCAAGGCCGGTGATCTGCCTCCCGAAGAGCGTATCCAGCGCCTGACCACGCAGAGCAAACACTTCGTTGATACTGTCAAGATGAAGGCCTATCGGGCTGAATCCGCCATGGTCACTATCTTGCGTGAGAAGATGTCACATCAGGACGACGCTCGTGCCCTTCTCCGCGCAATTTACCGCAACGACGCGGACCTCATACCCGATGAACAGGGCAAGACGCTGACCATATGTTTACACCATCTGGCTAACCGCAGTTCCGATGAAGCAATTCGCCACCTCTGTAATGAACTCACTGCAACTGAGACCGTCTTCCCGGGTACTGATCTGCGCATCATATACGAACTTGTGTCAGCACATAATCCATGAGATCAGAAGGTCTGAAATGGGAAATAAGAAAATATTTGGAGGCATTTTTTGTCTGACGCCAGCCAGAGATGCTGCAGGTGGCCGCCGGAACGTCCTGTAATCACCTCTGATGGTCTGCCAGGTCATTTTTCACTAAATTCTCTCCAGAGGCACATTGAAACGCACACAGCGGCGCCTCTTAATCCTCTATGCCATGAGCTTTTTCGGAATCGGCCATTTTGATTTTCCCCTTTGCATCTGATATAATAGTACCATGATGTTACAAGAATATTTCACTGAAGAGCCCTGGGACCTGTCCGGCATCGATATCCCCTGTCATACAGGAGAATACATGGATGTGAGGGATAATGATGTCTCTACCTTCGGCGATCCTGACGAAGCAGAAAGCTATCATTATTATCTCTGCCCGATTGTGGAGAAAATCGAAAAAGGCAAATCTGTCTGCGATGTAGACAAACTGGTGCATTAAATAGTAACAGGCCGATTCAACAAATACGATGCAACGAATGAGGCCGATTCATGTATGGACGGGATTCTCTACAAGCGCCTCGCTATAGATCTCAGAATGGGTGAAATGCTGAAGCATCTGAAAAAGCAGGGAGTGTCCCATCTGGGATACCGCTCCATCGAAAACTTCTCAGTCGAGCATCTCTCTTTTTCAGGCCGCCTGGCCTCAGAGATGATGCACAGATTTGATGTGCTCTCCACTCTGCTGCTCACCAGAAGCGCGTATCTGCAGTGCCGAGGGAGCCTGCACCACAAATCTCCCTTCAAAGCATCTCCAGGCCGGCGAAACCACCTGCTCATGCGGTGAAGCGCTGACTCTCTTATCTGGGAAGCCACTTCCCAGGCCTGAGCTCTCTTCCCCTGAAGGGAACATCTGGTGAAAGCTCCCCCAAGGCGGCTCGGCAGTCGCATCTTCCGGCAGGCAGCAGGTCCAGACCTCAGGAACCGCTTCGACCGGGAAGACCGGCCAGGCATCAGTCCCTGACCGGCCTTCCCAGGGAGTGTCATCGCCTGCATCAGAAGAAAGTGCCGAGATCTTCTTCAAGAAAGGTATGGAGAAAAGCGCAGCAGGCGATCACCAGGGAGCCCTGAAGGAGTTCTCTCAGGCCATCGCCAGGAAGGCGGACTACACCGAAGCATATTAACAGCGCGCCTTCGAGAGGATGGACCTGAAGGATTACAGGAAGGCCGTTTAGGATTATTCCACGGTAATCCGCAGCCTTCGAATGGAAATGCTTATTACAACCGAGGTGTTACAAAAGACGCTCTGGGGGAATACGGCAGTGCCGGGACCGATTTCACGGAGACTGTCAGGTTAATCAGCGATCTTCCCGAGGCTTATTACAACAGGGCTTTTGACCGTTTCAGACAGGGAGATTATAAGGCTTCTGAAGAAGATTTTACCTATTTCATCGCTTTGAAGGGTGATAATGCCCCGGCCTGGTATAACAGGGCCGTGACACGTGAGAAACATGGGAAAGGGATGGCGCGATTTCAGACTGCAGGAAGGCCCTGCAGCTCAAACCTGATTACCGGGAAGCCCGGGACGGCATTACACGGCTGGAGAGAAACTGAAAGGCATTGGCTTATGTGTTTTGAAGTCTGCCTATCAGATACTCTCCGATACATTCTTCGTTTTCGGCGAGACCTTCGCACTCTTTATCTGTTTCAGATGGAAGACTCTGACAAGTTCAGCAAACAGGCTGATACGTTTGCAGAACCTTCACACTCCATTCATTGTCATTTCACAGTATATTGCTAAAATAGACTCAGAAGAAGACGATGAAATGAGTTACGGAAATAATAGACAAGGAATTTCAGGCCAATTGAAACGGACTTGCTGGTACTTCCTTGTGAGTGACGCTGTCCTTCCCAACGCCATGCCATAAAAGCAGAAGCCTAATTGATAAAGGAATGGAACGGAGGCGATTACAATGCTCTGGAATGAGAATGAGACGATAACTTCTGATGAAATTCACGCAATGTATGTAGTCCCACCAGCGTAATTTCAAAGGGGGCCTGACGGCATCATATGGCAGGACATTGCCCTGACCTGACTTGGCCTATACTCTAAACAGCCATCATTAAAACGGTGGATATTTTGACAACCGTGGAATTTCCTGATAGTATTAGTTCTGTTCTTGTTTTACATCAAAATCGAGATGAAAATTCAATAATTCCGCCAGAAAGGTAAGCCGTATTTTCCATCCATTGGGAGCCGCTGACTCCCCCGCTCCTCACATTGTGCAGGAGAGAAACAGGAGCATCGATAATTCTCTGTGGGGGGTTCAGGCCTGAATAGTTCACAGGGTTCCGTATGAAAATTTTTCCTGTTCTGGATTATTCAGGTTAATATTTTGTGAACAGGAAATAGATAGCATGAACCGGCGACTATCCTGTCAATGAAACAGAGTTGCAGAATGGTATGGATGGCAAGGGAGGGGACTTTATGGCATCTGGAGAGAAGCTTACGAAATTTGCAATAAAGACTGTATTAAAGGAGCTTCAGGGAAGAAGGCATTTCAAGACACTGGCCGAATTGACAGACAGTCTCGAAGAGGAGCTCAGAGAAGAAGGTTTTGAGCTTTCCAGCGAAGACAGGGAAAGAATTGCCGCCATCGTAGATGAAAACGGTTACACTGGTCGATTTGCCATCGATGACGTAATCATGAAAAAGCTCAGGAATAAAAAATACTGGCCAGTCGTGAGCGTTGTTGTGGCAATCATCGTTTTTATCATTACATCTGCCGTGGGGGGGCTAATTGAATACTATGTGCAGAAGCCTCTCAGCATGGAAAAAAGCCAGGCTCCCGCTCCCACAGTCATTGCAGCAGTTTTTCAGATACCTGAGAAGATCTACGGCGAAAAGCTCGAGTTTACAGTAAATATTCAGAATCTACAGAGAAGCGAGGCGTTGAGTGACCTTATCCTTTTTGCTTCTGCAGATGATAGTGTCACCAAGATTCCTGTGGGAGCTCTCGATCCAACGGCACATAAGAAAATAAAGGGCATACTGAACCTGAAGAACATCCGGAAGAGCAGGGTTACCTTTAACGCCTATATAATAAGCTCAAAAGTGAGCTTTGTTGCTGAACCTGTTGAAATTGAAAAATCCAGCGTTGTGGCTGTAGATATGGGAAAAGGAAATACTGCCGGGAACACCGGCAGCCTTGTGGCAATGAAGGAAAGGGAAGTTGCAATGGCATCTAAACTGGAAACCCGCGGTGCCAGTACCAGTCTTCCATCAGCATTGTACTCTCACAAGATGACAGTCGCAGAACATGGCAGTCCCGCTGTAGAATCTGCTCAAAGCCTGAAGGACACTTCTGCCTCGCTTCATGGGAATGCAGCAGAGACCTCTCCCTTCAAGAACATCAACGCAAAAGAAATGAACTCCGATGCGCTTGTGGAAGCATCAATAGAGGCTCTGAAAAACCTCGGGCCAGGTGCAACCTCATACGAGAGCCGGCGCGGGATGCTTGCAGTGCTGGCTGAATCTGGAAACCAGAAAGCCATTGTCTATCTCAAGACCCTGAAAAAATAGCATATGCAGATGATAAGGAATGACGGCAGATGTTGCATATGCTAATAAACAGAACACATGACAGAGTAGGAGTATCATGCAGAACAGCGCCTTAACTGTCAATCCATGCCAACGGAAAAAAGCTGGAATGTAAGGGATGGCATCCGGCAGATTCTGCTGCATTGAAAAGCTCTCTTTCGATTCATATCCGTGCTGAGCACGGTTAAATTGCCCAAGATAGTAGTGTACACAGGCAGTTTCCGTTCATGATCGTGGTGCCATTTATGCTCTTGAGTATCAATTTTCTTTTATCACAGAGATAAACATGTCACAGTGACTGGTTTCATTGTTAAAAAGTCATGTTAACAATTTGTAAATATTCGAGTCTGTCCCTATTTTTTGAATACTAGGAGGACCCAGCGTTTGGGGAACCTCTCGAGCCTCGCGATTTCGTGGTCATACGCTTCCAGAAACTCATTGATGGCCTTTGTGGTCTGCGGGAGGTCACCTTCATAGTCGTGAAATCCCAGGATGCCGCCGGAGACGATGGCCGGCCAGGCAAGTCTGATGTCATTCCATACTACGTCAGGGTCGTGGTTCCCATCAATGAAGACGAAGGCGAATTTCTGTTCCTCAGGGAATCTCAGCTCGCGGGAATCGATTTTAAGCATGCGGATATTGTCAAGTCCCTGCGTGTTCCTGTAAAAGAGCTCTTCCTGGTCTCTCCCTGAGAGAATCCCGGCATAGATACCAGCCATGGTGAAGCCTGCCTGATTAGCAGTGAGATCGGTGGAAGGCTCGAATATATCGACTGCAAAGACCAGTTTTCCCCATTTTTCAGCAGCCCTGGCCAGTTTGGCCGTCCCGCCTCCTATGAAGGCCCCAATCTCCAGAAAATCACCGGGAAGCCTGTCTATACCCCATTCTGGCATCGGGTCGATGAAGATCTCATATCCAACAAGATCTTTCACCGAATAGTAATTATAGTTGCAGATGCTGAAGCTATATGAAAAGGAGCGCATCTCCGTGCATATCAGATCCATAGGAGCAACACTTCCGGGGCATGGATTATTCCTGGGAGGGGACGGGAAGAGAAAACAGCAATGAAGCCTGCCTGCTCCACAGCCTGCATTGCAGATTGAATTAAAACAACACGAATCCCGGTGCCGCCCCTCCTTAGCAACAAGCCTTACCCGCGCCCAACAGGCCAGACTCTCGACGAAGTCCTTCGGCACCATTTGATTCTTTAATGAAATTTGACTTCCAGATTGAATTTCCTTTCTCACACGGATACAGGATCAATAGAGAGCGGCATTGAATACTGGTATGGTAATGCGCTTTGCAGATTTCGCTGTTCATGAGCCGGGATTTATTGAACCATCTGAATTCACGACTTGTAATGCGGCAGTTACACACGCTCCTGAGTATCGTGTCTTTCGCTTTGCATTGATGTGCAGGGCAGGCACACCTCAGAGCTCAGAACGCAACGATAATCAACGATTGGATGGGAGCCACGGTGTCAAGTGAAATAGAGCGTGCACTGGAAGAGCTGAAGAGAAGAAGTATCCCTTTTAACGGTGAATCTTTCCTGAATCAGATCAGGGAGGGAAACCTGGAGGCAGTAGAGCTGTTTCTGCAAGCAGGGAAAGAAGTGAATGAAACGTGCAGTGAGTCTATGGGTGCCTATAGCCCCCTGCACGGAGCATGTGAAAGCGGCCAGAGGGAAATAGCCGGGCTTCTCATATCAAAAGGAGCGGCAGTCGATACAAAGGGAAACTATGGTGTAACACCTCTCATGGCTGCAAGCCACAAAGGTCACGGACATATTGTAGAACTCCTCATATCAAAAGGAGCCGGGGTCAATGCAAAGAGTGATACCGGCATTACGGCTCTGCACTGGGCACACAGTAAAGAAATTGCGAATCTCCTAATTCGCAATGGCGCCGAGGTCTGTGCAAAAGACAACAGGATGGCGACCCCTCTTCACTGGGCATGTGATAAAGAAATTGCAGACCTGCTGATCTACTGCGGAGCCGAGATCAATACCGGAACAGATGATGGATGGATGCCACTTCACTGTGCCGCGATTAATGGCCAGAAAGAAGTGGCGGAGATGCTTATCTCCCGCGGAGCGGAGATAAACGGCGAGGAAAAACACGGCTTTACTCCTCTCCACATGGCCTGTTGCAAAGGTTACTATGAGGTGGTTGAAGCTCTTCTTGCCAATGGTGCCGGTGTCAATGTAAAGAACAAAGAAGGCATTATGCCTCTCCACGGAGCATGCAGCTGCGGGCATGAGGAAATTGCAGCACTTCTCATTTCCAATGGGGCTGAGGTCGATGGAGAATCCGATAATGGCAGGACTCCGCTGCATGAGGCCGGCAGTTATGGCCATAAGGAAGTGGCAGAGCTCCTCATAATGAGAGGTGCCGATGTCAATGCAAAAGCCGGGGATGGCAGAACGCCGCTGGATATGGCAGTCAGCTATGGGCATAAGGAAGTGACAGAGCTCCTCATAATGAGAGGCGCCGATGTTGATGGAGGTGGTAATTTCGGCATAACCGCGCTACATAGAGCCAGTGCCAAAGGCTTCAGGGAAACAGCAGAATTCCTTATCTCCAAAGGAGCTGATGTCAATGTAAAAGCCGGGGATGGCAGAACACCGTTGCACATGGCAATCGGATTCGGTCATAAGGAAGTGGCAGAGTTGCTTATCCTGAGGGGTGCCGATATCGCGGCAAAAGATAAATCAGGCAGGACGCCGCTGCATATTGCAGAGAGCTCCGGTTACCGAGAGATAGTTCAGATTCTCTCACCACAAGGCGCATAGAACTGCTGAAAAGCTGCAAGAAATTACCGAAAAACTACGCTAAATCTCCATATCCTTCAGGAAATTTCTCTTTTTTCCATATTTTTCCAGGGCATCAGCCAGCATGGAATCGCGATTCCGCCTTGTGGGCTCGAATTTTCCCACTTTTACCTCGTGGTTCTGATGAATCACATATATATCCAGAGGTGATATAGTTTTCCATTTATTCATTCGCCGGCGCTGCTGAAAATCATAATCCACAGTCCCCCAGTGTGGTGATTCGTTCAATCCTCCGAATTTTTTCCAGGCCTTTCTTGTCATACCGCCAAACACCCAGGATTCCCAGCAATCAATGGTTTCAGCGATCTTCGGCGTGTAATACTGATTCCCGGTCGCTCCCAGAAATGCATCTCCACTGACAGAATCATTGTAAAAATTTTCAATGTCTCTCACAAGATAGAAATCAGACTGCCAGTCAATATTCTCCAGCCCTATCTGCAGTTGCGGGGTCATGTAGTAGACACGGGCATTGAAATAAGCATCCCTGTTCTCCCGGAGAGCTCTGTTTGCGTTTTCAATACATTCGAAACATATCATGACCTCCGGATGGGTGATATAGACAAATTCACCTTTTGACATTATTATGCCCCGGTTGATGATGGCTCCGGCATCTCTCCACTCACCTGGCTTCTTATCAGTCAAACGCTCGTACCGGATGTTGATATCACAAGAGAAAGAACGGACCAGGCTCTCAGTATCATCCTCTGAGCCATCGTCCAGAATTATAAGCTCAAAATCCCTGTTAGTCTGTTTTGAATAGGTAACAAGAGAGTTTTTCAGCAGATGGGCCCTGTTATAGGTGCAGAGAACAACGCTTGCAGAATTCTCAATCACGGCATCCTCCTGTTATCAACTTCATAAATTTTCACAACTGTGTACTACGACATTTTATCTTTTCTTCATAGACCATCAACGCCGCCGCTATAACCTTGTCCATATTCAGATACTGGTATGTGCCCAGCCTTCCGCCGAAAATGACATTGCTGAGCAGTCTCGCATCCTTCGCATAGGCTTTATACCGTTCTCTGTCTTCCTTGGTATTCACCGGATAATAAGGATCGCCATCGCCGGCATGGCTCTTTGAATACTCCCGGAATATCAGGGTCTTCCTGTCATGATAGGCTCTCTCACGGTGAAGGTGCCTGAATTCATGAATCCTCGTATATGGGACAGAGAGGTCGGCATAGTTCATAACCGCCGTGCCCTGATAGTCTCCCACCTCAAGAGCCTCCTTTTCAAAGATTGAGGTCCGCCACGACAGCCTTCCATATTTATAGTCAAAAAACCGGTCAACAGGCCCTGTATAGATGACCAGGCAGTCATCATCAAGGGTATAACACATTTCAAAAAAATCCACGCCAGGATGGAGTGTTATGCGGTTGTGAGTCAGCATTTTCTGGAAAATGCCGGTATAACCGATTAGAGGAAGGCCCTGCCAGGGATCGCTGAAATAATTGCTGTGATAGCTGTATATCACAGGGAGTCTTGTCACGATATCAACAGGCAGCACTTTCGGATCAATCTCCCACTGCTTGATGGTGTAACCTTTGATAAAGGCTTCATACAGGGGCCTTCCCACGAGGGAGACAGCCATCTCTTCAAGATTTGAAGGATTTTCAATATGCTCTTTTTCTCTTTCAGACGCGAGAAAGGCCCGGGCTTCCCCAGGCTTCAGGTTTGTACCGTAAAAGGAGTTTATCGTGCTGAGGTTGATGGGCATCTGGTACACCCTGCCCTGATACTCGGTAAGCACCTTGTGCTGATAATCGTTGAAAGGTGAGAACCGGCTGATATAGCTCCACACCTTTTCATCAGAAGTATGGAAAATATGGGAGCCATACTTATGAAATTCTATTCCTGTCTCTGCGTCAGTCTCAGTGTAACAGTTCCCTCCTATATGTCCTCTCTTTTCAACAACAGCTACAGGCTCTCCCAGATCTTCCGCTATTCTCTCAGCAACAGTGGCCCCGAAAAAGCCTGCACCAACAACGATGTATTTCACACCTTCAAAGCTCATCGAATACTCCCAATCAATGCTGTATTCTCTGAAAAAACCGCGCCCTGGTCAATATTGATTCACCGTGTCATTGATGTGAGTATAACAGGAAGATGGCTCTGAAGTCAACGTCAAGACTGTATTCCTCTCTGGCAGGCGAAGCCGCTCACATAACAGGCACTGAGCATTCTGCACCGCAGATAACCCTGGACGTGCCTGGTCTGCCAGCAAAGTGCCGGGAAGGAACTGGAGGCAAACCGGGGAAATAGTATAATTACGGCATCATCCTGCTAAAGCGGCATAAACGCTATGCGTTTCTCCGGACCATGGCTACTTCGTTGTCTTTGCCCGCTATGGTTCCTGAACTGTTGGGAGGTCGGTACATCTCCCAGTCTTGCTGTCCACATAAAAACGATTGAGCTTGTTATCGTCGCTGCCAGTCTTCCTGTTTGTCGTTCCGGGGTCGTTGAATGTGTAGTATGTCCGCCCTTGTTCGTCCTTGCCCTTCCCGGTGATTGTGATAAAGTGGTCGGTGATGTGATCCACATTATAGTCTTTACCTGCAGCGTAGCTCACTCCAACGACCACCGGCTTCCCCTTGTCGAGCTGGCTGTCTATATAGTTTCTGCCCTTTATGGCATTCTCCCGATTCACACTAATATTGCCGCTTTTATTTTCTCCTGTGGCCACCTGGATGCGTGAGCTGGGACCAAGCACTGTGGCTCCTCCCGCTTTTGCCATGGCCACACTGGCCCTGAAGCACGCCATACTCCCGGCGCCCGGCACATGAGAACTGTCAAACTGGCTGAACCATGGCACGCCATCGAGCGAGGCCTGCAACCCAATGGAGGGTTTATTTCACATTTCCACGAAATCTCGAGTATCAGGGTTCCGATCTAGCGAACTTGGATGATTTTTTGACCCGTGAAGAGTTTGAGAATATGCTTGCAGGAATCGAGAGACTCTTCTATGTTTCGCTGAAGACCTTACAGGATCTTCATGCCGGCGCGCAACAGAAAGATGAGAGCGACAAATTTATCAGCGAAGCGATGGAGAAATACAGGAGCGGCCTCGATCACTTCGGCCGGGGGCTTACTATCTTCAGGAGCTTTGCCGAGACACGGAATCAAAATCTTCTCGATGAGGCGAAATCTGAAATCTGGGAAGGAATGCGCCTCCTGCAATCGATGCAGAAGCTTCTCGAGCCCAGAATCAGAAAAAGAGAGCCTTAACAGTCACTTTGAAGAGGAATTCCCATCGTCACAGCGGAATAGCCTGGTTCAGGAAATAGATTCCCAATCTGTAAGTAGATTGAATGGCTCCCGGAAATGAGAATAAAACATAGAGGAGGACATTATGAGAAAACGAAACGCTGTCATCTTTTCAGCGATCATTATGATTCTGGTAATGGCGACTGCGGCATTTGCCGAAAAAAAATCCCTCAAGATCTACACCGACGCAACGCTGAAGTTCACGATAAAACACCCGAGTGACTGGAAGGTTCAGAAAGAAGAGGAAAAAAAGGACAGGGTGTATTTCGTTTCGCCGGATGCCAATACCGTGGTTGCCGTAAATGTGATGAATCCCGTAAAGAAGATGAGTGCAAAAGAGTTCCTCAGTGCAATGGAGATAGAGCTGAAAACTAAAAATATTCTGGACGAAAAAGATAGACCATATGATGAAGAAGCCTGCGAGGCTTTGAATGTTGATGACGGTTATTGTGGAACGTACATCATGAAGCAGGACGGCAAAGAGGTATATTCCATAATGAATGTCTTCACAAAAGAAAGCAAGATATATTTCCTGATGATATCAACTTCTTCGCAGGATGAACTTGACAAGTTCGAAGACATATTGGCGAACTTCAGAGCACTATGAATCGTATCATGGGTTAACAGCGAGGAAGGCTCCTGTTATTTTTTCTCAATTCACCTGCAGCATTCGCAGCGAGCATGGCATTGAGGACTTTTTCGGGAGTTATCGTGCCTGCTTCGTGATGGATGGCTTCCGTGGGAGCGCAGGCCTTTTCAGCAGCCTTCATCAGTTTATTCCGATCGGCATTCTGCAGGCCGATATCTGCCAAGGTAGTAGGCAGGCCGACTTCCTCGCAGAAGGAGAGCACTTCTGCCGATTCACGAGGAGAAGCATCTGTGAGTTGAAGACCTGCCAACACACCGAAAGCAACTTTTTCACCGTGATAAAACAAATGAGTTTCTTCCAGCGCTGTAAGGCCGTTGTGAATGGAATGGGCTGCCGCCAGTCCGGAGCTTTCGAAACCGATTCCGCTCAACAGTATGTTCGCCTCTATAATGTGGTTCAATGCCGGTGTGACGATATGCTTTTCGCTGGCGATTCTGGCAGATGGACCGTACATAAGCAGAGTATCATAACAGAGCCTGGCAAGATTGAGACCTGTCATTGTGCTGTAGCCGCCACATTCGTTCATCGATTTGGTGCGATCGCACGATCTGGCTTCAAACCATGTGGCCAGCGCATCGCCCATACCAGAGATCAGGAATCGTGTGGGAGCATCGGCAATGACAGTTGTATCAACCAGCACTACCTGTGGGCTCATTTTCTGATAGTTGACTGACTGAAAAAGCCCTTTCTCTGAATAAATAATGGCAAGGCCGCTGCACGGTGCATCAGTCGAGGCAATGGTGGGAATGACGACCACAGGAATTCCAAGGCGGTCAGCAGCGATTTTTGCCGTATCTATAGCCTTGCCGCCGCCCATGCCGACAAGAACATCAACATCTTTGCCGGCAATAATATCGGAAAGGCGCTTTAATTCGTTTTCACAACACTCCCCCTGAAACGGCTCGATACAAATCGAGTTTTCAGCCAGATCATTTATATATCTGGGAAGGATTTTGTCTTTCACTGTTCGGGATGACAGGATCAACCCTTTTTTACCTAATAAACTGACCCAATTGGGTAACTGGCAGAGAACCCCCTCACCCTGGATATATTTTCCCGGAAAAACTGCTTTCAGAAACATATTCACACTCTCCATGTTGAAAAATTGATTCTTTTTGAGCTTCATTATATATCTGCGGGATATATCCACGTATATTCTACTTTGCGTCTGTGAAAAACCTCTTTGCCTTCTGTTGTCGGATCTCGAGCTCACAGGGTTTACCTTATGGACAGTATGATGGTGGGGCTCTCTGTATCGGACGGATCGCGCTTGATGACCAGAGGTGCGTCTATGGCCTGCATAATGTATTCCAGGGGCAGATCATGCTCCATGAGCTTTCCAAAGGCGCTCATATATTTGCGGGAATAACGGTAGAATTTCTTATAGGCAGGACACAGGTAGTTGAGACCCGGTTCACCTGAAGCGGTTAGCGTGAATCGATGCTTCGGGCATCCCCCCCGGCAGATGGTGAATACGTCACACTCACGGCACAGCGAAGGCAGCATGGTCTCTTTTCTGACGCCCCACTGGCGCTGCTTTTCCGATTGAACCAGAGTCACGGCGTCTGAGGTGCATACATTGCCCAGGAGATACTCGGGATAGACGAAGTGGTCGCAGGAATAGACATCGCCGTTATGCTCAACAATACAGCTGTTGCCACAATCTCTGGAGAGGTAGCAGACAGGCCCGTCCCCTCCAAGCCAGGCAAAGAGGGTCCATTCGAAGTTCATGACAAAAACTTTCCCCACGTCGTGACGCACCCACTCGTTGAAGATGTCGCGGTAAAAGTCTCCCAGGGCTTCAGGCTCAACGGTCCAGGGAGTCACTGCACTCTCCTGAGGACAGTCCGGGACTGGCGGAGTGCCCAGACTGAGGCCGAGATTCATGGCGTGCTCGTCGGGCATCCTCTCCACTATGGGGATAAACTGGATAAAGGAGAGACCCTCACTTTTGAAAAAGCGGTACACCTCGAGCGGGTGCTCTGCAGTCTCCCTGGCAACAGAGGCCATGATATTGAATTCAACGCCGTGCTTCTTAAGAAGGCTGAGAGCCCGGTATACTTTCTTGAATGTGGAGCCGGAGCTGCTCGTGTGGCGATAGCGGTCGTGGATCTCTCTGGGGCCGTCAAGTGACAGTCCCACCAGGAAGTTATTAGCGGCAAGAAAACTGCACCAGCGGTCATCCAGAAGAGTCCCGTTGGTCTGGAGAGTGTTTCGCACCGTCCTTCCCATGGCATAACGGTGCTCAAGCGCAAGGGCCTTATGGAAGAAATCGAGTCCCATCAGGGTGGGCTCTCCTCCCTGCCAGGCAAAGAGAATCCCTTCAGGGTCGTCTCTGTTGGCCTCAGCACATCTCCTGATATAAGCTTCCAGCACTTCGTCGCTCATGCGGCAATGCTTTTCGTGCTGAAAGAGGGCTTCTTTCTCAAGATAAAAGCAGTAGTCGCACCGCAGGTTGCACGATGGGCCTGCAGGCTTGGCCATGAGATGAATTCCCTGTCGGATGTGATTCCGATTCATATTGTAATTCCTCTTAAGTGAGCTCTCTGCTCATAAAATCTTCAATGCAGCATCGACAAATGCCCGGGTATGACTGCTGTTGAAATTATTGGCAAAATTCTCATTGAACTCCAGGATGACTATATCACATTTCAGCATCTCTTTCAGGTACTCCTCCGGGCTTCCCTCCGGACTCTGGATTCTCCTTATCTTTAAACCATTCTTATAATTCACACGCTCTGTCCTCAGGTAATAGTAGAACTTAGTTCGCTTCGCTCAGAATTGGAATACTGGGTTGAGGGAAAGTGCATCCCATGTGAGTGCTTTTATATCTTTCGACCATTCTTCCACCGTTCCACCATTCCATTTCTTCAGGTGTTGATCCTCTGGTATGTCCATTGTGCCAATGCTCTCTTAGTTTCGTTGGTATGGTGTTCAGCAGGTGGGACAAAGTGCAATCGCTTTTCGATTCGACGGGAGTTGATACTCATATTCCTGTCCCGCTGTTACGCTCAGGATAGACATAAGCGTGAGAGCACAATAAAGCGAGGCCGGAAGCCCATATGATTTTCACAATGCACCCGGCACTGCGGCGCAAAGTTACATCGTATTACAGCTTTTGGAAATACTGTTAATAATCACATCCGTTTCAGTGATTCTGAAAAATTCCGGATATGCCTTTGCCAGAAGAGGCTTATCTTTATCATATACTACTTTAATATGACATATTCTTCTGAAAATATAGTAAGGTTCGGTGCCCTGAGGAAGAGCGACATATGTATGGCCGAGCCAGTCCATCAAGGCATCCTTCTTTTCCGGAACACACAGGGAACGTTCTACAAGATGATTTAAAAATCTTCCCCATTTTTCTTTATGAGCTTTCTTCTTATCTTTCAGAAAGCATTCTATTCCTGTTCTGGACATAACCTTATGAGAAATATCCAGGTTATATCTGAGATTGGTAAATTGAGACAGTTCCTTCACCAGTTCAAGTAATACCTGAATATCTCCGGGATATTTAACAAGAGAGAGATAATCCTTCAATTCCCCTTCAGGAATACGAATAACAACTCTCACAGCGTTCAGCGGACGGGCCGGCATTAATGCCACAAAGTCCAGTCTCCCATTTTCGGAAAATGCGTCCAGACAGTATATGAGGTTATCTTTTATCTCTTTTTTTAAAGGTCTTCCCTTGAGATATTCCAATCCATTGATTAAACATTTGTATCTGTTCAGCTTATGACTTAAAAGGTCTTTTTCAGCAGAAATCCTGCCATTAAAGAAAATACCCGGAAGGGGAACTGCTTTCCAAAGGCTTTCCAGGTCAAACTCAAGCCACATGCCGCCTTTATTCTGATAGATTTCCCGGAGAAACCACTTTTCACAGAAAGAACGAATTCTCTTCCATACCTTAGATCGTAAAAAAGAATCTTCTATCTCAGCTCCCTCTCTCTTGCCGGCTATAATCTCCCTTCCTTTATCATTCACGAATAATGACAGATCTGATACAGCATCATACAGTCCCAGAGGACATTCAAACAATCCGTCATCGGTAAGCTTTGCAGGGAATTTTTCAAATAATTCCCTGAACAGGGAAATCACTTCCGAAGACACAAGACACCTTGATATATGAGGTATGACTCTTTCAAACATTTCTTCAGCAGTAGATTTCATGATCTCTCCAGCCAGGATTCATCACGAAGTTTTCGCTGCGATGCTGCAGTTTGCCTGCTCCTCTCCTGCATGGACAGGCGGAGAGAACAATAATGGGATACCTGGATTGGAAGGCGTAAAAGAATTATTCCAGAATCAGCTCAAGGGAAGGCAAACCAGTTTTAAACAGCGAAGTTCCAGGAATTCTGAGATATTATACTCAAAAGCATAATAAGATTCATTGAGGATGAAACATTCATGAAGCAAAAAGTCATGAGGCCCTGTCACGTGTTTAATCATAAGGGCAGATGGTATGTTATCAATATTGAAAAAATGTCTGCAGCCATCATTGAGGATGAAACGGCCGGAGTAATAGAAAAGCTTAACTCCAACCCTGCTGCGGCACTTGAGCCTCGCGTGGAAGAACAACTCAAAACACTGGGATTACTGTCAGAAGACAGGGGGCATAGCCCAAAAGCCAGAAAAGAAAAAGAATATGTGCCGATTGTAAATATGTCTCTCTTCCTGACCCAGTCCTGCAATCTGAAATGTGTCTACTGCTATGGAGAAGGGGGAGAATATGGCACAGGCGGCAGCATTAAAGAAAAGACGGCCTTTCAGGCCGTGGACTGGCTGCTGGAACAATCCGGAAAAATCAGAAAGCTCCACATCGGCTTTTTCGGCGGAGAGCCTTTTCTTAAGTTTCCTCTGATGAAGGCGGTTGTTGAATATGCTGAAAAAAAATTCGGTGAGATGGGAAAGGATGTTGCTTTTCACGTCACCACCAATGCCACCCTTCTGAATGATGAAATAATCACCTTTATCAAAGATTACCGGATAGGTATAATGATCAGTTTTGACGGAACAAAAGAGCTGCAGGACAGACAGCGGCCTTATGCTGACGGCAGAGGGTCGTATGACTCCACTGTGCCTAAAATAAAAAAACTCCTTGAAGTATTACCCCTGACTCGCGGCAATGCCATAATAATGGGCGATACAAATCCGCAGGATGTAAAGGATGCGATGATGAAAATCGGTTTTTCAGAGATATCAGTCATACCTCCCTCCGGATGCCTCTTTAAAGAAAAGACGGATAAGGCAAGAGATACAAAGCATATAGTCCAGGAGATGGAAGAGGAAGAGGAAAAATGGATAACCCTGACCAGAAAAAGAGACAGTCAAGCTCTGAAAACACTGAAGAGCAGGAGCGCGTTGTATTATGGGATAGTTGCCTTCCTCCACAACATTAAAAAACGCCACTTCTGCGGTGCAGGTTTTGGCCTTGCAGCTGTCTCCTGCTCAGGGGAAATCTATTTGTGTCACCGTTTCGTCGGAAAAGACGAATATAAACTGGGAAGTATCTTTGAGAAAGAGCTTAAAAGAGAAGAATTTCAAAAAAGCCCTGTAACTGCCAGCAGGCTGTGCTCAGTCTGTTTTGCAAGGTATTTCTGCGCCGGCGGGTGTAAGCACGATAACGCAGGCGCCAGCGGGTCCATATCAATACCCGCTGAAGAGATGTGCCGGATGAAATGCCGGGGGATTGAGCTTTCGGCAGCTATCACCGGAAGGCTTGATTCTGAGGACAGGGCCTTTCTTGTAGCTCAGGGAATCTTCTCCCCAAAACCGTGCCCCTTTGATTTTCAGTGAATACAATCACCGGCTGCAGTCCCTGGAGCCTGCCCGGACACAGCAGGCCCTGCAAATCTGTTCACAGACACATCCTCTGAAACTTATCCACAGGTATCAAACGGACCGTTCATGTGCCAATCCAATCCTCCATAATTGCAGTACTTACCGCCTGCCACCGAATCGAGCTCCTCGTCGCTCAGCTCTTTCGTGCATTCCTTAAGTTCCTGAACAGAAAAGTCAAATCCCTCTTTCTGGACAAGCTCTTTCCTCAGCTCACTATCTTCACATTCGGTGACTTTCTGTCGAAAGTCTTCATCGTTCTGCATTCTTTCGACAAATGCCTTTGCAGATTCAAGACTCATACTACATACCACCTTATCTTGAATTATACTCACCAGCATAATTAACGACCTCAGCTAAAGCTGAGTAATCAAAATTTCCGCCATTTTTAATGGAGAAAATTTTGAGCGTTAACATTTAATAAAAATTATATCACAAGAAGTTCCTTATTTCAATGGCTTCCGGAACTCAGAATTCACATTGAAGGCGACATCTCGGAGGGCAGGCAAACCACATTGTTACATCGAAATTGTAGAAGTCCCTATATACTCAGGTACTTTTTATGGGCAGGAGCAGAAAGCATAATAAGATTCAGTGAGGATGAAATAGTTATGGAAGAGAGAGTCATAAAGCCCTGTCACGTGTTTGATCATCAGGGCAGACAGTACGTTATCAATATTGAAAAAATGTCCGCCTCCATCATAGATGTTGAAATGGCCGGAGTGATTAAAAAGCTTACCTCCGACAGTGCTGCGGCACCGGACTCCCACCTGAAAGAACGGCTCAAAAAACTGGAATTATTATCAGAAGGCGCGGGGCAAAGTCCAAAAGCCGGAATAGAACAAGAGCCAATTCCCCTTGTAAGTATGTGTCTTTTCCTGACCCAGTCCTGCAATCTGAAATGTGTCTACTGCTATGGAGAAGGGGGAAAATACGGCACAGGCGGCAGCATGGATGAAAAGACTGCCTTTCAGGCGGTGGACTGGATGCTGGAACAATCGGGGAAGATCAAAAAGCTCCATATCGGCTTTTTCGGCGGAGAGCCTTTTCTTAAGTTTCCTCTGATGAAAGCGGTTGTTGAATATGCTGAAAAAAGAGCCGGTGGGGTGGGAAAAGACGTTGCTTTTCACGGCACCACCAATGCAACCCTTCTGGATGATGAAATAATTGCCTTTTTAAAAGAACACGATATAACCTTCATGGTCAGTTTTGACGGCACAAAAGAGTTACAGGACAGGCAACGGCCTTACACTGACGGTACAGGGTCATATGACTCCACTGTGCCTAAAATAAAAAAACTCCTTGAAGCAATGCCAAAAACTCACGGTCACGCCATAATAGTGGGCAACACAGATCCGCAGACTGTAAAGGACGCCCTTATGGAAATCGGTTTTTCAGGCGTATCAATCATGCCTGCCTCCAGATCCCTCCTGACTGGAAAGCAGGATAATGCAAAACAGGCGAGAGACACACAGCATCTCATCCGGGATATGGAAGAAGAAGCGGAAAAATGGATAACCCTTACCAGAAAGAGAGACAGTGAGGCTCTGAAAAATCTGCAGGCAAGGAGTGCATTATATGATGGGATAATTTCCCTCCTCCACAACAATAAAAGATACCACGCCTGCGGTGCCGGTCTGGGACTTCTGGCCGTCTCCTGTTCAGGCGATGTGTATCTGTGCCACCGTTTTGTCGGCAGAGAGGAATATAAGCTTGGGACCATCTTTGAGAGAGAGCTGAACAGGGAAGAATATCAACAAAGCCCTGTAAAAGGAAATACATTATGCACTGCCTGTTTTGCGAGGTATTACTGTGCCGGTGGGTGCAAGCACGATAACGCTGGTTCCTGCGGGTCTATATCAAAGCCCTCTGAAGATATATGCCGGATAAGATGCCGTGAGCTTGAGCTTGCGGCAGCCATTACCTGCAGGCTTGACTCTGAGGACAGGGCTTTCCTTGTTGATCTGGAAATCTTACCGCCAAAGCCGTGTCCCTTTGATTTTTAATAAATTTAACCCCGATCTTTCTCTGAAAGGCCGGGGTTAAATGAGGTGGACCTGCTTTATATCACCAGTCAATCTACTCTTGATTATACCCATACTTTTCACAATGATAATCGCACCATTTCCCGCCTGCGACCGCGTCGAGCTGCTCGTCACTGAGCTCGCCTGTGCACTTCTTCAGCTCCTCAACCGAAAAGTCAAATCCCTCTTTCAGGACGTGAGCCTTCCTTGCTTCATTATCTTTGCATTCAGTGACTTTCTTTCGAAAATCTTCGTCATTTTTCATTTTTTCGACAAATGCCTTCGCAGATTCAAGACTCATGAAGTATACCTCCTTGATAAAATTATATTGTCCTTCATTAAGTTCTATAAATCACTATTTTGTCCTGCGTGCCTTCATTGAAGCGCATTTTCCGCTCTTGAATCCTGCTCATTGTGTGTTGCTGCTTTCCACAAGATTATTGAAGATCAGATCCATTTCAAGGATTCTGAAATAATCGGGATATGCCTTGGCCAGAAGAGGCCTGCCTTTCTCATATACAACTTTTATATGACTTATTCTTCTGAAAATATAGTAAGGCTCCGAGTCGTGAGGAAGATCGACATATATATAGCCGAGCCATTCCATCAAGGCATCTCTCTTTTCCGGAATGCATGCAGACCGTTCCACAAGATGGTTCAGGAACTTCCTCCATTTTTCCCTGTGAGCTTTCTTCCTGTCGATGAGAGAACATTCTATTCCTATTCTGGACAGGACCTGATCGGAGATATCCAGGTTATATCTGAGATTGGTAAACTGGGACAACTCCGTTACCAGGTCATATAATTCCTGACCATCTCCCGGATATTTGATAAGAGAGAGATAATCCTTCAATGCATCTGCAGCCATCCGAACAACGATTCTCACAGAGTTCTGCGGACGGGATAGCATTAATGCTGCATAATCCAGGCTCTCTTTATCAGGAAGTGCATCCAGACTGTATACGAGGTTATCCCTTATCTCTTTCTCCAAAGGCCTTCCCCTGAGACATTCCAATCCCTCGATAATCCATGTGTATCTGTTCATTTTCTGGCATGAGATGTCTCTTTCTGCAGAAATATGGGTATTTAAAAAAACACCGGGGGTAAGAATATCTTTACGAAGACTCTCCAGGTCAAACTCGAGGAACATACTGCCTATATCATAATACATTTCCCGGAGAAATCTTTTCTCACAAAAAGAACGTATTCTATTCCATATCTGAGATTTAAAAAGGGATTCTGCTATTTCAACTCCCTTTACTTTTCCGGCAATGATCTCTCTTCCCGGCTCACTTACGGAGTAAGACAGATCTGATACAGGATCGTCTGTTCCAAGAGGACATTCAAACAATACGTTATCGGTGAGCTTTTCAGGGAATTTTTCATTCAGCTTTTTGAAAAGGGAAACAACGTCCGGAGACACAAGATTTTTCGGCATATACGATATGACTTTTTCAAATATTTCATTAACTGTGAATATCATGAATTTTCCTTCCTGTATTTCTCAAGCAGAGAAAAATATTTTCGCAGAGGAGAAAAATCTCCTGATTTTAAAGCTTCGTTAATTACATCTGATGCAATTTCAGCGGAAAGAATGGCTCTTCCTATTCCCTCTCCCGATCCCGGACTGGTAGAGCCGATGCTTTCCCCTATGGCCATGACATTTCCCGACCCTGGAATCTTTGTCTCTGTTAATCCCCACCGTGACTTCGCGCCTGAGATTTTTGAGATTATCTCTCCATTACTCAACAACTCCTTCGCCAGGGGAAATGCAGACAGAAAATCGTTAAAAACCTTTTTAAGATTCGTTTTCATGCCTTTATTGTCAATTGCTGTTATGCAGCCTGTATTATATGTCCCATCTCCCATCGGGAAAATCCAGCAGTAGCCTCCCGGATTTTGATAGAGATCATAATAAAATACAGTGCCTTCCATATGATACTCAGACTTCACATAACACTGAAGAGAAACAGCGGAAGGTCTTGTTTCTTCTATCATATCAAGACTTTTCAGTAACCTGACATCTGCCCCTGTTGCAATAACTATTATCCTGGGTTTTATGGTTTTATCGGAACCTTCCAGTGAAAGGGATACGGCACTGTTTTGAGGATCAATCCGCACAACCTTTCCTTTTACGAAAACAGCGCCATTCTCCACTGATTTTTCTGCGATAATGGCGTCCAGAACAGATCTTTTTAATAAGATCGGCCCTTTCATCCTGTCAGAAGTTTCAGTGGTTTTCAGTAATACAGGCTTATAGAAGTCCGGGCTGGAAAAATCATAATTTTTTTTGTATATGTAGCTATTTCTCACTTCATATCCTTTTCTGCAGATAGTCTCATACACTCCGAGCTTTTTCAGTCTTTCAAATACATAAACGGCGATGAGATCTCCGCAGATTTTTTCCCTGGGGAAGGTTTCCTTGTCAAGAACAAGAACCCTGTGATTTTCCGCTGCAAGAGAAACAGCAAGAGACGATCCTGCAGGACCTGCTCCTATTATCGCAACATCCCACAGGAGGTCAGTTAATTCTTCTATTCCTTTCTGAGAGCTGAATTTTTCCTGTATCATGGCGTTGATATTGTTCTGCATTCCTTTCCTTATTCATTTGATTGCGCCGGCGGCAGTGCGTGCAGTGCAGGCTTTCCTACGACAGCTGACGCTTTGCCAGCTCTTTAAAAGGTCCCTCCGTAGTTATCAGCTCCTGATAACTTCCTGACTGGACAATTTCCCCACCCATGATAACGTATACCCTGTCGGCGTTTATTATGGTGCTGAGCCGATGGGCTATGACAATTCTCGTGGCATTGAGATTCCTCAGGCTTTCAGTCACCACCGCCTGCGTCCTGTTGTCAAGAGCGCTGGTTGCTTCGTCAAACAGGATTATTCTGGGCTTCCTGGCAATGGCCCGTGCAATCAGTATTCTTTGTTTCTGACCTCCGGAAAAGGTTGTGCCATCTTCACTGACAAAGGTATGCATTTCCATGGGCATCTCTTTTATTTCTTCGTCGATTCCCGCTTTCCGTGCCGCTTCCCAGGCATCATCGAGCGAAAGAAGCGATGAGCCCACAATATTGTAGAAAATCTCACCGGAAATAAGCGTGCTTGTCTGCAGGACTGCGCCTATCTGAGACCTCACCGCCTGAAGGTCCAGCTTCTCCTGGTTCTCCCCGTCATAATGTATGGAGCCGCCCTCCGGGGTCTCAAAACCAAGCAGAAGCCTCAATATTGTCGTTTTTCCCGAACCTGAGGGACCTACAAAGGCTATGAATTCTCCCGGTTTTGCATGGAATGAAATGTTCTGGAGCACCAGGGGCCCGTCTTTCTTATACCTGAATGAAACATTGCTCATTTCAATGTCACCGATCAATTCTCCCGGCTCATATTTGGAATGGTCCACTTCCGGCAGGGTCTCCAGAATCGGCTTTGCTCTCTCAATTATGGGAACTGTGTCGGTGAGAGATATAAGAGCCATTCCAAGGCTTAACACTGACATGATAAAGGAGGTCAGGGCGGCGTTGAATGCGAGAAAATTTCCCGTGCTGATGGCTGCCGTGCCGGTGCGCTGCTCTGTGCCAATCTGTGCCGCCACAAGCACAAATACTATTACTGAAACGATGACAGGCACCGTGGAATTAAAGGTGGAGAGCACGTTATTTATCATACCTGCCCTGTAAGCGAGTCGTTTCTGATCCTTGAACTGCTCAGCCCATCGGGCAAAGGCTCTTCTCTCTGCGCCTGCAATCCTTATCTTCGAGATACCGTTCAGTATCTGAAATACAAGTCCGGATATCCGTCCTTTAACGGTGTAAATGGTTCGTTGCAGCCGGACCTGAAAGAAGACTGCACATGCTATGGCGCCTGCTATTATGACAGACAGCAATGTCGCCACGATGGCGAGGGATTCACAGTAGTAAAAGAGAAGGAGCAGATTGAATGATGCATATAATGCTGCCAGCAGGGAGGGAAGAGCGATTCCTGTAAGCACTTCTCTCGATAAAACTGCGATTCCGATAGAGCGCTGCGCCAGATCCCCGGTAGTGAATTTCCTGAAAAAGGAGGGGGGAAGTGCAAGGAGTCGATCCCATAGAGCCGCCTGAACGAAATTCATCTTGCCGCTTATTCGCAGAAGTGCAAGACTCTGTGTAAACTGAAACATTACCGCAGCAAGAGAGCTTATCACAAGTGCAAGAACAAGCTGGGTGAGCTGGTCGTGCCGGGCTTCAGGAATGACATGGTTAAACAGGATTCCTGTGGCGATGGGTATCAACATCCCCAGGACTCCCACTGCCATGCACCAGACCAGAAACTGCTTCAGGTCAGACCTGCACCAGTGGAGGCCAAATTTCAGGATATCCACCGCATTAAGGCTTTTTTCGGGGAAAGGCTTATAAAAGGTATAACCTTCCGGATCCAGTGAGGCTGCAACTTCTGCGGTAACCGGCTCACCGGTCCTGCTCACACTATCGAGGAGCCTGTATTTCGTAGGAGAAACCTGTACCAGTGCCACAGGATGCCCGTCCCGGAATGCCAGCAGAGGTCCGTTATCCTGCTTCCACCAGGTGCCTTTTAACGAGACAGTGCGAATACGAACTCTTGACGCCCTGGCGATTGCAGTGACAGGATCGTGGAGTTTCGCCTCATCTCTGGCATAGACAGGAGCCTTTATTTCCATACCCAGTTCATTTCCAATAATCCTGCAGGCGCCTATCAGCGCATCGTCGTCGATTTCTCCCTTATACTTCTCTTCTCTGGCAACAACTGTGGCAAGAGATTCCAGCGCATTATTGAATATTCTGGATTCTGAAAGCTCTTTTTTATTGAGGCGATCCAGTTCGGCCTGAATCATTTTATCAAGCCGCTTTCTTATGTACATCAGAGCATACTGATGGAACATTTCCAGTCCGTGGAAGGCAATGCAGTCTGAAAGACAGGTTTTTGTAGTGATTGTTCTCACCGTGCCGGTCTCTTCCACCTGCAGCCATAGATGCCTGGATAGAGGAAAATATGTATCACCAGGGATTGGAGGGAGCTCAACCTCTCCTGGAAATGTCAGTGTTCCTCCGGAGATACTCACCCAGAGGGTGTCATCCATGGAAATGATATGATCGCCTTTTTCCAGTTCAAGCTCACTGCCTGGTTCCAGCATCGTGAAATTGCGGGGGGAAAGTTCACCTGCTGTCATCCCCCGCGCCGTGCACTCGATCCAGTTGTCCAGGTATGCAGCATGAGAAGCATCTCCAGACTGATCAATCTTTGTCTTCAACACACAGGTTCCATCCTCACCAACGGCAAGAAGCTTCATATCCTTCAATGAACCTGCTCCAAATGCTGCATTGCCTCTGGTAATCGTGCATATATGCTTTCTATTGCTTATCTCCCTGCCTTCCGGAGAGATAAGGAGGACAAAAATATCAAGCGCTCCAGATTCTACGATCCACAGATATTCCGTATCATCAATAAAAAAAGGTCTGTTTCCCCCCGCTTCGATAGATTCTCCGTTATTCATAGGCATATTCAGCTCTTCCTGCTCACTATAATAAATGAGAGTAATGCACAGAGTAGAGCCTGGAATTCATACTCCTTTTTTCCGCATAAGTCGCGTAATTAATACATATCAATCAAGGCTTTATAAGGTCCCTCCGTGTCTTTCATCTCATCGTGGGTGCCCCGCTGCACCACCTTTCCCTTTTCAAGCACAAGGATCTCATCACAATCTCTGATTGTGCTGAGTCTATGGGCTATGATGATCGCGGTGCATCCTCTACGCCTGATGTTGGTATCGATTATCTTTTCCGTAAGTGGATCAAGGGCACTAGTGGCCTCATCAAGCAGCAGAATCGAGGGATTGTTGGCAAGTGATCGTGCAATTTCAAGACGCTGCCTTTCCCCTCCGCTGAAATTTCTTCCTTCCTCTTCTACCAGAGTACTGTATTCTGAATCCCTGGAAGTAATATACTCATGCATACAGGCATCTTTGCACGCTCTGATGATGTTTGAATCAGGAAGCGTGGGGTCCCATAATGACACGTTCTCCCTTACCGTTCCCTCGAAAAGCATGATGCTCTGGTCAACTGCCGAAAAGGAATTGTGCAGGGTTCTCCCCGGGATGCTCCTCAGGGACTTTCCGTCGAACAGAACCTCGCCATCCCACGGTGTATAGAGACCGCATATAAGCTTTCCAACGGTTGATTTCCCCGAGCCTGAAGCTCCTACAATTGCAGCTCTCGAGCCAGGCTTCAGTTTCAGGCTGAAATTATCGATAAAGGGAGGCTCAAGAGGGTTGTAGCCGAAGCACAGATTCTTTATCTCCACTTCCCCGATGAGCTTCTCTGCCTGTTCCTGGTGTTCATCATACAGTGTCCCGATTGCCTCGTCAGGCGCGCAGTGAAGCACGTCATCGAGCCTGTTCATGTTCCCTTCCATCTCCTGAAGGGAGCTCCCTATATTCACCAGATCATTTACAGGAGTGATAAAAAATGACATCAGGCTTTGATAGGCCACTAATGTTCCAACAGTCATCCGTCCATTTATCACTTCAATACCTCCTATTGCCAGAATGGCAACAGTGTTGAGTGATGAAAGAAATGGCGGTATCACTGCAAGAAACTGGGTATAGACATTCAGCTCCTGTTCCCCGTTCACTACCTTGGCCAGATAACCAGACCACCTGGTGTAAAAATCTGATTCCGTTCCACTGGCCTTCAGTGTTTCAATCATGCGGAGCCCTGCAAAGGATGTTCCCCACAGTTTCCCGTTTTCCTGGAGCAGACTCCTGTTGACATCAATTCTCTTTCGAGAGACCAGATAGAGAGCCAGGACATTTAATAAAGCAATAAGAATTCCGATAATGGTGAGCAATACGTTATATCTGAACAAAACCACAAGATAAAACAGTATCATAACCACATTCAGCACTGTCGCGGCAAACCGGGATGATAATAAATTGGCCACCGTGTCATTGATCTCAACGCGGGAGCTGATGTCTCCACCAAACCGCTGAGAGAAAAAATCTATGGGAAGCCTTAGAATATGCCAGAAGAATCTGCCTGATGTACTCAGGGCCAGTTTCATCTCCAGGCGCAGAAGTGAGTGAGACTGAAGCCACGTCAAACCTGCCCTGATGATTGCAGTGAAAAGCATCCCTGCTGCAAGAGGAACGATCCATCCTTTCAACTGGTTAACCAGGATATCATCGACAAAAACCTTCGTGAAAACCGGTATCACAAGAGCAGGGAGAACCAGGGCAAATCCTGCAATTACAGCATATGCAATTGCAGATTTTGCATCTGCCAGGCGGCCTTTCAATCCATCAATGAGATTTGATCTGTCTCCACCTTTTTTAAAGTCAGGCCCTGGCTCAAGAACAAGCACCACTCCTGTGAAGGAGTCATTGAACTCATCTCTTGAAACCTTGCGCGGTCCACAGGCAGGGTCGTTAAGGAATACTCTATTCTTTTCCAAGCCTTCCACCACAAGGAAGTGATTGAAATTCCAGAACACTATGAAGGGAAGTGTTAAACCGTGGAGATCTTCTTCATCATATCTATATCCTCTTGCAGTCAATCCGTATTGTCTTGCAACCTTCAAAATACTGCTCGCCTTGCTCCCGTCACGTGAGATTCCGCATTCTCTCCGCAGCATCTCGAGAGGCACAAATTTTCCATAATAGCCGAGTACAATGGCAAGAGAAGCGGCTCCACATTCCACGGCCTCCATCTGCAGTACGGTGGGAGTTTTCACTCTTTTCCGGTTTTTTCCCATTCCATTCCCTTCTTATTCTGCCCGTGCAAACACCAGAGATATGGGATGCACTTCTTTTAAAATTACCGTCGAAGTGCACAGCGTGCCGCTTTGAATAAAAACTTTCGGGACCCTAGATGAGGACCACTTATACCCGCCTGATGCCCCGGGATTTTTCTCAAGCTCTATATAAACAGCCAGCGGCGGTCCTTCTGCACTGAACATCTCTGCAAGCTGCTCATTCCTGAGAAATCTCATCAGGCTCTGCTTCCGCTGCGGGTAGAGCGATACATGCTTTACCTTGCCGACCATGAAGCCGTATTCTTTCTTACTGGCTATTTCGGGAGATATTTCCACTCTCATGCCTGGCTGGATATCTTCACCCTCAGAAACAGGTACTAACATTATGTATATAAGCTCCTCTGAAGGGACTTCGATATCAGCAACAGTATGACCGGTATTCATATAATCTCCCATTCCCACAAGTCTCTGTATGACAACTCCACTGGCAGGGCTATACACGAAAGACTTGATTCTCATTTCTCTGGTTATATCCTCAATGCTTATCCTGAGGTCTTCAATGAGGCGAAGGTCTTCCAGGGCAGGCTTCTTCAGTGATCTGAGCCTGCTGAGCTGTTCCTGCTTGACTTTTACTCTTTCTTCGAGTAAGGGCTGACTGATTTTTACAAGGAGCTGGCCTTTTGCGACTTCCTCTCCCAGCTGAAAATATACGCTTTCCACCTGTCCTTCTCCCAGACATATTGCCTCAATAATGCCGTGGCTTCTCATCAGGATACCGGACCCATGAACTGTCATTGGAATCTTTCCTGCCATACACCAGAAAATCCCCGCGATAACAAGCATAATGAACGCCATCAGTGCAATCCATGCCATTGGACCGGTGACGTGCATTAACTGATTGAGCTCCTCAGGAGAGGAGATTTTCTTGAGCGCCCGTTTGCTGAATATACTCTCCTTCTGCATATCAGTCACTTCCTGGAAGTAATTTTTCAATTGTAGTAACTTCTTTCCTCAGATGAGAGATCCTGTAGAAACAGGGAACTATCTATGACAGGATCAACCTCCCTGTGCGAGTTCGGTCAGGGGTGCGCCCTCTGACAACAGGTCATTGCCACGGTAATTGACGGGAAAGTTGACAGTTCCCCAGAGATGGCCTGCATCCTGTCGGCCGTGGTTCTGATTCATATGGTAATTCCTCACCAGAAGGTAACTTTCAAAACAGGAGGATATTTCCTTAGAACCTCATCATATCGGGTAAGCTCGAGGCCGATGGGAACACCCATCGGGAGATGACGTACACCGCTGTTGACGTCTTCTTTGGGGTCTGTGTAGAGGTTGACCACAGTCACGCCGCCGGTATCCTTCACGATGCCCCCGCTGAAGCCGCCCTGATAACCCCTGGGGAAGATGGCATTCTCAATCTCACAGACCTTGATCGCCTTGAACTCATCTATCCGTACTCCGCTAACAAACTCATTCTGCGTGTAGATTCTGCTGCGGCGGTTCGACTGTCCCTTCGTGGCGAGAAGGAACGAGGCCTGATCTATGCCGTCCACATAACGATCCCCTGGAATATACCTTGTTATCTCTGCGCCTTTGATACCGGCAATCGAGGCGGCAGTATTGAATATGTCTCCCAGATCGAAGAGACCGTCGCACCTTCGAGGCTGGATCATACCCTTCCAATAGACAAAGGTTGGCACCCTGACACCGCCCTCCCAGGAGGAGCCTTTGAAGCCGCGGAACGGAGTGCGCCCGTGAGGCGGCACCTCACCCTCCGGGCCGTTGTCCGACGTAAAGATTATCATGGTATTTTCGAGCTGCCCGGTCTTTTCGAGGGCATCGACCAGGCGGCCCACTACGTCATCGACTTCAACCATGCCGTCGCTGTAGACTGTGCGGGCAGGCGATTTGCCGGCATAGTGGTCATTCGGATAGTTATCGAAATGGCACGCTCTCGTGGCGTGGTAAAGAAACCAGGGCTTATCGCTCTTTGCCATCCTGTTGATGAACTTTTCACTGTATCGGCACCAGTCCTGGTCGAGATTCCTTATAGTTGTCAGATTGATTTCATAGATCTTTTCGACTTCGTTTTTACCTTTGACGCAGTGCACATTGTCGTGGCTGAAAGGGCCGGTTTCCAGCATCCTGTAGCGGGATGGACTGAGCGCTACTTCAGGATTGAAATACACATCCCGCCATTCAGTGTACATGTCTGAAACGCCGAGGAATCCGTAGTAATCATCGAATCCGACATTCTGGGGCAGTGAGCCTGTGTTCTCGCCCATGTGCCATTTCCCGACTCCCTGTGTCACATAGCCGACTTTCTTGAGAATGGCAGGCAGCGTTACGGTGCCATCGAGTCCACCGGCCTCTCCATACATTGGAGGGCGCAGGAGGCCGTGGTGAAGAGGATTCTGCCCGGTCATGATAGTCGCTCTCGTCGGTGTGCAGGAAGGTGTGGAATAGGCAGAGGTCAGCACAAGTCCCTGATGTGCAAGGCGATCCATCACGGGAGTGGGGTTGCCTATCGTTTCGCCTCCTCCATTGAATCCCGGGTCCATCCAACCCACGTCATCAAGCAGGATAACCAGAATGTTAGGCTTCCTGCCTGTGCGTTTCTCAAGCCTGCTCAGTTTGTCGCGCGCTTCCTTCTCCTCAAGGGTATGCTTTATGACCGGCTCCATGTTCTCGGCTATCTGCTCAGCCTTGATATGAATATATTGATTTGGGTGGTCATATCCCTTCGCTGTCGTTTCTCCTGTTGTCGAGCCCCGCTTAATCTCCTGGGCTGATGCCGTGCCGCCGGCTGCGATGCCTGCTATCAATGCAGCCGAAAGCGCCATTTTTACTCCATCTTTCATTATCTGTATCTCCTTATCTGAACAATAGACTGCTGCCGGCGTTATTCTCTCACACCGATGGGAAGATTTTGACATTTCAATTGGACAAACTATTGGCAACTCCTTTAAGGCCTTAAAGTCAGAAGTTCCGACAGAAGAGTTCCGGAGAAGACCAGAGAGAGTGAAATTTCAGGAACAGAAAATCAGTGCAGAAATCAGAAAGCCTCATTCCCGCAGTCTGCTCCAGGAGATTATAAGAACGTGGCCAGCTTTGCACATTGTCCTGTCCCGCTTAACCTTACCGCTAAAAACGGCACAATTCCCACCTGTCTCTACCAGTATCTTCATCCTGCATCCGTTCATCGGAGCGCAGCGGAGACCCTTTACATGGGGTGGAAGCCTGTGTAGCCTCATTGGCAGAGCCCGTCCTTCAGGGCGGGTTCCTCGGGATCTGGAAACACAGGCTTCAGAGGCCCCATGTCAAGGGCGGATGCAGTGCTAAAAGTGGTAAACTTAACTGGGATCTTTGTGGTGAAGATAGCTGGGACGGTACAGACCGGCGTGATGGCTCAGAAAGGAAAAGGTCCCTCAGCACAGAACGCTGCTGAGGGACCTGCGACGCAAAACCTGCTTCATTGGAAAAGCTGTGAATAAACTCCCGTATCGCAGGCACCGGAATCCTTCCAGTAAGTGAACCAGTAAGTTATGCCATCACCTGGATTGAGGGCTGTGATATTCTGCTCCCATCGGCCGCTGTTCCAGGTCATACGATAGTTCTGCTCCGGACCATTGTTTACCCTGTAATGAATATCAACCCAGGAGACTGTGCCGATGAACCAGAGTACAAGAGAAGAAGGTGAAACAGTCGAAGCACCGTGGGAGAAATCGCCTCCAGGTGTGGGAGTCGGTGTCGGTAATACAGTTGGAGATGCAGTCGGAGTCGGTGAAGGCGATGAGCCTTCAAATGTGCACGAATAGACACCTGTATCGCAGGCGCCGGAATCCTTCCAGTAAGTGAAACAGTAAGTTATGCTGTCGCCGGAGTTCAGGCCTTTGACATTCTGCTCCCACCGGCCATTGCTCCAGGTCATGCGGCAGTTCTGCAGAACACCCCCGTTTACCCGGTAATGGACATCTGCCCACGAGATATTGCCGCTGAGCCAGATAATCAGAGAGGAAGGCGGAAGGGATGAAGCGCCCTGGGAGAAGCCGGCATCAGGAGTTGACGTCGGAGTCGGTGTAGGCAAAACAGTCGGAGATGCAGTCGGTGTCGGTGTAGGTGAAGGCGATGAGCTTTCAAATGTGCACGAATAGACACCTGTATCGCAGGCGCCGGAATCCTTCCAGTAAGTGAAACAGTAAGTTATGCTGTCGCCGGAGTTCAGGCCTTTGACATTCTGCTCCCACCGGCCATTGCTCCAGGTCATCCGGCAGTTCTGCAGAACGCCCCCGTTTACTCTGTAATGAACATCTGCCCACGAGGTATTGCCACTGAGCCAGATAATCAGAGAGGAAGGTGGTAGGGATGAAACACCCTGTGAGAAACCGGCATCAGGAGTTGACGTCGGAGTCGGTGTCGGTGAAGGAGTGACAGAGGGCTCAGGTGTGGGAACAGATGACGGTGTTGCAGAGAGTCTGTTGGAATCTGCGCTCTCCCCCTTATCGTTGTATGCGCTTACAGCGAAGCTGCAGGCTATATTATTCTGCAGTCCTGTCACGCAGAAACCTGTAGTCATTCCAACATCGATGACATTCCAGCTGCCTGAATTGTTGTATTTCACATTATACCCATCTGCATTTGCGACAGGAGACCACGACAGTTCCGCCTGTCTGTCTCCGGCAACTGCCTGTAAAAGAGTGGGAGCATCAGGAGCTATATCCGAACTTGTATCGACACCCATGCTGTTCGGGGCAACAGTCATGTGGTGAGAGTCGGAAAAGCTGACAACTGCCGCTGAATCCCCTGCATTATATGCTACATATGTCCTCAGGCCATTCCTGCTGAATACGGCATATAAAGGTGTATCTGCTGTTACTGAAGTATCCACATTGCCCAGAGCTTTCAGACTGTGGATAAAGTGATATGTATGAGCTGTAGACTCTCCATCTTCAGGTTTCATGCTGGCATTCCAGACATTCAATGCCATATCTGGATTACTGAAAGCAAGAAACATAGCCATGATATCCTTCCATATCTGCGGACTTGAGCCACGCAGAGCGTATTCGTTCATCATTGCATCATAGTTTTTCCTGGGATATTCACGGTCATAGCCCAGATAGAGAGAATGGGCACAAAGGGGAAGACAGTTGATTCCGTGAACCTGTATGGGGTCATCGGTCCACCATGTGGTATGCACTATCTTTCCTCCCCATATCATGGAAGCCTCGATGCTGGGATACTGCTCGTTAAAAACATCTCCATATAAATCAAACCAATAGTTCTGAATGGCCCTTACCTCTGTAGAGTAAAGATAAATGCCCAGATCTCTCAATGCAGTTCTACCGGTAGCCTCGCCCCAGAGGATAAGTGCCGCATAGGAGTTTATAGCTTCTGACGATGATTCCTGATTATTCCCGTGGAAAAACTTTGAATGGCCTGATGCCCAGGAATGTCCGGCATAGGGATCAAAATTTCTCAAAAAAGGAGTTAATTCACTGGAACGATCGTCATTTGCATAATCAGAGATCAGTTTTTCAACCTGCGGAGCCCACGTCGAAGCCCAGTTTTTGTCACGCAGGGCAAGCTGTGCTGCAGCATAGACCCAGTATCCATAGTGAAAATGGTGATCATTGAGCTCTGTATCTGAACCATAACTTGCCTTGTATCCAATATAGGTGCCCCAGTTGCTGTCATGGTAGAAGAAATTGCCTGTCTCACCATTGCTGAAGCTCAGCCAGTCTTCAAGAGCTGTCTTCATGATGGCTTTGAACTCCGATACGGCAGCGTTGTGATTGATCTGCTCAGCAATGGGAAGAAGATTGGCCAGCTTCCCCATGTACTTCCCTCCCCAGTATGTATCTGCAGAGTATTTGGGAGGATTTCCCACTCCTTCATTCAGAACATCATTTACCATACCATATAGAGCCGTGCCCTCACAGCCGCCTGTGTCAGGAAACCACGGGAGAATTCCCTGATATGTTGTGGTGACCTGGAAAGAGCTGCCACTGATAACCTTCATGGTTCCACGGGAGCTATTGTAGGTCCATGCAGTCGGGCTGATTGTGTTGTTGAACCTCCACTGATGTGGATAGAGGGCCATTATCGTATCGCTGTTATTTCCCTCCTTTGCATTGGTGGTATAAGTGAAGGTTGAAGTGACTTTTGAAGAAGCCTTATCATATTTCCATGAGACTTTTGTATCCTCCACGAATGCATAAGCTCTCTCCTTGAAGAAGCTGAAGGCTTCGGGGGCGGGGAGGACAGCAACAGTCAGGTAATTCCTGCCTGCAGGAAAAGTGCATTCAAAGGCTCCTGTGCCTTGTCCTGTCCATACTGCCCCTGCTGGGGCAAAAAAACCGTAATAACGCCCGTTAATTGTCAGTCCAAGTGAATTGCCATCATCCTTGAAGACCTCCGCTGCGGCTTTCATGGCTATCTTCGGCTTCAGATTGTCATATGTGAAGTATATATAGGGACTGCCGTGGAGCAGTGTTGTGGTGATCTTTCCATTGCCGGACTTCATTTCCACATCCACTCCCCAGTCGGTCGCTCTTTTGACCCTCGCATCCTGTGGAGAGAAATTATTGGCTCCCACTATCATTGCGGCGTTGTGGTCTGTTGCTATATCGACTTCTCCATAAGTCTGTGGATATATCACATTGTGAGGATAGTCCACTTCAAGGCCGGAAGCTGTAAACTTCACAGAAAAGGGATGGGGATACATCACATCAGAGTATTGGACCCAGGCCACAGAACTCCACCAGTCATTAGTCTGCATGGGTCCAGTAAAAGTATCAGTCTTATAGATAGTGTTCGGCGGAGTCTGGCATCCTGCCGGGACAGTACTGCTGAATCCGGCCTGCCGGCTTGATTTGTCTGCATCATTTACATAAGATGATCCTGCAGATTCGTTCCCCTGAGAGAGAGAAACATTTACGGCTTTATTCATTCCCTGTCCGGCCGTATCCAGAGTAGAGGCGCTTTTCACTGTCCCTCCTGAGCCACTGCATCCACCGAGACAGAAAAGAAACAAGATTAAAAGTGTTGATAAGCGGAACCTGTTGTATTTCTTCATTTAACACCTTCCCTTCTTTTTTATTTATGGCTTCCGTCGGCCCATAGAGCATACCGCAGCCAGATAAGTCTTTTCATTGATTATTCATTTCTGCCATTAAAGCTATGAGATACTATCCATATCTGTGCTGCTCCATTATTGCAGAAGCCTCAGCTCACAGGCATAAGGCTTCTGTACACCCGGCCATGATATCCCTCCTTTCTTCTGCCGGCTGCCTCCATTCTCATAAACATATTCCAGGCAGCCTGAACAGTGCTGCTTATATAAAGACATCACAAAATGAGATAATTGCCATAATCGAAAGTTTTTCACCGTGTCAGTGATGCTTATCATTGCAGCAATGCCTGCTCGGGGATGAAATTCAGCTCTGCCTTTTCCGTCCTTTCATTTCTCCTTTCCTGATCAAGAATATCATCTGATTGTGAAAGAATTAAGAAGAAAGTGTAAAGGTAATGAGAATTAATCGTGAATGAAATGTGATCCCCATGACGGTCATTAAGGGCTTTTGTGTGGTAATTGCTTTAATAATAGCAGCAGAAGACTTCCACCTGTCTCATAAAAAACTCGAGACTTCCAAAGTCGGGAGAGAATGCTCGCATTTATACAAACGCGCATTACAAATTGCACTATTAAAACTCCTGAAATCATCTATCAACGCTTATTTGGCAATTTAGAATGCTGTAGTTTGTTATGCTGGTGAGTATAACATTCTCCTGCGGCATGAAGAGGGCTGCAGACAAGAGCTTTTCTTCCATCAATAAAGTCCATCATACTCTTATAGTCCCTGTCCTGGAGAGACGGCGGGCCTTCCAGCACAGTATAGAGATCATTGATAAAGCTCCTCACGATTGAGCTTTCCAGTTCAAAATGCACAGCACCTTCAGGGAAGACTGTCTGATCCTCACCCCATGAGGCCCGGTGCGCCAGTAATTTGAGCCCGTAATACCTGTTGCTTCGTCCTTCAAGCCTGGGCTGAATATAAGGAAAGTCCACTTCATAATACCCCAGCCTGGAAAGAAGCATCAGTCTCTGATAGGGATCCTGTGAATCCTGACTGGTCAGCGGCGATGCCGGGTCATTGCTTTCAGCGAAGTACGCGAGCGGCCTGTTCTCTGGATTGATTCTCTCTGCCGCTGCCTTCATCTCCTTATTGGCTTCTTTGACAAGACGGCGCGCCAGTCCACATCCCCTGAATTCTGATGCCACCACAATATAGGTGAGGAGGCTCACCTGTGAACGAGGATAATACTCGACCACCACCCCGCCTGCAATTACCGGATTTTTCTCCTGCAGGTGATATCCGGTGATAATGATGTGTGTTTCTGCACCGGATTCTTCTGGGTGGGCAATATACCACTTCCAGGAACTGAGCTCTTCACGCTCGTCCTTTATGGGGAAAGCAGGCAAATAAAGCCTGTTATAGAAGGCATCAAGCAGGCTTTCGTCGTAAGAGTGCGCAAGATCCAGAGTTTCAATTTCATCAGCCATCAGGGGCCTCCCTGTTTCTCGAATTGTCTGCAGAATCGCAGTAACGGCGGAAACTGTTCTGTGGTTCAATGAAGGTCCTTACTCGAAGAGCTTTCACTGACAACAGATTCAAAAGTCGATTGTTGAACATTGACCGGGGCGCTCACTTTTCATTACCTGAAAAGCCACCGAATCGCCCCTGTGGACTCACAGTTTCTTTTCCATTATCCCAGTGATTTGCTGCTGACGAATTCGAACGGATATTTCCAGCATTTCTTGCCCGGGATTCTTCCCTAATATTCTTTATGACAGGAGTATCATTAACATCACTCCACGATCCATCCCAGTTGAGCCGCTTTACAGAGCTCTCCTTATCCTGGTATATGTTGCCGCTTTTATCAGCATAATAATTATTCTTTGACTTGTCTGCCGCACCTGTTGACTTTGCAGCAACATTCAGAGTGCTGACAGCACTCTGATCTGTTTTTATGCCGGTATTCAAGCTCGGTTTGGCCGTAATTTTATTGCTGTCATATACATTTTGGACAGAAGCCGTATGACCTGATGCAATCTGTCCTGTTATTGAATTGTATGACCGTCCGGCGCCGTCTGGCCAGGAATTGCCATTCCAGGCGTTATAGCCGCTCGTTGATGAACTGCCTGTGTTTTTGCCGGAGTCATATATATTGCTTTTTCCTGCCGCCCATTTATCCGGACCCCACGTTATCTGGTAATCGTTAGGATTGTGATTCAGACTGCCCCAGTTAATCTTGAAGTTCGCGGGGTCATAGTATACAGGTTCAAAAGGGTTCCCCCAGAACGGCAACCCTCCCCAGTAAGGGGCATCGCCCCAGCCCCAGCCCATATCATCATCAAAGCTGTCAAAAGAGTTCCATCCGATACCGTAACCCATCGCCCAGCCTGTCCACGGAGTCCACGCACAATTGGCTGCATATCCGAAAGTTGGCGGATATGGAATCCAGGTGTCGCCGTCATTATTTCCATAGTAATCATATCCCGTCCCGAAAACCACTGTTTTCTCAGAGTTGACGGCAGTGCCAAGATAACCCGGAGTATAACCTTCAGTCACGCTGTCTTTTGTTGAGTTATAAATTCTCACATATGTGACGTAATGGATTGGTGAGCTTGGCGGTATCGTGTAAATCTCGGGAGGCACATTCACTGCAACTGTCCATCTTCCCTTGAGATTATCTGATGTAAACCATACGCCGTTAGCGCAGGCATAGCAGTTATCGGATGAGACCATTATAATCGGGACTAGACTGTTTATGACAAATGAAAGAGAAGTGCCTTCAATTGGAACCAACCGGGGCTCCTCAACGATACGCGGATTGAATTTTGTGTCCTTGCGGCTTATGACAGTGGTCTGCGGAATGCTGTTTTCAATCAGTGCTTCCTGGGCCTCAACTGTTCCCGGGATAGAAGCTTTAACATTTTCCTTAGGGCTGGTATCTGGAATTCTGGAAAAATCTTCCGGCAAGTCTTTTGCTGAGATATAATTCCAGGTTCCGTCAAAAGTCTGAGAGCAAAACCATCTCCCTGTCACAAGAACATAAAAGATATTGCTCTGCTGGTCCTGAAAAATATTGCCTGTTGTGTTATTGACATAGCAGAGCGATGTGCCTTCAACCGGTTTGAACGTGGGCTCGCCATCAGTAATGATCAACTCTGTCGGCGTGGTTGCAACATACACTGCAGGTGCACCATTTGACAGAGTCGGCATCTTATTTGACCTGGGATTTTTCTGGCCTGACAGCAGATCAACAATATTGTTCCTTGCAAGGCTTTTTCCAGTATCGATGATATCTTTCGCTGTGTTTCGTGAAACCTGCCAGGGGCCGTTTAAATTGTCTGCGACCAGAAAACCATCAAAAATATGCAGATAGATCTTTCCCGTCTCATCAGTAACAATATACGCTCTTGTATTAAGCACTCTTTTTAACCCGGTATTGGCAATCTGGATCCATTTGGGACTCCCTGCTATATTCACGAGTATGGCCGGATTCTGAGAAAATATTATCGTTATGTCTGGATTATTGAGAGGCAGGGATTTAACCTGATTCTCTGCTTTCAGTATTGCAAGTGAAGCCTGAAGCCTGTCGAGTGGCATTGTGGCAGTGCCATTATTCAAAATCGAAAGAAAGATCCTGCCGTAGTTATCTGCTGAATCCGGAGCCGTGGGAAAAACGGCATTATCTATTGATATTGTGTTGAAGTATACTGTCCGGGAAGTTTTATCCACGAGTGTTCTGGCGGAAAAATTCAGCGCGCCAAAAACAGGAGTGCTCTTTGCTGTCAGAAGGACGCTGACGGCACAGTGTAATTTTATTGTGAAACCATCCCAGCTTTCCATCTGAGGCTGGTAAATGGTATAGCTGACTTTCCCGTCAGACGCTGTCTTGGGCCAGGGATCAATATGGTCAGGGTCCTGGCTGCTGTCATCCTGGCAAAACACCCATGCAGGCATTGCGAGGAGTATGACAATGAATGTCACTGTGATTACTGTGATCTGTTTATTAATGATTCTCACCGTCTTTTCTTAGATTATACTTCAAGGCATGCCATACGGCAGCATCATATACTGATTCCCCTGAGTGTAAAACGGGGATTATTCTGATTTCAGGAGACTTGTTTCATGGCCTTGGCCATGTCCAACTGCACGCTTTGGCAATAATGAAGTTTGCAATGTGCGTGAGTATTGCTCCCTGCTCGTGCAGAAATTATACAACATATTGCTGGAAAAGTCCAAATTCTGAGAAAATATCCGTCGTGGGCTTCACGTCAGAAAGACTATACAGGTGTTGATCCTCTGGTATGTCCATTGTGCCAATGCTCTTTGAGTTTTGTTGGTATTCTGTTCGGCAGGTGGGACAAAGTGCAATCGATTTTCGATTCGGCGGGAATTGATACTATACTCACCAGCATAACAAACTGCAGCATTCTAAATTGCCAAATGAGCGTTGATAGATGATTCCAGGAGTTTTGACAGTGCAATTTATAATGCGCATTTGTATATAATGCGTGTTTGTATATAATGCACATTTGTATATAATGCGCGTTTGTATATAATGCGCGTTTGTATATAATGCGCGTTTGTATAGTATTCCTTTACCGCTGTTACGTCCGGGATAGACAAATGCGTGAAAAAAAATCGAGGTCTGCACCCCAATGGAGGGCTTATTTCACATTTCAACGAAATCTCGGATATCAGAGTTCCGACCGAGTGAACATGGATGAAGGATAGTTTTTCGGGAGTTCACTATTCTTTTCTACCTTATTCCAACACTCTCCCTTTAACGGGGGCAGGCAAACGCGGTCTTTACGCCCACAGGGGGGCAGGCAACGTTTTTATAGAAGTTCCGAGACATGAATTATGGCTTGGAGAAGAGGGAGTGTCTATGAAAGACAGTAATCTGATAATAGCCGTTGACGAAGAAGACAGGTTCCTGGAGGAAAGAGACAAGTGGGAGTGCCATCAGAGTGAGGGGATATTGCACCGGGCCTTTCTTGTCATGGTATATAATGACAGGGGTGAGATTCTGCTGGCGCGAAGGAGCCCTGGGAAGAAACTCTGGCCGGGTTTCTGGGACGGGACGGTGGCCAGCCACGTGCAACTCGGTGAAAGCTATGAAGATTCAGCCCGCAGAAGGCTTGATGAGGAACTGGGTCTCAATGACTTACAGGTGAACTATGTGACAAAGTTTATCTATCATGCACAGTATCAGGATGTTGGATCAGAGCGGGAGACATACGCAGTGCTCAAAGCCTGCGCAGACACCTCCACTCATATAATGCCCTGTGCTCAGGAAATTACAGATATCAGATATGTGCCGCCCGATGCCGTGCTGCATGAAGAAGGGTTGACGCCATGGCTTCTTATCGCCTTGGAAAAAATCCCGCCTATACCTGCCTGCTGAAACTGCAGGAGCAGTTTTTCAGGTCGATTGACAGAAAGAAGCCCGGGCTCTTATTCCTTACCCTGCTGAGAGGACATGAAACCTATGAAAATAGTCAGGCTCTATACAGGCGACGATTGTGAGTCTCATTTTGAGGACTGTGAAATACCACTGGAAACAGGTCCCATGAGCAGGTTCTCAGCAGCCCAGAAGGCAAAAAGCATCATGTTTCTGGAGCTCAAGAGCTATTATGACTATCACAATGCCCCTCAGAGACAGTATGTAATTTTTCTCGATGGCGCAGTGGAAATAGAAGTGGCAGATGGCTCGAAGAGAATCATTCAGGCAGGTGAGATACTGCTGGCCGAGGATACGACCGGCCACGGTCACATCACCCGCTCCCTGGATGGGGAGCCTAGAAACACAGTATTCATTCTGCTGGATTGAAATCGATCCACTATTGGATGATGGAAGTTTTCGTAGCAGTTTTCCATCATCCCCCCTTAACGTGGACTGGCAAACGCCGTCGTTAAAATGTTTCTATGGAAGTTCAGAGACAAAGGCCCTGCATCTATGCGAAAATATTGATATCAGAATAGATTGAAAAGAATCGTATTCTCCCTTTCCATACCTGGAATAACCTACTGCGATGCATCACTATCCATATCCAGAAGTTTAGCCGGAAAAATATTCTCATGCTTCAAAAAACGCATTAATCTGCAGTTCCGTAAACCAGCAATTGCTCATCGCGATAAATGAAGGCGCCGCTATAGGAGTTTACCACGCCTTTGATTACGCCTTATATTATTTCAACAAAGACAGAATGCAACGAACAGGGTAAATATATCTCTGGCAAAATAGGGTATCCATTTACGAAGATGCCTGGGTTATTTCAGTTTGTCATCATTGCCCTTTCCCTGTTGAAATATCTCTCTATAAAAAAAATCTGGGCACAATAAAGATCAGATAAAGTCGCCTTCGCCTAAAACACGTCAGTATCTTCAGTTCCTTATAACCACGGGAGAATTCGTCCTTCATTCAATCCTTCAGGATATCTTCAGGAACCTTCAGGATGATAATTCCTTCAGCCGGATTCTTCAGCTTCAAAAATGAATTGTTTTCATTTTGTCTGTGGGAATGTGTGCGGAGGCTCATAACCACGACGCTTAAAGCCAGTGTCGCATTTTATCAAAACACGACACTGGAGAAAAAACGTTGATATGATGGGGTTTGTGGATAGTAAATATTTAGTAATAACTATTAAAATAGTATTAACTAAATTTACTATTTACGCTATGATAATCTTAGAAAGAAAAACGGAGGGCACGACAATGAAGGGATGCAGAGCGATAGAGAAGAGCGAGGTAACAGAGATTCTCAACAGCCTGAATATCAGTGATAAGGCTCTTGTGCTCACGGGTTTGACCTTCGGAACCAGAATCAGCGAAACTCTCTCCCTCACCTTTGGGAATGTAAGAGATAACCTTCTCTACATCCACAGCCAGAAGGACAGTGAGAACGCCGGCTTCCCTATCCCGGCGAATTACCGCCAGGCCGTCGAGGAGCTCAGAGCATACTATGAGAGCCAGGGGATCACCGTCACTGGGAAGACGTATCTCTTCCTGAGCAGAGAGGGAGAGAAAAGCCCGATGACCAGCCGCCAGGCGCAGAGAATTGTAAAAGCCTCTTGTGACAAACTGGGCATCACCGGCAACGTGAGCACTCACTCTCTCAGAAAGACTTTCGTCACTGCGACATATACCCCACTGGCAAGGATGTGGTATCGACGATGACCTACAGCCGCCACAAAAACCTTTCAAATTTCGTATACTACATCAAGACCACTGAGAAGACCGACCTTGTGAACGCCCTGGCGTGGTAAGGTAAGGAGGAATAATGACCGAAGAGGAGCGCTTAAACTGGATGTATTGGGATGCAATGGCAGAGGGGACAGACAACCCTCTGTTTAAGCTATACTATCTTATAAGAATGAAGGGAGTAGAATTATGGTCAAAGCTGAAGACAGGAGAGAAGATCAAAAGGTTTTAAATGTGGTGCTTCCTGCAGAAGTCCATCAAAAATTAAAGATACAGGCTGCTGTAGAGGACATGAGCCTTAAAGACCTTCTCATAAAAATGATCAATACTTACTGCACTGGTGAGAATAAATAGGCAATAAGGAGGCCCTCCATTGAATCCTTATATACCAGACTCATTACCCCTTACAACTCTGAACTGGGAGAAGCTCATTCCTTTACTCGGTGCTTCTCATTCAGAGCTGGCACGCTATGACGGATTTCTGCAGAGCATTGCAAATCCTCACATCCTGCTTTCTCCCCTTACCACTCAGGAAGCTGTGCTCTCTTCTCGTATAGAAGGCACACAGGCAACATTGGAGGATGTCCTTGAGTTCCAGGCAGCGACAAAACAGAAAGATCCTTCAAAATATGAGGACATTCAGGAGATTCTGAACTATCAGAAGGCTATGGAATACGCACTCGAGGAGATGAAGCAGAGGCCGATAAACCTTAATATGCTGCAGGGTATTCACTCCATCCTACTGGGTAGTGTGAGGGGCAGAAACAAGAGGCGGGGAGAGTTCAGAAAAGTTCAGAACTGGATCGGCCGGCCCGGAGCGACGATAGATCAGGCTTCTTATGTTCCTCCCGATCCTCTCTATTTGATGGAACACCTCACAGGCTGGGAAAACTACTTCCATTATGAGGAAAAGGATCGCCTGGTGCAGATGGCTGTCATTCACGCCCAGTTCGAAATAATCCACCCTTTTCTTGATGGTAATGGGAGAGTAGGGAGGATATTCATTCCCCTATTCCTTTTCGAAAAAGGCCTTCTCCACTCACCGATGTTTTACCTCAGTGAATACCTGGAAAAGCACAGGGATGTATACTACTCAGAGCTGCGCTCTATTACCGAGGAGAAGAGCTGGGAGGAATGGATTGAATTCTTCCTAACCGCGGTGAGAGAACAGGCAAAGGAAAACAGCAGGAAAGCCCGGGCAATTCTTGCTTTATATAACGAGATGAAGGAGAAGGTATCCTCCATAAGCGTCCTTGATTCTTTATTCAAACATCCCATTTTCAGCACCTCAGAGTTCACAGAATTAACGGGCCTGCCAAAAACAAACTCTTTCAGGACAGTGACGGGGTTAAAAGAAGAGGGGATTCTGAAGACCCTTTCAGAGGGAAAAGGCAAGAAACCTTCTATAATGGTCTTCACGCCTCTGATAGACATAATAAACAGCATTAACTTATAAAATGTCTTGCGTTCCAGATTTGGAATACAAAGGAGTTAATTAAGCGAGAGAACAGATCCCCTTCAACTGTTATATCTACAATGAGCCTGTAGTAGGAGAAGTATTATATGAACGCACGATTAATGTGATGTTGGATATTTCAGAGAGGTATTTTCTGTTTGCCCAAAATGTGATAATTCCACAATAGTGAGTCAGGAGATGTTACCAAAGAATGGAAGTATATATGTGTACTTGTTTTTACAAGATCCAAAAAAATACGGCAAAAAAGGGTAACACTTTTCTCAATCCGAAGGTTGCAGATGTGACATTTCTAAAGAATTTTTCCCGCAGTGCAGGGTCACTCAGATAAAATCCAGTTTTCATCCATTTTACTACATAGTCGACAGGATTACTTTCCTTCTGCACCCTGGCCTCTTGTTCTGATCGCTTGAACTGCTCTTCTTTATTCTCCAAGCGCTTCTTCTCCTAAAAGGCATAACGCTCTCGCAGATGCTCTTTTCTCCTGGCGTCATCTTTTTCTTGCTGTTTCGCCTTTACTATCGCATAAAAGTAGTAACCGTTTTTATTGGAATCATCAAAACTGTCACGCTGTGAGTAGATTGCAAATTCCTCATCGGCTTTCAGGAACGCATCTTTATCAAAACGGGATACCTTACGAATATATTCGTCATGTGAGCAATAAAGGTGTAATCGGTGATGCTGAATGATATGTTCGCATAGAGCATACAGGTCGGGGGAACCGTTCTTTACTCTGGTTTTCTCCCTCTCCTTCTGCCGGGCCGTCAACATATCCCAGGCCTTCTGCTTTTCTTC
>Ga0302251_1000097_pt1 | contig 105858 bp, 100 predicted proteins | sample AAG_RA_Gln_MG_FD_193534 | JGI IMG/M metagenome (GOLD analysis project Ga0302251, IMG submission 193534) | Enriched activated sludge microbial communities from anaerobic digester in WTTP, New Holstein, Wisconsin, United States - AAG_RA_Gln | ecosystem: Engineered > Bioreactor > Anaerobic >... | reverse complement strand
AAGGCCATCCTCAGCGACGCGGACGCGACGCTGCTCAATCAACTGAGGGGCGAGATTGATCCTCTGGAAGACGTTTATGATTTAATAGACCGTTCAATCGCGGACGAGCCGCCCATCTCTGTCAAAGAAGGGGGCCTGATCCGCTCTGATTACAACGTAGACTTAGCCGAACTGAGGGACATTGTCCAGAATGGGAAGCAGTGGATCCTGGATCTGGAGACCCGCGAACGTCAGCGCACCGGGATCAAGTCCCTCAAAGTGGGGTTCAATAAAGTCTTTGGCTATTATCTGGAGATCACACGCACCAACAGTCACCTGGCTCCTGAAGATTACCAGCGCAAGCAGACCTTGGCCAATTCCGAGCGCTATATTACCCCGGAACTGAAAACCCTCGAGGAAAAGGTTTTAGGCGCTGAGGAGCGCATCACCGGCCTCGAATACGAGCTATTCAGCGAGATTCGAACTTTAGTGCTGGCGGAAATCTCACGGCTCAAACGGACGGCAGACGCAGTGGCCACAATAGATGTCCTCACCGGACTGGCGGAGCTGGCTTATGTACAGAACTACTGCCGCCCACTCACAGGAGAGCCCGGTGCTCTGATGATTGAAGGCGGACGACATCCGGTGATCGAAAAGATGTTCCCCAAAGTGCCGTTCATTCCCAATGATGCGTCCCTGGACCAGGATGAGCAGCAGTTTCATATCATCACCGGTCCCAACATGGCCGGTAAGTCGACCTATCTGCGGCAGGTGGCGCTGATCACACTGCTGTATCAGATTGGTTCCTTTGTCCCTGCCCAGCGGGCATCGCTGTTCCCGGTAGACCGAATTTTTACCCGCGTAGGCGCTTCTGACGACCTCTCACAGGGTCAATCCACCTTTATGGTGGAGATGATCGAGTTGTCGCACATCCTGCGACACGCGACATCACAGTCCCTGATTCTTCTGGACGAAATTGGCCGGGGCACCAGCACTTACGACGGTCTCAGCATTGCCTGGGCCGTGGTGGAACACCTGTCCCGCCGCAGCGGCATCCGCGCGAAGACTATGTTTGCGACCCATTATCACGAACTGACGGAGTTGGAAGGCAAGTTCAGCGGCGTGAAGAACTTTTGCATTGCCGTTCGTGAGCAGGGAGAGGATATTGTGTTCCTGCGCAAGATCGTCCGCGGCGGCGCCAACCAGAGCTTCGGCATTCAGGTGGCGCGGCTGGCGGGTCTGCCGGAGGCCGTAGTGACGCGGGCAAGACAGATTCTGAAAAAGCTGGAGGAAAATGATATCAATAATAACATCCAGCAGCTCAATGATTTGGATCCGGTCGTGCCCTTCGAGCCAACACCTGTAATGCAGCAACTGAGCTTTCTGACGTCCGGCCAGGCTGAAAACCTTGTGTCAGAGATGGCAGCCCTGGACGTGCTGAAAATGACACCGCTTGAGGCTATGGGCGCGCTGGACCGCCTGATCAATGAGGCGAGAAGAATTAACGGCAGCGGGAAGGGGAGATGAGGATGACCCAACAAGATAAATCAACGAATGAAGAACAACTTGCTGGTCATGAAGGTGATGCTCTCTCAGCTGCATCCATACCAGAGCAGAGTCATCCCATGATCACCGAAGACGACACCATCCCTGAACCCAAACGGATCCAAAGACTGTCACCTCAGGTGTCTGATAAAATTGCTGCCGGAGAAGTCGTCGAACGGCCTGCGGCGGTCATTAAAGAATTAGTGGAAAATGCAATCGATGCCGGGGCTAACCGTATAGTCGTCGAAGTCGAACAGGGCGGCAAAAAGTACATTCGCGTGACAGACAACGGCTGCGGCATGAACCCGGAGGACGTAACCCTGGCTTTTGAACGCCACGCTACCAGCAAAGTCGCCTCCATAGACGATCTGGTGTCCCTCAGGACGTTGGGGTTTAGAGGTGAAGCATTGTCCAGCATTGCTGCCGTGTCGTATCTGGAGCTGACCACGCGGCGGCAAAAGGACGAGGAAGGCATTCACATGACTCTGGCTGGCGGCCGCGAAACTGACCGACGAGCGACCTCTGCAGCACATGGTACGACCGTGGTCGTCAAAGATCTTTTCTTCAATACGCCGGCAAGGCTTAAGTTTATGAAGTCTGCGGCTTCCGAAGCCGCTTATATCAGTGACTTGATGACCAAGCTTGCCTTGTCCCATCCCGGGATTTCCTTTCAGTTTGTCCTCGATAAAAGGATGGTCTTCAAGACACCGGGAGACAATAAGGTTTTTTCCGCGGCTTACGCCACTCTGGAGCGCGGGCTGACGCGTTCTCTGTTCGAGTTCAGTTTTGAAAATGAACTCATCAAAGTGACGGGTTGGGCGTCCAAGATCGATTATACCCGGGGCAACCGCAACTATCAGATGACCTTCGTCAACGGGCGCTATGTGAAGAGCCGCATGACGCTGGACGCGATTCAGTATGCCTATCAGGGACTGCTCCCCGGAAGTCGTTTTCCGGCGGTGTTCCTTTACCTTGAGATCCAACCTGATGCCTGCGATGTCAATATTCATCCCCAAAAGACGGAGATCAAATTCGAAAGGGAAGACGCCCTACGGAACTTTTTATCCGTTGAATTGAAGCGCGCCCTTGAGCAGCGCCAGCAGGTTCCCGTTAAAAATTTTGTGGCGAAACCGGCGTTCGAACCGGGACCATCGGCAGCAGTACCTGCTTTGGATTTGGCAAACAGACCGAAAAGCCCTATAGAATCACCATATAATGGTATAAACATAAGGCAAAACAACTCAAGCTCTGGCACCAAATCAACTTTGGGGTCAGACACCGACCTTAATTCGGTGCCAGTCACTGAAAAAGAAACGGGGCCAGACACCAAAACGAAGTGGATGACAGGCACCATTCCTGACTCAGTGACAGACACCGACCTTGAACCGGTGACAGACACCAGCTCCGACTCAGTGCCTGTCACTCACACTTCAAATGTCAGTCGGGAGTCGGGCAGCAGTTATGGCGGTCGTGATGCAGCAAAACACAGCGAACCCATCAGATTTGACGCCACTCTTCTTGAGAATCTCGTGATCCCGGAGGCAAGATTTGCCGGACTTGAAGAAGCTCCAAGACCAACTGAAACGGCCCCCACTGAGACACTTTATGACGGTGCCCGTTACGTTGGCCAGCTCTTCAAATCCTTCCTGATGTACGAGAAGGAAAACCATATCCTGCTGATTGATCAGCATGCCGCTCACGAAAAAATTCTGTACGCCAGAATGAAACGCGACTATGAACGTCGCGAAGTTGTCAGGCAGCTTTTGGTTGAACCTATTTTGATTGAATGCGACCAAGCGACGGCGCTGCTGCTTGGCGAGCGAAGCGAGACACTTGAAAAAATTGGTTTCACCCTGGAACCTTTCGGCGAAACGGACTTCATATTGAGAGAGGTCCCAATGCTGTTCGATGTACCGGGCACCAAACGGTTCTTTGAGCAATTGAAGGATAAAGAAAGCGCCCATGAGCTGCGCTTCGCCGCACAGAAACCTATCGAAGACCGGTTGATGAGCATGGCCTGTAAGGCCGCTGTCAAATCCAACGACGCCTTGACGCCCTTTGAAGCAGCCCAGTTGATCAAAGAGCTCAGAACCCTTGAATCGCCCTATACCTGCCCTCACGGGCGCCCGCTCGTGGTGCGCATGGAACGGCAGGAAATCGAGAAAAAATTCCTCAGAACTTGAGAAGCTTAATGTAAGCAGGTGATGTATGACTTCAAACCCTACGAAAACTTCTTCCACCTCAACCATTTCACTGCGACATGCAGCTCACAGAGATGTCGTTATGATCGCCGGACCCACTGCGGTAGGCAAAACGAAGATCTCCATTGAACTCTGCAGCAGACTTGACGGCGAAATTGTGTCTGCGGACTCCATGCAGATTTACCGTCACATGAACATAGGCAGCGCGAAGCCTTCAACTGAAGAGCAGGCAGGCATCCCTCACCATATGATCGATGTTGCGGATCCGGCCATGCCATTTACAGCTGCTGACTATAAAGCGGCAGCTGAGCAGTGTCTGGAGGATATTCTTTCCCGGGGCAGGCTGCCCATCCTGGTCGGCGGCACGGGTCTGTATTTCGACGCTCTTCTGTTCGATCGGGATTTTTCCGGTGCCAGCGGGGACAGCGCGCTGCGAAAGAGGCTTGAGGCCGTTGCCGCAATGGAGGGCAATGAGGCCCTTCACGCCATGCTCAGAGCCCAGGATCCCGAAGCTGCGGACCGGATCCACCCCAATAATGTCAGACGCGTGGTCCGCGCCCTCGAGCTGCTGGAAACCACCGGTGCTGCGACGCCGGCCTTCGACAGTGCGCCCGTTCCAAATCCGCGGTTTAATTTTATTTTGCTCGGGTTAACCGACCATCGGCAAGCGCTCTATGAGCGGATTGACCGGCGGGTGGACCAGATGTTCGAGGCAGGCCTGGTCGACGAAATAATTTTTTTGAAAAACTTGGGTTTAAGTGATAAAAGTCAGTCCATGCAGGGTATAGGATACAAGGAAGTATTCCGATATCTGGACGGACTGGCAACACTTGAAGAGACCAAGGATTTGATCAAGCAGAGTTCCAGGCGCTACGCCAAGCGTCAGCTCACTTGGTTCAAGCGGTATCCTGACCTTCAGTGGTTTGACGTTGCCGGCCTGACAGATTTTGATTCGGTTATCCATCAGATAGAGAGAGCCATTCGTCAAAAATTGTCACGGGAGGGTTAATCGTATGAAAGTCTCATTGAATCTGCAGGACATTTTTCTCAACCAGGTGAGAAAGGATAAAACCCAAATCACTATTTTTCTCATCAGCGGCTATCAGATCAAGGGCCACGTCAAAGGCTTTGACAGCTACACCATAGTCCTTGACAGCGAGGGCAAGCAGCAAATGATCTACAAACACGCCATTTCAACCATTATCCCTAGCCGTGCGGTCAATTTCAACAGCGGCAGGCCGGAGGATCCACCTGTCGTCGATTAGTTTTACCGCAACCTAATCTCTTGTGGCGCAAATCTGTGAAGAGCGCTCCTTTATGGAGCGCTCTTTTTTATAGTGCGCCCGGCATGGGCGCCTTCTCTATGGTCATTTTATCAGACTATGTGCCCGTAAAGTCAACGACCGTGCCTTGACGCCGGCGACAAAAAAGTGAATAATAAGAAGGGAATTTTTAGCCTTATTATTTTAAATATGTTGAACGACGCCTCAAAACGTCTTGGCTAAGCCTCACTCCGCTAAGAATCTTATCACAAATCAAAATCCCAAAGGGAGGTCCACCTTTTGCCACATTATCTTGAACTCCTCGGCATACCGGATGACGTCCTGACCCTCGTCAAGGACGTGGAACAGGACATTGCCGCTTTGAATGCTGACATTGACGCGAAGGCGTCCTATAATCAGATCAAAATCCTGAAGGCCATGCAGGAGCACCGCTTAAGTGACATGCATTTCGCCTGGAACACCGGCTATGGCTATGATGATCCCGGTCGTGAAACCGTTGAGAAAATTTATGCCACCGTTTTCGACGCAGAGGCCGCCCTGGTGCGCCCCCTCATAGTCAACGGCACACATGCTCTGGCCCTCTGTCTGCAGGGGACACTTCGCCCAGGCGACCTTATGATCAGCGTCACCGGCAAACCCTATGACACTTTGGATCAGGTCATTGGGATCAGGGCAAAAGATGATTCTTCAGTGGCCATGAATTCCGGTACCGGAAGTTTTGCTGACAGGCAGCCATCGGCAAGAGGGCAGGGGTCTTTGGCGGAGTACGGCATCCGCTATGCTCAGATCGATCTCCTTGAGGACGGACGTCTTGACCTCGAACGCATCTCCACCTGCGTCAGCGCCGAGCGCCCCCGCATGATCTATATCCAGCGATCCAGCGGCTACAGCTGGCGCCGCTCCCTGACCGTGTCGGAAATCGCCGGCATGATCCGCCACATCAAAGCCATTGATCCGGATGTCATTGTCATGGTCGACAATTGTTACGGCGAATTCATTGATGTCCTTGAGCCCACCAGCGTTGGTGCGGACCTCATGGCAGGCTCCCTCATCAAAAATCCCGGCGGCGGAATGGCCCTCAGCGGCGGTTATATCGTCGGTCGCAAAGATTTGGTCGAACTCGCATCCTACCGCATGACGACGCCGGGCATAGGCGGAGAGTGCGGCTTGACCTTCGGACAGAACCGAACCATTCTTCAAGGCCTCTTTATGGCGCCAAATGTCGTCGCCTCCGCACTGAAAGGCGCGGTCTTCTGCGCCCGCCTCTATGAACGGCTCGGCTTTGACGTCAATCCGAGATGGGACTCAGACCGCAGTGATATCATCCAAGCCGTCCGTCTGGGCACCGCTGACCGGGTCATCAGCTTCTGCCGCGGTATTCAGAGCGCGGCGCCGGTTGATGCCCACGTGGTTCCACTCCCTTGGGCAATGCCCGGCTATACCAGTGATGTCATTATGGCAGCCGGCGCCTTTGTTCAAGGTTCTTCGATTGAGCTCAGCGCTGACGCGCCAATCCGTGAGCCTTTCGACGTTTTCTTCCAGGGCGGTCTGACCTTTGCCCATTCTCAGTATGGCGCAGTTCGAAGCCTGCTGGCCATGAGGGAAGACGGCGTCCTGTGATTTCACTTTGAACCAAGTTGTTTCAAGACATCCACGGGCAGGGCAGGCGCGCTCTGATGAACTTTTCACATTTTTCTGTGAAATATTCTTGTAACCTTTTTGTCGCTATGATATACTAGCCCCATAGCAGAAACCGATTGATGCGGTATCTGTCACTCAAAACTTCATCAAAACTGCTGGAACCCAGCAAAGATTCAGGCTTTACAGGGTCAGTATTAATGCGCACGCATTGATGCTGACTCTTTTTATTTAACGCAAGCGCACTCATAATTCTATGTCAACACCATTTTGGAGGGGAGATTTCATGAGCACTAAGTCCACATCGATCTTTGATTTTTATGGCAAACCTGATTTCCTGACCGCACTGCCGCTTTCTTTCCAGCACGTTCTTGCTATGATCGTAGGCAACATTACGCCAGCCCTGATCATTTCAGGCACAGTCAATGCCCTCGCTGCTAAAACCGGCATTGCCGGCCAAGGTGCAGATGCCGCCACACTCGTTCAAAGTGCTATGTTCCTCGCAGCTATCGCAACACTCATTCAGTTGTTCCCAGTCATGATCGTCGGCTCCAAACTTCCGGTTATCATGGGTGTCAGCTTCGCTTACATACCAACTATGACCGCTATAGGCTCTCAATACGGCCTCCCAGGGATCTTAGGCGCTCAGATTATCGGCGGCGTCATCGGAATCCTGGTCGGCATCTTTATCAAACCTCTCAGAAAATACTTCCCGCCGATTGTCGCAGGTACAGTCGTCATGAGTATCGGTCTCTCACTTTATACAACGGCTGTCAACTATATTGGCGGCGGCGCAGGCCTCAAAGCAACGGCGCCTGAGCTCTTTGGCGCACCTAACCAGCTCATCGTCGGTTTTGCGACACTCATCACAGTATTGATCGTTGGTCAATTTGGCAAGGGTATCGTTAAACTGTCCTCAATCCTGATCGGTATTATCGTCGGTTATGCTATAGCGCTCCCGCTTGGCATGGTCAATTTCGCAGCCATCGGCCAAAAGTCCTGGTTTGCGCTCCCGGCTCTCGGTCAGTTCCCAATTGAATTCCACCCGGCAGCGATCGTCTCTATGGCTGTAATATTTATCGTCAACTCGATCCAAGCGGTCGGTGACTTGTCCGCAACGACAATTGGCGGTATGAACCGCGAAGTTACGGATACAGAACTCCGCGGCGGCATCATTGCCAGCAACATGGCATCCATTGTGGGCGCTTTCTTCGGTGGTCTCCCGGTCGCGACTTATAGCCAGAACGTTGGGATCGTCTCCACAACGAAAGTTGTCAGCCGCGTCGTCTTCTTGTTTGCTGCAGTCTTCGTTCTGATCGCAGGTTTCATTCCTAAGTTTGGCGCACTCATGACGACCATTCCTCAAGCGGTTATCGGCGGCGCGACGATCGGCGTCTTCGCTATCATTACTATGTCTGGTGTTCGTTTGATCACTCAGCAGGAAATGACAACGAGAAATACTACAATTGTCGGTCTTGCTCTCGCTCTTGGTATGGGCATCACCGCAGTGCCACAGTTCCTCGCGAACTATCCAAAGTGGGTCTCTATGGTCTTCGGCAGCTCCCCGGTTGTTATAGCAACAATCGTTGCTTTCACGCTCAATATCATCCTTCCTAAGAAATCTCTTGCGGATGAGCAAAGAGAGCGTGACGAGATCGAAGCAAAGCGTGAAGCAAAAGCTGCAGGCAAATAATTAAAAGCTTAAAATAAGTATTAAAGCCAGGTTCTTAGAGGCTGAAGGAAGCGAAAAATCGCTCCCTCAGCTTCGGAATCTGGCTTTTTCGTTTTGTTGAATTGCTTTAGGTGATGGGCGTGTCACGGGTATAAGGAAAGCGGAAGGTACGGTGGAAGGTGCTGTGGAAAGTTCTGTGGAAAGTGCTTTGGAAGATGTGGTGCAAGGCTTTACTTTAAAATGGCTGAGGATTCACCTGACATTAGAAAACAAATTCGTGAAATCATTTATTATTTAATATTCTATATAATATTGTAACAATTACAGTTTATCGATATTTATTATGGGTAAATAGATCATGATCAACTATTTCTATAGCCGGATCAGTCTGGTCCTGATCCTTTTGCACTGCTGTTTTAAAAATTGTGAAAGGGGAGATGAAAGAAGTGCCAACACCATTCAAAGACGGATGTGAAAGACCTTCCGGCACTACACTTGCACCAGCCGCAGAGGAGACAAAAATAATAGAAGTGGAGAAAAAGGAGGCCAAGCAATCTATGATTAAAGTCGGCGCACCCGCACCGGATTTCGAGTTGCCGGGATACTTAAATGGTCAGTTTTCAAATTATAAACTCTCTGAATATAAAGGCAAATGGGTCTTTGTTTGCTTCTATCCGGGCGACTTTACATTTGTCTGAGCGACTGAAGTGTCAGCGGTCGCTGACGAATTCCCAGAGCTTCAGAAACTTGGCGTAGAAGTCTTGTCGATCAGTGTCGACAGCGTTTTTGTCCACAAAATGTGGGAAGACCATGAGCTTTCAAAAATGGTCAAAGGCGGCATTCCATACCCTATGCTTTCTGACCAGAACGGCAATGTCGGACGACTCTATGGCGTTTACAATGAAGATGCCGGCGTTCAAATGCGCGGACGTTTCATTATTGACCCGGATGGCGTTGTGCAGGCTTATGAAGTCATGACGCCTCCGGTTGGCAGAAATGTCGCCGAATCCCGTCGTCAGATTCAAGCCTTCCAGCTTGTCAGAGCTTCAAAAGGCACAGAGGCAACACCAGCCGGCTGGCAGCCGGGCAGAGCAACCCTCAAGCCAGGTCCGGATCTCGTCGGAAACGTCTGGAAAGTTTGGAAAGTTGAAGACGGCAAGTAGGACTTAATGACTTTGTAAGAGTTCCGCAGATTAGTTACACCTGCGGCTGTACAAGTGAAAAATCCCCGGGGCGGTGTGCTTCGGGGATTTTTATTTAGATAAATTATTGGAATCACAATTATCATAATCTGCGGAGCCTGTAGCCCATTGTCCCCAACTTCAGGTTGGGGACGGGGACTCTATTTTTTGTTGCACAAATAAAAGGTCCGCTGCAGAAGTTCTTCCACGCAGCGGACTACTTTATTTGCCCGTAGGCCTATTTACATTTTCCTAAAAACACCTTTGACGACTCCGAGAATGGATACTTCATCCACAATGATAGGCTCCATGGCCGGATTCTCAGGCTGGAGTCTATAATTTCTCTTTTGTTTATAAAAGGTTTTTACTGTAGCGCTGTCGTCAATCAAAGCCACCACTATGCTGCCATTTGCCGCGTCCTGCTGCTGTTTGACGAGCACGTAATCCCGGTCGAAAATCCCGGCGTCAATCATGCTTTCCCCTTGAATCTGCAGCATAAAATAGTCACCCTCAGAAATGAACGATGAGGGGATAGGGAACCGGTCTTCAATATTTTCAACGGCTAGAATGGGTTTACCTGCGGTAACCTGTCCAACCACCGGTACAAATGCGGTGTGACGCTGTAAATCCATGATTTGCTGTGCATTGACTTCCGCAGCAGACGCATTTTCTTTTTTTCGATTGTCATGATCTTCAACAATAGTAATGGCGCGGGGCTTAGTAGGATCTCTACGAATCATGCCCATTTTTTCAAGATCCCCGAGATAGCCATGTACTGTCGATGGTGATTTCAGATTGACCGCTTCACATATTTCACGGACTGAAGGCGGATATCCTTTGGCCTTGATCTCTTGCCGTATAAAATCATATACAGCACGTCTGCGCGGCGACATGGAATTTTTCACTTCAAGTCCCTCCATTCCCGTTAATTTATAACAAGTATAACACAGCAATTGTAAAAATTCAAACATTAGTTCTGTTTTTTATGTCAATTGAACCTAAGATTCCGGAAGGGTTTCAAGGCTTTTTTGAAGGATGTTCTCAGCCGATGGTCTTTGTCAAATACCACAAACAAAACATTTGTTCTAAATTTCTCTTTACACAGAACATACGTTTGTGTATAATGAAGTCAAGAACCAGAACAAATGTTTGGAGGTGCCACACCCATGACAAAGTCCATGTCCACAACCATGACTCCATCTACGGCAGGAACGCCTTTTCAAAGAACCTGCCTGTCACAGCCTGCAGCAAGGCCAGCGCGGATCCGTCCTGAGGTCAATGCACCTCAAAAGCGTATCATTCGTAAAACTTCCAAAAAATCAATCCCTGCAGGTTTTTGGATGGCACTTTTCTCATGGATCATTGCCATTTTCATCATGAGCGGCAGCCTGAATGAAACCTTTTCACTGGCAGAAGCAGAGCCTCAACAAATAGAAGTTCAGGTCGAAAAAGGGGACACCTTGTGGGGAATTGCACAAGAGATCAATACTATCGTTTTCAACCATGAGTATGATGTCAGACATCTGATTTATGCAATAGAGGAAGCCAACGGGCTCGAGAATGCCATCATTCATCCAGGCCAGATCCTTGTAATTCCGCTCGATTTGAAATAGAACGCAGAAAAAACAGCACAGGTGTGCTGTTTTTTGTTTGTAGAATGATTACTCATTAATTGAGTCTTCTTCCGGAAGTTCAGATCCGGCTTCAGGTTTATTTGCAGGTGGGTTCTCCGGTTCTCCCGGCAAAGCTTTGTAATTGGAACGAATACCTTTATCAAATTCATCGAGGAGCTCATACTTATTGACTATTTCACGCTTGAGATTCTTCCGGTGGGCCGCATAGAGCTGGGTCGTCGTCACATTGTCGTGGTCCAGTAAACTCTGAACGTCATAAATGGAAAAGCCATACTCAATCAAAGAGGAGGCTGCTGTCGCGCGAAGCTTATGCGGACTGTAGCCGTCGCTTCGGGACGTGCCGAGGGGGATCGAGGTGTATTTCTTCACGAGCTGGCGAATAGCTTTCACCGTCATACGCGTGCCTTGCAGTGACAGAAATAACGCGTCCTCATAGCCGTCCTGCACAGGAATCAGGCTGCGCTCAAGTTCAAGATACTCGTTCAGAACGGCCTCAATCGACCGGTTTATGGGCATATTGACTTCCTTGCCGCGTTTTCTGTAGATTTTGAATTCACCGCGTCCAAAATGAAAAGAACTGAGATTGAGCTGCTCCAGTTCACTGAGACGCAGACCATAGGTAGTGAACAGCATCAGAATTGCTTTATCTCGGTGTTTGGTCTTTTGCCAATATTGAAGTTCTTTTTCAGTCAGACCTTTACCGGTTTCAACAGCGTCCAGCATGACCGCCACTTCATCAATTTCCAGTTTTTTGATGGCATCAGGCTGAGGCTTAGGCAGCTTAATTGGATTAAATCCATCCGTAATGTTGCGTTCAATCAGACCTTCACGGTAGAGATACTTAAAAAACACACTGAGACTGGAGCGCTTTCTGCAAAGTGAACTATTGTGATTTTCCATAAGATAATCATTGTCCTTGCCTGAGACTACATATCTGGCACAATATTCACCCATGTAATAATTGATATCCCGCGCATGCAGCTTATTCAGCGTTTCAATTTCGACCAACTGTGTTTCTTCAGCAGCAGTCAAACGGGTTTCGTGGACGAGATAACGGAAAAAGAATTCCAGATCTCTGAGATATGCCAGGCGTGTATTCAGCGAAACTGCGTTCTTCAAATAGGTAAAGAAGGGGCTGAGGTAATGGGGCAGCCTGCGTTCAATGGATTGACACAATTCAATGCGTTCATTTTCCTGAAGCACAATGTTGTCAGGCTTAGAGGATTTGTTATGGATCTTGATAGGCTTATGACTCATAGTTTCAAGATGCACCTCCAGTGAACTGTTTGATACTATTGGGGTCAGACCTGCATGGACTAAAAGATAACTCACATCCGGAGTCAATAGGCGATCGCAGCAGTCCTATTTAATTAACCAAAATTTCTAAAAAACGGGGAGACCTTGGACTCACAAGGTTTGACGAATCCTAAGCCAATTATAGCTTTTATTTTCTTCTCCGTCAACTATTCCCTAAATATACATTTAAAGAACAGTTGAATTGCAGGCCTAAAGCCCGCTTTCGCGGGCTGATCAGCTTTATACTTTAAGATCTTGTGCCTGAAGCAAATCCGCTTCATGTGCTTTTAAAATTGGATCTATCTCGTTTTCAATAAATTCTACGACTTGCTGTGGTGCGCGTCCGACATAATTCTCAGGTTTCAAAATTGCCATTAATTCATCCTGGTTCAGTTTAAAATAATCATCCTTGAGAATTCGTTCAATTAAATCATTGCTTCGTCCGTATAGTTTAACTTCTTTGCCGGCTTCCATTGAATGAACTCGAATTCGCTCATGCAGATCCTGACGATCTCCACCGGCTTTGACGGCTTCCATGATGATGTTTTCCGTCGCCATAAACGGCAGTTCGGCCTCGACATGCCGACGAATCATCTCCGGATAAACCACCAGCCCTGAAACGACATTTAATGCAATATCCAGGCATGCGTCGATTGCCAAAAATCCTTCTGGAATTGATACCCTTCTATTGGCAGAATCATCCAGAGTTCTTTCAAACCACTGAGTACTTTGAGTCATGGCGCTATTTTGTGCATTTGCCATAGCCAGACGGCTGAGTGAAGCAATGCGCTCAGATCGCATTGGATTTCTCTTGTAAGCCATTGCAGAGGATCCAATTTGATGTTTTTCAAAAGGTTCTTCAACTTCTTTAAGATGCTGAAGCAAACGCAGATCGTTTGTCATCTTATGCATGGACTGACCGACTTGAGACAATGCATTAAGCACTCTGGAATCCAGTTTTCTTGAATACGTCTGGCCACTGACAGGAATGGATCCCTCAAAACCGAATTTAGACACAACGAGATGGTCCAGTGCTTTAACCTTCTCATGATCCCCATCAAAAAGGCTTAAAAAGCTGGCCTGAGTGCCCGTTGTCCCCTTCACGCCTCTCATTCTGAGCGTTTGAAGTGCAAAAGTGACTTCTTCATAATCCAGCAGCAAATCCTGCATCCAAAGCGTTGCGCGCTTACCGACTGTAGTCAGCTGGGCAGGCTGAAAGTGTGTGAATCCAAGTGTTGGCATCTCCTTGTACTCCAGAGCGAAAACCTTGAGTGCAGCCAGCAGGCTCGCCAGCTTTCTTTGAACTAATTCCAGGGCTTCCTTCATAACCAGTATGTCTGTATTGTCCCCAACATAGGCGCTCGTGGCACCCAGGTGGATAATTGCCCTCGCCTCCGGACAGGCATCACCATAAGTGTGGACGTGTGCCATGACATCATGGCGCAGTTTTTTCTCATAAGCTGCAGCCAATTCAAAATCTATGTCTTCAACATGAGCTCTCAATGCATCCAGCTGTTCGTCTGTAATGGCTAAACCAAGCTCCTGTTCTGACTCAGCAAGAGCGATCCACAGCTTTCTCCAGGTTGAAAATTTCTTCTGACTCGAAAATAATCGGGACATCTCCTTGCTGGCATAACGCGTTATCAACGGATTTTCATATACTTCACTCATCCAGGCACCTCTCTCAGCTCTATTTTATCGAACATTTTACGTCTTTTTGTTTAATAAGTTCGCATTTATTATACCGAACTTTCATTCAGTATTCAAGGGAAAAGAAGACAACTTCAAAGTGGAGAACGGGTGTGACAGGCTTAAGCTGCTGACACCGCCCCAGCATACAGTGACTGACTTCTCACTTTCTCTCCCCCGCCCATAAACAAAATCCAAAAAATTAAAAAGCCCTGGATCTTTTCAGATCCAGGGCTGCCTTCACAAAATTATCTTACGACAACAATGTTCTCAGCTTGTGGGCCTTTTTGGCCTTGAGCGACATCAAACGTTACCGTTTGGCCTTCTTCAAGCGTTCTGAAACCTGTTGAGTTGATTTGTGAGTAGTGAGCGAAGATGTCCTTGCCGTCTTCTGCTGTGATGAAACCGAAACCTTTGTCTGCGTTAAACCATTTTACTGTACCATTCATAATGAGTACCTCCTAATTTTTTAGTCTTAAACCTTTGCAATGAATATAACTGAGACTTTTTAAAATCAGGGGGTCCACTGAATGGACACCAATTCTAAAAACACACGTTAAATCATTTGCTCTTAATTTAAGCAACATTTTATGATACCACTTCGACACCATTATGTCAAACCTTATTTACCATTTTCTGCGTGCTGAACTGCCTCAGCATCCTCTAACTGCAATAATTCTTCCGGAATAGCACTTCCAAATGCGTCTGCCGCAAGTTTGCCCAGAAGCTTATAATAGAGTTCAGAAACAGCCGGATGGTAGCTCTCAGGATGCTGAATCCTCCCCAAGTCCTTGAGCAGTTCGAAGGCTCCCAGTGATGAAAGTGGTCTCCTTCCCAGACAGTCAAAGGTTTCATTCAAATGGCTGCGCGCGTACTTATACCCTTTGCCCAGTTCAGACACCAATCTCAGAATATGCGCTCTCAATGCACGCTCAAACTCTGTGGCCTCAGTGATCTCCTCAAGCAGTTTCCGGAACCACATACCGCTCAGCTCGGGACTATGCGCAGTCAGCTTTCTGCCGCATCGATCCATAGCCATATGCAGATAATTTAAAGTTTCTCTTCCGTCATTACCTATTTCAGAAATCCGCGCTCTGGACAGCAGCAGCTCCGGAACTAAATCAGAAGCACCTCTTAAAAGCCGCTCGGCCTCCGCAGCGGCGATATGGCATGTCTCAAAATCACCTGAGATCAGCACGGTGCCAAGTTTCGCCTTGCCCTTAACATGCTCTGACTCAGCCAGATCTTCGGCCATGGTGAAATAAAATTGCGCCGTTGATAGTTCCTCCCGCGCCAAGAAGGCCTTTGCGACAGTCAAGCACATCTCAGCCCTCAGATCTCGGGATTCAATGGGCTTAAGATAAACTGACCAGTTCTGCAAATCTTTGAATAACTTCTCTTTCGTCGCCGTTAGTCGCTCAACCCAAATCAACCGCGTCAGCATGAGCGCCAGAATCTCCGTGGTCCGTCCTTGACTCTCCGTAACCCGAAGCAAAGCAATGCCCCGGCTTAAGTATCCCAGTGCTTTTTCAGTCTCCCCACAGGCTTCACGATATAGCGCCAGCCCATAGTAAGCACTTGCTGCTGCCCAAGGATTCACCTCGCAGCTCTTAGCCAGGTCGTGCAGACTTTCAGCCATTTGCAGCTCACTTAACTGCTCATAACGGTCGACTTCCGACAAAAAGCGATCAATTAATATCTCTGCCTGTTCTTGGTCGGATTTATATAGCGATCTGAAATCCTGACCAAGTTCTCTTGTCAAACGGATTTTAAATGTACTGGATCCCATATTTTTATGTGTCAGGTATTGATCAACTGACGACTCACTCATATCAATTTTATTTGCAAAGGTTTTCAGATCTCCATAATCGCGCTGAATCTTTTCACGGATCTGCAGCCCCGGAGATTTGATGGCTAAATCATTTTTTCTGAGTTTCTGCATCTCAGCGTCACCCCACCCAACTTTTTCAAAAAAACAGGAAATTGATGCACTGCACCAATTTCCCACTTCAAATCAAACACCATCATTTCGGTTGTACAATCAGTCTGATTGCGGTTCGTTCTTCCCCGTCAATCTCGATGTCTGTAAATGCAGGTACACAAACAAGATCAATGCCGGATGGAGACAAAAACCCTCTGGCAATAGCGACCGCTTTTACGGATTGATTGATGGCGCCTGCACCAATAGCTTGAATCTCAGCATGTCCATGCTCGCGAATAACTCCTGCGAGTGCGCCTGCAACAGCGTTGGGATTCGAATGTGATGATACTTTCAAGACCTCCATGATTGCCCTCCTTACTGAATCGGATCCCTGTTCATTACTGGATCACCCTTATAGTTTATATATTGCGATAATTGATGCTAAGAGGATATGGATTTTGGCTGTACAATCAGCCGAATGGCCGTGCGTTCTTCACCATCAATTTCTATGTCCGCGAATGCAGGAATAAAAACAATGTCCACACCGCTAGGGGCTAAAAACCCTCGGGCTATGGCTATGGCCTTGACTGCCTGGTTAATGGCAGCTGCTCCGACTGCCTGCAGCTCGACTGCGCCGTGCTCTCTGAAAACACCTGCTAATGCACCGGCGACGGCATTGGGACTGGATTTGCCCGATACTTTGAGAACCTCCATAAATGTGCCTCCTTTGGTCACTATTATTAATGCTCTGACCCAACTGAATTTTGTCTGCTTTAAATAGGAAGTGAATTGCGTACTAGAGGTGCCTTGAGTCTAATTATACCCATTTATTTATTTTATGAACATAACATGGACAAAACAGGCAAAAAAAAACATAAAACCCAACCCGAAGGGATGGATTTTATGTGATGTTCAAAGTCAACCTCAGGGCCGTAACTATTTCGCGTAGTCCACAGCTCTGGTTTCCCGAATAACGCTGACCTTGATCTGGCCAGGATAATCGAGTTCATTTTCAATGCGTTTGCGAAGATCTTTCGCGAGGAGGACAAGTTCGTCATCCGTGACGCGTTCAGGAAGAACCATAACTCTGATTTCACGTCCTGCCTGGATTGCAAACGACTTTTCGATGCCTTCATAGGAATTCGCGATGCCTTCAAGCGCTTCGAGGCGTTTGATATAGGTTTCGAGAGTCTCTCTTCTTGCACCTGGTCTTGCTGCGCTAATGGCATCTGCCGCCGTAACGAGTACAGCCTCAACCGTTTGAGGTTCATAGTCGCCGTGGTGTGTGCTCATAGCGTGAATAACTTCATTGGATTCACGGTACTTTTTGAGGAGGTTCATACCAATCTCAATGTGTGTACCTTCCATTTCGTGGTCGATCGCTTTGCCAATGTCATGCAAAAGTCCCGCCCGCTTGGCGATCCTGACATCCGTTCCAAGCTCAGCCGCCATGATGCCGGCCAGATAGGAAACTTCAATGGAGTGACGCAGGACGTTTTGACCATAGCTGGTACGGTAACGGAGACGACCAAGAAGTTTGATCAATTCAGGATGGAGATTGTGGACACCGGCATCAAAACATGCATTTTCGCCGGCTTCTTTGATGGTCTGATCGATTTCCTTACGTGCTTTATCGACCATCTCTTCAATTCTCGCTGGATGGATTCTGCCATCAACGATCAGCTTTTCGAGCGCAACTCTTGCAATTTCTCTTCGAATTGGATCAAAAGATGAAAGAATGACTGCTTCCGGCGTGTCATCAATGATCAGATCGACACCGGTAAGGGTTTCGAGTGCGCGAATGTTACGACCTTCACGGCCAATAATGCGGCCCTTCATTTCATCATTCGGCAAAGCCACGACCGAGACAGTGGATTCCGCCACATAGTCCGCAGCACATTTCTGAATGGCGTAGGCAATAATCTCCTTGGCCTTCTTGCTGCCTTCCTCTTTGGCTTTTGACTCAATGTCCTTGATCATGACGACTGCGTCGTGCTTAACTTCTTTCTCGATGTCGCTGAGGAGATGGTTTTTCGCCTCCTCTACGGTCAGACCTGAAATTCTTTCGAGTTCCTGGACTTGAGACTCATAGAGTTTTTCGACTTCGGTTTGCTTGACTTCTACGTCTTTGATTTTTCGATTCAGGGTTTCATCTTTTTTCTCGAGATTTTCAGACTTTTTGTCCAGCGTCTCTTCTTTCTGCAGTACGCGTTTTTCCATACGCTGCAGTTCCGCACGCCGTTCTTTGGTCTCTTTCTCGAGCTCATTGCGCAAGTGATGAACTTCTTCTTTCGCTTCGATCAGTTTTTCCTTTTTCAACCCTTCGGCATTCTTTTCAGCTTCAAGTACAATTTCTTGTGCCTTGAATTCAGCAGAGCCAATCAGCTTCTCAGCAGTTCTCTTTCGAAGCGTGATGCCGATGATGATACCAATGGGGATCATGGCGATAATGGCAATGATATAATAGATCTCTTTAATCGTGTTCACCTCCCTTTAAAACATTGTGAGATCAGTCGCAATATACGCACTGATCTCATACAATTGTATATCTTTTGAATTAGACTGTCAAGAAAGTGAATCCGCCTAAAACGCTTGTATTTAGGGGATTCTGGGATATTAAACAGCCCTGCTTGTCAAAAACATCCAACACAGCAGGGCTTTTGTACTTATTCAATTGTACATCTTCTCAATCTGAAAAGAACGCGCAGAATCTCAATTCTGAAATTACTCGAGTTCTGACTCGATCTCCGACTCAGAAGCTTCAGGCATATCCACAGTAGGCAGCTCAGCCATAAGGAAGTGCGCTCTTACTTTTTGCTCGATTTCATCCATTAATGCAGGATTCTCCAAAAACAATTTTTTGACGTTTTCACGGCCTTGTCCCAGACGCTCACCGTCATAACTGAACCATGCGCCTGCTTTATTGACAATTCCCGCTGTGACCGCGACATCCAGTACGCTTCCTTCTTTTGATATACCAGTTCCGTACATGATATCAAACTCCGCTTGTTTGAATGGCGGCGCAACCTTATTCTTAACGACTTTGACCCGGGTTCTGTTGCCAACGACTTCACTGTCTTGCTTAATGGAATCTATTCTTCTGACATCCAATCTCACCGAAGCATAAAACTTCAGCGCGTTTCCGCCTGTTGTCGTCTCCGGATTGCCAAACATGACTCCAATTTTCATACGAAGCTGATTGATGAAGATGACGCTGGTTTGGGATTTGCTGATAATGCCTGTCAGCTTTCTGAGAGCCTGGGACATCAGCCTGGCCTGAAGACCCATGTGGCTGTCGCCCATTTCTCCGCTGATCTCTGCTTTTGGCACGAGTGCCGCAACCGAGTCGACGACGATGATATCTACTGCACCGCTTCGAACCAGAGCGTCTACAATTTCAAGGGCCTGCTCACCTGTATCCGGCTGTGACAAAATCAAATTGTCAGTGTCTACGCCAATATTTTTAGCGTACACCGGATCCAAAGCGTGCTCTGCGTCAATAAAGGCTGCTATGCCGCCACGTTTTTGCGATTCAGCTACAACGTGAAGGGATACCGTCGTTTTACCGGAGGATTCAGGTCCATAGATCTCTATGATCCTGCCCTTCGGTATGCCGCCTATGCCAAGGGCTATATCGAGTTCCAGCGCGCCGGTTGGTATACTTTCAATGTTGGTTCTTGCATTTTCGTCACCCAATCGCATAATTGAGCCTTTGCCAAACTGCTTCTCTATCTGGCTCAAAACATTATCAAGTGCTTTTAACCGATCCTTGTTGTCGGGCATCGCCATAGGAAGTGCACCATCCTTTCAATAAGAACAAATGTTCTTATTTTATTATACCTGTTTTGATGCGGTTGTCAAGTCCGCTTTCAGCCACTGAATGGCTTCATAAAATGCCTTCATTGCGGATGCCTGTCTGATGCGCTCACGGTTTCCGGTAAACACCTGTTTGAATGTCCTGTGTTCACGGCTCATTGAATTATAGAGATCCAAGTAAACCAACCCTACAGGCTTTTCAACTGTTCCACCGTCCGGCCCGGCTATTCCGGTCACCGAGATACAAAGCTCCGCCCCGCTGATCTTGGAGACGCCCTCTGACATGGCTCGGGCAGTCTCTTCAGAAACTGCGCCATAAGACTCTAGGGTCTCAGCCGGTACACCCAGTACAGAAGTTTTAACCGCATTGTCGTAGGCGACGATACTGACGCCAAAGACTTCAGAAATACCAGGATGAGACACCAGCTGATCCGCCATCATGCCGCCCGTACAGGACTCGGCCAAGGCAATTTTTAGACCCTTGTCACGCAGCAGTTCAAAGACTACCTCAGAGAGCTCAGCGTCGCGTTCTGCATAAATGTGTTCTCCGATCCGGCTGCGGATTTCCTCAACCATCGGCTCCAAAAGCGTTTGGTTTTCTGTCTCTGAGGCCCCGGAAGCCGTCACGCGAAGAAGGACTTCGCCCGTCTTGGCATAGGTAGCCAATGTTGGATTGGTCTGAGCGGCAAACAAATCTGAAAGCCGATCCTCTGTCGCTGACTCACCCAGGCCAAAGATCTTGAAATAGCGGCTGGTCAGAACCTGGGACACCCGCTGGCGCAGCCATGGGATCACCTGTTTTTCAAACATTGGGCGAAGCTCCCGCGGTGGGCCGGGCAACAATATGGCTATTTTGCCTTCCTTCTCCAGTATGAATCCTGTTGCAGTTCCATTTTCATTCCAAAGGATTTCAGCACCTTCAGGAACATAGCATTGTCTAAGATTATTGGGCGTCATTGGACGGCCGAACCCTCTGAAACGCGCTTCTATGTCCTCTCGAATCTCTTCGGAAAAATAAAGCGGCACGCCAAACCACTTGGCAAAAATTTCTTTTGTCAGGTCGTCCTCTGTTGGGCCAAGCCCTCCTGTGGCAATGATCAGGTCTGAGGTTTCATAATAATAGCCAATCATGTCTGCCAGTCTGACCGGATTGTCTCCGACGACCGCGTGATACATAACGCCGACGCCAATCTCGTGGAGCTTCTGAGAAATAAAATAGCTGTGCGTATTCAGTGTTGAGCCAACCAAAAGCTCAGTACCGACATTGAGAATGGTTGCTTTCATTGTGTTTCCCCCTAAGTCAGATGTCAACCGGCGATCCTCCAAAAGGATCTTAAATCGACCTGCGTCATGCACTGTCTTGAAACTTATTTCAGAACGGCGCGATTTTTATAAATGTAGTCGTAACCGGAAATGACTGTCAGGATCGCTGCCAGGATCATCAGCAGATCAGCGACCGGCCAGCCCATGGCTTCAAAAGGCCAGTTCCCGAAAAGCAGAAAAATAATGGCGAACATTTGAACATTGGTCTTCACCTTGCCCCACCAGCTGGCCGCTATAACAATACCCTCGCTGGCAGCAATCGCTCTGAATATGCTGACTATGAACTCCCTGGCAATAATGATCATGACAATCCATGAGGAGACTTCACCCAGTTCCACAAAGCACAGCAGTGCGGCGGTCACCAGCAATTTATCCGCAAGAGGATCCATGAACTTTCCGAAATTTGTAATGAGATTGAGTTTACGGGCAAGGTAACCGTCGACAAAATCTGTGAGGGAGGCAAAGATAAAAATCCCCGCTGCAATCCAGCGCCCCCCGGTCATGTCTCCGAGCATAAAGTACATAAACACCGGTATCAGAATGATTCTGAGGATGGTCAATTGATTGGCTATATTCATCATAAAATGACATCTCCAATCAAGTCATACTCCATTGCATCCACAATGTGAACCTGAACGTAGGTTCCCGGCTCCAGACGCGCTTCAGTTCCGGGCGCAGTATTTACATAAACAACGCCGTCAATTTCCGGCGCATCGTACTGAGTGCGGCCTACATAAACGTCCTCACCCTCGACCGGCTCTTCAATCAAAACTTCCAGAGTCTGACCGACTTTGCCTGCCATGAGTTCTGCGGAGATTCCCATCTGGACTTCCATGATTCTGTCACGGCGCTCCAGCTTCACCTCATCCTCAATTTGATCCGGAAGAAGTGCAGCCGCCGTATCCTCCTCCTGAGAATAAGGAAACACACCCAGCTTATCAAAGCGCGCCCATTTCACAAACTCCAACAGAGATTCAAATTCAGCCTCAGTCTCACCCGGAAAGCCTACAATCATGGTCGTTCTAATTGAGATATCCGGAATCCTGTCCCTGAGCTTTTCGATCAGCGACCGAATGGCCTCACCAGAGGTTCGGCGGTTCATTCGTTTCAATATAGTGTCGTCAATATGCTGCACCGGCATGTCAATATAATGGGCAACTTTGTCACAGCTGGCAATAGCGTCGATCAGCTCGTCGTTGATGATGTCCGGATAGCAATACTGGAGTCGAATCCAGTGAAGCCCCTCAATCTCATTCAGCGCGCGGAGCAGATCCGCAAGCCTATATCTGAGATAGCGGTCAATCCCATAACGGGTTATGTCCTGAGCAATGACGATCAGTTCCGTTACGCCATCTGCCACCAGAGCGTGCGCTTCTGCCAAAATATCCTCAAACCCGCGGCTTCTGTAGCGCCCTCTGAGTTTGGGAATAATACAGTAAGTACACAGGTTGTCACAGCCTTCCGCAATCTTCAAATAGGCCTGATGCTTCGGCGTCAGCGTGATTCTTGGAAGGGATTCAGAAAACTCCTTGTCGATGCTGGCCATTTCCACAACAGTACCTTGTGATTTCAGTACCCTGTCAATGACCGGAATCAGCGTATCAAAGCTCCCGGTACCCACCAAAGCGTCAATTTCCGGAATCTCCAGCCTGAGTTCTTCTGCATAGCGCTGAGCCAGGCATCCAGTAACCACTAGCATTTTACAGTTGCCTTTAACTTTGTATTGAGCCATTTCCAGGATGGTATCCACGGATTCCGCCTTGGCGCTTTCAATAAAACCACAGGTGTTGACGACAATGACCTGCGCCTCTTCCACATGTCCTGTCAGTAAATACCGCTGCTGATCCAGCAGCCCAATCATAATTTCTGAATCCACCTGATTTTTTGCGCAACCAAGGGTTTCAACGTAGACTCTATAATCCATGAGCGTTGTCCTGCTCCTTCCACAATATTCCATTTGTTATATTTTGTCAATCGTTTTTTCAGATTTCTTTATTCCGTCATAGTTATTAATATGAGGTCGAGACTTTTTAAAACCATCGGCAAAACTTTTATTTGGCCGATGGTCGCAGAAGACAGCGCATAAACTGAAGTGACATGGTCAATTAACCTTCAGTTACGACGATCACGACTTATTTTGCCACTCCTCAAACTGAACACGGTCGATCAGAACTTCCCGCGGCTTGCTGCCCATACTCGGACCCACGATGCCCCGTTCCTCCATCTGGTCGACCAGCCTTGCGGCGCGGTTGTATCCCAGCCTGAATTTACGCTGCAGCATGGAAATTGAAGCCTGCTGCGTATCCACCACCAGACCGATCGCGTCCATGAGATGCTCATCCGCCTCACCAAAACCATCTTCCGCCGTCTCTTGATCGAGAATTTCCGTCTGATACTCGACATCTTCGACCTGATTTTTGATGAAATCGACGATTTTTTCGACCTCCTCATCCGAGACAAAAGCGCCCTGGATTCGTATTGGCTTGTTGGCGCCGACCGGGTGGAACAGCATATCTCCTCTACCCAGAAGTTTTTCAGCACCTGACCCATCCAAAATCGTCCTGGAATCTACCTGCGAGGATACGGCAAAGGCAATCCGAGACGGAATATTGGCCTTAATCAGACCCGTAATGACATCCACAGATGGCCGCTGTGTGGCCACGATCAGGTGAATGCCGGCAGCTCGGGCCATCTGGGCCAGTCGGCAGATAGCGTCCTCAACCTGATTGGGCGCAACCATCATGAGATCCGCGAGTTCGTCTATGATGACGACAATATAAGGCATTGGCGCCATATCAGGATTTTCCTTGGCCTTCTTCTGATAGGATTTGATTTCCTTAACTCCGGTGTCCGCGAAGAGCCTGTAGCGGTTGGTCATTTCCTGTACCGCCCAGTTCAGTGCTATGGAAGCTTTTTTCGGATCCGTGACCACCGGGAGGATCAAATGCGGAATGCCGTTGTAATGACTGAGTTCCACGACTTTTGGGTCGATCATCAGCAGTTTGACGTCTTCGGGAGTCGAGTGGTAAAGAATCGACTGAATCATGGTGTTGATGCAGACACTCTTGCCGGAGCCGGTCGCGCCAGCCACCAGAAGATGGGGCATCTTTGCAAGATCACCTATGACGACGCGCCCGGTAATGTCCTTGCCAAGCCCTATTGAGAGTTTGGATTCCGCTTTTTTGTATTCCTGCGACTCCAGAACCTCCCGGAAGGAAACCATGGTGGTGTCCTTATTGGGGATCTCAATGCCTATAGCGCTTTTTCCCGGGATTGGCGCGATTATGCGAACCTGAGATGCCGCGAGAGCCAAGGCAATATCATCACTCAAAGCATTGACCTTGCTGACCTTGACGCCGGGACTGAGCGACATTTCATACATGGTGATAGCCGGGCCTTTGCTGACTTCTATGACCTTGGCTTCGACGCCAAAGTTCATGAGGGTACTCTCCAGACGCTTGGCATTTTCAATAATTTCACTTCGGTTGCCGGCCACTTTGGCGGCTATTGGGGAAAGCAGCGAGAGCGGGGGCATTTTGTATGGTTTGGGTGGCTTTGGCGGCACTTGAGGCTTTACCCCAATCTCAGCAGCTCTTTGCCCGGCTGCACTCGCTTGCGCTTCAACAGGCTCCCCCTTTGAAACTGCTTTGTCCATTTTTGCCGATTGTGACTGTGCCGCTCTATTTCCAGGAGCTCCTTCGTGCACACCTGACTCCTCAGCCAATTCAGAGTGAATCGTGAATTCAGGAACATTCGGTGTGTTTTCTGATCCATGCAGCCCTTCATTGAATTCTTCCATAGAATTCTGCCTGTTAGCTGCCGCAAGTTCTGAAAGTGCCGCTTTCAATTCGGGCGACAGTTCTTTCCTGGCGTGTTGGGGTTCAGTCTCTATCTCTGGCTGACCGTCATTAAATTTGATTTTTTCAACATCATCCAGCGTTTTAGCCGGTGCGTCGATTTCAAAATACAGATCTGAATCGTATTTCTTGAAAGGTGTTTTTTTGGTGTTCAACTCGCTTTCAAGGGATTGATCCAGCATTGAGTTTAATTTTCCAGCCATGGGCTTCACCGCTTTGGCTGCCTGAACAGTCTGATCTGCCACGTTGCTGGTTATTGACACATTAAAGGCTAATACGCCGCCCATGAGCGCAAAAAAAACGCCTATAACGTAATAACCAAATTTCCCGATCATCAGTATAAACAGTTCTGCCAGAAGCATGCCAATTGCCCCGCCGCCTGTGCCGTCCAGCGCCGACCCGTATGCAAAACCAATGCCTTTCAGACTCAGGAGACTCGTCTCCGTCTCGAACGCAAACAGTTTGAGCAAGTCGTGACTGCTGGCTGACGTAAAGACGAGCAATGCCATAAAAAAGGCCACCAGCATCAGATACCAGCGCAGGCGCTGGCCTTCCAGGCGCTTGCTGGTCGTGATCAGGACTACAGCGAGCAGCACATAAGGGATGACGAATCCCGCAACGCCAAAAAGCCCGAGCAGTAACCCTTTAACCATATCCCCAACGACGCCAATCTTATCCGTATGCAGTGACATGACGGCGATTATGGTCAGAGCGATCCAGAGCAGTCGTTCGAGTTCACGTTGAATCATGGACTTTTCTTTTGAAGCTGATGACTTGGCCTGTGCCTTGGTTTTTGTCTTTTTCTTAGTCGAACCTGTCTTTGAGGGTGTACGACCCATAGAACCACCTCACCTTCACCATTATAGCACATTTTTACAACACCTAATCACACAAGAGGCATCCGATCTGTCACATTTAACGGACAGACCGGATGCCCGTCTGTATTCTGGTGGTGTCGCTTCAGCCGATTGGCCGGTTAGTCGTTTGAAGGTTCAGGATCGCGGCTCAGACCAAATTCAGCATGGAGTGCATTAAGCGCTTTTCCGACTTCCTCAACGTGCACCAGGCATGCAATAGTCGTATAGGAGTCAGAGGTCTGAAGGATTTCGACGCCTGCCTTGGCCAGCGACATGACAATACGGCGCATAACGCCAGGAATGCCATGAATTTTGTGCCCTACCAGAGTCAACTTTGCGCACCCCTGCGCAAACTTATGCTCCAGGTTCAGCCGCTCAAGAACCTCGAGGACTGCCGGCAGTTTAGCGGTTTGAATAGTAAATACCTTTCTGTCTTCAAAGAAGTTGATCATATCGATTGAGACTTTATTCTGCTCCAGGGACTCAAGGAAAATCTGATTTTCAGGGCTGGTCAGGCTCATGTTGACTGTAACCTGGACGAGACCGGTTTTGGATGTAATTGCCGTGATGAGGTCTCTGTCGTCTTCAATGCCCAGCTTGGCAATGACAGACTCTGGTCCAATGACAGTACCAGGTGCATCATTAAAGGTATTTCTGACAATCAGAGTCTTCCCTGCGCGCTTGACGGCATCAATGGCCTTATGATCGACCACTTTCGCACCGTCCAGAGCGAGTTGGTAACATTCCTCATAGCTGATGGCATTGAGGACGCGTGCTTCACCCACAATGCGGGGATCCGCCGTCATAATGCCATCGACATCCGTGAAAATCTCAATACTTTCAGCGTCCAGGGCAACCCCGACGACTGCTGCTGTGGTATCGCTGCCGCCTCGGCCAAGTGTCGTCAGCCAGCCGGTTTCAGTGACACCTTGGAAGCCGGTGAGAACTATGATCTTTCCGTCTTCCAGCGGTCTGAGCATCTTTTCCTTCTCGACGCGGATGATGCGAGCATCACCAAAATGGTCATCTGTGATTAAGCCTGCTTGCTGGCCAGTCATACAAATGGCCGACGCCCCAAATTTTTCAATGGTATTTGCAATCAGGGAGGCCGAAATCATTTCGCCGCAATTCATGAGAAAATCAAGATTTCTCGGCCGATAGTTTTCGTTCTGTGCTTTAAAGAGAGAAATCAGGGTGTCTGTGGCATAGGGATCGCCGGAGCGCCCCATTGCAGACACGACCACCACGACATCTTGTCCTTCTTCTTTATGGCGAATCGCTGTCTTCGCGATCCTCTCCCGGGATTCCGGCGTGGTGACACTGGTGCCGCCATACTTCAATACTCTGATGCTCATAAGATATCACTCACTTTACAGTTTAATATACCTTGTATTTAAGGTATTTTATTCCATATTTATATAGTCTCAATAGAAATTCGAGCTGCTGTTCCAATTAGTGCTTTCCCGTCGAACCAAATCCACCCTCGCCCCGCTCTGTTTCAGATAGGTCAGCAGCGTCGCTGACTTCGACCACACGAAGCTGTTCACATCTGGCTAATATCAGTTGTGCAATCCGCATGCCATTTTCGAGCGTGACAGACTCCTGTCCAAGATTAATGACAGGAATGCAGAGTTCGCCTCTGTAGTCGCTGTCAATGGTACCGACACAATTCACCAGGGTAAGTCCGTATCGGATCGATAGTCCTGATCTGGGACGTACCTGACCTTCGAACCCTTCCGGAATTTCAAGATAAAGCCCCGTCCGAACAAGAGCTCGTTCCAAAGGCTTCAGTTCAAGGGGCATTTCCAGCCACGCCCGAAGATCCATTCCGGCAGAACCTTTTGTCTCATAGGCTGGCATTGGATTGCCTGAGATGTTTCTAATTTTCAGCGTCATGGCATCACCCCTGGATTATGTCTTTCAGTATTTGATAAAGCCGTTTCTCTTCTTTAGCACTGGTTTTTCCGACGATAGAGAGTGCCATGTTCTCTTTGGAAAGCAAAGACCCCGCCATAGCATTGACCTCATCAAAGTCTATGGAAAGGATACCTTCCATAACATCCTCTACAGTACGGATATGCCCGGACAAGAGTTCTGATTTTCCAATCCAGTTCATAGTCTGTGTTGGACCTTCCATGCCCAGAAGAAAATTGCCTTTGAGCTGATTTTTGAATTTGACGAACTCGTTCTGTTCCAGACCATGTGCCCTGAGTGCTTCAATCTCTTGAGCAATGAGCTCGACGACGCGGTCCACATTTTCAGGCAGCATGGAGGCATAGACGGTCATTATGCCCGTATCGTGATAAAAGCTGGGGTGAGAATCAATGGAATAGGACAGGCCATAATCCTCTCTGATCTTTTGAAAGAGCCTGGAACTTGAACTTCCGCCAAGGGCATTGTTGAGAAGCATCAGGGTAAACAGCTGTGGCGTATCATACCCAACGCCTTTGAAGCCTAATATGACATGAGTCTGCTCAATATCCTTTTTTGTACGGATGGAGCCGCTGTGAAATGGAATAGGCTTTATTTTATCAACTTTGTGTGATTCAAAGACGTGCTGTCCAATACCTGCATCCAGAAGTTCCAGGAGGGGCGCTTCATCATAATGACCTGCAATGGAAATGACCAGATTTTCGGCGTTGTAGTGACGCTTAAAATAATTCAGCATGAGGTCCCTGTCTATGCCGCTGATACTTTCGACGGAGCCCAAAATAGGCCTGCCCAGCGCATGACCTTTAAAAAGGACTTCTGAAAGTCGATCGTAAATCAAATCTTCCGCAGAATCATCATAAAGATTAATCTCGTCCAGAATGATCATACGTTCCTTTTGGAGCTCAGCATCATCAAAACTTGAATTCAGAATCATGTCACTGATAATGTCAATGGCGACTGCAGCATGCTCTCCCAGGACCTTGACATAAACACAGGTGCACTCCTTTGAGGTAAACGCATTCAATTCTCCGCCCAGATCGTCAATTTCAGCCGCAATTTGTTTAGCACTCCGCTTAGGTGTCCCTTTAAAGAGCATATGTTCAATGAAGTGGGAGATACCGTTTTCATGAGCGGTTTCATAAAGCGAGCCCGCGCGGATCCAGAATCCTATGGACACGGACTGGACGTGGGGAATGGGTTCCATCATGACTCGGATCCCGTTCTTGAGTAGGTGTTTTTTATGCATAGTTTCCGCTTACCTCACGATCTAAATAAACAGGGGGAGCCTAAGCTCCCCCCTGATGTCATCTGCAGTGTATTACAGCATGACCTTTCTTGAAACGTTGACACGTCCCTTGGAATCGATTTCAATAACTTTTACGACGACTTCGTCGCCAACAGCAAATTTGTCTTCGATTTTTTCGAGGCGCTCCTTAGTCAACTGAGAAATATGGCACATGCCTTCTTTGCCCGGGAGGAGTTCGACGAAGGCGCCAAAGTTCATTATGCGCGTAATCTTGCCGGTGTAGACTTCGCCGACTTCGATTTCCTTGACAATGTTCTGAATATCCTTCATAGCTTTTTCACCACTGATGCCATCCGGAGCCGTTACAAGCACGCGGCCGTCGTCTTCAATGTCGATTTTGACGCCATACTCCGACGTGATCCTGTTGATGACTTTTCCACCTGGCCCAATGACTTCGCGGATCTTGTCAGGATGGATGTTGATCATAAAGACGCGCGGTGCGTAAATAGACATGGTCGGACGTGGTTTATCCATAACTTTGGCCATTTCTTCGAGAATGAAGAGTCTGCCGCGGTTCGCTTGAGAAAGCGCGAGCTCAAAGACAGAATCATCCAGGCCTTTCAGTTTGATGTCCATTTGAAGTGCGGTGATGCCGTCCTTCGTACCAGCGACTTTGAAGTCCATGTCGCCGAGTGCATCCTCAAGACCTTGAATGTCGCTGAGGATCGTGAACTGACCTTCTTCTGCGATCAAGCCCATTGCAATGCCTGCAACAGAATCCTTTATAGGGACGCCGGCATCCAGAAGCGACAGCGTGGAGCCGCAGATGCTCGCCTGAGAGGAACTGCCATTGCAGGTCAGAACTTCAGAAACGAGGCGGATTGCATATGGGAAATCATTTTCATCCGGAATGACCGGGAGGAGCGCACGCTCACCAAGGGCACCGTGGCCAATGGAGCGACGGTTGGTTCTCATCATGCCTACTTCGCCGACAGAGAACGGCGGGAAATTGTAGTGATGCATATAGCGCTTCGTGTCCTCAAGTCCGAGGCCGTCAATGCGCTGAGCTTCACCAAGAGCGCCGAGTGTCGTAATGGTCAGAGCCTGTGTCAGACCTCGGGTAAAAAGGCCCGAGCCATGGGTCCGCGGAAGGAGGCCGACTTCACACCAGATTGGTCTGATTTCGTCAGCTTTTCTGCCGTCAGGGCGAATTTTTTCAATAGCGATCATTTTGCGGACGATTTCTTTCTCAACGGACTTGAAGAAATTATTCATGAATCCGATTTGAGTAGGATAGGTCTCATCAAAAGCCTTGTGCATTTCATCCTTTATGCCTTCAATGGTCTCAGTTCGCTCTGCTTTGTCAGCAATGCGCAGAGCTGAGTTAAGCTTGCTTCTGAGGAAGCTGTCCAGTGCAGCGACCATAGCGTCGTCTACAACAGGAACCTGGATCTCGAACTTAGGCTTGCCAATTTCAGCCTGGATACCTTCAATAAAGGCGACAAGGCGCTTGATTTCAGCGTGACCGAACAGAATCGCGCCCAGCATGACTTCCTCTGAGAGAATGTCAGCACCGGCCTCAACCATAGTGATTGCGTCCTTTGTACCGGAGACGACCAGGTGGAGTGAAGACTGCTCGCTTTGAGCCACGTTTGGATTGATGATGTACTGTCCGTCAACATAACCTACAATGACAGAACCCGTCGGGCCTTCAAAAGGAATGTCAGAGACAGAAAGTGCAATTGACGAGCCTATCATGGCGAGAACGTCCGGTGCGTTATCCTGGTCTACCGAAAATACCGTATTGACGAGCTGGACTTCATTTCGGTAGTGCTCCGGGAACAGAGGACGGATCGGACGGTCGATGAGCCGCGCCGTCAAAGTCGCCTTTTCGGAAGGGCGTCCTTCACGCTTGATGAAGCCTCCCGGAATTTTTCCTACCGCGTACTGTTTCTCTTCATATTCTACAGTCAGCGGGAAGAAATCAATGCCTTCCCTTGGCTTTTTGGTGCCGGTCGCTGTAGAAAGCACTACAGTATCACCCATGCGAATCATGCAGGAGCCATTGGCAAGGTTTGCGACTTTGCCAAATTCAACTTCCAGGGTTTTTCCGGCGAAATCATACTGATACCGTTTTACATTGGGTTCCATAAATTTCCTCCTATGAGTCTGTGCTTAGACCGGCTGAGAAATTTATCCTACTTGACCAAAGCGCCGACGCCCACCGATCATTGGGCGTTTCGACACTTTCGTCAAGTAGGACAAACCTAAAATAAATTTCTTTTGCAGCCGGTTGTCGCATTCAGATGATAAAATAAGTGAGCGGGGCTTTTCCGCTCACTTAAGTGATTGACCAGTCAGTGGCCATGTTCAGTCACGACATGGACAGTACGCCGCATTACCGCGTCCGTGCTGTTGTGACAGGCCCTCAGGTCAAGCAGCCTCGTTCACATTACTTTCTGAGTCCGAGTCTTGCGATCAGCTCTCTGTAACGCTCGATGTCATTTTGACGCAGGTAGTTGAGAAGGTTTCTTCTCTTACCGACCATTTTAAGAAGACCTCTGCGTGAGTGGTGGTCTTTTTTGTGCGTCTGAAGATGACCGTTGAGTTCGTTGATGCGCGTAGTTAAAAGCGCGATCTGTACCTCAGGGGAGCCTGTGTCACCTTCGTGGGTTTTGTAAGCTTCAATAACTTCGTTTTTCTTGTCTTTTGTGATCATTAATCACACCTCCATAATTATTCCAGAATCCGTGAAGACCGTCGGTGTCTTCGGTCATCTCAGACTAAGGCTTTAACATTAAAATAATACCACATAGGACACGGGTTTACAATGATTATCCTTGAAACTTATAGTGGCCGATGGTCAAAGTAAAAACGCTTCGCCCGTTCGACATCCGCGTCTATAACCTCTACCAGTTCCTGAACGCTGTTGAAATGGGCTTCATCTCGAAGCCGATCCACTAAAAAGACCGTCAGCATCTCGCCGTAGATTTCTTTGTCAAAATTCAATATATAGGTTTCAATGCTCAGCTCGTGCTGATTGAAAGTCGGATTATAGCCGACATTCGTCAAGCTGTGATAGCGTTCGCCCTTGTATTCCGTCTCAGAAACGTAGACACCGGGCTTAATCAGCGTCATTTGACTTGAAATCATAAAGTTCGCAGTTGGATAACCCAGTTGACGGCCAAGCTGCTTGCCTTTCTTGATTATGCCGCTGACAGCGTAGGGTCTGCCAAGCAGGCGCTCCGCTTCCCTGATCTCACCGTGTCTGAGATGCTTTCGAATCAGTGAGCTCGATACCTTCTCGCCTTCTATTTCAACAGGATCGAGGATAAAGAGTTCATAGCCGTACTTTTCAGACAGTTGTTTGAGCAGTCCGGCATTTCCGGCGGCACGTCTTCCAAATTTAAAGTCGAAGCCGATGCTGATGAGACGTACATCCATGCCGTCAATCAGATACCGCTCGACAAAGTCTTCTGCTTCAGTTGACATCAAGGTCTCATCAAATTCTATCAAAACGAGATAATCGACGCCAAGTTCTTCAATGCGCTGAATTTTTTCTTCCACTGCTATGAGCCTGAGAGATTTGAGCTCGGGATTGGTCAGCTCTCTGGGGTGATTTGAATACGTGAAAACGACACTCTTCACGCCCAGGCGTTTACAGGCTTCAACATGGGCCTCAATCAACCTTTTGTGACCAACGTGAAGTCCGTCAAAAGTTCCCAGGACTATGCCGACTTCCTTGTGGAGGTCAGTTATTTCGTGGATGGAGTCAAATATCAGCATGATCATCACCACTCATCAACAATTTTTCCAGTACAGGCTTGCCATCCGGCCCTTTCAAAGTACCAAGGCCAATAAACACAGACCCTTGATAGATTCTGAACTGATCGCTGTCTGTTCTGTCAAGACTTTGGGTCAAGCGGGTTAAATCTGTCTTAACGCCATTCATCAGCAATCGGCCAACTCTCTCATCCACCTGAATGGACGGCAGATGCCTGAATGGCGCATCAATACTGTGGAGCGCCGCCTTAATGGCTGCTTTATCCATAGTTTCAATGGCTTCAAGGGTTATTGCGTTTTCCAGGGTGAACGTACCGCTTGCCGTGCGCTCAAGTGATGACATGACAGCACCGCAGCCAAGCCTGAGGCCAACATCATGACACAAAGTCCTGATATAGGTTCCTTTTGAACAGACGACGTTAAATTCAACAATGCCTTGATTCTCATCAAGAGACAGGATTTCTATAGAACGAATCCAGCGGATTCTGGCTTCGCGTTCAATTTCTATGCCTTCACGGGCCAGTTCATACAGTTTTCTGCCGCCGACTTTAACTGCGCTGTACATAGGTGGGATCTGGCGGATTTCTCCTACCATAGACATCAATGCCTCACGAAGCGCCTCTGCGGTGGGCAATTGCCCGCCAGACAAAGTAACCTCACCCCATATGTCCTGGGTGTCACTAACCTTGCCAAGACTCATTGTGCATCGATAAGCCTTGTCTTCTGACGATAGAAATTCCACAATGCGGGTGGCCTTCCCCAAACAAACAGGCAGTACCCCTGTGGCCATGGGATCCAATGTACCGGTATGGCCAATACGTTTCATTCTCGTCAGGCGTCTGAGGATCGCCACAACGTCGTGAGAGGTCATTCCGGCAGGTTTATAAACGTTTAAGATGCCATTCAAGACTGCCCCACCGCCAATACTATCTGCTCCAGGATTTTATGGCGGACTTCCTCCAGGATGCCCGTCACTGTGAATCCTGCAGCACGGGTATGTCCACCCCCGCCAAAGTGAAGAGCCAGGCGGCTGACGTCAAAGTCATGCTTTGACCTGGCGCTGATCTTAAAGACCTCCGGTGCGGTCTCTTTAAGAAAGAGGGCCACTTCAACGCCGGAGATATCCCGCAAAAACTCACAAATGCCATCTGTTTCATAATTTTTGATCTCTCCTGCCTCTGCCTGCTGCAGCAGAACATGAGAGACCGCAATTTTTCCGCCTCGCGTCATGATCAGATTATCCAGTGCTATACCAAGCAGCTTAACGCTGTCAAGAGGTTTGGTATGATACAGTTTCGCGTTTATTGCTGCTGTATCAATGCCTGAATCGATCAGGAAGCCAGCGAGGCGCATGGTTTCTGAAGAGGTATTTGAATACCTGAAGCTCCCTGTATCCGTTGAAACAGCCGCATAGATAGCTTCAGCCGCCCTTTGGGTCAGTGGTTTTTCATGGACTTGAAACAACCGAAAAATCATTTCACCTGTAGAAGAGGCATGACCGTCCACCTGATTCACTGACGCAAAAAAATCGTTGGTTACATGATGATCAATATTATAGGTTGTTCTGGCTTGGGTGAACAGTTCTGATTTGTCGGCAATTCTCGACAAATCACTGCAATCCACCACAAAAACGTCAAAAGGCATTGAGGATTGATTCAGCCTCACCTCCGACACCTTGACAAAACGATCATCCCTAAGCCATTCCAATGACTCCGGAAGGACATCCTCCATGACGATTCGAACTGGAATGTCCATGAGTTCCAGCAATTCACAGAGCGCAACCACAGAGCCCACAGCATCCCCGTCAGGGAGGCTGTGGGTCATAATTAATGCAGATTTGGGATAATCTTGTTTGTTGACATAAAGTGGTTCCACCTTGACGACACCTCCAAGTGACGTCAGTCTCCGGGCACTGCCTGATGCTGCACGGCCTGCCCCCTTCACTGACTAAACGTCGCTGTCTTCGACTTCTGCATCCGTATCTGCAGCCTCATCCATGTCCTGTTCGTCTTCCTCGGCTTCAAGGTCCTCCAAGATTTCTTCAGCATCATGAACTGCAGTGGCGTCATCATTTTCATTGACTTTCTTGATCAGGTTGGTCAGATAAACCCCTTTTTCAATGGATTGATCTTTAATAAAAATTGGTTCAGGCGTATATCTCAAATCAATGGCTTTGCCTATCTCTTTTCGGATAAACCCTTTGGCCTTATTCAGGCCTTCTATGGTTTGGTCTATGTCCGCTTTGGGATCATAGACGCTGATGTAGATATTTGTATAGCGAAGATCGTTGGTTGTATCCACCGAAGTGACACTGGTCATTCTTGAAATTCTTGGATCTTTAAGCTCAAACAGCAGGAGATTGCTGACGACTTTTTTGATCTCTTCTGAAATTCTTCTCGTTCTTGTGATTCCCATAATTTACACCTGCTTTCAATATCACCCATAGGTGTCCGGTGCCAGGCTGCAGAAATATCCTCAGACAGGCTGCATTGCCTTACCGGACGCCTGATGTCGGGTGCATTGGTTTATGAACGCTTGACTTCCTCAATGATGAAGGCTTCAATTTCGTCGCCTTCTTTGAGGTCATTGTAATTTTCAATACCGACGCCACATTCATAGCCCTGCGCCACTTCTTTAACGTCATCTTTAAAACGCTTCAAAGAGGACAGTTTGCCTTCATGAATGACAATGCCGTCTCGAATCAATCTGATTTGAGAATGACGGGTAACTTTGCCGTTTGTTACATAAGCGCCTGCAATGGTACCAATATTAGGGACCTTGAAAGTTGCGCGAATAGACAGCGTACCCAAAACGACCTCTTTGTAAATCGGTGCCAGCATGCCTTTCATTGCAGCCTCGACATCATTGATCGCTTCATAGATGATTCTGTAGGTCTTCAGTTCAACGCCTTCGCTGTCAGCCAATGAAGTGACCACTGCAGAAGGCCTCACGTTGAAGCCAATAATAATGGCATTGGATGCCGACGCCAAAAGGATATCCGACTCGGTAATAGTCCCGACGTTGGCATGGATGACATTGACGCGGACTTCTTCATTGGTGATCTTGCCCAGCGTTGTCTTTAACGCCTCTACAGAGCCGTGAGCATCTGCCTTGACGATAATATTGAGGTCTTTGATCTGACCTTGGCTAATCTGGTTAAACAAGTCTTCCAGTGAGATGTGCGGTGTCTTGCGAAGCGAAGAAACGCGTACCTCTGCCTGACGCTTTTCTGCCATAGCGCGCGCATGCTTTTCTTCTTCAGTCGCGTAGAATTTATCACCCGCTGTAGGTACGTCATTGAGACCTGTGATTTCTACTGCAGAAGCCGGTCCGGCCTGCTTGATTTTCTTTCCGTGGGAGTTGAACATGGCTCTGACGCGGCCGTAAGTAGCGCCGGCAGCAACCGGATCACCTATGCGAAGGGTTCCGTTATCAATCAACACCGTCGCTACAGGGCCTCTGCCCTTCTCAACCTTGGCTTCCAGGATTGTTCCCAGCGCCGGGCGTTTAGGGTTGGCTTTAAGCTCCAGCATCTCAGCCACAAGCAGAACCATTTCAAGGAGAGAATCTATACCAATGTTTTTAATAGCAGATACTTCCACCGAAATGATATCGCCGCCCCACTCTTCAATGAGGAGACCTCTGTCTGCCAGCTCCTGTTTGACGCGGTCCGGATTTGCATTGGCTTTGTCAATTTTGTTGATCGCAACAATGATCGGTACACCGGCAGCTTTAGCGTGGTCAATGGCTTCAATAGTCTGAGGCATAACACCGTCATCCGCAGCCACTACGAGGATGGCAATGTCCGTCACCTTAGCACCGCGGGCACGAAGCGTCGTAAACGCCTCATGGCCTGGCGTATCAAGGAAAACTATTTTCTCCCCTTTGAGAGAGACTTCGGATGCACCTATGTGCTGGGTTATGCCGCCGGCCTCGCCCGTTGTCACGCTCGTATTGCGGATCGCGTCAAGCAGGGAAGTTTTGCCGTGGTCAACGTGGCCCATGACTGTTACCACCGGCGCACGCTTCGTCAGATCTTCAGGTCGGTCATCAAAGTTATAGCGCTTTTCTTCAATTTCCTCTTCAGTAAGTTGTTTTGAAACCGCGATCCCGTACTCTACAGCGATCATCTCGGCTGTGTCAAAATCAATCTCCTGATTGAGGGTTGCCATAACACCGAGGTTCATCAGTTTCATGATGATCTCGCGCGGCTGTTTTTTCAGATCTTTAGCAAGATCCGCAATAGAAACGGTTTCACCCAAGACAATGTCATTCTCATAACTGAATTCCTGTGGTCTGAACGCCGGGTTGGTTTCCTGTCGGATATTCTTTTTCTTGCCTTTTCGGTTTTTGGCAGCACGGCCTTCCAACTGTTGCTCGACTTCTTCCTCGGCCTCTTCTATGGCTCGAATTACCTTTTTCGGTGTTTCTGCCTTTTTGTCTATGAGACCCGGAGCAATGATCTCGTCTTCGAGGTCATCCCCATAAAGAACGTCAAGATCGTCTTCCAGCAGTTCTTCGTCGAGGTCATCCTCTTCGAGGACAGCGTCGCTGCCTTCTTCTCCGCCACTGGCCAATAGTTCTTTTAAGACTTCAATGTCGCTGTCTTCCAGCGCACTCATATGATTGTGAACCTCGACGCCGAGCTCTTCGAATTTTTCAATCAATTCTTTACTCGTCAGGTTTAATTCTTTTGCAAGTTGGTATACTCTAATTTTCGACAATTTGCGTCACCTCCGCGATCTATTCACCGGTTTTCTCCTTGCTGTCAGCATCCAGTGCGCTTTCAGAATCAAGTGTATTTTCTGTATCACTTGTCTGAAGCGATGAATATAGTTTCAGCATCTGAGTCGCAAAGCCCTGATCTATAACCCCAATCAGGGCGCGATTGGATTTTCCAATCGCCTGCGAGAGCGTATCCTTGTCCAGCACATCCAATAGTTCAACACCAAACGAGGCTTTCCATTGATTTGCCCGATCCTTCGTATTGTCCGAAGCATCACCGGCTACGATGAGTAGTTTCACTTTTTTCTTCTTAAGGGCTATATGCACTGTATCTTCACCGGCAACCAGTTTGCCAGCCTTTTGGGCAAATCCGAGAAGCGTCAGAAAAGCATTGTTCATTTTTTCAACTTCTCCTCAAGCTGCCGCTGAAGCTCTTCATAGACGGCTTTGTCTATTCTGGTGCCAAGGGATCTGCTGAGAGCGTCACGCTTCTCAGCCTTTTTGAGGCACTCGGGATCCGGGCACAAATAGGCGCCTCTTCCGTTTGCCTTGCCTACAAAGTCAATGAAGACTTGATCCTCATTGTTTTTGACGACGCGGATGAGTTCCTTTTTGGTTTTCTGCTCGCCACATCCAACGCAAGTGCGCATAGGAATTTTTTTTGGTTTCACGGACTTACGCCTCCCTCGTTAGAAACCATCGGAATAAACACACTGATTCACCGACAGTTTTAAAGTTGATGGTGCATTTTATTATGCTTCTGTCGCGTCAGAGCCCGACTTGATTTTTTCATATTGGCTCGCACTCTTGATGTCAATTTTCCAATTTGTCAGCTTGGCAGCAAGTCGAGCGTTTTGACCTTCCTTGCCAATTGCAAGGGAAAGCTGATAATCCGGCACAACTACTGTTGCAGACTTTTCATCCTCATGGACGACGACCAGATCCACTTTAGACGGGCTGAGGGCGTTGGAAATGAAAACTGCAGGATCCTCGCTCCATTCAATGATATCGATTTTTTCTCCACCGAGCTCATTGACGATATTCTGAACCCGCGTCCCTTTTGGTCCGACACAGGAGCCAACTGGATCCAGATCCTGGTTTCTCGCGTAAACTGCCAGCTTGGTCCTTGAACCGGCTTCTCTCGAAATCGCTTTGATCTCAACTTCCCCGCTGAAAATTTCCGGCACTTCCAGTTCAAAAAGGCGCTTCACAAGGCCCGGGTGCGTTCTTGAGACCACGATCTGAGGTCCTTTGCTCGTCTTGTTGACTTCGACGATAAAAGTTTTGATGCGGCCGCCCTGAGGATACTCCTCACCGGGAATCTGCTCACTTGGCATCAGTACAGCTTCAGTTTTTCCGAGGTTAATGAAGATTGTCCCTTTGGAGATGCGCTGTACAGTACCTGTTACAATTTCACTTTCACGATCGACAAACTCATCAAAGATGATGGAACGCTCTGCCTCGCGGATCCGCTGAACTACGACCTGTTTAGCAGTCTGAGCGGCAATGCGGCCAAAATCCCGAGGGGTGACTTCCTCATCAATAATGTCGCCGAGTTCATAGTGAGGGTCAATTTTCCTCGCGTCCTCAAGGGCAATATCGAATGAATCCTCTTCAGGAACCTCTACGACCTCACATCTGGAATAGACGCGAACGTCTCCCGTGTTTTCGTCAATCAGGACCTTGACGTTGTGGGAAGAGCCAAAATTCTTTTTGTAAGCGGTGATGAGCGCAGCTTCTATGGTTTCAAGAAGCAAGGCTTTGGAGATGCCTTTTTCCCGCTCCAGTTGCTCCAGCGCCTCGAGCAATTCGTGTTTCACTTATTCTCCTCCTATCTCATCCAGGTTGTCGAATTTGCCGACCAACCTGATGCTTGAAATCTTGTCTTTGGTAATTTCTACCATTTTAGCACCCATTTCGATGATCAAAACGCCATCCGAATAAGCGCTCAAGGTACCTTTGATCAGTTTAAGCCCGTCCACTGAAGTGTAAAGCTTTGCCTGAACTGTTTTGCCAATGTTTCTTTCAAAGTCCTCTGGACGTTTGAGCTCGCGCTCTACGCCCGGCGACGTGACTTCCAGAAAATACTGCTCTTCAATAGGATCAATCTGGTCGAGCTTGGCATTCAGCTTTCTGCTGACCTCGCTGCAATCATCCAGGCTGACGCCCTCTTCCTTGTCTATAGTCAGTCTGAGGTACCTGAAAGGACCTTCCTTTACAAACTCGACATCAATCAGTTCAACCGCTGCTTCCACACAAATGGGCTCTGCCACTTTGCGGACAACGTCGACGACTCTTGGTTTTTTCAATTTTAAGCGCCTCCTCGTGCCTTTAACAATTTCAAACGCCTTGAAAAAAGCGTTCTTTTGCCTAATAACGACAAAGAGCGGGATTTCCCCACTCTTTGCGCAACGTTTATTCATCCTTAAAGATTATAGCACAATTCATACCTGGATGCAAATTTCTTTACACGTCTTGCCAAGGCTTTGGAAAGTACTCCGACAGTGCACCCAGCCTAGAACAGCGACAGCTGATTGCGCTCCGGCATCTCCTGCAAAGCACCGTGAAGCACCAAGGCATCCACTACGGTTTTCGAAGCTTTTGCCCTCGACTTCAGGTCTTCAATGGACAGGTACTCCCCATGAACGCGTTCTTCTACGATCTTCTGGGCAGCACTGTCCCCGACACCCTGGAGAGACTGCAGCGGCGGTCTGAGCATGCCGTCTTCCTCAATAAAGGCATTTGCCTGGCTTCTGTATAAATCCACCTTGTGAAACTCAAATCCCCTGCTGTAGTACTCGTCAACCAGTTCCAAAACGCCATAGAGATCCTGTTCCTTCTTGGTCAGGCTGTCCCAGTTATCCTCCATCCAGCGTTTCTTTTCCCTGACAGCACGCTTGCCCTGACAAATCAGCTGGGCATCGAAATCCTCAACTTTGCTGCTGAAATAACTTGCGTAAAAAGCCAAGGGATAATGCACTTTAAAATAGGCGATCCTGAAGGACATGGTCACATATGCCACGGCATGGGCCTTAGGAAACATGTACTGAATCGTATTGCATGAATTAATGTACCAGTTCGGCACATCAAACTCTCTCATCAGCGTTTCATTTTCTTCAGTAAGACCCTTGCCTTTTCTGACACGTTCCATGATATTGAACGCCTGCTTCGGCGGCAGTCCCTTCTGAATCAGATAGTTCATGATGTCATCCCGGGTGGAGATGACGTGTTTCAGATCCGCAGTGCCGTTTCGCACCAGGGTCTGGGCGTTGTTGACCCAAACGTCTGTCCCGTGAGACAAGCCAGAGATCCGAACCAGCTCTGCCAGCGTGGAGGGCTGGGTATCAATAAGCATCTGCCTGACAAACTTCGTGCCGAATTCCGGAATACCCAAGCTGCCTGTCTCCGACTTGTAATCCGGATCCACAATGCCAAGCGTTTCATTGCTGGTAAAAATCTTCAATGTCGCAGGATCGTCCAGCGGAATTTTCAACACATCAATTCCAGTCATTTGCTCGAGCTGCTTGATCATTGTCGGGACGTCGTGACCCAGAATGTCGAGCTTGAGAATCCGGCCGCTGATGGAATGGTAATCAAAGTGTGTCGTAACAACATCAGATTTTGTATCGTTTGCAGGGTATTGGATAGGGCAAAAATCGTGAATATTCTTATAGGCCGGCACGACCATAATGCCGCCCGGATGCTGTCCCGTCGTCCTTTTGATCCCGGTACAGCCGCTGGCCAGCCGTTCGATCTCCCTGGAATTCACTGTTTGGTTCTTTTCCTCAAAATACTTTTTCACATATCCAAATGCAGTCTTATCCGCTATGGTGCCAATAGTGCCCGCCTTGTAGACAAAGCCTTTGCCGAAGAGTTCTTCTGTATATTTGTGGGCTGTCGCCTGATAAACACCGGCGAAGTTAAGGTCTATGTCCGGTTCCTTATCGCCTTCGAAACCGAGGAACGTCTCAAACGGGATGTCATGGCCATCTTTGCCGAGTTTCACGCCACATACAGGGCAGTCTCTGTCAGGAAGGTCCGCGCCGCTGATGTCTCCTGCCATGGTCATGAACTCAGAATACTTGCACTCAGGGCAAAGGTAATGAGGCGGCAGCGGATTGACCTCGGTGATGTCACACATTGTCGCTGCCAGCGAGGACCCTACGGAGCCCCGGCTGCCTACCAGGTAGCCGTCTTCCATGGACTTCTTCACCAGCTTGTGGGCGATGATGTACATGACCGCATAGCCGTTTGAAATGATGGAGTTGAGCTCGCGCTCAAGGCGCTTTTCCACCAGTTCAGGCAGCGGACTGCCATACATCCTGACGGCCTTGTCAACGCAGAGTCGGCGCAGCTCTTCCTCAGAGCCCTCTATGATAGGCGGAAAGGTCTCATCAGGAATCGGCAGCAGAGATTCCACTTGGTCCGCAATTTTGTTCGTGGCTTCAACAACGACCTGATAGGCAGTGTCTTCCCCCAGATAATCGAATTCCCTGAGCATTTCGGCTGTCGTTCTGAAGAACAGCGGCGGCTGATTTTCAGCGTCACTGTAGCCTTGCCCAGCCATGAGGATCCGTCGATAAACCTCGTCCTCCGGATCAAGAAAATGGACATCGCAGGTAGCCGCAACAGTCTTGCCAAGCCGCGAACCCAGGTCAACGATTTTCTTGTTGATCGCTTTAAGCGCCTCCTGATTTTGCACAAGCCCTTTCTCAATCATAAATTGATTGTTTCCGAGGGGCTGGATCTCCAGAAAATCATAAAAGCGCGCAATCTTCTCAACATCCTCTTCGCTTCGACTCTCAACGAGGGCTTTGAACAGTTCCCCGCTTTCACAGGCAGAACCCAGAATCAGATGCTCCCTTCGGTCTTCCAGGAGACTTCTCGGAATACGAGGTTTCTTGTAGAAGGTTTTCATATGAGAATGGGTCACCAGCTCGTACAGAGACTTAAGACCCTGGAGGTTCTTGACGAGAATAATGATATGGTGAGAATCCATCATAGTGTGGCTCATGGTTTCTGAAGCGAACCGGGTCAGTCCGTTCAGGTCTGTGACGCCCTCCTCGCGCAGGCGCGCCGCCAGTTTGATAAAGATCTCCGCAGTAGCCGTTGCGTCGTCCAGCGCTCTATGGTGGTTTTCAAGCTTGACGCCCAGATGTTTGGCAACCATATTCAGCCTGTGACGCTTTAGGTCTTTTAACAGCAATCGGCTAAGTCCCAAGGTATCCACCGAAGTCATATCATAGGGGTAACCATGCTGACTGCAGGCCTCCCGAACAAAACCCGTATCAAAACCCGCATTGTGGGCAACCAGAACGGCTCCCCGGGCGAATTCCAGGAATCGCGGCAAAATTTCCTCAATCCCCGGCTGGCCAGTCAGATGCTCATCTTCAATCCCCGTGAGCTCTTTAATTTTCTCACTGAGAGGCTCATGAGGATCGATCAGCGCCGTAAAGGTCTCTGCGACTTGTCCGCCCTCGATACGCACCGCAGCGATTTCAATAATCTTGTCATGCTTTGGATTCAGTCCTGTGGTTTCAATGTCGAACACCACAAAATCCGCATCCAGGGTCTGACCCTTGGAGGACCTGACAATTTTTACCTCGTCATCAATCAGATACCCTTCCATGCCGTAAAGGATTTTGATATCCTTGCCACGAGCTGTTTCCATAGCCTCCGGGAACGCCTGCAGCACACCGTGGTCTGTCACGGCTATAGCCTTGTGTCCCCAGTCCATGGCACGTTTAATCAGCGTTTTTACAGAGGCGATGCCGTCCATGTCGCTCATGTTGGTATGGCAATGAAGCTCAACGCGCTTAATGGGCGCCTCGTCCTTTCGCCTCAGCGGCGCTTCACCGGTATTGATATTGTTGAGGTAAAGCGCCATTTCCTTTTCAAAGGTATCGTACCTGAGTGTACCCTCAAATCTGTACCAGCCTCCCGCCTTAAGCTTTTCAAGCAAAGCCTGGGCTTCTTTGGCGCTCTTGAGAAAGAGCTTGGCACCAAGGGAACTGGTTCGGTCTGTCAGCGAGAGTGTCAGGAGTGCCTTTCCTGTTTTAAGTTCCCTTGTCTGCAGGGAGAGAACTTCTGCTTCAACTGCGTAGGTGCCCTCCTCCTCTGCCAGCTCGATCAGCGGCGTCAGCGGCCGCTTGATCTTAAACCGGTACAGCACGCTGTCATCCTGAGGTTCAGTCGTTTTCCACTGATTTTTTGCCGATGGTTTCGGTGCAGACTTAGGCGCATTCACAGGGACAGTTGCCATGAAAGACTTCAGATCTGTTTCTTTTTTCGAATCCAGAGCATCCGAGGCCACCTTGCAGCCTTCGACGTCATAAATAGGCATCAGCTTGAAATCCACACCAAAATGCGACATAAAACTGTTCTCTAATAAATCAAGAATTTTTCGGTTGCTTAAATGCTCAGAGGTCACCTGATCCGGAATGTGAAGGCAATATTGGGTTTCATTCTGTCTGACAAACGCCTCTTTCTTGAGGAAAGCCGCTGCGGAGGGCGCCTGCTGCTTCAGCCAATAAATTGCCCAATGAAGCCGTTCATTCGACTGAGAGGCTTCATCCTCCGGAGATACAGGCACTTCAACGGTACAGACCCAGTCAAGTCCACAGACTTCCGGGAGTTCGTGCTTCACGCGCGTCAAAAACGCCTCGAGCTTTTCAGGTTCCGGAAAATAACCCGCAGACAATTGAAGCTTTAAAGTCTCTGGTTTCTTGATCAGGATAGCCCGCTCCAGTCGGAGAGTGTCATCAAATTGTTCCTTAAGCCAGTTCTGAATGGACATGATGTTCTTCCTTTGCTAAGACTACTTATTTTTAGAGCTTCATAATTTCCTCAAGAAGGAGCTCAACAAGATCTTCTTCACGCGCTTTTTTCAGAATGACGCCTTTTTTAAAAATAAGCGCTTCCCCTTTGCCGCCGGCAATGCCCAGATCTGCTTCACGCGCTTCTCCCGGGCCATTGACCACACAGCCCATAATAGCCAGCGTAATATCCTTGTCAAGGCCTTCTATGCGTCGTTCGACCTCGTCCGCGATCTTTTCAAGGTCAATTTGACAGCGGCCACAGGTCGGACAGGAAATCAAACGAATACCGCCTTTTCTGAGGCCGATTGCACTGAGAATTTCCTTCCCAACTCGGATTTCATTGAGCGGATCACCCGTCAACGAGACTCTGAGCGTGTCGCCCATGCCTTCAAGCAGAAGGTGTCCAATAGCTATGGAAGAGCGAATACTGCCTTTGAAAACAGTGCCGGATTCCGTAAGGCCTATATGAAACGGTACATCGGTGAAAGCGCTAAGCTGTTGATAAGCTTTGATGGTCGTCTGAATATCTGAAGATTTCAAAGCGACAATGACGTCTTCAAACTTAAGTGTCTCAAGGATGTCCAGATGGCGTCTGGCACTTTCGACAATGGCCTCAGGCGTGACCCCGCCATATTTTTCAAGCAGTTCTTTTTCAAGAGAGCCGCCATTAACCCCTATTCGAATTGGCACTTGTCGTTCCTTTGCCAGGGCAACAACTTCCTTAACACGTTCAAGACTTCCAATATTCCCTGGATTCAGGCGTATTTTTGCCGCGCCTGCTTCAATGGATTTCAGCGCAAGTCTGTGATCAAAATGAATGTCTGCGACGACGGGGATGGAACTCCGCCTGATGATTTCAGGCAGTTTGTCAGCTGCCTCAAAGTCAGGCACCGCCAGTCGGACAATGTCGCAGCCGGCAGAAGCCAGAGCCTGTATTTGCGCGACCGTTGCGTCAGGATCCCGGGTGTCCGTGGTCGTCATGGATTGAATGGTGACCGGGTGTTCAGAACCAATGCCAACGTTGCCGACAAAAACCTGTCGGGTTGATCTTCTCATGATCTCACCTCATTTGAAATGGACAATGACACCTACTGAAACAGTCTGAGTATGTCCTTATAGAGTACAAACAGCATCAGTGCCATCAACAGTGCAAAACCTGCAAGATGGACCAGGCCTTCCTTTTCCTTGTCAATTTTTTTGCGCAGGATCAATTCCACCAAGACGAAGAATATTCTGCCCCCATCAAGAGCAGGCAGCGGCAGAAGGTTGAAGATACCGAGATTGATTGAGAAAAGTCCCGTCAGTGCAAGCAGATTATAGATACCGCCTCTGGCCGCTTCACCAACCATGCTGGCCATGCCGACCGGTCCGACAATTTCTACGCCTTCCTGTCCGCCTGCGGGAAGTGATGCCAGGAAAGTAATGACTTCAGCGCTCATGATCCAGGTTTGGCGGGCTGCCAGGAAGACTGCCCGCGGCGCGTCACGTTCTGTCAGCGGGCGAATGCCAACGATATAACGGGTATCATCCACATCTCGTACCGCTTCAAGCTGAATGTCGAGCAGTTGCCCATCACGTTCAACAACCATATCCAAGGTCTGCTGTACCGCAATCTGAGCGGTCACATCATTCCAGGTCGGTGTTGGCACATCATTGATTTCGAGGATGCGGTCGCCCGGCATCAATTCCCCGGACAATGCCGCCGGCATATCCGGAATCAGCTCTCCCACTGCATTAACAGGGAACCCTATCCCCCACATCACTATGGTGAAGACGAGCACCGCCAGAATAAAATTCATCAGCGGACCGGAAAACAGCACCGTGAGTCTCTTCCAGGCGGGTGCATTCAGAAAACTTCGAGGATCATCCGAAAGCGTGTCTTCCCCCTCCATTTTGACAAAGCCGCCTAACGGAAAGGCCCGTATTCCATATTCTGTTTCACCAAATTTTCTGGAGACCAACTTGGGACCAAAGCCTAAGGCGAATTCAAGTACTTTAATTTTATGAAGCTTAGCCACGGCAAAGTGTCCGAGTTCATGAAAGAACACGATCACGCCAAAAACGACAATATAACTGATAAAGGTGATCAAAAGCTCACTCCCTGTCTAGGTTGCTTATTATTAAAAATCTGCCTGCGGGTATCTGCATCGATTTCCAAAATCGTGTCGTAATCAGGATTTTGAATTACTGTATGCTGATCCAAAAGTGACTCGATCCGATTGCTGATGTCATAAAAGCCAATCTCGCCGCGCAAAAACAACGCGACCAGCGCTTCATTGGCAGCATTCAGAACAGTTGTCGCCGAACCGCCCATACGTCCTGCCCGGTAAGCCAAATTTAGGCATGGGAAGCGCTCGTGGTCAGGCGCTGAAAAGGAAAGCTGTCCAATCCTGGAAAGGTCAAGTCTGTCAAACTCTGATGGGATCCGCTGCGGATAACCAAAAGCATAAAGTATGGGAAGTTTCATATCCGGAAGGCCGAGCTGTGCTATGACTGAGCTGTCATGATACTGGACCATGGAATGAATTATGCTTTCCTTGTGGACCAGAACATCAATATGGTCATAGGGGATATCAAACAGCCAGCGGGCCTCTATAACCTCCAGGCCTTTATTCATAAGTGTGGATGAATCAATGGTGATCTTGCTTCCCATGGACCAGTTGGGATGTTTCAGCGCTTCTTGAAAGGTCACCTGTTCAAGTCGGTCTCTGCGCCATTCAGGACTCCTGAACGGGCCCCCGGACGCTGTCAGAATCAATTTTTCAACAGATTGCCGCTGATTGCCCTCAAGTGCCTGAAACAAGGCGCTGTGCTCACTGTCCACCGGCAGAAGCTCGACGCCATATTCTGCCGCCTCTTTCATAATCCGCTCTCCTGAGGTCACGAGAACCTCCTTGCTCGCTAAAGCTATGCGCTTGCCGGCACGTATGGCAGAGAGAGTTGGAAGCAATGCCGCGTTGCCGACTATGGACACAAGAACTGTGTCTGCACTCTCCAGGGCAGCAATTTCCTGAAGACCTGCCAGCCCGGCATGGACCGTTATGCTGCTGTCCACCAAGGCCGTTTTTTCTTTCAATTCTCTATAGAGCGCTTCATCCGCAACAGCCACATGTCTGGGCCTGAAAGCTTCAACCTGTGACATAAAAGTTTCAATGCCTCGATTGCAGCTCAATGCTGCCACCCTAAACCTGTCAGGATGCGCACGGATGACGTCCAGCGCTTGCGTCCCAATAGAGCCGGTCGATCCCAAAATTACTATATTTTTCATATGCAGCAGAGTCAGTCAAAATTTTGAAATCCGGCGGATTTAACCTTTGATGCAATAATTGCTCAAAGCCCGGCAGATTGTTAAATTTCGTCTGAGTCCTTCTCTCCTTTACGCGATTATTCAAACTGATAGACTGCAAACCATTACAGCCTATTTTTCATTATACCGCATTTCAACAGGCACGCCTTAAGAATTCCAAAAAAACGTGCAAAAAAGCCGCCTCAATTTTTAAAGGCGGCCTTTCAAGTCAGTTATAAGTAAAAGAACCTGTGAGACTTAAAACTTGCTTCACGCTTAGAACAGTTTATAAACATAGGCGACATAAAAGACGATCGGTGCCGTCATCATAATACTGTCAAACCGGTCAAGGACGCCGCCATGGCCGGGAAACAATTTTCCAAAGTCCTTGATTCCCATAATCCGTTTGATCTTTGAAGCAATCAGATCTCCAATTTGGCCGGAAACACTGCCAAATAATCCGAGAGGGACTGCAAACCAGATGAAGCCCGGCTCCAGAACGGCTGAAAATATTGTCACAAGAATAACCGTTCCTGCCACACCGCCAATAGCCCCTTCTACTGTCTTCTTGGGACTGACTGCAGGAAGCAGTTTGTGCTTCCCAAAGAAACGACCAGCAAAGTAAGCACAGGTATCCGACACCCAGGCGAGCAAAAAAACCAGACTGATGAAGAAGAGGCTGTTGAACTCAGCCACAAGCACAATATGGAAAAACGGGAGAACGACATATAAAAAACCGAGTGCAGTGGCGCTGATGTCATAAATATGTAACGCCTTTCCGAATAAATTGATCAGCATCAGCATGATCACAAATACGGAAACGACGAACAGATAAAAGATCTGATCCAGCACCATGACATAGCCGCCATAGATTGCAAGCACCGCAACCAAAGTCAGTTTTTCCATAGCGTGGATTTCTATGCTTCTAAATCCCTTGAACAACTCATGCAGTGCAGTCAGCGTCAGCAGCAGCACTGCTGCGGTCAACAGGTGTCCGCCCACATAGATGATGGCGATCAGAATTGGCAGCCCAATCAGGCTGGTGATCACTCTAGATGACACAGGCCCACCTCACAGTTTGCCAAACCGTCTATGGCGTTTGGCGTAAGTCTCCAATGCGTTATCGAGCTCGGTGGCGTTAAAATCTGGCCAGAGCACGTCAGTGAAATAGAATTCAGAATAAGCCAATTGCCACAGCAGAAAATTTGAGATTCGCTGCTCACCACTCGTGCGAATAATCAGATCCGGGTCGGGCTGACCAGAAGTATACAGATACTTTTCAAAGGCGTCTGAAGTGATGTCTTCCACTTTAATCTCTCCGGAAGACACGGATTCTGCCAGCCCCCTGGCGGCACGAAGAAGTTCATCACGACCGCCGTAATTGAGTGCGATATTGACTGTCAACCCCGTATTGCCGCCTGTCAGGCTCTGAGCTTTTTCCACCTCTGCCTGAGCTCGCTCCGGGAGTGCACTCAGATCCCCAATGCAGCGAATTTTAATACCATTACTGTGAAGCTCAGCGATTTCCTTTTGGAGAAACTGCACTAAAAGTTCCATCAGTCCACTGACCTCATCTGTAGGGCGTTTCCAATTTTCAGTTGAAAATGCGTAGAGCGTCAGCACTTCCACACCAAGGTGAGAACACCGTGAAATCACAGAGCGCAGTGCTTCTACACCGGCTTTGTGCCCAAACAGCCTGGGCATAAACCGCTTTTCTGCCCACCGGCCGTTGCCGTCCATAATTATGGCTATATGTCTCGGCAAATGTTGCTCAGTCTGTTTCATTGGTGTCTCCTCCATCCCGGCAGTCACGACGGTTTCACTTTCCTGAATCCCTTAGGATTATGCTTTTGTGATCAGAACTAAACTTCCAAGATTTCCTTTTCTTTTTGTACGAGAAGGTCATCAATTTGCTTGATGTATTTATCTGTCATTTTCTGAACATCTGCTTCTGCGGACTTTAGATCGTCATCCGTGATTTCAGAGTTCTTGTTCATTTTCTTAAGGCGGTCATTCGCGTCGCGACGCTCATTGCGGATCGCAATTTTAGCCTCTTCGCCCGTCTTCTTTGCGACTTTAATGAGATCTTTGCGTCGCTCTTCCGTCAATATTGGAATTGCAATGCGGATGATTTTTCCGTCATTGCTCGGATTGAAGCCCAAATCTGCAATCAGGATAGCTTTTTCAACATCTCTGAGTGCACTGACATCATAAGGTTGAACTGTCAACAGGCGCGGCTCGGGTGCAGCGATCGTCGCTAAGGACTTAAGCGGCGTTGGAGAGCCATAGTAATCGACAACAACCCGGTCGAGCAGCTGGGGATTCGCTCTGCCGGCACGTATGGCGTGAAGTTCTTCATTGAATACATTAAGTGTTTTTTGCATTTTTTCTTCAAAAGCCTTTTTTACATCCTGAATCATCTTCACTTGACCTCCTTAATGATTGTACCTAAATTTTCACCACAACAAACTTTAATGATATTATGCGTTTCTTTCAGACCAAATACAAGAATTGGAATGTGATTATCCATACAAAGTGTAATGGCGGTTGAGTCCATAACGCCAAGACCACGATTGAGGACATCAATATAAGTCAGGGCGTCAATTTTGACAGCATCCGGATTGACCATAGGATCAGAATCATAAACACCGTCCACTTTTTTTGCAAGCAGTATAACCTCTGCTTCAATTTCAGCCGCGCGCAGCGCTGCTGTCGTATCTGTTGAGAAGTAAGGATTTCCGGTGCCCGCCGCAAAAATAACGACTCTGCCTTTTTCCAGGTGTCTCACCGCGCGACGACGGATGTAAGGCTCCGCAATTTGACGCATTTCAATAGCACTGAGTACGCGTGTTGGAAGGCCGAGACTTTCAATGGCATCCTGCATAGCGAGTGAATTGATAACCGTCGCGAGCATGCCCATATGATCCGCAGTGCTTCTGTCCATTCCACCGCCGGAACGGCCTCTCCAAAAATTACCTCCGCCTACGACAACGCCGACCTCTACACCCATGCCTACCAGTTCCTTGACCTGACTTGCCACATCAAGTACTGTCTGTTCATCAAGTCCGAAGCCCTTATCACCCGCAAGTGCTTCACCGCTCAATTTCAGTATGACGCGTTTATATAACGGTTTCAAGCGAACACCCCCTGTTTCATTGATACAGAATTCTACATATTGCATTGAATATCCTTTTTTTAAATCTGTAACCAAAAATATCTCATTGTCATTTCAGTCATTCTACTGCCGACACTTGAAAAAAGAGAAGACCAAGGTCCTCTCTTTTTATCTTTGATTGGATTTTGAAAACTGAAAATTAGCCTTGAAGCTGCTTTGCAACTTCTTCTGCGAAGTTTTCAGTTTTCTTTTCAATGCCTTCGCCGACTTCATAACGGACAAAACGGCGGATGGAAATATTCTCACCGATCTTTGCGATCAGGTTCTTGAGAAGCTGGTCAATCGTGACATCTGGATCTTTGATGAAAGACTGCTCAAGCAGGCAGACTTCTTTGTAGTACTTTTGTACACGGCCTTCAACCATCTTGTCGACGATTTTCTCCGGTTTGCCTTCGTTGAGTGCTTGATTGCGAAGAATTTCTTTTTCGCTCTCGATGACTTCAGCAGGCACTTCTTCCGGACGAACATAAAGCGGATTGGATGCTGCGATTTGCATTGCGATATCCTTTGCAAACTGCTGGAACTCTTCGTTCTTGGAGACGAAGTCCGTTTCAGAGTTGATTTCGACAATGACGCCAACGCGTCCACCGTGAATATAAGAAGCGACGATGCCTTCAGCGGCAATTCTGCCAGCTTTCTTCGCAGCTTTGGCAAGACCGCGCTCGCGAAGGAGCTTGACTGCTTCTTCCATGTTGCCGTTTGCTTCTTCAAGCGCTTTTTTGCACTCGAGCATACCTGCGCTTGTTGCTTCTCTGAGTTCTTTTACCATTGCGGCTGTAATCGCCATGACAGGACCTCCTAGTTTAACTTCAATTTGTCCTTTGGCCGAATCAGGCCATAGACACGTGAATTGGCCAAAGGGCCAAGTGTTATCGCTTGAACAACGGGTAAGGCGTTCTATATAAAGAAACCTTACCCGCTGGTTTTAGACATTATGATTATGCGTTTTGCTCGCCTTGCTTACCTTCGAGGACAGCGTCAGCCATTTTACCGGAGATCAGCTTGACAGCGCGGATTGCGTCGTCATTGCCCGGGATGACGAAATCGACTTCGTCCGGATCGCAGTTCGTGTCGACGATAGCAACGACAGGAATACCAAGGGTTCTTGCTTCCTGGATTGCAATGCGCTCTTTCTTAGGGTCAACAATGAACATAACCGCAGGTACTTTTGGCATTTCCTTGATTCCGCCGAGATATTTCTCAAGTTTTTCTTTCTTGGCGCGAATTTGAATGACTTCTTTCTTAGGAAGTACATCAAATGTGCCATCTTCTTCCATCTTCTCATATTTATAAAGAAGATCGATTCTTTTCTTGATGGTTTTGTAGTTTGTCAGCATGCCGCCAAGCCATCTCTGGTTGACGAAGTACATGCCGCAGCGCTTTGCTTCAAGCTCAATAGCTTCCTGTGCTTGCTTTTTGGTACCGACAAAGAGGACTTCGCCGCCTTCAGCGACTGCATTCTTGACGAAATCATAAGCGTCGTCAATTTTCTTGACCGTCTTTTGAAGATCAATAATGTAAATCCCGTTTCTCTCTGTGAAGATGTATTCCTTCATTTTAGGGTTCCATCTTCTTGTCTGGTGGCCAAAGTGTACGCCTGCCTCCAGCAGTTGTTTCATTGAAATTACTGACATAGTGCACCTCCGTTTTTTTCTTCCCCGTCGTTCGTCTTCACAGAAGACCCTGGATCAGGGCAACCCTTACTGTAAATCCCGACGAGTGTGGTTTTGGACCTTAGTTAGTATAACACAGACAAGCGCGACGTTCAAGAGATAATCTCAGGATCCGTCGCGCCAAAGTTTATTTGTTTTAGCATTACCGGCAGAACTTATTTTTTAAGACGCTTGAGCTCCGGCATTAGTTTATCATTCATTATGCGAATATAAGTACCCTTCATGCCAAGACTGCGGGATTCAATAACACCGGCACTCTCGAACTTCCTGAGGGCGTTGACGATCACGGAGCGCGTAATTCCAACGCGATCTGCTATTTTGCTGGCCACGAGAAGACCTTCCTCGCCATCCAGCTCATTGAAGATGTGCTCTATGGCTTCAAGTTCAGAATAGGAAAGCGTCCCAATTGCCATCTGAACCACGGCTTTCTTTCTGGCTTCCTCTTCATACTCTTCCGTCTTGGCTCGGATGATTTCCATGCCGACAACCGTTGACGCATACTCAGCCAACACAATATCCTCTTCGGAATAAGTGTTGTCTCTTCTGGCAATGACAAGTGTTCCCAATCTGAGACCATTCCCTATAATAGGCACAATGGTAATGAACTTGGAATAACTGCTGATATCACCTTTAAAAATTTTCATGACAACATCTTGCGGGATGTTGAACATAGTTTGATCAGTCTTGAGCAATTCATCATTGATTTCTTCAGGAAACATTTGTACATTTGTACCCTTCTCAAAAATGAGCGGGCTGTCTTCAGCAATAACCAAGCCATACCCCAAGACCTTACCGCGCTTGCTGATGATGTAAACATTGGCGTCAAGTACTTCCTTGAGCATCATGCTGATATCTGGAAAAGAAACGGGCGCATTGCCGGATTGCTGAAGAATTTTGTTAAGTCTTCTTGCTTTTTCTAGTAGTTTCATGCTCACCTGATAACCTCCCTAAGTTTTATTTAATGCGATGAGACTTCTTTATAATTGCAGCTGGTACTGGAGCATAGGATAGTCTTGTTCTTTTTGGTGATTTTTTCGACGAGAGCCTCACCACAAACCGGGCACGGACGTCCAACAGGCCGGTTCCAGGAGACGAATCGACATTCCGGAAAACGGCTGCAGCCATAAAAAGTCTTCAGCTTTTTAGTCTTGCGCTCGACCACTTTACCCTCTTTGCACACCGGGCAGTCTATACCGATCTCATTGAGAATTGCCTTGGTATAGTCGCACTCCGGATAATTTGAGCATGCATAGAATTTACCAAATCTACCATGCTTAATGTTGAGTGGATGGCCGCACTTCTCACAGAGCAAGTCAGTCTTTTCAGTCAAATCGAGCTTTTCAAGCCGCTCATCTGCTTTTGCGAGGGTTTCACTGAAAGGACCATAAAATTCTCTGAGAATGCTGTGCCATTCCATGTTGCCGGCTTCAACCTCATCCAGCTTGTTTTCCATGCCGGCGGTAAAATCAACATTGACAATGTCTTCAAAGTATCCTGCCATAATGTCGTTGATGATATACCCCAGTTCAGTAGGTTTTAAAGATTTTTTTTCACGCTCCACATAACCTCTGCTGATGATGGTCGCAATGGTCGGCGCATAAGTCGACGGACGACCAATGCCTTTCTCTTCCATTTCTTTGACCAAAGTCGCTTCCGTGTATCTTGCCGGTGGCTGTGTAAAATGCTGCTCCGGTTTGACGTGGAGTCGCTGGACGGGATCCCCTGCTTGAATGTCCGGCAGGCGGTTCTCTTTAAAACTGGAAAACTCGTAGACTTTAAGGAAGCCATCAAACTTGAGAAGCAGCCCATTAGCTTTGAGCAGCGCTTCACCTGCGACTACGGAGACATTCTTGGCATCAAAAGTCGCGTCTGACATGCCGGAGGCGACAAATCTCTGCCAAATTAAAGTGTAAAGTTTTTGCTGGTCTTTAGTCAGAGACACTTCTAGTTCTTCGGGTGTTAAATGGACGTAGGTAGGACGCACGGCTTCGTGGGCATCCTGCGCCGATTTGGATTTCTTTTCAGCGCGGGCTTTTTTATTTTGATAAACTTCACCGTATTCCCTGTCAATAAATTCGGAAAGATGACGCTTCGCCTCTTCAGAAATTCTGGTCGAATCCGTCCTCATGTAAGTGATAAGGCCGATAGTCCCCTGTCCCTTAACCGCAATACCCTCATACAGCTGCTGCGCCACCATCATGGTTTTGCTCGCTGAAAAGCCCAGGCGATTTGCAGCATCTTGCTGAAGGCTGCTGGTCGTAAATGGCGGCTGCGGGGCTCTGGATTTTACCTTGTTTTGAACCTCTGCAATTACCGGGTCCACGGTCTCCAGGTACCGTTTCATCTCAAGTGCAGTTTCTTCGTTTGCAATCTCAATTTTTTTGCCTTTAAACTGTGACAGCTCCGCTTCAAAAGGCAAATCTGAAGGTACGTGTCTGAGATCCATACCAATAGACCAATATTCTTCCTTGATAAAGGCGCTGATCTCACTCTCCCGGTCACAGATCAATTTTGTAGCCACAGACTGTACCCGTCCGGCACTGAGACCTTTCCTCACCTTACGCCATAACAACGGGCTGATCTTGTACCCTACCAACCGATCCAGAACCCGTCTTGCCTGCTGGGCATCCACCAGATTCAGGTCGATCCGGCGCGGATGATGGATGGCTTCTTTAACGGCTTCCTTTGTAATTTCGTGAAATTCTATTCTGCAAGGCTCCTCCTGAGGGAGATTAAGAATAGTTCCCAGATGCCAGGCAATCGCTTCACCTTCGCGATCCGGGTCAGTTGCCAGAAAGACGCGGTCTGCTTTTTTTGCGGCGCTTCTCAGGATCTTGATAACGTCCCCTTTTCCCCGAATGTTAATGTATTCCGGTTCAAAATCCTTTTCTACATTGACGCCAATTTTGCTTTTGGGCAGGTCTCTGACATGTCCCACGGAAGCAAGTACCTGATAATTCTTTCCTAAAAACTTCTCTATGGTCTTTGCTTTTGCCGGAGATTCGACAATAATCAGATGCTTAGCCATGAAATACCTCCAATGTAACCATTATATTCAAAAAATTCGAAAGATTCAATCTTGTCAAAAAATCACCATATTAATTTTTATATGATGCGGATCGATTTGTCAACACTTTCTTCCATGTTGACCTTTCAGCCGTCGTTTATTTGAGCGCTGATTCACATCAAAAATCCTGAAATCCAAACAAAATCCAGACGCCGGATCCATGTCTAAAGCCCACGGATCCGGCGTCTGAACAAACATCTGCAAAGACATCAGTTTAGATTATACCTTCCAAACCAACAGCGAATCAATCTCTTTATTTCAAGCTCACTTAAAAATTCGTAACATTTGCCTGCCGGCCATCCCGTAGCATCGACAAAATCATCAATGGTCATATCGCCATAGCGTTCGACAAGAGAGAGAAGCTGGCCGGCATCCGCAGACAGCTGAGGCCTTTTTCTCTTTGGCAGCCTCCAATCGAGACGTACGAACAAATCATCCGGAGTCGTCAATATTTGAGCCATATTTTGAATTAAATAATTTGTTCCTGCACTCTGAGGCGCGTCAATGTTCCCCGGAACCGCAAAGACCTCACGGCCCTGCTGAATGCCATGGAGTGCAGTCGACATTGTTCCGCTCTTGATAACAGCTTCCACGACGACAATGCCTGCGCTGAGACCGCTGATCAAGCGATTTCGATCCGGAAAAAAAGCGGGATACGCCGGTGTGCCGGGTGGCTTTTCACTGAGGAGCAGTCCCTCAGCCGAGGAGAGAATTCTTTTTCTGAGACCTGCGTTGGCACTGGGATAATTGACATCCAGACCACACCCCAGGACGGCAAGTGTGGCGCCCTCCTGATCCAGGGCAGTCTCGTGCGCCAAAGCGTCAACGCCGACCGCAAGACCGCTGACAATAAGAGCGCTATGCTCCACAGCAGCCTGTGTAAGCATTTTTGTCACCTTCATCCCATATTGCGTCGGATGTCTTGTACCCACTACAGCAAGTGGCCTCGGATGATTCAAGAGCTCAAGATTTCCTCTTGCATAAAGCATCAGGGGCGGATCCTCGAGTTCGTTCAGTCTGACCGGAAACAGCGGGTCTGCCGGGATTATCATTTTTACTGCGCTTTTATCTATTTGAACTAAGCGCTGAATAATGTCATCCGGTTTATAGGCTCTTTGAAGCGCCAGCCTCTGGTCAGGCGTGGCAATGGAGATACGCTCTGGTCCGTCCATAAAGATCGCCTCAAGGTCGTCACATCCTTCGAGCAAGTTTCTGGCTTGTGCACGGTTGATGCCCTTGGCGTCCTCAAACCAAAGGGCGCAGGCTGCATAGGCATTAAATTTCGCCATGGAGCACCATCCCCTCTGAGAGATGCTTGGCACTTATGACAGTATCGTCGTCCAAATCCGCCAAAGTTCGAGCCAGGCGAATGACCTGTGTCGAATCTCGGTAACTGTATCCACGATCCTTAAACCTGGCCTGAAATTGTGTCCTGAGGGATTCAGATTCGAAGGTTTCAAAAATCAGATCAATTGGAACTGATGAATTTTTCAGCGCTGCGCTGCCATAACGCTGCCGCTGCCGCACTGTCGCATATTCCACCATAGATCGCATAATCGAGGAATTGAGCGGATCTCGACTCCTCAGATCTTCTTCCATATAAACGCTGGTCATCAGCCGAATATCAAAGCGGTCTCCAAGCGGGCCTTTAAATTTCAGCTGATGTCGCTGGATGTTTTGGATCTGGCAAGTACAGGGTTGATCTGTGCCAAAATAACCACAGGGGCAAGGATTGGCTGTTGCCAGTAACGTAAATCTGGCAGGCAGACTCAAAGTCTGAAGAGGACCGCCAACCACGACCACACCTTCATCCAGAGGCCTTTTCAGGTCTTCTATGACAGCCTTCGAGAATTCTGTCAGTTCCTCCAGATAAAGTACGCCATGATTGGCCAAAGTCACTTCTCCAAGCTTTCCGGCTGCAGTTCCAGTCAATCCGTTTCTGCTCAGTGAGGTTTGAGGCGTTCTGAAGGGCGCAGAAACCTGTATGGTATCGAGATCCGTACAAACCTGACCGTGGATTTTTATGACTTCCCGCATAGCGGTTTCATCCAGTGTCGGAAGGATGGTCAAGAGTCTTCTGGCCAATAAGCTTTTCCCAGTTCCTGGTGGTCCAATCAACAGAACGTGATGCTGTGCCGCAGCGGCGGCCATCATGGCGCGCTTGTGCAGTCTGTGCCCAGAAATGTCGCCATAGTCAGTGTCAAAAACCATCGGCAAAGCACTGTTGCTCGTCATGCCCAGAGGTGATGCCGGCCTGATCTCACGCTGCAGATCGCTGAGCTGGCCGACACCGCAGATCTCAACGCCTGGAAAATAATTAGCCACAGAAATTTGATCTATTGGGATGTAGAATTTTTTGACACCAATGGCGATCAAGCCTTCAATCATATTATATATCCCCTGGACACTGCAGACGGTGCCATCCAGCGAAAGCTCCCCAATATAAGCCTCCTCACTGCCGATCGACCGTTTTCCTTCCGAAAGAAACATAATGGCAGCCGCGATTGCCAGATCAAATTGCGCGCCCTTTTTTGACATGTCCGACGGCGTTAAGCTGACAATGACTTTTTTATTATTGACGCGAAGGTTTACAGATTTTAGAGCGGAGGTAATCCGCATTCGCGATTCTCTGACCACATGATCCGGACGGCCTATGATGTTGAAAACCGGCACGCCTTTGCTCAGACTGACTTGCACACCAATAGGATGTGCATGAATGCCCTGGGGTGAAGCTGACCAAACTTGAATGTACATGACAACCTCCATATGGTAATAGATGTAATTACAATTCCATAATATACCATATGTTAATATTTGTCATCTTTTATTTAGCGGAGGTATTCAATGGGATGTTAAAAAAGCAGGCATAGTGGAAGCTGTTTCTACGCCTTCCAAAACGCCCGCTATACCGATCTGATCCAAATATTGCAATCCGCTCACAGCATCCAAGAAAGTTAAAATTTCATACTTTCAATGGTCTCATGTATAAATACTTTCTTGTTTGACTTATTATATTTGAGAACTTCTTTGAGCAATTGTTCCCAATTGACTATGGACGGCCGTATATAAAGCAAGTTTTGATCATGTCCGACCACGATCCATTTTTTGTGCTTTTTAGTACGTGTGATAAATTGGAGGTCTTTGAAATAGACGACTTGAGTGACTTTATCACCGGTTCGCAATTCAATTCTGTCACCCTTGACTTCAATGACTGTCTTCAATTGTTTGAGGCAGTCTTTGAAGAGCAGGATTGCTATAAAGCCCAGAATCGACAAATAGACCCAGTTGCCAAGCAATCCGCCAAAAAAAATGAACATGATGCCGACTATTGCCTGCAAATAAATATCGCGTTTTCTGTACTGATACAAACTTCACGCCCCCTAATCGGAACCATCAATGAATTCGATTCTTGGAGCTTTGCGCCCCAAGCCCTCAACTGTTATGAAGGCCAACCTCATCTCGGAATAATATAGAGCAGGATTCTCAGACAAGTAACGCCCCGCGGCTTTTTTCATCCGCATGATCTTGCGGCCATCCACGCGTTCCAGCGGATCAAACTCGCCGTCCATACCCTTCGATGCTTTGACTTCAATAATATAAAGCAGATGATCCTTCACGGATAAGATATCAATCTCAGCGCCGGGGATCCTGTAATTGCGACACAGGATTTTATGACCAGCAGCCTGAAGATAGGCTGCAGCCTCATTTTCACCCAATCTCCCAATGGCGTTTGACTCTCTCATTGACTGCTCTCCGGTCCGCCTTTGAAGGATTTTAAGAAGGAGGCACGATGCTCCGAAATTCTGCCATATCGACGGAGTGCTTCATAATGGCGTTCAGTCCCGTAGCCCTTGTGGGTGTCAAAGCCATAATCCGGGTACTGCAGCGCTAGTCTCTTCATGTAATGATCCCGCGTCACTTTTGCTATGATGGATGCCGCTGCAATAGAAACACTGCGCTGATCCCCTTTTACAAGCGACAACTGACTGACCGCGCAGTTGTCAAGTTCGAGTGCATCCAGCAGCAACGCCTGAGGATCGATTTCCATAGTCTCCAGCGCACGTTTTGAGGCCAGTTTGGTGGCCTGAAGAATATTGATCTCGTCGATTTCCACGCTGGTCGCATAGCCTATGCCAACACTCAGCGCCTTATCCATTATTTCTGCATACAAAGTTTCTCTGACAGTTTCAGATAATTTTTTTGAATCATCCAAACCATAAATGGGCACCTCAGGATTGAGCACGACTGCAGCTGCGACAACCGGTCCAGCCAGCGGCCCGCGGCCTGCTTCATCAATCCCTGCAACATAAAGCAAACCTTCCTTTGCGAACTGAGCCTCAAAGATGGACATCTGTTTAAATTTCTCAGTCACCTTTTCCAACTTTTTGCGCTTGGAAGCAATCTTCTGCCGAATGCTTTTGGTAATTTGGGGTTCGAGTTCTGATTCCAGGGATTCCAGCGCTTCAAGCGTCGAAATTGTCTTCAATTTTTCTGCTATGTCGGCAGCCTTCAAGTGAGGTCACCCCGTCTGCCCAGAAAATCGTCCGGCCATTCCAGTGACAATCTGCCCAAAACACCTTTTCGAAACTCGTCCAAAAGAAGTCGGGACACTTTATCATAGTCAATGTCGCCGCCGCCACGCCGGCATCCCCTCCGAAGTGCTATGGCGTCCATCAGTTCAATGGTCGGTGCCACTGGGTCCACCTCCACACCATAGCGGGCTGTCAGCGCCTCGGGGTAGTGGATCTCAAGACGGCGAAGGAGCTCGTAGGCCATGTCTTCAATATTGAGAATGTCATCCTTTATAGCACCTGTCATTGCGAGGTTAAGACCGACTTCTTTAGAATCGATCTTTGGCCACAAAATACCCGGCGTATCAAATAATTCGATATCATCTCTTATGCGAATCCACTGCTTCCCCCTGGTAACACCGGGCTTGTTGCCGGTCTTGGCTGCAGTCTTTCCCACGAGTTTATTGATCAGACTTGATTTTCCGACATTCGGTATACCAACTATCATGACGCGTACCGGACCGGGATTTCGCCCCTTTTCCAGATATCTCGCCCTTTTTTCCTTCATACGCTCGACGATCTGCTTCATCAGACGGTCAATGCCGTCTCCATGAACCGCATCCAAGAGTTCGACGCTGGCGCCCTCTCCTTCAAAATGCTGTTTCCACAGACTGGTGACTTTAGGATCCGCCAGATCGTATTTATTCATACACACGATTCTGGGTTTGCCTTTCGTGAGCTCCGCGATTTGCGGATTTCTGCTGCTTTCAGGGATACGGGCGTCAAGCAGTTCGACGACGACGTCCACAAGTTTAAGATGACTTTGGATCAAATCCTTGGTCTTCTTCATGTGTCCCGGATACCAGTTAATTGTTTGACTCATGCTTTATCCCTCCTTTCAGAGAGTTTGTAAAAAATTAAAGGGACTGTTCTCCAGTCCCTCCAATTTCGCTTAGATTCTTTCTTTGACCTTCGCTGCTTTACCAACGCGGTCTCTGATGTAGTTCAGCTTGGCTCTTCTAACTTTACCTCTTCTGGTCACTTCGATCTTTTCGATCTTAGGTGAGTGAAGCGGGAAAGTCTTTTCAACGCCAACACCGGAAGAAAGTTTACGTACTGTAAACGTTTCGCGGATACCGCCGTTCTGGAATTTCATCACAAGGCCTTCGAAGATCTGGATACGCTCGCGCTTACCTTCTACGACTTTAATGTGGACGCGGACCGTATCACCGACTCCGAATTCCGTCACGTCAGACTTAAGTTGCTCTAATTCAAGAGACTTGAGTATGTTTTGATTCATGGGGCTAACCTCCCTTCTCATAAGCGGTTCATCAACGGACCTAACCCGCCAGCGGAACAGCCGTAATTCACAAAACTCATTATATCATTGCTGATTGCTGAGCACAATCTATTTCAAATACTTTTCAACTATTTTTCGCTTTTTTTTATCAGTCAGTCGCTGATAATAGGCGCGCAGCATATCCGGCCGTCTGTGTCCCGTCAATTTGACAGATTCCTCAAACCGCCATAGCTCAATATTCTTATGATGACCGGATAATAGGATCTCCGGCACCTCCATACCTTCGTAAACTGCGGGTCTGGTATAATGCGGATACTCGAGAAGGCCGTCGTAATGACTTTCTTCCATATGGGAGTCTTCAGTGTTCAGAACACCCTCGATCATCCTCGATATGCCATCCATGAGCACCATGGCAGGTATCTCACCGCCGGTCAAAACGTAATCACCAATAGAAATCTCATCCGTGACGAACGTGTCGATCACTCTCTGGTCAATACCTTCGTAATGGCCGCAAATGAGCACTAGTCGGTCAAGTTTTGAAAAGTCGACCACCATACTTTGTGTCAGCGTTCTGCCCTTGGGCGTTAAGTAAACCACCCGGTCCCCGGCATCCAGGTTCAGGCCCCGCAGACAGTCAAATAAAGGCTGAGGTTTCATGACAAGACCCGCACCGCCGCCAAAAGGCGCGTCGTCCACGCGCTTGCTGGGGGAATCCGAATACTCTCTGAAATTGACGCATTCCACCTCAATATGACCTTGCCCTGCCGCGCGCGCCATTATGCTGGTCGAGGTAAACGCTGAAAACATTTCGGGAAACAACGTCAGGACTGTAAACTTCACTCCATCATCCCTTCGATCAGACTGACCAAGACATGGCCTGCCTCAATTTCAACTTTGCGGACAAAAGCATCCACAACAGGAATCATGAAGTCCGGCTTGCCTGCACGGGAGACTACGTAGAGATCCTGAGCGCCATTGGTGATCACGTCTCTGATGGTCCCGACGTGACCCAGCTTTTCATCAATGACCTCGAGTCCGATCAAGTCCACAATGAAATGCTCACCTTCTTCCAGCTCGCCGTAGTCCGACCGGAGTCTGTAAAGTTCGCGATTCTTGAATTTCTCAGCCGCGTTAATGTCATCCATGCCTTCGAACTTAAGAAGTACAAGACCTTTAACATACCGCACGTTGTCAACCTTAAACCTTTTATCGCCCTCTCCCTCGATCAGGAGGGTCTCAAAATCCTCAAAATCATCAAGGGATGAGGTAAATGCCTTGATTTTCAGATCTCCGCGAAGCCCGTGCGTGTTGACAATTTGCCCGACGACAAAACGGTCAGTTTTATTATTTTTCAAAAAAATACCTCCATAGAAAACCGGCCCACTCTCCAGCGAACGCTGAGAAGTGAGCCGATTCAGGTTATTGAATGATTTCGACGACGACGTGCTTGTTCTCACGTGTTGCCGCCGCTTTGACAACCGTACGCAGCGCTTTGGCGATGCGTCCCTGCTTGCCGATCACTTTACCCATGTCTTCAGGAGATACCTTGAGCTCAATGATGACCGACTGAGAGGTGACTGTTTCATTGACTTCAACGCTCTCCGGGTGGTCGACCAGTGCCTCTGCTATGACTTTGACAAGTTCACCCATGGTGATCCCTCCTTCACGAGTCATGCTTTGAAATTACTTGACGAGTTTTTCGTAAACGCCATGCTTTTTGAACAGAGCCTTGACGGTCTCAGTAGGCTGAGCGCCGTCATTCAGCCATTTAACGGCCTTCTCTTCGTCAATCTTGATCTGAGCAGGCTCAGAAATAGGATTGTAATAGCCGATTTGCTCGATGAATTTGCCGTCTCGAGGAGCTCTCGAATCTGCAACCACCAATCTATAAAAAGGCTTTTTCTTAGCACCCATACGCGTCATTCTGATTTTAACTGCCATTTTATACATCACCTCCAAAATTTTAATAAATCTATCTGGACCGAGGTCGTCAATGACCTCGTGATCCTCCATACGGTAAAACGTTCTAGAAAGGCATTCTCATTCCGCCGCGCTTCATGCGCTTGTCCATGCCTGAAAACTGCTTCATGAGCTTCTTGGTCTGCTCAAACTGTTTCAACAGTTTGTTGACCTCCTGGACGCTCGTCCCGGAACCGGCCGCGATGCGTTTCTTTCTGCTGCCGTTGATCAGATTGGGATCCCGGCGCTCCTTGAGCGTCATGGACTGGATGATGGCTTCGAGTCTGACGAATTCCTTCTCGTCCACCTGAACATCCTTGAGTGCCTTTTGATTGCCAAGACCCGGAATCATGCCGAGCAGATCCCCAATTGGACCCATTTTTTTCATTTGCTGCAACTGACTCAGAAAATCCTCAAAGTCAAAATTGCCCTTTTTCATCTTCTTCTCGAGCTTTCTGGCCGATTCCTCATCAAAAGTGCTCTGAGCTTTTTCAATGAGGGTCAGGACGTCGCCCATGCCCAGGATTCTGGAAGCCATCCGGTCCGGATGGAATTCCTCAAGTTCGCTCAGCTTCTCACCAATGCCCGCGAATTTGATGGGCTTGCCGGTTACCGCCTTGACAGACAGCGCCGCGCCACCGCGTGTGTCGCCGTCCAGCTTGGTCATGATCAGACCGTCAATGCCGAGCTGTGCGTTGAAGCTTTCCGCAACATTAACGGCATCCTGGCCGGTCATGGCGTCGACAACCAGAAGAATTTCAGTCGGTCTTGCGGCTTTCTTGATCTCCACAAGTTCATTCATCAGCGTCTCGTCAATATGAAGCCGCCCAGCCGTATCCAGAATCACGACATCATTGCCATAGCGGTTCGCGTGGTTGATAGCTGCCTTGGTAATCTCCACGGGATTGATCTCACCCATGGTGAATACCGGAATGCTCAGGCTGTCCCCAACGACTTGAAGCTGCTTGATCGCCGCCGGTCTGTATATGTCGCAGGCGACGAGCAAGGGTTTTTTGCCCTGCTTTTTAAGATAATTGCCCAGTTTGCCGCAGGTTGTCGTCTTACCGGAACCTTGCAGACCCACCATCATATAGACCGAAACCGGACTCGATGAAAAGGTCAGCTTGCTCCTGGTCGTACCCATCAACGTTGTCAGCTCTTCGTTGACAATCTTGATGACCTGCTGCCCCGGCGTCAGGCTCGACATGACTTCCTGCCCAATCGCACGGTCCGTGACCTTCTGAACAAATTCTTTGACAATCTTAAAGTTGACGTCCGCTTCGAGTAAAGCCAGTTTGACTTCACGCATGGCAGCCTTGACATCCGCTTCCGTCAGTTTGCCTTTTCCACGGAGCGCCTTAAACGTGTTTTGCAGTTTATCTGCCAAACTTTCAAAAACCAAACGTTAAAACCTCCTAAAACTCGGGTGTCTGCAGCGGCCTATTCAAGAATGGCGTTCGCTTCCCCGATCAGCTCGGAGATTCGCTCAAGCAATTCAGCCGCCTCAGCGTCTTCCCTAATTTTCAAGTCAATCTCCTGCATGCCGTCGACGAGGTGTCGAATGGCTTTTTCTCTTTGTTCGAACCGCGCTGCCAGCCCGAGCTTCTCCTCGTACTGATCCAGCTGTTTTTCAGCGCGCTTGATCGTATCATAGACCGCTTGTCTGCTGATCCCAAGCTCCTCAGAAATCTCTCCGAAGGACAGGTCCAGTATGCAATAGTCTTCCAGGATTTCCTGCTGCTTTTCCGTGAGCAGTTGTCCGTAAAACTCAAACATATTGCCGAGCTTGATTTTTTTGTCGAACATCTGAGTCACCGCCAATATCACCAGTCATGAAGACTGTATCAGTAAAGGTTTTTTACTTTACAGAAGTATTCTATGGGAATGACGCCCTCTTGTCAACTCTTTTTTGAAGTGAAAATAAAGATTTCCAGTGCCTTCAAAGATTATGCCGATGGTGACGGATCCCGCAGCCATCGGCATAAGCCTTTTTCCTCTTTAAATGTCCAGAAGAGCGTTAACAAACTTCTCAGGCTCAAAGGGCTGGAGATCATTCAGGCCCTCGCCGACGCCTATGAGTTTCACTGGAATTTCAACCTCGTGGAGTATGGACAGAACAACGCCACCTTTCGCAGTACCATCCAGTTTAGTGAGCGCAATGCCGGTAATCTGGGCCGTCTCCTTGAAGATTTTCGCCTGCTGCAGGCCATTTTGGCCGGTTGTAGCGTCCAGTACCAACAGGACTTCCCGCTGGGCTTCAGGGTAATCGCGCTCGATGACTCTGAAAATTTTTGCCAGTTCGTTCATTAAATTCTTTTTATTGTGGAGCCTTCCCGCTGTGTCGCAGATCAAAACATCCGTCTTTCGGGCTTTGGCAGCCTGAATGGCGTCATACACTACCGCAGCCGGGTCTGACCCCTCCTGGTGGGCAATGACCGGTACCCCGGAGCGCTCACCCCAGATCTTGAGTTGATCGATAGCGGCAGCCCTGAAGGTGTCGGCTGCTGCCAGCATAACCGTTTTGCCCTCAAGCTTGAGCTTGTGGGCAATTTTTCCAATCGTCGTCGTTTTGCCGGCACCGTTGACGCCAATCACGAAAAGGATCGCCGGACTCTGATCCAGATTCAGGTGGTTGTTTGAGTGCGCCTTAAGGGTATCGACCATGACATCCCTGAGTACACTTTTGACCTGGGAGGCATCCGAAATACGTCGTTCCACCAGGGCTTTTTTGAGGTCGTCGATCAGGGACATAGTCGTTTCCATGCCAATGTCCGCTGTGATCAGAATCTCCTCGAGTTCCTCATAGAGTTCCTCGTCGATCTTGCCGTAGTCATTGAGAAGAAGGTCAATCCGGTCTGTGATGGCTTTACTGGTTTTGCTGAGTCCCGCCTTCAAACGTTCGAAGAAGTTCAGACTTGAAGTCTGTTGCTCCGGCGTTTCGGGGGCATCCAAAATCTCATGGGAGAACTCCTGTTCTTCCTCCACTGCCATGGCAAGTTCCTCATCAGCAATGCCCGTCTCGAGTACTGCGTCAGCTTCAACTTCGACTTCAGTTTCTACCTCAGCTTCAATTTCAACTTCAACTTCAGTTTCGACTTCAGCTTTGACTTCAGCTTCGACTTCAGCTTTGACTTCAGCTTTGACTTCAGCTTCAACTTCGGTTTCAGCTTGAGATTCAACTTCTGCTTCCAGTGACAACTCGGTTGCGCCAGCGACCGCTTCATCAGCTTCCACGGCAGTCACTTCGTCAACTGCCTCGATAGATTCATCCTCGGCAACAATTTCCTGTACCGTCTCATCTGTATTCTCGTCACCCAAGTTCTGCGCCGTCTCAGGTGCTTTCTCCTCAGGCGTTTCCATTAATTTCGAGATCCACTTCTTAAAGATTCCAGCCAAACTGAATCACCCTTCCCTTCTGCCCGAACTATACCGGCCGACATACTTTGCTAACTTACCGCAATTTCTTCCAATTTGACCGAGACTACCCTGGAAACACCGTACTCCTCCATGGTGACACCGTAAAGGGCATCTGCAATTTCCATAGTACCCTTTCGGTGTGTGATAACAACGAATTGCGCCTGCTCCGACACATCTTTCAAATAGAGCGCAAATCGATCGACATTGACATCATCCAGCGCGGCTTCAATTTCGTCAAGAACACAAAAAGGCGCAGGTTTGACCTCGAGAATGGCAAACAGCAGCGCTATAGCAGTCAGCGCCTTCTCTCCGCCTGACAGCAGATGCAGATGCTGAAGCTTTTTCCCGGGCGGCTGCACATAAATTTCAATATCACTTTCCAGCGGATCAGAGGGATCACTTAACCTGACCTGAGCGGTACCGCCACTGAACAGACGTTTGAATGTATTTTGGAAAGCGTCTCCAATCAGTGTGAAGCTGTCTCTGAATTGCTGCTTCATGGCGTGGTCAAGCTCTCTTATGACCTTCTTGAGTGCCTGCTCACCTTGGATCAGGTCGTCCATCTGCCCCTTCATGAACGCATAGCGCTCAGATACCTCTTCATATTCCTTGATCGCACTGATATTCACGTCTCCCAGAGCTTTAATCCTGCTTCGCAATGACTTTGTCTGGGTCTGAGCAGAACTTAAATCTACTTCCAGCGGTTTCTGACGTGCTTCTTCCAGATCCAGCTCATATTTGTCATGCATCTGAATTAAAAGTGATTCCCGCTCGAGCAGACAGCGTTCCCGCTGAAGCTCCACGTGATGCAGCGCTTCCCTCAGTCGTTCCATTGCTTCACTGATCTGGCCGACCGCTTGGCGCAGTTCTGACAGTTCGAGTTTACCGGCGTCCCTTTCGCCCGAAATCTCTGCACGCTGCGCTTCCAGTTTTTGAAGCAGAATTCTCAGTTTGATCTTTTTCTCAAAGCTCTCGCCTTTGAGCCTGAGGGTTTCTCTTCGGTCACTTTCAAGTTGAGCCAGTCTGGAGGACGCAAGTTCAGAGCGTTCTTTAGATCGCTGCAAAGTGTCTTCAATGCGCTTGATTTCTCTGGTAATGCCATTCAAACTCTGTTCGTGAGTGGCAGTCTCAACTCTGACACTGCTAAGCTGTTCAGAGAGCAGCTCATATGCGTTTCTGAGTTCAGAGCGCTTTTCTTCCTGCTCAAAGACGACGCGTTCGAGATCTGAGGAAGCGGCTTTCCATCCTTCAATCTCACTTTCCAGCGCGGTATTCTCTTCCCGGATTCTAAGCACATGGGCATCCTGGTCCTCTTGCTCCGCGCCAAGACGTCTGATCCGGTCCTCCAGGCGCTTTTGATCCTCCTGCAGCGCCGTTTCGCGAAATTCAAAGCCTGCGAGTTCTGTATCCACTGCCGTCATATCCGCTGTCAATTGTACCCTGGCCTGTTCTTCAATTTCCACTCTGGACATCAGCGCCGCGATCTCCTGATCCAAGTCCGTCATACGTTTTGTCTGAGCTTCTATTTGTTCCGTCAGCAAAATTATCTTTCCGCGCCTCGCCAGAACACCTCCGCCGGACTGTTGTCTGGAACCGCCTGTAATACTGCCGCTCGGACTGAAAACTTCTCCGGCTTTAGTGACCAGACGCCATTTCCCTCCAGTCTTTTTGAAGGCGGAAACGGCCTCGTCATAGCTTTCAAAAATAGCGGTACGGCCAATCAAATGTCTAACAGCCGCCTGAATGGTCTCCGACGCCGTCACCAGGCTGTCAGCCATGCCAACAAAGCCTTTCAGGTCAGACAGGCTGCCAAATTGTACTGACGTCTTTCCAATCAAATCGAGGGGCAAAAAGGTCACGCGTCCGAGCTGCTTGGTCTTCAACCGTTCGATCAGCCGTTTCGCTGTCTGTTCATTGTCGCAAATGACATTTTGAGCGCCTCTGCCGAGAGCGACTTCAATGGCCGTCTCATAGCCCTTGCTAACCTGGATCTGTTCTGCAAGGACCCCCAGAACGCCATGTAAGGCATTGCCCGAAGTCTCTTTTTTCAAATCCTGCATCAACCGCTTGACACTCAGGTCATAACCCTCATAATTGCGCTCCAAATTCTCGAGGGCTTCCTGCTCCGCCACAAGTTTGTGCCTGCGGTTTTCTTCCTGTCGCTTTAAGTCTTCCAGCGTTTTCACTTCTTGAGCAGTAGCCTGGCGCACGGCACTCTGTGCCTCTAACTTTTCGAGCATGGCGTTTTTACGCTTCAGGGCATGTTCTTTTTGAACGACCGTTTCACCGAATCTTTGTGAGATAGCCTCCAACTGTGCTTTTGCTCCGGCAGTTTCTGACCTCAGCTCCTGAATTCGCTGTTCGAGATGGGCCATATAATCGCGCTTGACTCGAATTTCAGAAGCTGCTCGCTCTGATTTGGAAATTAAAGCTATAGCCTCACTGCGAGCGGTGGACTCCACTGATTCAAGCGCAGCCATTGAGCCTGTCAGTGATTCCATTGCTGCCTGCCGCTCATTCAGAATGACTTTTAAGTCCTTTAGTTTTTCAGAAACCTGTCGGTCCGCTTCAATCAGAGCCTGATACTCAACCTCCAGGGCAGCCTGCTCACCTTTTTCCTGATCCAGGGTCTCATGCAGTCTGCCATATTCAATCTCTGCATTTCTGAGTTTTTCATCCCACAGTGCCAGATCTCCGTCCAGCGCCTTGTCCTCATTGTTGAATTTCAAACGATCCTCTTCAAGGCCCTGCCACTGGAGTTCCATGCTGCCCAGTTTCGCCTCAAGCGTCTCAAGGCGCAGCCTTTTTTCAGAAAGCGCTGACTCTTCGGAGGCTTTTTCTCCAGACACCCGGTCATAGTCAGCCAGTACTTTGTCCAGTTTTACGGTCAGCTTGTCATAATCCGCCAAAAATACAGCGACTTCAATTTCACGAAGCGCTTCACTTAAAGCAACATGACTTTTAGCTTTTTCACTTTCCTGTTCCAGTGGACCAAGCCTCGATTTCAGATCCATGCTGAGATCTTCAAGACGCATAAGGTTTAATTCCGTGTTGTCCAGCTTCTTGAGTGCTTCTCTTTTCTTTTGCTTATATTTTACAATACCTGCCGCCTCTTCAAAAATCATGCGTCGGTCTTCCGAACTGCCGCTGATAATGGAATCTATCCGTCCCTGTCCAATAAGGGAGTAGCCTTCCGTGCCCACCCCAGTATCCATGAAGAGTTCTCGAACGTCTTTAAGCCGGCACGGTGCGTCATTGATCAGATATTCACTCTCACCGGATCTGTATAGTCTCCGCGCCAGAACAATCTCGCTGAAATCTATTGGAAATCTGCGGTCTTCATTTGAAAAATGGAGTGAAACCTCTGCCACGCCAAGGGCTGAACGCCTGTGGGTGCCATTGAAAATGACATCCTCCATTTTTGAACCTCGAAGGGTTTTGACCTTTTGTTCACCGAGTACCCAGCGAATGGCATCCGTTATATTGCTCTTGCCGCTGCCGTTTGGCCCTACGACGCAGGTCAGCCCTTGCATCAAGTCTATGGTGGTTCGGTCTGCAAACGACTTGAACCCCTTCAGTTCTATTTTTTTAAGGTACATGCCGTCACCTCCCGCTGCTTTCCATAATATTTATGATATACCTCATGGCGGGGACGGACTCATCCCTGATGACCCTGATTGCAGTCACACCATAATGATTCTTTAAGTAAACCAGATTGCTGCGCTGATTTCCCACAAAACTGCTGAGGTACTTACCACTGACATGTACCTCAATAATTTTGTCTTTCCAATTGCAGCGCTGAGCATCCAGATCCAAACGTGTTTTAAATCTGAAGGTATCCACCAAACTTCTGAAAGCCGGGTGATGAGGTCCAGCCAGAACTTCCCCCGAACCACTCAGCATCTCATTTTCCTGAAGTCCTACCCGAATCAGTTCAAGGTTTGGCTGAATCCTCTCTGCATTTTTCTCATCAACAGCATCCATCATGAGCGCAACACGTTCCACGGCCTCATCCAGTGATAACGGCACATAGTCACCTTGCAGCAGCAGCTTTTCAAGGCTTGTGCCTTTCAGCACTAAAGCCGGATAAATTCTGAGGGTCGTCGCACCCAGTCTGAATGCTTCTGAAATGCCTTTAAGATCCGTCTCCGGAGAGTCGCCCGGCAGTCCGACCATCAATTGAAGACCAAGGTCAATGCCCGCCTCATGAATCCACAGTGCAGCATGTTCGATATCTTCTGCACTGTGGCCTCTTTGGGACATGGAAAGCACCCGGTCGTCAAACGACTGGGCGCCGAGTTCAATCCGGCGGACACCATAGGCCTTAAGCAATTTGAGGTGGTCAGAATCAATTGCATCCGGACGGGTAGATATTCGGATCGCCCGGATCAAGCCTTTTTGTCTGTATACCCCCGCCAGTTCCAGATACGCGATCTGCTCAGCGTAGGGAAGTGCAGTGAAGCTGCCCCCATAAAAAGCCAGCTCGTGGGCTGCCTCCATGTCAGACCGCGCCAGCCAGGCTTCAATTTCTTTTCCTGCAGTCTCTACAGTGGTCAGACTCTCACCCAGACCGGTTATGGTTTTCTGATTGCAGAACACACATTGATTAGGGCAGCCGAGGTGCGGTATAAACACCGGAATAATCATGAGCCTGACAACTCCAGTGAGGCAATGGCAGCCCGAGCGGCTTCCTGCTCTGCTTCCTTTTTGCTTCGACCCTGACCCGCTCCGACGATCTCTTCGTTGAGCAGTACCCGGGTGTGAAAGACTTTGCAATGATCCGGACCTTCCTCACGTATAATCTCATACCTGATCCGGTTGTCCCGCTGGGTCTGAATCAGCTCCTGCAAGTGCGTTTTATAGTCGAGGAACACTTTCCCGCTGATGGCATCTTTAACAGCCCGATCCATTTGTCTGTAAACAAAGTCTGCCGATGCTTCCATGCCGCCGTCCAGATAGATCGCCGCAATCAGCGCTTCAAAAGCATCAGCCAAAATAGAGGCCCTGCCGCGTCCACCGGTCATCTCTTCACCGCGTCCAAAGCGCATCACCTCACCGAGCTTTAAAGTCTTGGCGCAGTCGCTCAGGGTCGCCTCACAGACCACCTTTGAACGAATTTTCGTCAGTTCTCCCTCCGGCAGATCTGTATATTGCTTGAACAAACGCTCGCTGATCGCAATGCTGAGCACTGCATCCCCTAAAAACTCAAGCCGTTCATTGTTTTGTACGTTCTCACCTCTGCGTTCATTCGAATAAGAACTATGCGTCAACGCTTCGGTCAGCAGTTTACGCTGTTTAAACCGGTAGCCAATGACACTTTCAAATTGTTCATAATCCATTGTTATACAGCCCTTTCAGCGGCAAAACGCTTTCTAAACTCACTGCATAGAATGTGCTTAAAAAGCGCTTTTCCAGATCCCTATCAGAGTTATTTTATAGGTTTTAAACGGAAAACACAACTCATAAGAAAAAACCCGCCGGTTTTTTTCATAACCTGCGGGTTTTGGGAAGATCTAACGGAACGAAGTATTAACCTTTATACTTTTTGAGGATGAGCGTCGCGTTATGACCGCCAAATCCGAGGGAATTCGACAGCGCATATTCGACTTCCGCAGTGCGGCCTTGGTTGGCAAGAACTTCAAGGCCAATTTCAGGATCGATATTCTGAATGCCGTAAGTACCGTGCATATAGTCTTCGTTGACCGCCAAAAGGCATGCAACCGCTTCAATGGCACCGGAAGCGCCAAGGAGGTGTCCCGTCATGGATTTTGTGGAGGATACGCAAAGATTCTTCGCATGCTCACCAAAGACGGATTTGATAGCCATGGACTCAAATTTGTCATTATACGGCGTCGATGTGCCATGCGCATTGATATAAGCAATTGCAGAAGGTTCAATGCCCGCATCTGCCAAAGCGCTCTTCATGGATCTCGCGGCACCTTCACCACCCGGTGCCGGGCTGGTGATGTGATATGCATCCGCACTCATGCCAAAGCCAACGACTTCGCCGAGAATGTTCGCGCCTCTTGCAAGAGCATGATCCAGAGATTCGAGCAGCAGGATACCTGAACCCTCACCCATGACAAAGCCGTCACGGTCCACGTCAAATGGACGGCTGGCTGTTGCCGGATCATCATTTCGAGTCGACATGGCCTTCATGCTGCAGAAGCCTGCAATGCCAAATGGCGTGATAGACGCTTCGGTTCCGCCTGCGAGGACGAGATCCGCATCACCGCGCTGAATCAGCCTGAAGCCTTCTCCAACAGCGTTTGTGCCGGACGCGCAAGCCGTGACGACACAATAGTTTGGCCCTTTGGCATTCAGTGCCATAGAAACAGCCCCCGCTGCCATATTGCCAATCATCATTGGAATCAGGAAAGGACTGACACGCCCAGGACCTTTAGCGAGCATCTTGGCATGTTCTTCTTCCATAGTCAAGAGACCACCAATACCTGAACCGACAACACAGCCAAAGCGGTCCGCGTCGACAGCTTCAAGATCAAGCCCGCCGTCTTCAACCGCCAGCTTGGCCGCAGCCACTGCAAATTGCGTGAAGCGGTCCATGCGCTTAGCTTCCTTTTTAGGTATGTAGTTCTCCGGTACAAAGTCTTCAATTTCCGCAGCGACCTGCGTCGTATACTCTGATGCGTCAAACGAGCGGATAGGCTTGATTCCGCAAACGCCTTCCCTGAGCGCTTTCCAATACGTTTCACGGCCTATGCCGATAGGTGTGACAGCACCAGCACCTGTTACAACAACTCTCTTATTCAAACGGCTTCCCTCCCGAGAAATGGTACCTATTGAAAAAGGGGCAGCAAGTGCCCCTCAAGTCCTTGGTTATTCAGCTTTTTTTGACTGAATGAAGTGGTAGATGTCACCAATGTTCTTGAAGTTTTCAGCATCCTCGTCTGGAATTTCAATGCCAAACTCGTCTTCAAACGCCATGATGATTTCAACAGCATCCAATGAGTCTGCTTCCAGATCTGCCATCAGGGAAGTCGCTTCCGTAATTACAACATCTTCATCAAGGCCGAGCTGATCAATGATAATCTCTTTAATTTTTTCAAACATAATGTCCACCTGTCCTTATCTTTTTTTGTTTTTTTTTAGATTTAAACTTACGTGAATAAACTATATCAGCAAATGTCTATTAAATCAACATGCCGCCGTCGACATGAATGACTTGCCCTGTCAAATAAGCGCTGTCCTGTGAGCACAGGAAGCTGACTACTTTTGCGACGTCCTCCGGAGTACCCGCTCGTCCGAGAGGGATCTGTGAAGTAAAGTGCGTGGTCGCGTCCTCGCTGAGAACATTCGTCATGTCAGTCAGAATGTAGCCCGGCGCCACCGCGTTAACCCTTATGCCGCGTGGAGCAAACTCTCTTGCCAGAGATTTAGTCAGACCAATGACACCTGCCTTACTGGCGCTGTAGTTGGATTGTCCCGCGTTGCCCATGATGCCTACAACGGAAGTCAAATTGACCATGGCACCGCTTCTGGCTTTGAGCATCAGCTTGCCTACCGCTTTACTCATCAGGAAAGCGCCTTTCAAGTTGACATTCATGACTTCATCCCAGTCGGATTCCTTCATGCGGATTATGAGATTGTCTCTCGTTATGCCCGCATTGTTGATAAGGATATCAATTTTGCCAAATTTCTTGATCGCTTCTGCAGTAAGCCGGTCCGCGTCTTCAGACTTGGATACATCCGCTTGAACGGCAATAGCTTCACAGCCCATAGCTGACAGTTCTTCCACCAGTGCTTTGGCTTTTTCTTCACTTGAGGTGTAATTGACGACGAGTTTGGCGCCTTTTCGAGCGAATTCAAGGCTGATCGCCCTTCCAATGCCCCGAGTACCGCCCGTAACGAGTACCACTTGATCCTTAAACATGGGCTTCCTCCTTTAATTTCTCTCTGAGCGCCTCAAGGTCTTCTGGTTTTTCTACGTTATAAACGTCGACTTCTTTGTCAATTTTTCGGATAAACTTAGTCAGTGCGTTGCCGGGACCAACTTCAATGAAAGTCGTGATGCCGTCTCTGACCATGGCAGCGACGCAGTCTTCCCAAAGAACAGAGTTGAAGACCTGTTTGACGAGGTTCTCCCTGACATCTGTGTCAGAGTCAAGTCGGTCACCCGTCACGTTGGAATAAACCGGATGTAAAGCTGCCTTAAATTCGTATTTCTGCATTTCCTGTCTCAGTTTTTCACCCGCTCCAAGCAGCATACTCGTGTGGAATGGGGCTGAAACCGGAAGCAAAACTGCTTTTTTCGCACCGTAGTTCTTTGAAATTTCAATGGCTTTTTTGACCGCTTCCAGCTCGCCTGCTACAACGACCTGCTTAGGGCAGTTAAAGTTCGCAGGTTCACAAATACCAAAGGCTGAGGCTTCTTCACAGACCTTCAGGACATCCTCACGCTCGACGCCAAGCAGCGCTGCCATTCCGCCTTTACCAATAGGCACTTCTTCCTGCATGAACTGTCCGCGCTTTCTGACAATCTGCACCGCATCCTCAAAGGTCATAGCATCTGCAGCAACCAGTGCTGTGTACTCACCTAGAGAAAGTCCGGCGAAAGCGTCAGGCTCAAGACCTAAAGCTTCCTTGACGGCAGTGTAAATGGCATAGCTGACAGTCAGAATGGAAGGCTGAGTATTTTCAGTTTTCTGAAGCGCTTCTTCACTGCTGTCGAAGCACAGGGCGCTCATATCCATATTAAGACTTTTTCCAGCCAGATCGAAGATCGCTCTGGCACTTTCAAACTGAGCAGCGAACTCTTTGCCCATCCCTACATACTGGGCACCCTGGCCCGGAAAAACTACTCCAATTTTGTTCATTTATTTGCCTCCTACCACTTCATGACGCAGGCGCCCCACGTCAGGCCGCCTCCGAAGCCGACCATGATGACATGATCTCCTTCTTTGAGTTTGCCTTGTATGACCGCTTCATGAAGCGCGACCGGGATGGACGCTGCTGACATATTTCCATATTTATCAAGATTGACTTGAACTTTTTCCATAGGCAGCTGAAGCCGCTTAGCCGCAGCCAGAATAATGCGCTCATTTGCCTGGTGCGGGACCAGGAAATCGATATCTTCAAAAGAAACCCCTGAATTTTCAATGGCTCTGAGCGAGGCATTTTCCATGACGCGCACTGCAAATTTAAAAACTTCTTTGCCTTCCATCTTGATAAAATGCTCTCGCGCTTCAACGGTTTCATGTGTCGCAGGCTTCTCTGTGCCGCCTGCAGGCACATAAAGATATTTACCGCCAGATCCGTCAGATCCCAGGTCAAAGCCTAAAAGGCCGCGATCATTGTCTTCAGAAGGCCCTACCACGACCGCACCGGAACCGTCTCCAAAGAGAACACAGGTATTGCGGTCTTTAAAGTCTACAATTTTTGACATGACTTCGGTGCCAATCACCAGCACATATTTGTGCATGCCGGAGGCGACAAATCGGTCTGCAACGGCGAGGCCATATAAGAATCCCGAGCAGGCGGCTTCAAGATCGAAGGCTGCTGCTTTTGTGGCGCCAATTTTATCCTGCACTATGCAGGCGGTTGCCGGAAACACCATATCCGGTGTAATAGTCGCGACTATAATCAGATCGATCTGATCTGCCGTCACACCTGCATTTTTAAGTGCCATTTGTGCGGCTTGGATGGAGAGTGAGGAGTTGGTCTCGTTACCTTCGGCAAAGCGTCTCTCAGAGATGCCCGTACGGGTGCGGATCCACTCATCCGAGGTTTCGACGATCTTTTCCATATCAAAATTGGTCACAATGCGCTCAGGGAGGGCCATGCCGGTTCCTAGAATGCGACTCTTTCGGTTGATCAAAATATCATCTCCAGATGTTAAAACTTGTTATTTATTTCTCGTATTAGTATCTGCTACTAATATATACGATACAACGCCATATGGCAAGTCCCTGGGCGAAAAAAAACGGGCACTCACATTGAAGTGCCCATTCAAGCCTGTATTTTCAACTGATCCAGCATTTCTTAAATTACTCTTAAGTCTGCTGCTTCCCCGATTGTTTGATCAACTTTCCTGGCTTTCAGGTGCAGAGGATAGTCTTGCCGCCTCGAGGTCCTTCCTTCCAAGCTCTTCGCGGATTCGCTCCACCACTTGGCTCTTCACGCAGACTTCGGCGTAACGGATGGCATTTTTGATGGCCTTTGCATTCGAGCTGCCGTGGGCTTTGACGATAAGTCCTTCCGTCCCAAGGAACGGCGCACCGCCATATTCCGTGTAATCCATTTTTTTCTTAAGCTCCGTAAAGACACCCTTGAGCAGCAAGCCAAGCAACATGTTCTTTTTAGTTTTCATAAGCTGAGCTTTCAACATGCCGCTGAAACTGGAGGCGACACCCTCAGACAATTTCAGAATTATGTTGCCGGTGAACCCGTCACAGACAATGACGTCACACACCCCATCCGGAATATCCCGGGCTTCGATATTGCCAATAAAGTTGAGATCACTGGCTTTCAGAATTGGATAAGCATCCACCACAAGAATGTTGCCCTTTCCCTCCTCTATGCCGATGTTAGCGATCCCTACTGTAGGATTTTCAATGCCAAGGACATCACGGGCATAAATAGTGCCCATAACAGCGAACTCGTAGAGGTTATGGGGCTTGCAGTCAGCGTTTGAACCAGCGTCAATCAGGACGCTGAAACCTTTCGATGTCGGATACGGCAGACAAAGCGCAGGCCTGTCCAGGCCTTTGATTCTGCCGACTTTTAAGAGTCCGCCCGCTAAGAGCGCACCGGTATTGCCTGCAGACAGAAGCGCGTCGATTTGTCCATTTTTAAGCATTTCAAAACCGACGACCATGGAGGCATCTTTTTTGCTCTTGATGGCCCTGACGGGCTTATCTTCGTTCTCAATAACCTCGCTGGCATGATGAATGATCAATCGATTTGCATCATACTTTAAAGAAGCGAGCTGCGCTTTGATCTGGTCTTCCATGCCAATCAGCACGAGATCCGCACTGATCATGGAGAGCGCTTCCACAGCGCCTTTGACGACGGCTTCAGGCGCATGGTCGCCACCCATGGCATCTATTCCAATCCGGATTGTCATACTTAAATCACACTCCCGTCCAGGGCAACGAGGATGAACTTGCCCCTGAATACTTGATCTTGATTGCTGGTGATGTTGATGTGAATAAAATACTCAGTGCCTCTGACTCTGACCAGCTCGGCTTTTGCCACCAATTTCTGACCGGCGATGACCGGTACACGGTATTTGATGTTGGCAACGCCGGTTAAAGCGACATGAGCGTCAATCACTGCCATAGCCAACGACTCCGCCATGGCAAATATGTAATGGCCTTTGACGATCTTGGTTTTTTCGAAAGCGAGGGTTTCGTCTGTCTCAAGGACAGAAATGCCTCGTTTGTTGAGTTCCAGGTCGATCAGTTCACCGACGATTTCTCCGCGCCCAAGGGTTTTCACTTTATCGTAGTTATCAGTCGCAACCTTGCGGACGCGCTCTCTCAGTTCAGGGATGTTTAGCTGCATGCGGTCCAGACGGATGGTCTGAATGCTGACACCCAACTCTTCGCTGAGCTCCTCATCCGTCAAAAACGGATCCTGTGTCAGAATCTCAGTCAGACGGTTCAAACGCTCCTGCTTTTTATATCTGGCCATAGGGAAATCACTCCATTTACTGTAGCTTTTAGCGCCTGGTCCTATTATAACATAAATATTTAAGTTACGGCAGACCACCTTTTGGGCATGCAAAAAGCAGGCTGAGATCAACCTGCTCTGAATACTGTTTGCGTATTCAATTGAATGGTACTGTGTTACTTAACGGATACCACTTCTATGCCTTTATAGTAACCACAAGAGCCACAGACACGATGCGGTACGTTAGGCTCATGGCACTGTGGGCACTCGATGATGTTCGGAGCGTCCATCTTAATGTTCGAGGCTCTTCTCTTGTCACGTCTTGCTTTGGAAATCTTACGCTTAGGTACTGCCATTGATCACACCTCCTTAATTCTGACTAAAAAAGTTCTTGAGGCTCTCGAGTCTAGGGTCGACCCTGTCCTCGGAACATGTACATTCATCCTCATTCAGCGACTTTCCGCAATTTGGACAAATGCCCTTGCACGAAGGATCGCACAAGACTTGAATTGGCATTGAGAGGTGGATTTCGTCGACCACAAGCCGTTCAATGTCGACATTGTAGTCTTCAATGAAAAGAGACTGCTCATCCTCTTCAATGAATTCGCCGCCCTGCCGAATGATCTGCTTTGTCAGGTCCCGTTCAAATTTCAATTCGACCGGAATCAGACAGCGGTTGCATGAAAATTTAAATGTGCCCGAATAGTGGACATCAATTTCCAGCTCCACGCCTCTGCGCTCTACCATACCTTTGACTTGAAAGGGCGAAACACCTTCCGCACCATAAATCTCAAAGTCGGACAGATCCAGAGTAAGCGTCATTTCAAAAGGCATTTGGCTCAGCTTTCCGCTGATCACATTTGTGAGATTGAGAACCATATGACACCTCTAGTTTACAACATGATAATTATATAAGCGGCCAGTTCTTTTGTCAAGCATAATTACTTGCCACTTTCCAACAAGCCCACGGCTTAGTTATTATACACCTAACCGCCGTGCTTTGTACACCAAATTTCGGAAAAAACTCAAATGAAATTGAAATCATAAGAAGACGCGAACCTTTTCAGGTTCGCGTCCAAAACCTTGCGATGTATGATTTATAGATCCGAATCCTACAGGCCTTTGACGATCTCAACTGTGTCGCGTGCGATCATAAGCTCTTCGTTGGTAGGAATGACGAGAACTTTGACTTTGGAATCGTCAGTATTGATGAAAGTCTCTTTACCGCGAACGTTGTTGCGCTCGTCACTGACTTTAAGGCCCATAAATTCAAGGTTTCTGCAGATGTCTGCGCGGTTTGTGATTGAGTTCTCACCAAGACCTGCAGTGAAGATGACTGCATCCACGCCGCCCATTTCAGCCGTGTAAGCTGCGATATATTGTCTGACGCGATCATCAAAAGTTTCGAGGGCAAGTGCTGCGCGCTCATTGCCATCTTTTGCAGCATTCTCAATGTCTCTGAAGTCGCTGCTGACGCCGGAAATGCCGAGGACGCCTGATTTTTTATTGAGGACGTTGTTGATGCCTTCAATGTCAAGATTTTCTTTTTCCATGAGGAAAGTGATGATCGCCGGGTCAATGTCACCGCAGCGCGTTCCCATGATCAGGCCTTCAAGCGGTGTGAAGCCCATGCTGGTCGCGACTGATTTGCCGTGCTTGATGGCTGTAACACTGGCGCCGTTGCCAAGGTGGCAGCTGATCAGTTTCAGTTCTGTCATTGGCTTGCCCATCATGTCCGCTGCTCTTTCTGCAACATAACGGTGGCTTGTGCCGTGGAAACCGTAGCGGCGAACTTTATACTTTTCATAATATTCATAAGGGATTGGATAAATATAAGCCTCAGGCGGCATAGTCTGATGGAATGCCGTATCGAAAACGCCAACGTTTGGAACCGTTGGGATCAGCTCCTGAATTGCTTCAATACCCATGATGTTTGGCGGGTTATGCAGTGGCGCGAGATCGATACACTCTTCGAGTGCTGCCATGACGTCTTCAGTAATCAGAACTGAGCCGCTGTACTTTTCACCTGCGTGAACGACACGGTGTCCGACGGCGTCAATTTCGTCCAAAGACTTTACCGCGCCATAGTTTTCATCCACAAGTGCCTTAAGAACTTCATTAAGCGCATCTTTGTGATTCTTCATAGGTACCATAATAACTTCTTTGTCTCTGCCCTCTTTTTCGTGCTTCAGAACAGATCCTTCAATGCCAATTCTCTCAACAAGACCTTTAGCAAGAAGAGTTTCATCCTGCATATTCATCAGCTGATACTTCAATGAAGATGAACCACAGTTAATAACCAATACGTTCATGATAGACCTCCCAATTAAAATCGATTGAACTTCACTCGTTATTATTATAAATTAAATTAGAAATATTACAAGCCAGAAACACAAATTGTATACATAATGCATTAATATTTTCACAATGTAAGATACATTTTCGTCGAGGGAGGTTCACATGGCACCCATAGCAGCAGGCATGATCACCGAATATAATCCGTTTCACCTCGGACACCACTATCATATCACAGAGACTAAGCGGCTCCTGAATGCGCAGACAGTCGTCGCGGTCATGAGCGGTTCTTTCGTTCAGCGCGGCGAGCCGGCGCTTCTTGATAAATGGTCCAGAGCTTCCACCGCTGTTCAGGGCGGCGCAGACTTGATTATCGAGCTGCCGGCTCTGTTTGCCGTCTCAAGCGCAGAGTACTTCGCTGCCGCCGGTGTTTATCTCTTAAGTCAGCTGGGTTTGGTAGATGTTCTGAGCTTCGGCAGCGAGAGCGGTTCACTTGAGGCGCTTAGAAACTCGGCTAAAGACCTGTCTCATCTCGATGCGCGCTGGAAAACTGCCAGAAAATCACATCCTGAACTCAGTTATCCTGCCCTTAAGGCTAAATTGCTGACTGACTCAGGTCAAAAGGCAGCCGCGACGCCCAATGATATTCTCGGGATTGAATACCTTAAAGCCATTGAGGCCCTTGGCACTTCACTTGAGCCTTTTACACTTCAAAGGGCTGGCCATGGCTATCACGACTTGTCTCTGGAACAAGCGAATCCCCAAAAAATTTACTCAAGTGCGTCTGCGATCCGCAGCGCGCTTTTATCCGGCGAACCACTCTCAACAGTCGAAAAGACAGTGCCGGCTCAGACAATGACCGCTTTAAGCAAGGCATCCGGCTTTTACCCTGATCCACGCACTAGATATGAATTGCTGAGATACAGACTTCTTCTCCACACGCCGGACACTCTGTCACAGATCCACGACATGGAGGATGGACTGCCGGAAAGAATTCTCACTGCGGCCAAAAGCGCTATGGACTACGAAACACTGGTGACAGCCATAAAGAGCAAACGGCATACCAGAAGTCGTATCGAAAGAGTTCTTGCCAAGATATTACTGGACATCCCCAAGACTATGATCGGTCAAAACCGGGAAATGCTGCCTGCCTATCTTCGGATTTTGGCCTTCAATGATCGCGGTCGACAGCTGCTGAATCAGGCTAAAAAAACAGCGTCACTGCCGCTTTTAACCCGAATCAGCCCACATGATCTGAAAGATCCCGTCATTGGCCCTCAGCTCCTGTTTGACATAAGAGCAACCGACCTTAGAGAACTGCTGTGCGGCCGAAATACCTCAGCCCAGGATTTGACGCGGCCACCCGTTTATATTAAATAGCTTAAAGCCAGCTGAAGGCAGTCTAAACACCCCAAAGACACCAATAAGACACGTTGCGCAAAAAAGGGAAAATGAAACCAAGCGTAAAACGGTAATCCGTTTTTCACTCGGTCATTTTCCCTTTTTTTAATCTTGGATCTATGGCATGACCTGTGGCAGTTATCGATTGGCGCCACACGAAAATTCTTCAAGCCATGGTGTTGCCAAAGCCTATGTCTATTTATACTCTTCGAGTTCTCTTAAATTTTTTCGCAGTGTATCCAGGACATCATTGACTTCGCTGGTAGCCCTGCTCATCATGTCGTGAACATACTCAAAGGCATCCTCTTTCATGTTCGCTGAAAACTGTGTCGCTTCCTGAACGATTTTATCCGCTTTTTCCCTGGCCTGGCGTACAATCTCATGCTCGTCGATCATCAGCTTGCGCTTCAGCTCCGCCTCATCCAGCAGCCGCTCTTCCTCTTCGCGAATGCTGTCGATGGCTCTTCGCTCTTCACGCTGCGCATTAGCGAGCAATGCATCTGCGCTTCTCTGGGCTTCCTCGAGAATTTGATTTTTTTGAGATTTAATCCACTTTACGTGCTGATACTCCTCCGGAAGCAATATATGGATTTCCCTCAGAATTTCGAGCAATTCTTCCCGGTCTGCCATTATTTTTCCCGTCAGAGGTACAGAGGTGGCGTTTTCAATTTTGTTTTCAAATTCCTCAAGAAGATCCAAAACTTTTAATTCAAGATGATTGGACGACATGGGTGTACTCCTCCTTATCTCAATCTATGCAGCATATATTCCAAAACATGGTCAGGGACCAATCCCTTAATGTCACCGTTAAACCTAAAGACTTCCTTTACCAGACTGGAGCTCAAATAGGAATAATGGACATCCGTCATTAAAAAGACGGTCTCAGTGCCCTCACCGAGATGTCTGTTCATTGCCGCCATTTGAAATTCCGCTTCGAAATCCGAGATCGCTCTCAATCCTTTGATAATCACATCTATTTGGTTTAATTTTACATAATCTACCAACAGTCCTTGAAAATGCGCAACCCTGACATTCCCAAACGGCTTTACTGCTTCCTCAATCAGAGAAACGCGTTCCTCAGCGGTAAACATGGGGCTTTTGCTGCTGTTGCTGAGTACGCCTACGACGACCTCATCAAAAAGCTTGGCTGCACGTTCGATGACATCCAAATGTCCGTTCGTGATGGGATCAAAACTACCCGGGTAAATTGCTTTTGTCATTCATGTGCCTCCTGTATAAGGATAGCGCTGTGATGCCATAATGCCTTGACTTTAAAAAACTGTAGCCGCTGACAGTCTCCGGCAGCGCTCGGGAAGCTGGGTGCTCAATGACGACAATGGCATCCTCAGACAACAGATTAAATAGGTCAAGCTTTTCAAGCACCAGCGTTTCCAAAGCCGCGTTGTAAGGCGGATCCACAAAGACCAGGTCAAACTCAGAATTTTCAAGCTGAGACAAAGCGGACATCCAGTCCTGTGTCAGAATTTTGGCGGCATCCTGAAACTTTGCCCGTTCCAAATTGCGTGCGATGACGCGAGCGCTCGCACGGCTCTGATCAACGAAAACGACAAATTCCGCACCACGACTCAGCGATTCTATGCCCAGTGCGCCTGATCCTCCAAAGAGGTCCAGTACTTTTGAGCCCTGGATTTCAAATTGTATCAAGTTGAACAGCGCCTCTTTGACGCGATCTGTTGTAGGTCTGGTTTCAAGACCTTCAAGCGCTTCCAGCTTCAATCCTCTTTTTGAACCGGCTATAACCCTCATATTTCCACCTTCTTATCGAATTCTATCATAAAAAAGGCGCTTTTCATACCAAATGTCATTTTTTTGAAATATAGTCTCTCTTCTTAGTATAATCTAAATCGAAAAGCTTTCAAAGACTTCATGACGACGGCGCCTCAAAAGTTCAATTTCATCTTGTTCCAGCTGCTTTATGCGCTCTCTTTGCAGCAAGTCCAGCACCTCTTTCTGACAAAGGGCTAATATGTCAAGATGTCGGGATAAATCCGCGAGCTTCAGAGGTGGAAGTCCGTGCTGGCGCGTTCCGAAAAATTCCCCCGGTCCACGAAGTTTCAGATCCCAGTCAGCAATTTCAAAGCCATCCTGAGTCTCGACCATCTTTTTGATCCGTTGTTTGGCCACTTCACCAGGACGATCTGCGACGAGATAGCAATATGAGGCGTGCTCGCCCCTGCCGACCCGTCCTCTGAGCTGGTGCAGCTGGCTCAGGCCAAATCTGTCGCAGTCCATAATGACCATGACGGAAGCATTGGGCACGTTGATGCCGACCTCAATGACAGTGGTTGAGACGAGGAGGTCAAGGTGACCATCGGCAAAAGCAGTCATCACTTGGCTTTTTTCTGACGACTTCATTTTACCGTGTACCAGACCAACGCGTCGGTGCCTGAATGCCCCAGTGCGCAAATCTTCGAAAAGGGACTGGGCAGACTGAAGGCCAGCGCTATTCTCACTGTCCTCTACGAGGGGACAGACCATATACGCCTGGCGTCCGGACTCAATCAGTTGATCCACTTTGACGCACAGTCTCTGAAACTGCTTTTTTTGGACATAGATCGTCTCAATTGGCTTTCTTCCCGCCGGAAGCTCGCGCAGCAAGGAAACATCCACATCCCCGTAAAGCACCAGCGATAAAGTACGAGGAATTGGAGTCGCAGTCATAATCAAGACATCCGGGCTTAAACCCTTTTCCTCAAGGCGGTTGCGCTGGCGAACGCCAAAGCGGTGCTGCTCATCCGTAATAACCAGACCGAGACGGTCAAAGACGACTTCTTCCTCAAGAAGCGCATGGGTGCCAATGATCCAGGCATAAGCACCGCTGGACAGCCCTTCCCGCAGTTTTTTCTTGTGCTTCGACGCAGAAGTTAAAAGCGCCATACGGTCTGCCGACTCCGGAAAAAGCCTTTTCATGGCTTCAAAGTGCTGGGCGGCGAGCAGTTCCGTCGGGGCCATCAATACGCTCTGATAGTCATTTTGGGCTGCAAGCGCCATAGCTGCAAAGGCCACCGCAGTTTTGCCGGAGCCTACATCCCCCTGCAGAAGTCGGTACATGACCTTGTCTTTAGACATGTCTGAATAAATATCCGTTATGGCACTGCGCTGCGCATCCGTCAGACGAAAAGGCAATACGCGCAGATAGTGTTCCAAAACATGCTCTGTTCTGAATGCAATACCTTTGCCGCGCTTGGCATCTACACGCAGAAGGGCGAGATTCAGCTGGAGCGACCACAGTTCTTCGAAGACCAATCTGTATTTTGCCGCTTTATATCTCGCCCGGTCTGTCGGAAAATGAAGTTCCCGCAGTGATGCTTTCAGCCCCGGCATTCTGTGGCGCTTCAGCACAGATTCCGGCAGCGTTTCCTCGAGTTCAGGCAGCCTGGTGTCCAGTGCCTGGCGTATAAGCGCGGCCATATCCCGCTGAGTAATGCCTTCTGTCAGCGGATACAGGGGCATGATCACCAGCTGCTGCTCAAGCTGGTCGCTCTCTTTGAAGATCTCCGGATGAATGAGCGTTACCTGTCTGCCGCTTTTGTGGACCTGGCCAAAGGCAGTCAGCGTTTCACCGATTGAATATTGCTTCTCGAGATAAGCCGCGTTGAAAAACAGCATTTCAAAAGGCGTCATGTCCTCCAGCATCTGAAAGCGCGTCATGATCCTGCCACTGCCTGATCTCGTGGTCTGGATGGATTTAACGATGCCGCTGAGGGTTGCCAGATCCCCTTCAGCAACCTCGTGCACACGTCGTCTGTTGGATTTGTCCGCATAGCCTCTGGGGTAGTGAAAGAGCATGTCTTTAAGGCTGTTGATCCCAAGGCGGGCAAGGGCGGATTTCTTTTTGATGCCAATCCCTTTCACCATAGTCAAGTCCGAATGGGTATGCATGTCTGCCAAGTCACCTCGCCTGAGTTTACTGATTCCTCGAGAACTTCCCAATTTCTTGCCCTGAAGTACAAGAGACCGGCCTAAACCGGTCTCTTGACGGCATTACTCCACTGAAATGACATAATAATACAATGGCTGCCCGCCGTAATGAAGTTCAAGATCCAGGCCCCCGTGCTCAGCGCCAATCTTTTCGACCAGCGCCTCCGCCTCCGCTTCAGTGACCTCGGCCCCATAGTAAACTGTCACTATGGACGCGTCCTCATCCAGAAGTTTCTCAAGGGCATCCAGCGCTACGGCTTCAATATCCTGGCCCACTGAGACGATCTTCCCGTCACCCACACCCAGGATATCATCCTTTTTGATCTCGATGTCGCCATATTGAGTATCCCTGACTGAGTACGTCACTTGAAGGGTCTTGACGTTGTCAATCGCTTTTGACATAGCCAATTCATTGTCTTCAGGCGCCTTCTCAGAATCGAATTCAATCAGCGTTGCTATGCCCTGAGGAATCGACTTTGAAGGAATAACCGTCATGGGAAGGCTGGAAACCTCTTTGGCCTGATTGGCCGCCAGAATGATATTGCTGTTGTTTGGAAGAATGATCAAGTGCTCGGCATGACATTCCTGCGCCGCTTTGAGGAAATCCTCCGTGCTTGGGTTCATGGTCTGACCGCCTTCGACGATCACATCAACGCCAAGGTCTCTGAAAATTTTGCTGAAGCCTTCGCCCATAGCGACCGATATAATGCCATAGGCCTTCTTCTCCAGACCTTTTTGTGCATTTGCCGATGGTCGGTTTTCCATAGAACCCGGCGCCACTTTCGGCACTGATCCATCAGTAAGGTCAGATCCCGTTTCTTGTCCGGAGCCATGTCCATAACTCAGCGTTTGATCTTGAGCCATGCCGGCACCATGGGTCAGATTGGAATGCTGCTCCCGCATATTTTCAATTTTAACCGTGATCAACGGTCCATATTTCAATGCTTTTTCAAGAGCCATGCCGGGATTGTCCGTGTGAATGTGGACCTTTACCAGCGACTCATCCTGAACAAAGACCATGCTGTCGCCCAACTTCTGAATTTCAGAGCGCAGGATCGGCACATCATCCCGAAGTGTCTCGATAATAAACTCAGTACAATAGCTAAAGGTGATCATTTCCGGTTCCAGCGAAGCGCCGGCCGCTTTCAGTACGTTTTCGCTTCTTTCTACCTGAATTTCCACTTCCTTGCCGAGAATGGCATCTAAAAATCCAAGGAGAATAAAGACCAGGCCTTTGCCTCCGGCATCCACAACGCCAGCAGCCTTTAGGACAGGAAGGTAATCCGGCGTCCGCTCCAGTGTTTCCTCAGAGCGCTTGATCAGATTCTCCAGGAGCTCCTGGACAGGTACTGCCTGTTCTGTATAATCCATGCCATGCTCTGCCGTCTTTCGGATCACGGTGAGGATCGTCCCCTCAACAGGTTTCATAACGGCTTTGTAAGCGGTATCTGAAGCATCCTTTAGGGCGTGGGCAAAGTCAATAGAGTTCAGAGTCTGTTTATCTTGGCAGCCCTTTGCAAACCCCCTGAAGATTTGGGACAGAATGACACCCGAGTTTCCTCTGGCGCCCATCAAAGAGCCCTTCGACATGGCTTTGGCGACGATCTCAACCGAGACCTCGCCTTCGTGCTTCGCAATTTCGCTCAGCGCGGCATTCATGGTTAGTGACATATTGGTGCCCGTGTCTCCGTCTGGCACCGGGAAAACGTTCAACGAATCGACCAGGTTCTTGTTTTTATTCAATGTAGCGGCAGCCTGTCTGAACATCTTGGACAGCAGCACACCGTCAATTTTCATAATATCCAAAGGTCATCCCTCCCAAAATCAGGCTTGAACCCTGACCCCTTCAATATTCAGATTCACTTTCAGGACTTTGAGGCCCGTTTGGTTCTCGACACTGTACTTCACGCGTTCGATTATGTTTTGGGCGACCACGGATATTTTGGTTCCAAATTGAACGATGACAAACAGATCGATTACGATGCCGTCTTCCTCAGAATGAATCCGAACACCCTTTGAGAGATTTTCCTTTTTCAGCAGATTGGCGATCCCGCCTGTAGTGTTGCGCGACGCCATACCCACCAGGCCGTAGCATTCGATGGCTGCCGCCCCCGCAATAGTGGCAATAACGTCGTTATTAATGAAAACTGCACCATGTGCGTTTTCTACTTTTATGGTCATATTGGTTCCTCCCCTTTAACAATCCATATTGATTTTACTATGATTAGAGTAGTGTGACAACCTTATCTGTGCCATTATACCCTAATTTCCTTTAAGATTAACTTGCAAACACAGAAATGATCTGTTAGAATAAATTTGCTTATGTGTTATTTGTTTTAGGGAGGTGTAACAATGGCAAGAGTATGCGAAGTGTGCGGAAAAGGCAAGGTCAGCGGCAATAATGTCAGCCATGCCAACAACCATACAAGAAGAACTTGGGCGCCGAACCTCAGACGCGTGAAAGCGGTCGTTGACGGTTCACCAAAGAGACTTATGGTCTGTACAAGATGCCTGCGTTCAGGTAATGTTGTACGCGCTATCTAATCGGATTTGCCTTAAAGTCTGCCCCAATTTGCTGTGGCGGACTTTTTTGCTTTATTAAAAGGCAAGATCAGAGAAAAATGAGAAATCAGCCCGACTTCGGATTATGAAGTTCGGGCTTTTCTTTTATGCCCTGTCCCTGCACTGCATCAAAAAAACTTTTCCGCTGTGAATCGTCAAAATGCCCTCAGATTCTTTCAGGCGGTTGCTGACACCCATAGTCCCTGTACGAAGGAGGATCAGTTTCTCACCGTCATACTCAAACCCACGCAGCGACACTGTTGCCGATTCATCCAAGGACAGCACCGATACGTTGAATCCCTCTTTTCGTTTCACGCTGTAGGTCCCAGGAAAAAGCCGCTCGACTTCATTGTCAGGATCGAGCGCGCGAATCCGGGGACTTTTTTGTTCCAAACTTCCAAGCAGCATCAGATTGGCGAAGGTGTGATCCAATCGGTTCCCAAAGGCCCCATAGAGATCTATGACGGCCTCCCCTTCACTTGAACCGCAAAGCTCAATGGCCTTTTGCAGTGCCAGCTCAGTATCCGTCCAGTCCTTGACGGACGGGAAAGTCAGAATCTGAGCCTCCGGATAGCGGGTCTCAATGGCCTGATCCCCTCGATAGGAATCAAAATCTCCAATGATCAGATCTGGCGCAAGTCCTAAGACTTCAGTGGCTTCCAGTCCCCTGTCCACCGCCAGGAGCAGGTCATAGCGGCTCAGCTGCGCCTTCAGCCAGCTTAAATCCTCAATTGAACCTCCGGTGACAATCGCAATTCTCATTGTACCGCATCCCGGAACTTCTGAACCTCCGCCTCAAAATTCGGAGCCCCAAACAGCGCCGAACCGGCCACAATAACGTCTGCGCCCGCTTTGACCACCTCGGCCACATTATCCGCCTTGATGCCCCCATCTACCTCGATCTCCAGGGTTAGGCCGCGCTCGACGACCATAGCCCTCAGTTTCGCGATCTTTTCCAGAGCTTGCGGAATAAACGCCTGTCCGCCAAATCCAGGATTAACTGACATGATGAGCACCAAATCCAGCTCCGGCAACAGGTCCTCAAGAACAGACACCGGCGTTGCAGGGTTGAGCGACACCCCTGCCTTGACCCCAAGTGACTTGATCAGCTGGATCGTCCTGTGAAGGTGCACCGTAGCTTCCTGATGGACCGTCAGGATATCCGCCCCTGCTTTGGCGAATGCCTCGATATAACGATCCGGATGCTCGATCATCAGGTGGACATCCTTGACCAGGTTTGTACGCCCTTTCAAAGCCTCCAGGACCAGTGGGCCGATGGTCAAATTAGGCACAAAATGGCCATCCATGACATCGACATGAAGATAGTCACAGCCGCTGCGTTCAATTTTCATTACTTCGTCCTGCAGATTTCCAAAATCCGCGGACAGAATAGACGGTGATAATTTCAATTTCAGTACCTCCTAGATTGCCTGATTTCATTCATGATATGCGTGTATGAGTTGTATCTGGACTGCGAAAGTTTTCCGTCTCTAACAGCTTCACGAACCCTGCAGTCCGGTTCTTCAAGGTGAAGACAGTCATCAAAGCGGCAATTGCCAGGCAAGTGTTCAAAATCAGGAAAACAGGATGAGAGAAGGTCATCTTCCAGATCCCTGAGCTCGAGAGAAGTAAAACCAGGTGTGTCAACGACGAATCCGCCGGTTTCCAGTTCCAAAAGCTCACTGTGACGCGTGGTGTGCTTTCCTCGCTGAATCTTTTCGCTGACAGCACCGGTCTTGAGGGCAAGCCCAGGCTCAATGGCATTCAGCAGTGAGGATTTGCCCACACCGGATGGCCCGGCGAAGACAGAGACTTTGTCGCTGAGCATTGCCCTAAGCTCGTCAATATGATAGCCGCTGAGCGAACAGGTCGTTAGAATTTTGAAGCCGGTTGGGCCGTAGATCTCCTCCAGATTCATTGAGAGTTGGGACTCTTCGTCATCCAGATCCACTTTGTTGAAGACGAGAACCACGTCGAGGCCTTCCTTGACAGCCAGGACCGTCATTTTGTCCAGCAGAACCATGTTCGGATCCGGAAAACGCACCGCGAACACTATGACAGCCTGATCGACATTGGACACCGGCGGCCGCAGTAGTTCGGAAGTTCTCGGCAGGATGTCCTCAATGGACCCGTTCTGTTTGGAGAAGAGGACGCGATCCCCCACCATCGGCACCAGTCCCATTTTTTTAAACTTTCCACGTGCCTTACATTCGAGAATTCCAGTGTGATCCTGAACATAGTAAAATCCAGCAATCCCTTTGACAATCCGACCTTCAGACAGTTTTTCCCCCATTAATTGAATACCTCTTCATTGGAGCTGACCAGGACATCGTCAAAATAAATGTTGATGCCAACAGTGCCTGTCCCGCTGATGGTCACGGAAACCCGCTCTTCTGACTTGCTGTGAACCTTCTGATAGACTATTTCTGACGCGCCGTCTTTGACCAAAACCACTTTGACCTCGAATTCATCTTTCTCATAATCCAAAGGAATGGTCAGCGTTTTCTCTACTGGCTGCGGCGTTGAATTCGGATCTTTGCCTTTGCTGACGACCAGGTTGACCCGGTCAGTCGGCTGTACTTCGCGTCCGCCTTCAATACTCTGGGACATAACCAGATTCGCGGCAAAAGTATCACTGAAGTCATAAGAGACGTCTCCCACCGTGATGCCGTATTGTTCGAGGGTCATCCTTGCGCTTTCCAGTGCACTGCCGACTATGGTCGGCATTATGCTCTTTCCAGGCACCTTGCCTTTGCTGACAAACAGGTCAATTGAAGTGTTCTTTGGCTCTTTTAGGCCTGCAAACGGTGATTGACTGATGACGGTGCCCTCAGGCGCCTCATTTTCAATTTGTTCCACATCCCCCACCTTGAATCCGGCATTCACGATCAGAATTTCGACTTCTGCGAGGGGCTTCTGAACCAGATTAGGCACCTCATAAAGTTCAGTGCCAAGGCTGAGAGTTAGAGAAATAGTATATCCCGGCTTAAGCAGAGTCCCCTCTTCATGGGACTGTGAAATGACCTCATTTGGAGCATAGGAACCGGAATAAATCTTGTCGCCGACCTCGCCTTTAAAACCATGGTCTTCCAGGAGCTGCAGGGCAACCTCTAAATCCAGTCCGGTCACATTCGGCACCGCAGTAGGCTGGCTCTCCTCCAGTAAATTCTTCATAACGAAGCCAGCGCCTATGAAGATGACAGCCGCAATTAAAGCAAGTGCAATAGTTATGAACAGTCTTTTTTTATCCGCTTTCTCCACAACCGGCTGAACTGCTTCCACATTGTCAGTGGATCTGCGATTGGCGAATCGCGTTGGATTTGTATTTTCAATTGAACGGGTTTCGCTAAAAAACAGATCCTCATCAATTTTGGGGATCATCATGGTTTTGGCGTCATCATCTGATCCTTCAATCATGACAATGTGATCCGGCCTGAGAAGAACTTCATCCAGATCGTTCAACATTTCCGTCACATTGGCATATCTGAATTCCGGGTTTTTTTGAATGGCTTTCAAAATCACGCCTTCGAGGCCGACACTCAGTCCAGGGTTAAAATCCGAAGGCGGTCTGACTTCCTCTTTCAAATGCTTCAGCGCAACGGCGACAGCAGATTCGCCCTCGAAAGGCAGCCTTTTTGCCGCCATTTCATACATCAAAATGCCCAGGGAATAGATGTCTGATTTCTCGTCCACAAAACCGCCCCTGGACTGTTCCGGTGATGCATAATGCACTGAGCCCATCATATCCGTTGTATTTATGATAGTCGAAGAGGTTATGGCTCTTGCTATGCCAAAATCCGCAACTTTGACTGTCCCGTCTGTCCCAATCAAGATGTTGTGGGGTTTGATGTCGCGGTGAACTATATGGTTTGCATGTGCATTTTCAAGGGCTCTGGCAATCTGCTTCCCGACGCGGATAATCTCTCTGTTCTCAAAGAAACCTTCATACTCCTTGATATACCGCTTCAGGGTAGCGCCTTTTACGTATTCCATGACGATATAGCGAAGGTCGTCTTCATGACCGACGTCGTAGACACTGACGATGGAAGGATGGCTCAAACTGGCAGCCGCCTTGCTTTCCTTGTCGAACTTCCGAATAAATTCCTCATCTGAGACGAATTCAGGCCGCAGGATTTTAATGGCGACATCACGATCAAGCAAGGTATCTTTAGCGCGATAGACGAGTGCCATACCGCCGTCGCCAATTTTGTCCAGGATCTCATACCTATTCTTCAAAATGCGTCCGATGATACGATCCACTAGCGATCACCTCCCAGTTTATCAATCCTGATGGCTACAGCGGTTATATTGTCAGCGCCGCCACGTTCAAGTGCTAGTTCAGTCATAAGATTTAAAGACGCCTCCAGAGATGTTTCTTTGGAGAGCAAATCAACAATCTCAAAGTCTTTAAGGTAATGGGTCAATCCATCTGAACACAATAAAATAATATCACCCTCATAAACCTCAATTTCATGAAGGTCCGGGGAAATACCGTCGTCCGCACCCACAGCTTTCATGAGCACATTTTTCTGGGGATGGCTGAGAGCAGACTCGCGGTCAATGGAACCAGTTTTGATGAGCTCCTCCACTAAGGTATGATCCCTCGTCACCTGACGAATCCTGCCGTCGTGGATTAAGTAAGCGCGGGAATCACCTACGTGCGCGACATAAGCGAGGTCCTCTACTATCCATGCCGAAGTCAGGGTCGTGCCCATCCCTTTGCAGTCCTCGGTATCATGGGCTTTATTCCAAATGCGTTGATTGGCTTCCGAGAAAACTTTTCTGAACACTTCTGCCGGCATGATTGAATGCTGGTCTTTTATGGCTATTAGGGACGCAATAGCCTCTATAGCAATACTGCTGGCGATCTCTCCCGCTTTGTGACCACCCATGCCATCCGCTACAGCAATCAAATTATGCTGTTCGTTGAGATAATAGGCATCTTCGTTGTTCGTTCTTATGTTTCCAATATGGGATATGCCTGCTGCTTTCACCTGAACCACCTCTTTATATTAGACTCTGACCATTTTAGCGATAAAGAAACCATCTGTTTGATGGACGCTCGGATAGAGTCTGATTAATCCATCTTCATCTGACCACGGCGTATCCATCAGCTTGTACTCGGCATTGGATGCCAGGAAAGCTGTTACGACACCTTCATTTTCATCCGGATCCACCGAACACGTGCTGTAAACCAGAATCCCGCCCTGTTTGACGTAACGCGAAGCGTTCTCAAGCAGCTTCGTCTGCAGTTTCACGAGTGCCGCCAGATCCTCAGGCTGCCGTCTGAAACGAATTTCCGGTTTTCTGCGAATAATACCAAGACCTGAGCATGGCGCATCCAGCAGCACGCGGTCATACGCTTCCAACGCGTCGAGGTCCAGGATCAAACCGTCGCCAACTTCGGGATGTATTATTGAAATTCCCAAACGGCCTGCGTTTTCCTTGATTTTTTGAAGCTTTTTATCTGATACATCCCGGGCAATAATCGTGCCCTGATTGTTCATTTTCTCTGCCATATGTGTCGTTTTGCTGCCGGGAGCTGCACACATGTCCAGGATGCGCTCTCCCGGCTGAGGGTCCAACACTTCTGTGACCATCATGGAGGCTATGTCCTGAACGTAAAGCTCTCCTTCAATAAAAACAGGCCAGTCCTGAATGACAAGGTCCTGTCCGGAATGCACGATCAGCGCATAATCAAAGAACCAGCTGGACTCTGAGGTTATGCCACTATTTGCAAGTTTCTCCCTTACCTCATCCGGCTTGGATTTAAGGCGGTTCACGCGGACTGTAAGAGGCGGTGTAAGATTGTCAGACTTCATCAGCGCTTCACTGAATTCAATTCCGAATTTGGAGATCCAGCGCTTCACAAGCCACTGAGGATGTGAGGTTGTGATGGATAAATAGTTAATTTCATCTTCAGACCGCTCAGGCAGTTTTAAAGTTTCCTTTGATCTCTGAAAATTTCTGAGTACCCCGTTGACGAAACCGCTGAGGTGCTGACCCTTTTTCTTGGACATTTTGACAGCCTCGTTGACGACCGCAGACTCCGGGATTCGGTCCATAAATAAAAGCTGATAGAGCGACACTCTCAAAATCATATGAATGTAGGGGTCGAGTTTTGAAAGTTTCGTCTTTGAGACCTGTTGAAGCTTATAATCCAATAATAGTTTCTGTTCCAAAACACCATAAATCAACCTGACCGCGAGACGGCGGTCTTCAGAAGACATCACGTGCTGCCTCGACAGATTAAACACCGCGTCACTGGACAATAAGGCCTTATGCTCAATGTCCATGAGCAATTCTACGGCAGCTTGCCGGCTTGTGAGTTTTTGAATGGCTCGCGAATGCTTTGGATTATTCGGGGATGGCATGATGATCTACTCCATTTCAAAGTTCCAGACTGTCGCGGCAGGCATAACTGACGTTAAGCCTGCTCTGCGACGATCCGAAAGATAGATTTCCTTTAAATCAATATTAACTTCAATCAGTCCCTGGACATGCGATCCCGAATCAGCAGCAGACGCACAAGTTCCATGACAGATACCGCAGCGCTGGCAACATAGGTTCTGGCCGCTGCGCCAAGAACTTTTTTGGAATTGGATATTTCCTCATCCAGAATATAATGGCCATCCACCAATTCAGCAATAGCTCTTGAACTGGCATTAAACTCAATTGGCAGTGTGACAATGTGAAAAAGGACAGCGAAGAGATAAAACAGAATGCCCAGATCCACAAGAGGCACAATTCTGAAGAAAAAACCAGCCATAATCAATATGGGAAGAACACCGCTGCCAAGATTTGCCACAGGTAAAAAGGCATTTCTGAATCGGATAGGTTTGTAACCTGTGGCGTATTGTATGGCATGCCCCACTTCATGGGCAGCAACGCTGATTGCCGCAATGCTGTCACTGCCGTAGACCGTTTGAGACAGACGGATCCTGTTGTTCCTAGGATCGTAATGGTCAGTCAGTGAGCCTGCAACAGGCTCAACAATGACGTCCTGCAGACCATTTCGATCCAGTATGGCTCTTGCGACCTCGACGCCCTTCATTCGCCTGTAAGATCCGACACGTGCGAACTTTGTAAAGGTACTTTTAACCTGAACTTGTGCGATCATTGCGAAAATATAAACCGGAATCAGGAGCAAAAATCCCAGTGAACCGGCGGTTCCCATATAACCACTCATTTTGACAACCTCCTAAAGGATTGTGTTGAATTAAATTGTATAAAGCAGCAAAACGGAAGCTTCTGTGATAAGTCTCCAATCAGTCATTGTTGTTGCCCAAGAATTGCCTTAGGCGCCCAAACGCGCCCCTATGTCCAGACGGTGTCCCAGCAAATAGTCTGACACCTTCATTCTCCTGGATCCAGGTGCCTGAATTTCGTAGAACCTGACGGCATTCTGTCCGGTCTTCACTGTAAAACAGTCGCGGCTGACATCAATAATAGTGCCGGGTTTGGCCTCCGAGAATTCATCATCTTGACTCAGCTTAATGACGACTGGTTTAAATAATTTCAGGCGGACATCGCCATAGGAAGTCACGGCCGCCGGCCAAGGATCAAATCCCCGGGCTTGAGCGCTAATTTCATCCGCAGTCCTGTGCCAGTCAATTTCAGCCATTTTCTTGTCGATCTTAGGCGCATATGTTGAAAGTTCATGGACTTGCGGTTCCGGTCTCAAACCGTTTTCTCTTATGGCTTCCAACGTTTTGGTCAGAACAGCCGCGCCTACTTCCATCAATTGATCGTGAAGTTCTCCCCCAGTCACTGTGGCTGTCAGTTCCACGGCTTCCTTAAAAAGCATATCCCCTTCATCTAACCCGGCACTCATTTTCATAATCGTGACACCGGTCTCGGTCTCACCGCTGACAATGGACCACTGAATGGGAGAAGCGCCTCTGAGTCTGGGAAGCAGCGAGGCATGAACATTGATGCAGCCATGATCAGGCAACTCAAGAATCTCCTGAGAAAGGATCTGTCCATAGGCAACGACGACGATCAAATCAGGCTGCAGTGCTTTTAAAATTTCCATGGCTTCGCTGCTCTTTATTCTTTCCGGCTGATAGACAGGGATACCGGCACGCACTGCAGCCACTTTGACAGGGGGCGGCGTCAATTTGTTTCCTCTGCCGCTCGGCCTGTCCGGCTGTGTAAAAACTGCTGTGACTTCAGCGTCTTCAAAGTCAATACACGCCTCAAGACACGGCACAGCAAATTCAGGCGTTCCCATAAACACAATTTTCATGTTGATTGTTACGCCTCCTCAATGAGCTTGTCAATGAACAAAACGCCGTCCAGGTGATCGATTTCATGACAAAGTGCCCTGGCTAACAGGTCTTCACCTTCAACGACATAGATCTCACCATGTTCGTTGAGAGCCTCTACCCAGACTTTGGCAGGTCTTCGCACAGTACCCGCCCGCTCAGGCACACTCAGACAGCCCTCCACTTCGAACTGTTCGCCTTCTTCTCTGATAATTTTGGGATTGATCAGTACTTTGACACCTGTGTCATCATAAACATCTATGACGGCGATTCGCTTAAGAATACCCACCTGAGGCGCCGCTAAACCTACGCCTTCCGCATGATACATGGTATCGATCATATCTTCAACCAGATCCTTGATTTTTTGATCTATAACCGCAACTTCCTTTGACCGTTTTCTAAGAACCTCGTCACCTTCGGTCCTAATATTTCTGATTGCCATTCTGTAATAATCCTCCTTACCTGTGCGTCAGCACAGTTTTGAATCGACTGAAGCCCCATAGTTACAAGACGCTGATCGCTTTGATGTCCACAGTGGTTCTTACATCCTGGCGGTCTGCCGGAAGACTTCGAAGAATCTTTTCCAGCACTTGAAGCATCTCTTCCTTATATTTTATTATAATTTGCCATCGATATCTATTTTTTATTTTGCCATAGACTGCCGGATGGGGTCCTAGTATTTCCAGATCACCCTTTTTCAATATTTCAGACGGCAATTTAGACTTTAGCCACTCGTATAAAGACGCTGCACTTTTCTCGACTGCCTCCGGTTTAAAACCCGAAAGGATGATGTTGGCCATCTGTAAATAAGGCGGATATCCAAAGGCTTTTCGGATGCCCATCTCCTCTTCATAAAAGCCAATATAATTGTGCTCAGCCGCCCTGACTATGGCAAAATGTTCAGGGACATAGGTTTGAACGACCACTCTGCCTTGGGTCTTAGCCCTGCCTGACCTGCCGCTGACTTGTGTCATCAATTGAAAGGTTCTTTCAGACGCCTGAAAATCCGGAAGATTCAGTGTCACATCCGCCAGTATGACGCCCACGAGACCTACATTGGCAAAATCAAGTCCTTTTGAAATCAATTGAGTTCCAATTAAGACCCTGGTCTTTCCGGATTCAAAATCCGCCAGAATTTCTTCAAGGGCACCTTTCTTAGCCAGGGATTCACTGTCCATCCTGGCTGTCGAGATCTCAGGGAAATTCTCAATAAACGCCTCTTCAACCTTCTCTGTGCCGCTCCCAAAAAATTTAAAATAGCGGCTGCCGCACTCCGGACATATCACAGGGATCGACGATCGATAATGGCAGTAACTGCACCGGGCGTGATTCTGTCCTTTGTGAAAGATCAGGCTGATATCGCAATTCGGACATTTCAGGGCATAACCGCAGCTTCGACATGAAATGAACGTGTGATAGCCTTTCCGGTTGAGGAGCAGCATAATCTGCTGGCCTCGCTCCAGGGTTTCTGTGATGGCGGCCTCCAGCTGTCTGCTGAACATGGAACGGTTGCCCGACATCAACTCAAGACGCATGTCGACGATTTCCACCTTTGGCAGCGGCACCTGACTGAAACGCTTATGCATTTCCACCAGCTGATGCTGGCCGCATCTCGCTTCATGGTACTGCTCGATGCCCGGTGTGGCAGAACCGAGGATCAGCGGCGCACCATGAAGGCTGCTGAGGGTCTTCGCCACTTCCACCGCATGATATTTGGGCGCCTGGTCTGACTTATAGGAGCTGTCGTGGGCCTCGTCCACCACTATGAGGCCAATGGCTTTGCAAGGCGCAAACAACGCCGACCTGGGCCCTATGACAATATCATAGTCGCCTCTGCCAATGGCACGCCATTGGTCAAACCGCTGAGACGCATTCATCCGGCTGTGCAAAATGGCGATGCGATCTCCAAACCGCCTTCTGAAGCGATCCACCAGCTGAGGGGTCAGTGAAATTTCCGGAACCAGAATTATAACCTGACGCCCCCCAGCTATAGATAAATCTGCGAGTTCCATATAAACTTCGGTTTTTCCGCTGCCGGTGACCCCGTGAAGCAGAAAAGAGCTGGGCTCATTATTTATCACACTGTTGCTGATTACATCATAAACCGCTTTCTGTTCTGAGGAAAAGGCAACGAAAGCATTGGTTTTTCCGGAATCGTAATATGTCGGAAAAGCAAAGGCTTCCTCTGTTTCGGATTGAATCCGCCCTTCTTCCTCGAGTTTCTTAAGTCCTGCTGCGGTGGCTTTTACTTCTTTTTTAAGCCGGGATTCTTCTACACGTCCATAATCTCTCAGCATTTCAAGGACAGCGCGTTTCACAGTCTGGTTTTTTGGAATTCTCTCCAGCCACGAATTGACTTCACCAGGCGCAGTGAGACTGAAAAACCGGTTATAGCGTTCTCTCACCGCGGTAGTCAAATGCTCTTCCCGCAGAATCACGCCTTTTTTCAAACACCGCTTCATCAAAGCTGTCTGAGTGTCGCTGAGCTCGCTCTGCATCAGCGGCTTGGCGCTTAGACCATCCAGGAATTCGCGCTCCGGATCACTGAGATCAGCCAGTTGCAGTGGGTCAGTGCTATGATTAAAAGTAAGCTTATAATCCCGCTTGATCACAGTCCCGCTTGGAAGAAGCAAAGAGGCTGCCTGTGCATAATTGGTCAAATAATGCTCACGGATCCAAAGCGCCAGCTTTACGCGGTGTTCGTCCAGCGCAGCTGTCATGTCACAGACACTTTGAACCGACTTAAACTTTTCCAGTTGTTCACCGTCCTCCGATACCCGCTTATTGACTACAACCGCTTCATGGGTAGAATCACCTGCACCGAAGGGAACAACTACTTTACTGCCGACGACCACCTCTGAGGAGAGCGCCTTCGGGATCCTGTAGGTAAACAGCCGATCCAGTGAACGTGTCATTTTCAGCACAATGACGTCAGCCAGCATGACCGGCTGATTCTGATTCAATGGTTGATCACGCACCTGATACACCTCCACAGCATCATAAAGAAACGGGAGTAGATGCCTCTACCCCCGGATGGTTTATTGGGTTACCTTACTTTATCTGGTCTCGACCGGATCCGAAGCTGGCAATAAGGCTGCCGCCCTTTTCAATATGGCCTTTGCCACTTCAGATTTCTCCATTTGATCAAATGCGGTCTGTTCGCCGTCAGATGTAATAAACGTCACGACGTTTGTGTCGCTTCCAAAACCAGCGCCTTTCACGGTTACATCATTCGCTACGATCATGTCGAGGTTCTTTTTTCTAAGCTTTGCAGCGGCATGCTCTAAGACGTGCTCTGTTTCTGCAGCAAAGCCAATTAGGACTTGATGTGCCTTGACCTTGCCCACCTCAAAAAGGATGTCGGGATTTCGCGTCAACTCCAGCGTCAAATCACCCTCCACCTTTTTAATTTTCTGGGTTTGTTCTGTCTTTGGACGGTAATCTGCAACTGCTGCCGTCATAATGATGATGTCATAGTTGAGGTCGCTCATGACAGCCTCTAACATGTCCCGGGCGGATTCGACGCTAATACGCTGAACGCCTTCCGGTGCAGACAACTCAACCGGACCGGAAACAAGTTTCGTCTCCGCGCCCATGGCTGCAGCGGCTTCCGCAATAGCATAACCCATTTTACCGGTAGAGTGATTGGTCAGATAACGCACTGGATCCAAAGCCTCACGGGTCGGACCTGCCGTGATCAGTACACGCTTGCCTTCCAGAAGCCGTGGCAGCGCCTCTGCAGATTTTTTAGTGAGCAGCTTGATTATTTCGTCTACTATCTGCTGCGGTTCAGCCATCTTGCCAACACCTTCATCCCCGCATGCAAGCCGTCCGCTGCCAGGTGCGACAAAACCAACGCCCAAATCCTGGAGCATCTGCATGTTTCGCTGTGTCACCGGACTCAGATACATTTGAGTGTTCATGGCAGGCGCAACAAGAATGGGTGCCTGTGTCGCCAGAATCGTCGTCGTTAAAAAATCATCTGCGATTCCGGCCGCCATCTTGGCCAGAATGTTCGCCGTTGCCGGCGCGACAACATAGAGATCTGCAAGTTTTGCCAGTGCAATATGCTCGACATCCCAGGTTCGAGGGGCTTCGAACATGTCCTCCACCACATAATTCTGGGACAAAGATTGAAAAGTGAGAGGCGATACAAAAGCCTTCGCATGCGCTGTCATCACCACATAAACATTGGCATCCAGCTTCTTTAATCTGCTGACCAGATCCGCTGACTTGTAGGCAGCAATCCCGCCTGTGACGCCCAAGACAATGTTCTTGCCCGTCAACACGCCACTCATCAGCTTAATCCTCTTTGTCGAAATCAATGATTTCGAGCTTGTGCTCATAAAGCTCCTGGGTTGCAATGCTCATAGGCTTTTTGATGGATTTGTCATCAATTTTAACTTCTGCGCCGTCGATAATCTGGCGAGCGCGTCTCGAAGTCAGTACTACCAGTGCATAACGGCTGCCTGCGATATCGATAAGTTCATTAATGGGTGGTTTTAACACTTCGATTCCTCCTTGATTTCACGAATCAGTTCTTTCACAGACTGAGGCCTGATTCTGAGGCGTTCAGCTTCAATGATCGAGATCAACCGCGCTGTGGCGAGATCCACACGGTCATTGAAAATAAAGTAATTGTAGTTTTCCATTAAGTCTATCTCATTGTAGGCGGCGGTGAATCGCTTGTCAATGGCTTCCGCACTTTCTGTCCCGCGGCCGACGATCCGGTTTCTCAGTTCATCCATAGTCGGCGGCAAAATGAAGACAAATACGCCTTCCGGATACTTCTCCTTCACCTTCAAGGCGCCCTGAATGTCAATTTCAAGCAGCACATCCACGCCTTTCTCCAGCTGTTCCATAACAAAAGCTTTAGGCGTACCGTAATAATTGTCGTAGACTTTGGCATATTCAAGCAGTTCACCCTGCTGAATCAATCTTATAAAAGCGTCCCTGTCAGTAAAAAAGTAATTGACGCCTTCCTCTTCACCCATTCTGGGCGCCCTCGTCGTCATGGAAATGGATAGCTTAATATCCTCGCGAAGCTTCATCAATGCCTTGCAGATGGTTCCCTTTCCGACGCCGGACGGGCCGGAAACAACCAAGAGCAAACCTTTTCTTTTCATTTTTTACGCGACTCCCCTTCAGATCGATTCTAAATCAGCAAGCTATTCAATATTCTGGATCTGTTCTCTGATTTTCTCAAGCTCACTTTTTAACTCAATGACGTCATTGCTGATCTCAAAATCAGGAGATTTTGAGCCGATGGTGTTGACCTCCCGATTCATCTCCTGTACGAGAAAATCGAGTTTCCTGCCGGCAGCGCCGCCTAGGTCTATAATATCAGCAATTTGATCAAAATGAGATTTCAATCTGACGATCTCTTCAGTCACATTGGTTTTATCTGCAAAAATGGCGATTTCATGGGCGATTCTTGCCTCATCAATCTGAATTCCCATATCTCCGAGCAGATCAGTAAGCCGATCTCTCATTTTTTGGCGATAAGCTTCGACAATCTGAGGTGACTGACTTTCTATTTTTTCGAGTCTGGATTTCATTTGGCTGATTCTTTCCAGAATGTCCACAACCAGCTTCGCGCCTTCAGATTTCCTCATTTCTACCATTTGAGCAATAGCTGCAGCAGTGGCTTTTTCAAGGACAGACCAGATGGCCTCCCCATCCACTTCCACATACTCGACTCTAAACGCTTCAGGATGTCTGGACATCAAGGACAGTGTCACATCATCTCTTAGTGCATAACGATCTTTCAGGTGTTTAAGCGCGGCGTAATACTGATCCAGAACAGCATCATTCGGCAATATGGAATAATCCGCACCAACCTGCTCTTCGTAATTGACATAAAGTTCTATTCTGCCACGTTGAACCTGATCCTTGATCATAGATTTGACGCGTTCTTCAAAGGGATTCATTTTCTTTGGCATTTTCGCGACAATTTCAGAATATCTATGATTGACTGATTTTATTTCAACTACGATCTTAATTCTGTCACTGCTTGCCTCGCCGCGGCCGTATCCTGTCATTGAATAGGTCATAGTCCGTCTCCTGCCTTCTCTAATAATTTAAAACGTCGCCAGGGTTTCAACCTCTGCGACGGCAACTGCGGGCCCCGTCATAAAGATCTCTTCCCGTTCATCTGCAGAAATTTCCAGTGTGCCACCCGGCACCTTCACATGGGCACTTCGCTTTAATCTTCCAGCGTGACACAGAGCGTAAAAAGAGGCGCAAGCGCCTGTGCCGCAGGCCATAGTCAGTCCGGCGCCGCGTTCCCAGGTCACAACTTCAAGATCAGTGTCGCTAAGCTGTCTGACAAAATTGACGTTTATTTTTTGCGGAAAGGCCGGATGTTTTTCGAGTGCAGGCCCAAAGTGCCGAATCTCAGTTTCGTCGAGATCGTCCATCTCGACGACCAAGTGAGGCACACCAACTTTTAGGGCTGTCACTTTGAAAGTTTTACCGAGCACATCAATGTCCTCGTCCAACATATATCCTTTTTCAGAAATGACGGGAATCTGATCTGCTGCGAATATTGCCGCACCCATTGAAATTTTGACTTGATAGCCTTCATCAACAACACTCAGCGCCACTTCTTTAGGACCGTCATCCGTCAAAACCGTGAAAAGACCTTCACTGGCTCTGCCCGTTCTGTGGAGGTGTGCTGAAAAGCAGCGGATCCCATTGCCGCACATGGCAGCTCTGGAACCGTCAGAATTATAGTAAATCATTCTGGCAGCGCAGTTTTTATCTTCGGCGGGTGCCACCAGCATGACCCCGTCTGCGCCTACACCGAAATGGCGGTGCGAAATTTTGGCGATTAAGGCTTGCCACTGGGTTTCTGTATAGTTTTCAGACCAGTCGCCAATCAGAAAATCGTTGCCGGCGCCGTGCCATTTAGTCCATTTCAAAATAACAGCCTCCTTCTGAAAAGCAGTTCCTTATTTATTCTAACATAGACCGGGCCCGATTTCTTTATAATTTGCGGTGTGCGTGCTATACTTATTGTATTTCGGGAGGGATCTCCATGGCCTATGATGGCATTTTTATGGCGGCACTGGCCGCAGAGCTGCAAGAAAAATTAATTGGCGGACGAGTCGACAAGATTTATCAGCCTGAAAGCGACACCTTAATTCTGGGAATCCGGAGTGATCGAAGCAACCATCGGCTCAAGCTCACGGCCTCTGCTTCAATGCCTTATGTTTCATTGACTCATTCAAAACCGGAAAACCCTCAGCAGCCCCCCATGTTCTGCATGCTGCTGAGGAAACATTTAACAGGCGCAAGGCTCATTGACATTCGCCAGCGTGGACTGGAGCGAATTCTGGACTTCGTCTTCGATACCTATGATGAGCTCGGCAACCGGGTGGAGCGCATTCTTTGCGCGGAAATCATGGGACGGCATTCCAATTTGATTTTTTATCAGGCGGATTCTTTGATTGTCGTGGATGCTGTAAAACGCATCTCCAGTGCAGTATCCAGGGTGCGTCAAATTTATCCCGGCATAGTTTATCAGCTGCCACCGGGTGGAAAAATGGACATTCGTGTCACAGACCCGCCGCTGCTGTCCATTTCAGGCGGACAGGACGCTCTCGACACTGAAAGCGCCGGCGGAATTCCCGCAAAACCAGTCTCTACTCTAAAGCAATGGCTGCTAAGTACCTATCAGGGCTTCTCACCTGCACTTTGCCACCAGATCTGTCTTGAGGCAGGTGTCGACACAGAGCTTCCTGCAGACCATCTGGACACCGCTTCCCGAGATGCAGTAGAGGCCGTACTGAGGCGACTCAGACATCTATTGGCAACCGGGACGCTTGAAACGAGGCTTATTCTGGATGAAACCGGAAGACCACTGGACTTGACAGCGGCACCGCTTCTGAGACTTGAAATTTCAGGGCTCTTATCCCCGGTCATGGCGCCTTCGCTGTGCGTCAACCGCATGTTTGAAGAGCGTGATCTTCAGGACCGTTTGGAGCAAAAGGCCGCCTCCATGAAAAAACTGGTGGAAAACCGGCTGGAGCGCGTGATCAACAAGAAGAGCCACTTGGAAAATGACTTGCAGCAAGCAGAGGACGCAGAGAGACAACGACAATTTGGCGAGCTGATCCTCGCAAACGTGTACCGACTTTCTAAGGGTGATCACGAAGCCGTTGTAGAAAACTTTTTTGAAGAGGATGCACCTGAACTCCATATACCTCTGGATGTGCGGTTGACACCTGTAGAAAATGCCCAACGCTGCTTTAGAAAATACACCAAGCTGAAAAACGGCCAGACAGAAATCCTGACACAACTTGAGCAAACCGAGAATGAAATGGAATACCTTGAAAGTGTTCTCCTTCAGATTGAACAATCCACAGATGCCGCCAATCTCGAAGCCATAAGGATGGAGCTTTCTGAAGAAGGCTACATGAAAAGCAAAGGCCGCAAGAAGGATAAGCGGCCAAAATCAGCGCCTCTGCAGTATAAGAGCACAGAAGGCTTTGAGATCCTTGTCGGACGAAACAATGTTCAAAATGACGAATTGACTTTAAAGACTGCCTCCAATAAGGATTTATGGTTCCATACCAAGTCTGTCCCCGGGTCACATGTCGTCATACGCACCCAGGGAAAGCCGGTTGGCGAGGAAACTCTCTTCGAAGCAGCTATGCTGGCGGCATGGCATTCAAAGGCGCGTCTCAGCGGACAAGTCCCGGTGGATTACACCGAGATCCGCCACGTGTCAAAGCCGTCAGGCGCAAAACCAGGCATGGTCATTTATGTGCATAACAAGACGCTTTACATCACACCGGACGAAGCAGTAGTCAAACGACTTCAAGTCTGATGTACGGCTGCAAGAAAGGAAAGCATACGAGGAGGCAGGTGCTGACGCACCAACCTCCTCGTATGCTTTTGTACATGAGTTGATTCAAGCATCAGCGCTCATAAATACTGACTTCATCTTTTTCATCCTGTTCCGTCAATCTC
>Ga0302251_1000096_pt1 | contig 106161 bp, 106 predicted proteins | sample AAG_RA_Gln_MG_FD_193534 | JGI IMG/M metagenome (GOLD analysis project Ga0302251, IMG submission 193534) | Enriched activated sludge microbial communities from anaerobic digester in WTTP, New Holstein, Wisconsin, United States - AAG_RA_Gln | ecosystem: Engineered > Bioreactor > Anaerobic >... | reverse complement strand
TTGGTTTAAGTGGAATCACTAACAACGCAACAGTAGCAGATGCGACATGGGTTCTGCAGAACATTGCGAATAATGGGAATTATTATCCCGCAGCTGATGCAGAGGACTTAATTAATGCATTCAATAGTATTGCTGGCGATATTATTGCCCCAGTCAAAAACGGTATAGTAACAGATCCAATTGGCCAAATGTACACTTATGTTCCTGGAAGCGCAACTGTTTCACAGGGTTCAGCAGCATATGACAATTCAACAAAAGCTCTAACATGGACTCTTGGTACTGTTCCTGAAGGTGTTCAGGCAACTATGACCTATTATCTTCAAATGAATGTTGCAGACCCACTTTTTGAATCAGATGTCATATATCCTCTAAACGGAACAACTACCTTGACTTTCACTAATGTTGATGGCCAGTCTGATTCCATGGATTTTCTACTCCCTCAGGCATCAGGCAAAGCAGCGCCTATTCCTGTGACCCTTACTACCAGCGTAGTTGGATCTGGCACTATTGATCCAGTTGCAGGGGATCATGATTACGCACTAGGTACGACAGTAACCGTGACTGCGACACCGGCTAGCGGCTGGGAATTTGACCGCTGGAATGACGCTGAAGGATACACAGTGCCAAATGCATCTGGCGAAGTACAGATGGATATGGATCGTAAAGTCGAAGCAATATTTAAAGAGATCGTCATTCCACCGGAAGATGTCACACTGACGACTAGTGTTGTCGGATCTGGTACCATTGATCCATCAGCTGGAGATCACGATTATACTTCAGGTGCCATCGCAACTGTCACTGCGACACCGGATAGCGGCTGGGAATTTGACCGCTGGAATGATGCTGAAGGATTTACTGTTCCTGATGGCTCCGGCAAAGTACTCATGGACGCAGACAAAAAAGTTGAAGCGATTTTTAAGGAAATCGAAATCCAGCCCGGGTATGGTGCACTCCATATCTGCAAATGGGTTATTCATGATGAAGGCGTCAAGCTTCCTGATGAAATGCCTGATTTCGAAGTCCTTGTGACTGGACCAAATGATTTTAGTGAAACTGTAAAACTCACTCACAATGAGTCAGTGACATTGGAAAGCCTTGTCCCAGGCACCTATTTTGTCAGTGAAACCGAGCCTACAGGCGAATACAGCTTTGAAACCATTAACCTCACTGATACCATGACAGATTACGAAGTTGTAATCGTTGAAAATGAATTAGCACGCGCAGAAATCGTCAACAAATATACTCCTGAATCTGATCCAGATCCAGAGTTCGGTTCACTTCTGGTATGTAAATGGGTCATTCACGATGAAGGCGTTACACTTCCAACTATGATTCCAGATTTTGAAATTCGTATCACTGGTCCAGATGATTACAGCAAGACAGTAAAATTGTCTCACGATGAACACGAATTACTTGAAGGTTTGAAGCCAGGCAGCTACCTTATATCTGAAATTGCACCATCAGCGCCTTACAGTTTCGTCAGCATCAATGAGGAAGACGATATGACGGAAGTTGAAGTCATCGTCGCTGAGAATCAAGAAACTAAAGCAGAAGTCGTCAACAAATACACCCCAACTGATGATCCGGAAGATCCAACCGGTTCTATTGAAATCATGAAGTTCAGAGATCGCAACAGAGATGGTCTCAAGAATGGCGGCGATTCATGGCTGAACAACATTCAGTTCCGTCTTGAAGCAGCACCTGAGCAAGAAACCTTTACAACCCAAGTTTTTGAACCTCAAAGCTGGACCATGACCACCGGTTCAGGCGACTTTGAAGATGGACAGATCATCTTCAGTGGACTTCCTTATGGCAGATACAAATTGGTTGAACTTTCACCGCGCACCATTACCGCACCGGAAGACCTCAAAGACGGCGACATGTATATTTTGGTAGATGATGAACATGACACCGTCCTGATCGAAGTTGGCAACTACTGGAGTACCAGTGGCGGTGGTGGCTCAACCTCAACTTCTAACTCCAGTTCAGAACCAGAACCAGAGCCAGAGCCAGCAATTACGGAAGTTGTACCTCCAGAACCAACACCTCAGGCACCCATCGTTGTTGAAGATGTCACAGAAGTCGTTGCAGAAGAAGTGCCGCTTGCAGCAGCTTTACCACAAACTGGCGAGCTTCCTCCAGTTGGCGCATATGCACTTGGTTCACTTCTAATTCTGGCAGGCGTCTTCATGAAACGAACGTTCATCTAATCTAAAATTGATGACGGCACCTAATTTAACTTAACAGGATTCTCACTCCGTTAAGAAGATACCTCCAAAACAGATGATCATGAATGGCAGGCGTCCGCTGTTTGTGATCATTTGTTTTGAAATTATCATTAAACTGATTTTCTTACTCATTTTCCGCTGAAATAGGTTTGCTTATTAAGGATTTAATTTAGGTCTTTTAAATCATACTGCTCCTCGAATGAATAGGTCTTCAGGGATCCCTAAATACCTCATCACCATCCTGACATTATCTCTCAAGGGTTTGTTATACCCTCGGTGGACCACTTTTCCAATGGTTACTGTTGAGGTAACAACAGAGAAAAAGATCCCATGAATCGCAACAAGGGAAGGCCTGGACATCTTGACATTACCAGGGCCAATGATCGTTTTCTTCTCTGATTCCAGTTCTCTTCGCACCACATACTCAGCCACACTTAGTATCAGCATAAGGATCAGCATCAAATAGCCAATGGCCTCCACGCGCTTTGGCGAGTCAACATAAAGCGCGTTCACAAATTGCGGCGATTTCAAAAACTGAAACTTTCTCTCAACTGCACTTTGAGTCTTGTATTCTCTAAGAATGGCTTCAGCACTCATAGACATTTCAGTGGACACAACAACAAAAATGCATTCTTTGGTAATTGCATTTTCAATGCTTTCAATATCCTTCTGAAGATCAATGACCAGATCAAAGGTGGTCTTGGCAATGTCACTTTCAGGTGTTTTGCTCGGTCTGCCTCGACGTTTGACTGTAACTTCATCCATTGAGATTTCAATACGGTGATATTTGATCTTTGAAAAGTCTTGATTCTGAAGCTTTTCAATCTCAAGCTGTGCATCTTCGCGACATGCGAAGGAACGCTTTTCAATGCGCTTGATGAGTTTTTCAAGGGTATCCAGTTCCTTGGCGACACGCTTTTCAATGGTTTGACGCTTGGTGCTTTCAAGGTTTTCAGAATAGCACACCGCCATTTTGAGCGGCGTATCGTAATAAGAGCAGCGGCTTTCAGCTATGCGGTAAACTGCTGGCTTTGTCGATGTTGGAATTTCAATGCGCGCCATTGATTCCAGATTGGCAGCTGCGTATTCAATGGCTGCTCTGGTTTCTTTGATTTGATCCGGCATTCTTGTGATGACTTTGACCTCAAGTCTTTGGGCTTTTTCAAGAAATTCTTTGGTGAACGCCGCACTGTCAGCGATGTAAAAGAATTCATTTGCCGACGACTCAAAGCGTTCTCTGAGCTCAGCTGCACGGTCCAGATTATCGATGTTGAAGCGCTTGTCATCCTGGTTGCCTGACAGAACTTGTCCATCGATACAAATGCCTTGGGTGGTTCCCATGGACAATTTAATCTGCTTCTTGTCAGGTCGATTCTGCTTTGAATAGCCGAAGGAAATATCAACAACCCCCTCAACACCTTCTGGGGTCTCGTATTGACCCCACATGACTTTTGAGGTTGTATCGAAGTTGACATTACCAAGTTTGATCCCATAGCGTTTGAATGCGCTGACGGCGATCTCAGAAAGAATTGAGCTGCAGCCAGCGTTCTGCATCAGATCAAGGAAGCCACCGAAGCGGTCATCATTGATTTTACCGGGATCCACACGCATGCCAAAAATTGCTTCAAGATCCACATCTTCAAAGTAATCATGCATCCTGGATAGTGGATGATGATCATCTGCAATATTGACCAACATCATTTGGGCAAGTGTCCCGTAAGGTATTTCAGGTGGTCGCCCTGCTGGTTGAGTCAGCAACTGATTAAACACATCATTGACGCCTATTTGCTCACAAAGACCAGTGATTAATCCTGCTTTGCCATTACTGTATGATTTAATCTGATCAAATCGGATATCCATCAGAATCTCTCCTCGTAAAACCTTGATATTACTATTATTCGAGGTCGATTCGAAAAATCCTTTTTGTAAATATTGGAAACAGAAAATATTTTATTTGGAAATTTTAGTTAGGCGGAATATGAGTTATCAAGTGGTGTGCCTTTGTTATTAGCCAAAAAAAAGAGCCGCAGAAAGCGACTCCGTAAATGAATCAATATAAGGGGGCTGTTGCTTAATTAATATCCCATTATTTGAAAATAAAACAATTTTCAATTTTTCTTATTTACTCTTCTTCTTCTTCTGCAGGCTTATCCATAATCCTGGCAGTTGAAACGACACAGCAAGTCTCGTCTGTCCGCATGAGACGGACTCCACTTGTTGACCTTCCAAGCACAGAAATTTCATCTACACGTAATCTGATCAAAACACCCTGACTGTTGATCAACATAATTTCTTCATCATCTTTGACCACTCTGGCACTTACAACTTTTCCTGTTTTCGAATTCATGTTGTAAGTCTTAATACCTTTGCCGCCTCTGGTTTGGATTCTGTATTCATCAAGCTCGGTTCTCTTTCCGTAGCCGTTCTCGCTGACGATCAAGAGCTTGCTGTCTGATCTAAGGATTTCCATGCACACCACTTCATCGTTGTCACTGAGTCGTATGCCTCTGACGCCCGCAGCGACGCGTCCCATTTCACGAACGTCATTCTCATTAAACCTCACGGACATACCATGACTGGTGATGACTATAGCTTCATCTGAGCCAGACGTTTCACGAACGCTGATTAACTCATCATCTGAATTTAAATGAATTGCAATTAAACCATTTCTTCTTGAGCTGTCAAATTTATTTAAAGCTGTCCTTTTGACTATGCCCTTCTTTGTCATGAGCATCAAGAAGCCTGACTCAAATGACTTAATTGGAATAACCGCTGTTACAGACTCTTCAGGATCCAACTGAATTAGATTGACAACGGCAGTACCTCTTGCCACACGACCACTCTCTGGGATCTGATAAGCTTTTAAGCGGTAAACTTTTCCAAAGTTTGTAAAGAACAAAAGATAATCATGCGTTCTAGTGGTATAAATATTTTCTACAAAATCTTCTTCTTTTGTTGTAACACCTGTTTTTCCTCTACCGCCACGTTTTTGTGCCGCATAGGTGTCAACCGGGGTTCTCTTGATGTAATTGCTATGTGTCAACGTAATGACTACATCCTCGTCTTCAATCATATCCTCAATATCAATTTCGTCATAATTAATGGTGATTTCAGTTCTTCTTGGATCACCATATTTTTCTTTGATTCTGACCAGGTCAGTTCGGATGATATCGAATAGCAACGCTTCATCTGCTAAAATCGCTTTCAGTGATTTTATCAAACCTAAAATTTCATTGTACTCATTTTCAATTTTGTCGCGCTCAAGTCCGGTCAAACGTTGAAGTCTCATGTCCAAAATAGCTTGGGCTTGAATTTCACTCAACTCATATTTTTCAATTAAACTAATTTTAGCTTGCGGTGGATTCGGCGCTGCCTTTATCAATTCGATCATGTCGTCAATATTATTCAACGCAATCATAAGACCTTCGAGAACATGTGCCCTCTCTTCAGCCTTTCTTAAATCAAATTGAACACGTCTCGTTTCAACGTCTTTTTGGTGAAGAATGTAATAATGCAGGACTTGCTTCAAATTCAATAGTTTAGGTTCGCCCTCTACCAATGCAATCATATTTATGCCAAAGGTCGATTGCAACTGAGTATGCTTGTACAACTGGTTCAGAACAACATTGGCATTCGCGTCGCGGCGAAGCTCAACAACAACTCTGATCCCTTCTCTGTTACTCTCGTCCCTCAAATCTGTGATCCCATCAATTTTCTTATCTCTGACTAGTCCCGCGATATCTTCCAGCATTTTGGACTTATTGACTTGATAAGGAATTTCCGAAATCAATATTGCTGTCTTGTCTTTCCTAATTTCTTCAATACTAGCTTTTGCTCGGACAATGACTTTTCCTCTGCCGGTTCTGTACCCTCTTTTTATGCCCTCTGATCCCATAATTTGAGCACCGGTAGGAAAGTCCGGACCATGTACCAAGTCAATCAAATCTTCGATATCAATGTCCTGGTCATCAATCATTGCAAGGGTTGCATCAATAATTTCGGTTAAATTATGAGGAGGTATTGCCGTCGCCATACCAACCGCAATACCGTTTGAACCATTGACCAACAGGTTTGGAAATCTCGAAGGAAGAACAACGGGTTCTTGGAGTGTTTCATCAAAATTGGGCCTGTAATCGATCGTTTCCTTGTCAATATCTTTCAATAATTCAGTGGCAATTTTCGACATACGTGCTTCTGTGTAACGCATTGCCGCCGCAGAATCGCCATCAATAGATCCAAAGTTTCCATGTCCATCAATCAGCTGATAACGGATGGAAAACTCTTGAGCCATTCGCACCATTGCATTATAAACAGAGGAGTCGCCATGAGGGTGAAATTTACCCAGAACGTCACCAACGATTCTTGCGGATTTTCTATAAGGTTTATCCGGACCGAAACTCAACTCGTGCATATCAAATAATATTCGTCTGTGAACCGGCTTCAATCCATCTCTGACATCAGGCAATGCTCGACTGACTATAACACTCATGGCATAGTCAATGTACGATTTTTTCATTTCTTTGCTGATATCCATATTTACTACTCTTTGTATCTCATTCTCCACTTGAGCACACCTCTCTTCGGGATTGCTCCCGAAATTACTTCTGCATTATTTAGTCCAATACCTAATCACTATTATTTAGACATCCAGATTTGTAACATATCTGGCATTTTCCTCAATAAATTCTCTCCTAGGATCTACCTTTTCTCCCATGAGGGTTGAAAAAATCATATCTGCCTCTACGGCATCATCAATACCCACTCTAAGAATAATTCTATTTTCCGGATCCATGGTTGTTTCCCAAAGTTGCTCTGGATTCATCTCACCCAAACCTTTGTATCTTTGGATATCAACATTTCTTCCGCTGTCTTCAAGGATCTTTTGAAGCTCTTGATCTGAGTAAGCGTACTGAATGGATTTGCCTTTGCTTATTTTATAGAGCGGCGGCTGGGCAATGTAAATATACCCCTCTTCAATCAGTGGTCTCATATACCTGAAAAAGAAGGTGAGCAGAAGTGTCCTGATGTGTGCGCCATCAACATCCGCGTCGGTCATGATCATAATCTTATGATATCTGAGTTTTTCGACATCAAACTCATCACCAATACCACATCCAAAAGCTGTAATCATAGCTCTTATTTCTGCTGAATTAAATATTCTTGAAAAGTTTGCCTTTTCAACATTGAGAATCTTTCCACGCAGCGGCAAAATCGCTTGAGTCGCTCTGTCTCTTCCCTGTTTTGCACTGCCACCCGCGGAATCTCCTTCGACAATATAAACTTCTGTTTTAGAAGGATCCCGTTCAGAACAATCAGCTAATTTCCCGGGCAATGTCATGCCATCAAGAAGACCTTTTCTTCTGGTGAGTTCACGAGCTTTACGTGCAGCTTCTCTTGCTTTTGAAGCGCGAATACACTTTTCGCAGATTATCTTTCCTTCGTTGGGATTTTCCTCAAGAAATTCACTGAACATATCTGAGGCAACAGATTCGACAACGCCACGAATATCATTATTTCCGAGTTTAGTCTTTGTCTGACCTTCAAATTGTGGCTCCGGCAATTTAACAGAAATGATCCCTGTAATACCCTCTCGAATATCTTCGCCTGTTAAATTTTCTTCTTTTTCTTTCAAAAAGCCTTTTTTTCTTGCGTAATCATTTATAGATTTAGTAAGCGCGCTTTTAAAGCCGCTCAAATGAGTGCCGCCTTCATGGGTATTTATATTATTCGCAAAAGTATAAATATTTTCAGTATAGCCATCTGTGTATTGGACAGCGATCTCAACTGTATTTCCTTCCACTTGAGTTTCTCTGTAAATGACATTGTCATGGATGGATGTTCTGTTTTTGTTAAGATAAGTGACAAATTCCTTGATTCCGCCTTCGTAATAGAAAATTGATTTTTTCGCGGTTTCAATGCGTTCGTCAGTCAGAGAAATTCTTATTCCCTTATTTAGGAAAGCCATCTCCCTAAGTCTATATTCCAGTGTCTGAAAATCAAAAACTGTTTCGTCAAAAATTTGCGCATCTGGCTTAAATGTTGTTTTTGAACCATTTTCATCAGTTTCGCCTATGATACTTAATTCAGAAGTAGTTTTACCTCTTGAAAATTCAATTTTATAGATCTTTCCATTTCTTTTAACCTCAACGATCATCCATTCTGAAAGCGCATTGACAACAGAAGCACCAACACCATGAAGACCACCTGATACTTTGTATCCCCCACCACCGAACTTACCACCGGCGTGCAATACTGTATGGATGACCTCTACAGCAGGTTTATTTGACTTGCTGTGCATATCAACAGGCATGCCACGACCATTGTCAGATACCATGATCGTATTATCCTCGCCAATAACTATATCAATCTGAGTGCAATATCCTGCCAATGCTTCATCAATACTGTTGTCAACTATTTCATACACCAGATGGTGAAGCCCTCTAAGACTCGTAGTTCCAATATACATGCCAGGCCGTTTCCGAACTGGCTCCAACCCCTCCAGGACCTGGATCTGTTCCGCATTGTATTCATTCTGGACTGGCGTTATCAATTCAGTTACCTCCTGATGTTTCAAATTCAATAACAGTACCATCAACAACTTTCAATATCTTGCCTCTTGAGAGGTGATCATTTTTGATGGTACCAAGCTCTGTCGTCGTTATAAAAGTCTGTACATTTTCAAAAGTTTTTATCAAAAGATTTTGACGGTGCTGATCCAGTTCTGACATGACATCATCCAAAATCAATACTGGATATTCACCGGTTTCCTCAAAAATGATTTCAATTTCTGACAACTTAAGAGATAATGCAGCGGTTCTTTGTTGCCCTTGTGAACCAAATACTCTGGCATCATGCCCATTTATAGTCAGTTTTAGGTCATCACGATGAGGCCCATACCAAGTAAAGCCTCTTTCTATATCTTTTTCCCTATATTCTTCCAGTTTGTTAGTAATCGCTGACACTATTGTATCATAATCCTGGCCAATTTCATTTGTGATAAAAGACAAATATTCTACACTAAATTTTTCTTTTCCGTTCGTCATTTGAAAATGGATTTGCTGACTGATCCTGTCAAGCTTGCTTATAAATTCAAGTCTCTTCAGGATCACTTGAGCGCCGTATTGGGCCATTTTTTCTTCCCATATTTCATAAAGAGGCCACTGAGTCGATTTTGCTCTAAGCAAGGCATTCCTTTGATCCAATGCTCTATTGTAATGAACGAAGGCCATAAGATATCTGGTGCTCATTTGGGAGATTTCCCGGTCGATGAAGCGTCTTCTTTCGATGGGAGACTCTTTGACCAATTTAAGGTCTTCAGGCGTGAACGAGACAATATTTAATCTGCCGACCCATTCGCTTAATCTTTGGATGGGTGATCCGTTATAGCGTAAAGACTTTTTCTTGTCCTCTAAAAAGCGCATCTCAAGTAGACTTTCAATTCCATGCTGATGGAATTGAATACCGAGATACGCTGTATTGAGATTGAATCGTACCATGTCTCTTTCTCTGGATGTTCTAAAAGATCTGCCAAATCCACCTACAAAAAGTGCTTCGATCAAATTTGTCTTTCCCTGCCCATTATCACCGATAATTAAATTCAAGTATCGATCAAATTCGAGCTCAAGCTCATCATAATTTCTGAAATTTTCGAGCTTTAGCTTTCGAACGTACACAATTTATTCCTCCTGGCCAAATACGACCTCAATGGTATGAGTCTCTACGATCTGGTCCGATTCATCTCTGATTTCAATTTCAACGACGTCTCCGGGTCTTATTTTTTTTCCTCGTTGAAGCTCATAATCACCGTTTAATTTTACCATACCATCGGCAATAATCTGCTTTGCGAAGCCCCCGGTCTGAACCATGCCCGACAATTTAATAAGCTGATCCAATTTAATAAATTCTGTATTTATCATGACTTGCATAAGCGTCTCCTTTATGCCATTCTGACTGGCAGTACAAGATAAGTATAGAATCCGTGATTGACCGGCTTCATGATGCATGGACTAACGTTAGTTGAAAATTCAAGAACAACCCATTCGCTTTCCATCACTTTCAAAGCATCAATAAGATATTTTGGATTAAATCCAATATCGAGTTCTGGTCCACTTAAGTCAATTGAGACTTCTTCGTTGACACTGCCAATTTCGACATTGGATAGGATATTCATTCTTTGTGGTTTTAAAGACAGTTTTATTGAGCTGTTTTTACTTTCTTTAGCCATAAGCGAGGCACGCTCAAGTCCGCTTAAAAGTTCATCTGTTTTTACCTTTGCAGTGGTTTTGTTATCTTTTGGCAGAATTTGAGCGTATTTAATAAATTCACCTTCCAGCAATCGACTTACAATCCTGATTTGATTGAATTCGAAAAGAATATGGCGGTCAGTAAACAGAACATGTAAAGTTTCGGCATCAGGAACGCCTGACAGAATTTTCGCCACTTCATTGAGTGTTTTTGCCGGTACGACAACTTTGCCGGTCAATTCCGAATGAAGCATTGCCTGTCTCAGAGCCAATCTATAACCATCTATAGCTACAACTGACAAACGATCTGGTTCAAATTCAAAAAGTGCACCTGTCAAAATTGGTCGTGATTCATCCAGAGAAGTAGCGAATAATGTCTGACGAATCATGCCCTTAAGCAGACCGCATTCTATTTGAACGCCTGAAGCTGCATCCACTTCAGGGATCTCAGAAAATTCAGCATCAGACATGCCCATAATTTTGAAATCTGACCGGTCACAGGTTATTCTGGTTTCATAATTATCACTGGACTCAATCATAACGTTAAGTGGCGCCAATTTGCGAATAATTTCTCCGAAGAGTCTGGCAGGAAGAACGACACTTCCCTCCTGATCCACTTCAGCAATAAACTTTGTCTCAATACCCAGGCTAAGGTCATTTCCGGTAAGCGTAACTTCACTTCCACTGGCTTCAACCAATATTCCGTTCAAAACAGGATGGGTTGATTTTGAAGAGACAGCTTTTGAGACGGTTAGAATAGCTTCAGACAGTACAGATTGCGGGCAAGTGAATTTCAATGTGGAAAACCTCCTCATTTGCGATCAATTTTTGGTTTAAAATTAACTAAGTAATATTATTAGTCATAGTAGTAGGGGCTGTTAGTATGTTGAAAACTCACAGAACCATTGATATCAGGTCATTAAACTAATTTGTACACTGTGGATAAATAGCTTGAAACCAAGTGTTTTATCCACAGAAAAAGATAAAAACAGGCGCCCGTTTTTATCCACAGGCGCGCCTAAAGTTTTACACAGGATTTTGTGAGTAATTTTTATCTGAGTCTATTCGCCTTGGATTTCCTTTGTGATTTTATCGAGTCTCGATTTAAAGGAAGCACTTTCTTGGATTTCTTTTGAAATTTTATCATAGGCGTGAATGACAGTGGTATGATCTCTGCCTCCAAACTCTTCACCTATTTTAGGCAAAGACATGTCCGTCAGTTCGCGGCATAAATACATTGCTATCTGTCGTGGATATGAAATTGAACGTGTACGCCGTTTAGTATCAAAATCTTCAGCTTTGACATTGAAATGCTGGGCAACGATCGATTTAATCAATTCCACATTAATTTGTTTTGGTTTTGAGGAAGCGATTATGTCTTTTAGAGCTTCTGCAGCGATATCCACTGAAATTTCTACATTTGCGAGGGAGGCATAAGCGATGATCCTCGTCAGCGCACCTTCGAGTTCTCTAATATTAGATTTGATCTTGCGGGCGATGAATTCAAAGACTTCATTTGGGATTATAATGCTGTCCAATTCTGCTTTTTTCCTTAATATAGCTATTCTTGTCTCAAAATCCGGTGCTTGAATATCAGTGATTAATCCCCATTCGAAGCGTGATCTTAGACGGTCTTCTAAAGTAGGTATCTCTTTTGGAGGGCGGTCACTTGAGACAATTATTTGTTTATTCGCTTCGTACAAAGCATTAAAGGTATGAAAAAATTCTTCCTGGGTTCGTTCTTTGCCTGCAATAAACTGTATGTCATCTACCAAAAGTACATCTACATTCCTATATCTGTTTCTGAATTCTGCGTTTTTATCATCTTTAATTGAATTGATTAATTCATTCGTAAATTTCTCTGAAGTGACATAAGCAACTTTGGCTTTCTTGTTCTGATCCAGAATATAGTGGCCGATGGCATGCATAAGGTGCGTCTTTCCAAGGCCAACGCCACCATAAATAAACAATGGGTTATAGGCTTTCGCAGGTGATTCTGCGACTGCAAGTGACGCAGCATGAGCAAATCGATTGCTGTTTCCTATGACAAATTCGTCAAAAACGTATTTAGGATTGAGTCGGATTTGATTGATATCATCATTAAAAGAATCATCTTCTCTAGAAGATGAATGAGCTTCTTTTTCATATTTTGCCGATTCGCTGATAAGTACGAATTCAATTAGAAATTCTCTGTTGGCAGCTTCGTGTACGGCATTAGTAATAAGAGATAGATAACGGTTTTCAAGAATCTCTTTGTTGAAATCATTTGGCACAGCCAAAATTAATCGATTGCCTCGGACCGCAATGGGAGAGATCGACTTTAACCATGTATTGTAGCTTACTTCTGTCAATTCTTTTTTGATTAATGCCATAGTCGCTTCCCATAACTCCCGGACATTCAAACTCATTTTATTACCTCCAAAAACTTTTATTCACAAATCATCAACAGGTAAGATAGGATAACTTCCTGAGTTCACCTGTGTCTAAGCTATCAACAGTTTTGTGTGCGTTATGTGGATAAAGGTGCATAAAAAAATGCGCATCGATCAATTATCCACATGTGACTGCGTAGGCTTTATCCACATATTCATATAGCCCAACGCACATTCAAACGCGATTTTGCGCAATTAAATGAAAAATATTCACAGTGTTATCCACAAATCGTGGATAAGTGTGAATGTTTTGGATTAAAAAATTCACTTATCAACAGTGAGATAATAATATCAAATTATGACGTCTATTTCAATTCAAATAACGAAAATATCCACAGCCTGTGATTTTAGTATTTTGTGGGTAACTTTGTGGATGATCATTTTATATTAATTGCTTTTTACCCGATCTCTTTTGAAATGGTCATGTGCAGGAGTATGTGTGAAGCATTCAAAGGCACAAATCGGTATTGACAAGGTCTGTCTGAGAAATTATAATGACATAGCAGACTTTTTGTTTTGTGAACCCATTGGTTTAATAGATATCTAATTTCAAGGAGGTGTTCCTAGTGAAAAGAACTTATCAACCTAAAAAGAGACAGAGATCAGTCGAACACGGCTTTAGAAAGAGAATGAAAACTAAATCCGGAAGAAATGTATTGAGAGCTCGTAGAAGAAAAGGAAGAAAGAGTTTGACTGCTTAAGACCGCGACTAGTGGTCTTTTTTTGCAATTATAGGCCTTGGAGGTTCATAGTGAAGATTGAAGGGCTTAAAAAGAGCGGTCAATTTGCTGAGGTATACAAACATTCCAAGTCGACAGCAACACGATTTGTCGTGATGTATCATAAACCAAATGGTCTGACAGTGAATCGGGTTGGTTTTTCTGTCAGCAAAAAAGTTGGAAAGAGTGTTGTGAGAAACCGGGCAAAGCGCTTGATCAGAGAAGCATACAGATTAAATTCTGACCGGGTGCCAGTGGGATATGATCTGGTATTTATTGCGCGTGTCAGAATCGTTGAAGCAACCTATCAGGATATTGAAAAGAGTGTGCGTCGGTTGTTGAAGGAGCTGCGTCAGAAATGAAAAAACTGCTTCTAGCGCTGATCCGCTTTTATCAGGGATACATATCGCCGCTTCTGGGACCTAGATGCAGGTTTCATCCGACTTGCAGTCATTATGCATTCGACGCCGTGTCCAGGTATGGTGCTTTAAAAGGTTCTTGGCTCAGCATCAAACGTATTTTAAAATGCCATCCCTTTCATCCTGGGGGATATGATCCACTAAAATAAAATTGTGTTAATGCTGGTCAGGAGGAAAAAAATTGAGTTTTTTGTATGCAATTTTTGGTAAAACATTGGGTTTGATCTATAATTTTGTCAATGATTACGCATTATCAATCATCGTATTTACAATCTTGGTCAAATTGTTGCTGTATCCGCTGAATCTGCAGCAAATTCGTTCATCAAAGGCTATTAACGAAATTCAGCCAAAGCTTAAAGAGTTGCAGGAAAAGTATAAGAATGATAAGGAAACGCTGGCTGCCAAGCAAATGGATCTTTACAAGCAGCATCATATCAATCCAATGGCGGGGTGCCTTCCCCTTTTGATTCAGTTGCCAATCATTTTCGCGTTGTTTGGAACACTTAGAGATCCAATTCAATATGTATTCAACAACGATGCCGCAATGGCAAATGAGGCGCTCAGCAAAGGATTTTTGTGGATAAAAGATCTTGCAGCGCCAGATACATTGAGCCTTTTGATTCCATCGGCAACAGGTTTTATAGGCGCGCTTCCAGGCATCATGCCTATTCTTGCAGCTGCGATTACTTACTGGCAGATGAACTCTATGTACGATGGCCAACAGGTCAATGAGCAGATGAAAACAATGAACAAAATTTTGCCGTTCGTGATTCTATTTACTGGGCGCACCCTTTCTGCAGGCGTGCTGATTTATTGGATCATTAGCAGCTTGTTCCAGCTTGTACAGCAAAAGCTTACTGGTCACCTGAAAAAGAAGGAGGCTTAACACGTTCATGTATGTTGTCGAAAAAACCGCGAGAACTGTAGAAGAAGCGCTAAAATTAGCGCTGATTGAATTGTCAGCAACCGAAGATCAGGTTAAAGTAGACGTCATAGAAGAGTCTTCGAAGGGTTTGTTTGGACTCTTTGGCGCAAAAGAAGCAAAAGTTCGTGTAGAGCTCAAGGAAAAAAGCGATCGAATCGCAGTGGAGTTTCTAGAAAAAATTCTCGATAAGATGGGCATCGACGGTACAGTTGTAGCTAAATTGGATGGAGATGCTTTGAATCTTGACATACTTGGAAATGATATGGCGATCCTTATAGGACGCAGAGGCCAAACATTGGACGCGCTTCAATATTTGGTGAGTCTGGTAGTCAACAAGGAAAGAGCGGATTATCTTCGAGTGACACTGGATACGGAAAGCTACCGCGCGAAGCGCAAGGAAACACTTGAAAAATTAGCGCATAGACTCGCTGCAAAGGCAAAGAAAATGCGCAAAGATATTGTGCTTGAGCCTATGAATCCATATGAGAGAAGAATCATTCACGCGACGTTGCAGGGTCATCCTTACGTCAGCACAAAAAGTGAGGGCGAGGAGCCAAATCGCAAAGTCGTTATTTTCCTGAATAAGTAACCTTGAAAAACCCAGTCAAGCTACTGGGTTTTTTGTATCCGAAAGGAGGACAGACATTGTTCAGAGAGGATACAATTGTAGCAATTTCAACACCTCCAGGTGAAGGCGCCATAGGTATTGTGCGGATGAGCGGCGAGTTGAGCGTGGAGATCGCGAATAATATTTTCAGACAGAAAAAGGGTGGCGCTATCACGTCCAAGGACCATCGGAAAATGCTTTACGGTCATGTTTATAAGGGCGAAGTTGTTGTTGACGAAGTGCTGCTGGTCCCGATGTTCGCTCCAGCCACCTATACGCGTGAGGATCTCGTCGAAATTCATTGCCATGGTGGTATGGTCCCGCTAACGGAGATTGTGAAGTTAATTCTGGAAAAGGGTGCGAGCATGGCAGAGCCCGGTGAATTTACCAAGCGTGCATTTTTGAACGGACGCCTTGATCTGGCTCAGGCTGAATCTGTGATGGATTTGATTCAAGCCAAGACACCGCAGGGTTTTGAGGTGGCATACAATCAATTGGAAGGTCATTTGTCCGGCAAGGTTGAAACTGTGAGAGCAGCACTCCTTTCTGCAATGGCACAACTCGAAGTCTGTATAGATTATCCTGAAGAAGATATTGAAGAAATGACTTATTCGGAGATGACAGACCGGTTCAAGGCAGCTGAGAAGTCCGTGTCTGCACTGCTTGAAAACAGCGAGACGGGACGTATTTTGAGGGATGGCCTCAGTACGGTTATAGTAGGCAAACCCAACGTAGGTAAATCTTCGCTTTTAAACGCACTGCTGCGCGAATCCAGGGCTATAGTCACGGATATACCAGGTACAACGCGCGATGTCATTGAGGAAACCCTCAATGTGCGCGGTGTGCCGGTAAAACTCGTGGATACGGCAGGAATTCGCGAGACGGAAGATTTGGTTGAAAAATTAGGTGTTGAAAGAAGCAAGGCTTTCTTTAACCGCGCGGATCTTGTCGTCTTTGTATTAAATGCTGCTGAAGCACTTTCCCTTGAGGACGAGGACATAATGAAATACCTCAAAGATCGACGCGCTATAGTCTTATTAAACAAGAGCGATCTTGATCCGGTACTTGATGAAAAGGCATTGCGGGAGCGTCTTGGCAATGAGATTCCGGTTATTAGAACGTCTCTCGTTCAAGAAGAAGGAATCCAGGAGCTTGAGGATGAAATCGCCAAAATGGTTTACGGCGGTCAAATATCCCTTGCAGAGCGTTCGGTGGTGACAAATCTCAGGCACCAGGATGCCTTAAGACGAGCTGCGAAATCCCTTGGTGATGCGCTCATCTCTTGCAATGGTGGTATGCCGTATGATTTTTTACAAGTGGATGTCAGAAACGCATATGATGCGCTCGGCGAAATAACTGGTGAAACAGTTGAAAACGATTTGATCACGAAGATTTTCAGTCAGTTTTGCTTAGGCAAATAGAGAGGTGTTTATCTTGCCAGAAGAATTTTACAGCGGCACATACGATGTTGCCGTTATCGGTGCCGGTCATGCCGGCTGTGAAGCTGCCCTAGCCAGTGCCAGATTGGGCATGAAAACTGTCATGTTCTCAATTAACCTGGACTCATTGGCAATGTTGCCTTGTAATCCGTCCATAGGGGGAACCGGAAAGGGACACCTGGTCCGGGAAGTGGACGCGCTGGGCGGACAGATGGGCCTGATCACTGACCAAGCCATGGTTCAGAGTAAAATGCTCAACACCAGAAAAGGACCTGCAGTGCATTCACTTCGAGCACAGGCGGATAAGACGAGATATCATGTGGAAATGAAAAAGGTTATTGAAAATACAGAGGGTTTAGATTTAAAACAAGGTGAAATAATAGAGATTGAGGTTGCCGATGGTTGTGTCAAAAGCCTCTTAACCAGTACCGGTGCCCGTTATGAAGCCAGAGCGATCATCTTGGCGACCGGAACTTACCTGGGAGGAAAAATTTTCATAGGAAGTTCGGTCTTTCAGAGTGGTCCAAACGGCCTGGCGCCCTCGTTAAAGCTGGCAGAAAATTTGAAATCTCATGGGCTGGAGATCTGGCGATTTAAAACCGGCACACCAGCGCGTGTCAATAAACGTTCATTGGATTATTCAAAGATGGAAGCTCAATTTGGTGATCCAAAGCCCGTTCCATTTTCATTCATGAATGACAGCGTCACTTTTGAAGAGCTACCCTGCTGGTTGACCTATACCAATGCAGAGACACATTCCGTTATTCAGAAAAACATTTTAAGGTCAGCAATGTTTGGCGGTCAGATTGAAGGCACAGGAACACGATATTGTCCGTCAATCGAGGACAAAATTACGAGATTCGCAGACAAAGAGCGTCATCAGTTGTTTGTTGAGCCTGAAGGCTATGAAACGAGTGAAATGTACGTACAAGGCATGTCAACAAGCCTTCCTGAAGATGTTCAAACGGCTTTTATGAGGACAATTCCCGGACTTGAAAATGTCGAGGTCATGCGACCGGCCTACGCTATAGAGTATGATTGTTTAGACCCATCCCAACTCAAGAACACACTTGAGTTAAAAGCCATTGAAAATCTTTTTTCCGCCGGGCAATTTAACGGTTCATCAGGTTATGAGGAAGCTGCTGCACAAGGCATTATTGCCGGTATAAATGCCGCCCTCAAGCTGAAGGGAGAGCCTCCTTTTACCCTGGATCGCTCAGAGGCTTATATTGGCGTGTTGATTGACGATCTGGTGACAAAGGGAACAAACGAACCTTACCGCATGATGACTTCAAGAGCGGAATATCGCTTGCTGCTGAGGCAGGACAATGCAGATATGAGATTAACTGAAAGAAGTTACAACATTGGATTGGCTTCACATGAACGTTTTGAGAAGCTTAAGGACAAACTGGAAAGTATCGAAAAAGAGTTGAAGCGTCTGGACAGCGTCACCGTACGCCCTGAACTGGTAAATCCTATACTCGAAAATATTGGCAGTTCACCTATAAAGCAAGGTATGACTCTGATGGAGCTTTTAAAGCGCCCTGAGGTTGACTATAGTTCACTCGCAGAAGTTGATTTAGATCGACCTGAGTTAAGAGAAGATGTCTATGTTCAATGTGAGATACAACTGAAATATCAGGGTTATATACAGAAGCAGCTGCAACAGGTTGAGCGATTTAAACAGCTTGAAAACAAACGGCTTCCTGCAGATCTTGATTACCATGATATTGAAGGCTTAAGGATTGAGGCCAGGCAGAAACTTTCACGAATCCGACCGGAATCTGTAGGGCAGGCTTCCAGAATTTCTGGGGTCTCACCGGCAGACGTGTCTGTATTATTGATTTACCTGGAACAGCGAAACAGAAAACGGGGTGTCGTCAATGGACGTTAGAAGCGCATTGAGAGAGGGGTTACTGTCTCTTGGTTACGAAAATCCAGATGAGATGCTTGAACAATTTATGACTTATAAATCACTGTTGTTGGAATGGAATGAGAAGATAAATCTGACAACTATTACGGATGATCATGGTATTGTTTACAAACATTTTCTGGATTCTTTGACTTGTCTTCAAGCGCCGGTAGATTTTAATGGCAAGAAGGTCCTGGATCTTGGAACAGGCGCAGGATTTCCTGGTGTACCTTTAAAAATTGCGCTGCCGGAACTGGATGTGACGCTTATGGATTCTTTGAACAAGAGGATTCAGTATTTGACAGAAGTGTGTAAAGTGCTGGATTTTAAGCATGTCACGTGTTTGCATGCCAGAGCTGAAGAAGCGGCCAGACAAACTGCTCACCGCGAGAAATATGATATTGTTGTTTCGAGAGCGGTTGCCAACATGAGTACTTTATCTGAGTACTGTCTGCCCTTCGTGAAGACAGGCGGCTATTTTATTGCTCAAAAGACAAACGAGGCTTTCGAAGAGATTAAAACTGCTGAAAAGGCTATTAAAGTTCTTGGTGGTGCCAGTCCTGAGATTATACCTACACATGTACCGGGTACTGATTTTGAACATAATCTGGTTTTGATTCGAAAAGTGAAGTCTACACCGGCGTTGTACCCGAGAAAAGCCGGTACACCGGCAAAGAAACCAATTGTTTAGGGAGGTTTAAGTCTTGAATCGAAGTGAGCACTTGATTCATCTTCCCATAGAATATATCCGCCCTAATCCTTATCAGCCCAGACGACATTTTTCGGAGGATGACTTAAAGGAACTCTCTGATTCAATAAAGAGCGTAGGGTTAATTCAACCGATTACAGTCAGGGTCATAAAAGACGGTTATGAATTGGTTGTAGGAGAAAGGCGGCTGCGAGCCGCTTCCATGGCCGGATTAAAAGAAATTCCTGTTATGCTTGTGAATATGAATGATCAGGAATCCGCGACTGTGGCTTTGATTGAGAATATTCAAAGAGATGATTTGAATTATTTTGAGGAAGCCAGTGCTTTTGAAAGATTGATGAAGGATCAGCAATGGACGCAGAAAGAAATTGCTGATATGTTGGGGAAAAAGCAATCAACCATTTCGAATAAGATAAGACTGCTTGCTATCCCACAATCTGTCAGAGACGTTCTAATTCATCATCAGCTGACGGAGCGTCATGCACGCGCGTTACTGAAACTTGATAAAACATCTGATTTGAGAAAAATCGCTTCCAGAATAGTAAAAGAGCAGCTAAACGTTAAGGATACTGAGAAATTAGTGTCTGAATTTGTACAGAAGACGGAATCTGTAGAAGAGAAGTTAGCTCCAAAGAAAAAGATTCGCGGAGTTGCTAGTTTTAGAATTTACCTGAATACATTGAAACAGAGTGTGGAGACTATACGTGCTGCGGGTGGCGATGTAACATATGAAGAAATTACTTCAACAGACGGTGTTGAAGTGAGAATTCGAATAAAAAAGTGAATGTTTCACGTGAAACAAAGTAATTTTTATGAAAGAGCGCAGATTAATTGTGCTCTTTCATTTTATTTGTCCCTATTTCTAGTATAATAAGAGTAATATTCGTTCAGGGAGTGGTTTTTTTGGGTAAGGCAATAGCTGTGTTCAATCAAAAAGGTGGCGTTGGGAAAACGACTACCAATGTGAATTTAAGTGCAGCTCTTGCTGCAATGAAGAAAAGAGTTCTTGTCATTGATAATGATCCCCAGGGAAACTCCACCAGTGGTTTAGGAATTAATAAACATGAAGTAGAAAACAATGTTTATAATGCCTTGCTGGGCGACATGGACCCGAAGGCATGTATTCAAGAAACCGGCTATAAGAATCTTTATATTATGCCGTCTGATGTAGCTTTAGCGGGTGCCGAAATTGAAATGATTGATTTGACAGAGCGCGAGCATAGACTTAGAAAAGTTATCCACGCAGTAAAGGATGATTATGATTATGTTTTAATTGATTGTCCGCCTTCATTAGGGCTTCTTACGATCAATGCATTGGTCGCTGCTGACAGCATCCTTATTCCCATTCAATGTGAATATTATGCTTTGGAAGGTGTCAGTCAGCTTGTAGATACCTATCACAGAATCAAAAAAAACCTAAATTCAAGTCTGGAGATCGAAGGTGTACTGCTGACAATGTTTGATAGCAGAACAAATCTGTCATCTCAAGTAGTAGCAGAAGTAAATAAATACTTTAAAGATAAAGTCTATAAGACTGTTATACCTAAAAATGTTCGTGTAGCAGAGGCGCCGAGTTTTGGAATGCCTGTTGTTGCTTATGATAAGCACTCGAAAGGCGCTAAAGCCTATTTGAAGCTTGCTAAAGAATTCGCCAAACGGTGAGGGGGAAGATAATGTGAGTACAGGTAAGTTCAAGCGGGGACTCGGAAAGGGATTAGGTGCCTTAATTCCAGAAGCAGAATTGGCTTCCATGGGGGAATATAGATCTGCTGAAGTCATTGAAGTAGAAATTGACAGAGTTATGCCAAATCCGGGACAGCCACGCCGACATTTTGATGAAGATGCGTTATTATCATTAAAAGACTCCATTGAAGCTCATGGCATTGTACAGCCAATTTTGGTTCGACATGATGGAACTGGTTATATAATAATTGCAGGTGAACGTCGTTGGCGTGCTGCTCGTATGGCTGGATTGAAACGCGTGCCTGTGATCATTCGCGAAGTGGATGAAATCAGTGTGGCTCAGCTCTCATTAATTGAAAATATTCAAAGAGAAGATTTAAACGATATAGAAGAAGCTATAGCCTATGAGCATTTAATGGCGCATTATGGATTAACACAAGAGGATTTGTCCAAAGCTGTAGGAAAAAGTCGATCACATATTGCGAACACAATGCGGCTGACAAAACTGGACGACCGTGTCAAAGATATGATTGCAGTAGGTCAAATCTCTGGTGGCCATGGCAGAGCCCTTTTGCGTATTGATGATCCTGAACACCAGCATGCTTGGGCTGTAAAAATTATAGATGGCGCTTTAAGTGTGCGCGAAATTGAAGATGCATTGTCTAAACCAGAGAGAAAAGTAAAGCCTAAGAAAAAGAAATCTAAGCCTGACCTTGAAATTAAGATGATGGAAACTCAGTTGAGAGAATTTTTTGGTACAAAAGTTGAAATTAAACGCGGTCGACTAAAAGGCAAGATTGAAATTGAATTCTATAATGATGAAGATCTTGACAGATTGTATAGCTTAATTCAAGGAGATTAATGTTTCACGTGAAACATTGCGGGGTGAAGAATGAGAAAGTTGATGTTTATAATTAATCCTGCAGCTGGCAACGGTTCCGCGAAAACATTGCTGGAACCCATTCATAAGCGTCTTGAAAATTCTGAGATTGAATATAAAATGGTCATATCTCAATCAAAAGGTCAGATTGAAACATTGACAATGCAGGCAATAATTGATGGTTATAATGAGATTGTCGCCGTCGGGGGTGACGGTACTTTGACAGAGATGATTCAAGGAATATGTCAGTCCGGTTCATCTAACATTAAAGCTGGAATATTGCCATGTGGTACTGGTAACGATTTTTCAAAAGTGCTCTATATGTCACAGAATCCTTTGATGATTTTGGAGTCAGTTCTTCTTGGAAAAACAAAGGACGCAGATGTATTCGACTGTAATGGCATTAAATGTATAAACATATGTGCAATGGGTATAGACGGACAAATTGTTATAGATACCGAAAAAATTAAAAAGTTATTTCCGGGACCAGTTGCATATCTTATTAGCACTCTGAAATCACTCATGATTTATAAGGCGAGAAAGATTGAAATTGAAATGGATCAAACAAGAATTCAAAGAAAAACGCTAATTGTTGCAGTTGGAAATGGCAAATATTTTGGGGGAGGAATGAAAATTACCCCGAAAGCAGAAATTGATGATGGGCTGATGGATGTTTGTATTGTCAATCATGTACCGAAGCTGAAGCTTATAGCCATGTTTCCGTCAATTTTTAAAGGTGAGCATCTCAACATTAGGGAAGTTGAGTATTACAGGTGTTCGGAAATATCTGTTGTAAGTTTGGAGAAAAGCTTGTTGCTTAATGTTGATGGAAATATAGTTGGATCAACACCAGTTAGGATCACATTGGCCAAAGAAAAAATCCGTCTTTTTTGTGATTGAAATTACTAGACAACTTGGAGGAATTAGATGGAGTGCGATATTCTTGCATTTGGGGTTCATCCAGATGACATTGAAATTGGAATTGGTGGACTGCTGATTTCAGAAGCACAAAGGGGTGCACGCATTGTTATGGTGGACCTGACTCTTGGTGAAATGGCCAGTAACGGCACACCTGAGGGCAGGAGAGGTGAAAGTAAAGCAGCTGCAAGTTTCATGGGGGTATCTGAGCGATTAAATCTTGGGATGAGTGACCGCGGCATAAAGACTGACAATGAAAGTGTGTCTCAAATTGTATCACTCATAAGACGATTTAAACCGAAGAGACTCTTTTATCCCTATGCAAATGATCGTCATCCGGATCACGGCAATGGCGCATTGCTAATTCGGGAAGCATGTTGGTCTTCAGGACTTATTAAATTTATTTGCGAAGAGCTTATGCCTTATCGACCTGATGAGGTTTATATGTACTATATTAATGATGTTGCTGATGTTACTCTGACTTACGATATTTCAAATGTCTATGAACTTAAAATGAATGCCCTTCGATGCCATGCGTCGCAATTTGGTCGTGACGGCAGCGAAAACAAAACCTATTTGAATAGTGGATTTCTGGATGTGATCAGAGCCAGAGACCGATATTTTGGCTATTTGGCAGGAACATTGTATGTCGAATGCCTAACGAGCGTAAACTTACCGAAGATTCATGGATTCGGCGTTGACAAATCGTGTGGAATTCTTTAACATAGTAAAGTAGCTGTCGGCTCAGCCGTTCACGCAATGCGTTCTCAATATGCACTCGTAGCTCAGTAGGATAGAGCAACCGCCTCCTAAGCGGTAGGTCGAAGGTTCGACTCCTTTCGAGTGCGCCAATGCGTGCCGTGCCAAGTTCATTTTCGAACTAGGCACGGCACAAAACTGACACTGGAGGTTAGTATGCTGCATGATGAAATGTACATGCACGAAGCGCTTTATGAGGCGCGGTTGGCAGCAGCAAAAGGTGAGGTTCCCATTGGCGCTGTAATTGTGAGACGAGGCGTGATCATAGCTAGAGGCCACAACTTGAAAGAACTGGGAAAAAACGCTCAATTACATGCAGAAATGATAGCGTTGACAAAAGCCTCAGAATATCTTAAATCATGGAGGTTGACAGGAAGTACGTTGTATGTTACAATAGAACCCTGTCTGATGTGTGCAGGAGCGATATACCAAGCTAGAATTTTGAGAGTGGTTTACGGTGCTCAGGACTGGAAAGCGGGAGCATTTGGCTCACTTTATAATTTGTCTGAGGATCCAAGAATCAATCATAAGGTTAAGCTTCAAAAAGGCGTTTTGGAAGATGAATGTGCTCAGATCATGAGTGGATTTTTCGAAAAGCTGCGCACAAAATACAGATAATGTGGAGAGGTGTCCGAGTTGGCTAAGGGGCACGCCTGGAAAGCGTGTAAGGCTTAACCGCCCCGCGGGTTCGAGTCCCGCCCTCTCCGCCATTTTAATTTAGTCTTTAACCGCGCATGGATTGGGAACCTGGCGGAACCCTATAACCTGCAATCCGCTGAAAGCAGGATCCGAACCCGGATGAGAAATTAAGACTATGCTTTTCCCGCAGTTCGCTGGTACTGTCGGGTCTTGCGCAATAGCACCCTGTGAACCCCGTCAGGTTCGGAAGAAAGCAGCGGTAAGCAGATCGTTCTATGTGCCGCAAGGGTGCCTGATAGTATTTGCGGCTGCGGGAATTCATATGATTTTGATTTCACAGCCGGGTGCGCGTTTAATAGGTAAAAGTGAAAATGAGAGCGGAAGCTCTCTTTTTTTTTAATTCATGAAGTCTTCTGTTATAATAGAGAAGGTATTACTTGATTTTTAATCGTATTAGAAAGGGCGAATTGCCATGAGCTATACTGCGCTATACAGAAAGTGGAGACCTAAAGTCTTTGAAGATCTGATTGGACAGAAGGCCATTGTAGATACTCTACGCAGTCAGATTGAACGCGGCAAATTCGGCCATGCCTATATCTTTTCCGGAACAAGAGGTACGGGTAAAACCTCCACAGCCAAAATACTGGCACGGGCAATCAATTGCCCTGAAAGAGTGGATTATAATCCTTGCAACAAATGTGAGATCTGTTTGTCAATTTTAGATGAGACGTTGATGGATGTCATCGAGATGGATGCTGCATCAAATAATGGTGTGGACGACATTCGAGAACTTAGAGAAAATGTCAAATATCCGCCTTCCAGGAGCAAGTATAAAGTTTATATAATCGATGAAGTACATATGCTGTCGACAAGTGCTTTTAATGCTTTGTTGAAGACTCTGGAAGAGCCTCCTGCATATGCCGTTTTTATACTTGCGACGACTGAACCACATAAGATTCCGGCAACGATTCAATCCAGATGCCAGCAATTTGAATTTAAAAGAGTGGGCAAGGAAGATCTGATGGAGAGAATGCAGTTGATCTGTGAATCTCAAGGTATGGCATATGAAACAAAAGCCTTAGATAAGCTAATTAATAGGGCGGATGGTGCTGTCAGGGATGCGCTCAGTCTCCTCGACCGTTGCCTCACCTCAACAGCAGATGTGCTCAGGGCAGAGGATGTAGATCGAATACTTGGCTTGATTGGCGTCGATTTCATGATGGACTTGATCGATCAAATTGGCAGACGCGAAAGAAATCTGGTGCTTGAAAGTCTTAATCAACTTTCTGTAAGCGGGGCAAATTTGCAGTCGTTCTGCAGGGATATGACATTGGCTTTTCGGGATGTAATGGTGACGGCAGCAGCACCGGATCACCCTGAAATGTTAAAGTTTTCAGGACTAATGCCAGATCGCGTCAGAGCACAAGCAAGGATGTTTGGGTTGAATGGCGCAGTAAAATTACTCGAAGCGTTGTCAATGATCGAAAATCAGATCAAATATGCGCAAAATCCGCTGATTTTTCTAGAAACAGGTCTTCTGAAAGCAATGACGCCAGCATCTATCGCAGCTGCTGATGCCATAGAACGGCTTGAAAAATTAGAGGCAGAACTGGTTGCTCTGAAGCGGCAGATGATATCCGGAGCAGGTTTGTCAATGACCGGATCAAACACTATTGCTGATGATCCTCCAGCCTATCAGGCATCAAAGCCGGAAATCCAGACCCATAGATCAAGAAGTGAGCCAGTTCTGAATGAATCGGAATATGATAGTGATTCTGTGAAGCAGTCACAACAAGCAGAGCAGATAAAAACAGATGAAGTATCAAGTCCGAGCTCTATGCTGGATCCTGAGAAAGTTCTTAGATTGTGGCCGGAGATTCTGTTGTATTTACAGAAGAACAATGGCCGTGTCTACGCGTTTCTTGTGGATGGAACACCATTAAAAATGGATAAAGGTCGTTTAGTCGTTGGCTTTAAGGCAGTGCATGATCTGCATATCAAGAAGTTGAGTGAAGAGCCGAATCGAATAGTTATTGAGGAAGCGTTCAGAAGTGTCGTTGGTCATCCTGTTGGTTTCATAATCGAAGTAATTCCAGACATAAAAGGGTCAATGTCGGGGCCGTCAACTGAAGACAGAATAAAGACGCTTCTCGGTGATATGGCAGATTTGCTTGAAATTCAGGACAAGTAACGGACTTTGGTTTTTTAAGTTAAATCAAAAAAAATGGATTAACATTTTAAAGGAGGAACTAAAATGGCTAAGGGTAAGGGTCCAATGATGCCAGGCGGCATGAATATGAATCAAATGATGAAGCAGGTGCAAAAAATGCAGGCAGATATGCAGCGCCTGCAGGAAGAAGCAGAGAAAGCGAATTATGAAGCAAGTGCAGGCGGCGGTGCGGTAGTTGTCAAAGTAAGTGGTAAGAAAGAGATTCTTTCAATCACACTTGATCCATCTGTGGTAGATCCAGAAGATGTTGAAATGCTTCAGGATTTGATACTAGTATGTGTCAACGAAGCTTTGAGAACTGCTGAAGAAGCGGTCTCCAAAGAAATGGGCAAAGTAACGGGCGGTATGAATATCCCCGGTCTTTTTTAGGCAGTCGACATGGTCTATTTGCCGCAGCCACTAAATCTACTGATTGACGAGTTGGCGAAGCTTCCGGGTGTGGGCAGAAAAACTGCCCAGCGCCTTGCTTTTTATCTGGTCAATGAAAAAGAGAATCGTGCCGCTGCTCTGGCGGAAGCGATTATGTATGCCAAACAGAGGATCATCTTTTGCTCAGTCTGCTTTAATATGACGGATGTTGATCCATGCCCGATCTGTACATCAGCAAAGCGGGATCAGAAAATCCTTTGTGTTGTTGAATCACCCAAGGATGTTATTGCCATTGAAAAGACCAGAGAATATCATGGCTTATACCACGTTCTGCACGGTGCGATTTCACCAATGGATGGGATAGGACCAGAAGACATAAAGCTTAAAGAATTGATTCTCAGGCTTCAAAAACATGATGTTGATGAGATTATAATTGCGACAAATCCGACTATAGAGGGTGAGGCGACCGCTATGTATATTTCCAAACTCTTAAAGGGTACGGGGATTATTATAACGCGCCTTGCTCATGGGATACCTGTTGGCGGAGACCTTGAATTTGCTGACGAAGTAACTTTGATGAAGGCAATTGAAGGCAGAAGAAGATTGGACTAACACATCATTCTAGAAAAGTGGAGCTGCACAGTTTTGCGCAGTTCTTTTTTTTGTTTCAAATTTAAATGCGGGCACGGCTTACATATTTCCCGGGAAATAAAGTTGACAATATACCGAATGGGGAATATACTAAAAAAGGAATATGCGAAAACGGACATATGACATTGTTCAGGAGGCTGTTATGGAACAAATGATCAATCGGTATAAAGCGCTCTCAGATGAGACAAGGCTTAGAATTTTAATGGTGCTGCTGCGTCGGGAGTTGTGTGTCTGCCAACTTCAAGGGATATTGGGAGAAACTCAACCTAAAATTTCAAAGCATTTAAGAAAGCTTAAGGATCTCGGTGTTGTCAGAGATGATAGAAAAGATCAATTTATATATTACTCCATAAACAGGGAAGATCATGTCATGGTTGAGACTCTGGGACTTCTATATCAAGAGGCTTCGAATGATGTCGTTCTGACTCAGGATCAGGAAAGGCTTGGCATGGCGGAAAAATTTCTGAACCAATGCTCAGTCCTTTCAAAATTATAAGATAGAAGGTGGAATAAATGTCGGCTCTAGCTGCATGGTTTAATGATCAGATTTTAAAAATGCTTTGGCTGAACAACTTGGTTCAAAGCTTTGTCGAAAATATTTTGGGACTTGATACTGCGGATAGAATTGGTGGAAGTGTGCAATTTTTTCTTTACGATACCATCAAGATCTTTATCCTATTGTCCTTTTTGATTTTCACCATATCCTATATTCAAAGTTATTTCCCTCCGGAACGTACAAAACGTCTGCTGGGTGGGATCAAAGGTGTACGTGGCAATATTCTCGGAGCATTGTTGGGTACTTTGACGCCGTTTTGCAGCTGTTCCAGCATACCAATTTTTATGGGCTTCACCGCAGCCAGACTGCCTATTGGTGTAACCTTCTCCTTTCTTATTTCATCACCATTGGTAGATTTGGCTTCTGTACTCATCCTAGTCAGCTTTTTCGGGGTCAAGGTCGCCATTGCCTATGTTATAGTTGGCTTGATCATTGCGATTGTCGGCGGTACGCTGATTGACAAACTAGGGATGGAAAAATACATTGAAGCCTATGTTCGGGAACTTCCGGACGTCAATTCTGAAGTCATGGAAATGACGAATTCGGATAGATGGCGGTACGCGAAACAACAAGTATCCGAAATTTTTCAAAGGGTATGGAAGTATGTTTTGATTGGCGTTGGCATAGGAGCGTTGATTCATAACTGGATTCCTGTAACAGTGGTTGAGCAAGTGATCGGCGAAAAAAATCCGTTTGCGGTCATACTAGCTGCAGGCATTGGAATTCCAATGTATGCAGATATCTTCGGAACACTTCCAATTGCTGAGGCGTTGTTTTTAAAGGGTGTTGGAATCGGAACGGTACTCGCCTTCATGATGGCTGTGACAGCGTTGTCGCTTCCTTCAATGATTATGCTGAGTCAAGTGGTTCAGAGAAAGCTTCTTGTGGTGTTTGTGTCTATTGTCACCATCGGCATCATAATTATGGGATATACATTTAATGCCATGGATGCGCTGTTTATCTAAAAACCGGGAGGGAAAATCATGATAATAAAAGTATTGGGTTCAGGATGTGCCAGTTGTTACAAACTTGAGGAGAATGTCAGAAAAGCTTTGGCGGAGAAAGGCATGGAGGCTGAGGTTGTCAAAGTGACTGAGTTCAGGGACATTTTGAAGTACGGCGTCATGAAAACGCCTGGCCTGGTGATCGACGAAAAACTCAAAGTCAGCGGACGCGTTGCAGATGTCAAAGAAATCCTTCAGTGGATCTAGTAAAATCGAGTTGAATGAAGGTTTTTGGGGTATGTATACTTCTGAACATAATGATATAAGGAGGTAGCATAATGAGAGAATTGATACAAGCAAATCTTAGGACAGAGGTCGGAAAGAACAAAATCAAATATATCCGAACTCAAGGCTATGTACCCGCAGTCATTTATGGTCATAACAAGGAGACCAGAGCTATTAAGCTGGATCGAAAACAAATGGATCGTTTCTTGCTCTACCATGCAAAAGGGTCGACACTTGATATTGAAATCAATGGGAAAGCCGCAATGGTCGTTCTCAAAGATTTTCAGCGAAGGGGTTTGAAGGATCAGCTGATCCACGTTGATTTCCAAGAGCTTTCCGCGAACGAAACTGTTAAAATACCAGTTCCAATTATAGTTAAGAACCGGGAATACATTGAGAGAATTGGTGCGATTTTAGAGGATCATCTTACTGAAATTGAGATTGAGGCGTTGCCATCTGATTTGATTGAGCACGTTTATGTGGATGTTGAAGGTTTGGCCTTTGGTGATGTTGTTCGAGTTTCAGACCTCGTGTTTGAAAACATGGAAAAAGTTACTTTGTTGACAGATCGCGACTTGACTGTGCTCGCTGTCAGCGCACCAAGCAAGGAAGAGCCTGAAATGGAAGAAGCAGAAGAAGCGCCAGCTGAGCCAGAGTTGATTGGTTCAAAGGAATAGTGAGAGTTTTTTAAAGCGATAGCAGCTTTACGAGGGAAATGGTGATTTGCGCCATTTCCCTCGTTTTTTTTTGTGCGAACTATTGTCATGTTCAAGATAGCGCTATGAATTGTAAAAATATAACTATTGACATTATATGGATATTTAAGTATAGTAATGTTAAAAATTGGAAAGTGGCGATTGGATGATAACATTGTTTTGGTATGAGTCTCATTCAACTGTAGGTCTTGTTAAAACTGTCATGTCCGAGGTCCAGGATCGTACAGGTTCGGGATTGGAGTTAGCCATCCGGACAGAGTTGGAATCGGTCGCAGCGGTTTTGGAGTGTGCACCGGTACGAACGGTTATATTTGAAGTGGGCAACGAACGATTGCCTGACAGGTGGTCATCCATTCAAAATCTTCGTCAGAAGTGGCCCGAAGTGAAGTGGATTGCACTTTTGCCGAATTCTGGATTTGATGGACAACTCATATTGTCGGGTTTTGACGATTTTATTGAAATAGGAGCCTTCGAAGCAGAAAGCTTAATTGAAAGATTATATCGTGTCAGAAGTGTCTATGAGCGGTCTGATGCGTTAGGACTTGAGGGCATTATTGATTTCGAGCGCATCGACGAGATCAGCCGGATAATAACAGAGACGCCGGATCTGCGGCATTATGAAGCAGAATCCCTGATGCGTGGCATCCATGTCACAGAAAAGAAAAAAATGCGTCAAAGATTTGAAGGCATCTTCAAGGTCGCTGAAAAACGTCCTGAATTTTTAAATCAAAGGCTGAAATTGTGTGTCTTTGGAAACAGTGAATACGGCAGTGAACTTGGTTGGATTTTTTCAAAAAAGTTCAAAAAGAGAACTTTAATCATTGACGCAGACAGATTGTTTCCATCATTGGACTTGCTTCTCGAAGTTCGTAAAACGTTGTCGGATTCACTGGAGGGTTATGATTCCTATCAATCAACGGGACTCAATGTGCTGTTGGATGCTATCAGAAAAAATAGTCTGACATCGGAGAAAATCATAGGGACTTGTGCCCGGATCAAGGGCAACCAAGACCTTTACGCTTTGACCGGAAGTTACAACCTCAATGACTATGAGTATTATGACAAAGACGATTTCATGAAGCTTTTGGAGCGGATAGATTCATGCTTCGAAGTGGTGATTATGCTGGTTAATGCCTTTATCTACGATGCGTTTACCGCTGTCAGTCTATTGATGTCGGATAAAAATCTGGTGCCGGTTTCACGCGGTGTCCTTGCTTTAAGATCTGCAGCCTCCTCTGCTGCGTATGTTTCTGAACGACAGAGAATTGATCGTTTGAAGCATCAGTTCGTAGCGTTTGATTCTGACGAGAATCACAGCCTGTCCGCCGAGGATTACGACGCTCTGACAGGGTCGCGGTATCTGGGCAGGATCCCTTCAAGTTTGAAACGAGACAAGGCGCGGATGGAGGGCAGAATGTATGGTCCAATGATGGACCGTTCGGTGGCAGAGGCACATGAAAAAGTTATTCTGAAACTATTGCATGAGATGAGGGGATAGAGGTAATGGGGGTTTTAAAAAGCTTTCACGAACCATTGATTGAGCCGATAGTTTCTGAACCCGCACGAAGACTTGAACGCGAGATCATTAGCGTCATTGAGGAATTGGTTGAGCATCACTCAGATTTACTGGCTGATGTGGAAGGAAAGCGTATTGAAAGACGTATTCTGGAAACGGAAGTGATCAGGATTGTAGACCGTCTTGGAAATCTGGCCAGACGGGACAAGATGATCAAGCAGATCATGGATCATATGTTTGGCTATGGCATTCTCCAAAGCACTCTGGAGGATGAATCTGTTTCAGATCTGATCGTGACGCGGTATGATCATCTTTATGTGAAACGGTCAGGTGAAGCTTTCAGATTGCCATTAAAGTTTGAATCTGCCCGTGAATTTGAAAACTATTGCAAGCTGATAGTCATACGAAATGGAGGCCTTCTAAACGAAACGGACAGTCATGCCAGGGTTTCGGATGATGGTCTCAGGCTCAGAATCAATGCAACTATAGCACCCAGAAGCCAGGGTGGGCCATCTTTAAGCATTCGAAAGCACAGATTCTCCAGCTACGACTTGCAGACACTGATGAGCATGGGGATGCTCGATTCTGCCTCATATGAAATAATGACCCGAATGGCAAAGTCGGATCTAAGGTTTGTCATAGTTGGAAAGGGCGGGTCGGGGAAGACAACTTTACTGAGAGCCCTATTGAATAACATTGGAGAAACTCAGCGCCTTCTGATCTGTGAGTCTGAAACTGAGCTCTTTCCTGACAGCCCTACGTTTGTGGTACAGAGAATAGTCAGGCATCGTCAGCCTGACTTTCGAGTGACGCTGGAACACCTAGTCCGCGACGGATTGACCATGAGTTTGGATGGTTATGTCGTGGGTGAGTTGACGGGTCCAGAGGCATGGGAGTTCATCAAAGCGGGATATACAGACCATAGAATTATGGGAACCCTCCATTGCGGTGGCATAGAAGAAACCCCCATCAGAATCATGATGCTCTCTGATTTGTCTCAGAGAGGGATCTCAGAAAAAACTGCCTTGAATGTCATCACCTCCAGTCTGGACAGGGTCATCTATATGAGAAATTTCAAGGTGGAGCGCATAGCAGAGGTTTTACGGCCTGAGTTTGGTACCGATGCGGGCTCAAACTTCAAGATTCTATATGAAAGAAGGTCGTGAATGCTGTCTTTCTATCATTTGCCGGTTCTCATGCTGGCACTCAGCTGTGGAATGATGATTGTTGGAGTGGGAGGCATTTCAAATGTTGATTGGATACAGAAAGTTGATAGACGTTATGGGATGCCCATTAGGATCGTCTATGACACACCCTGGGTAAACGCAAACAATCTTGCAGTCGTGACACTTTTGGCCGGACTTATTGGCTATGTCAGTCTGCGAGGGATGACTAACAATCACATAATTGGGATCATAGGTTTTTTGGCTGGAACGGCACTGCCTTTGCTGTCAATTGAAATGGTCATTCAGAAAATCATTACGGATCAGGAAGCTTCCTTATCCTTGATGTTTGGGATGTTAAAGCGCTGGGCGTCCATACATCCAGATTTAATCCAGTGCCTGTCGAGAGTGTCTGAGGAACCGTTGACGCCCGCATTGAAGTTGGCATTAAAGCGTCTTCTGCAATCTGTTCAACATGGGGTGGAGATCGAAAAAGCCTTTGATGATTTTTCCTTGGCACTGGACATCCCTCTTTTCAGGGATTTCATGATTCACCTTAAGTTCTCGGCGAGAAACCGCGGTGATTTGGTAAAACTTTTTGACAGCTTCGAAAGAGAATCATACAGACTCTTTTTAGAGCGGAATAAAAACCGTCTCGAAAACAGAAAATATAAAATGACAATATTTTTACTCGATGGTACAGGGCTTGCATTATTTTTGATGATGATCTCTGAACAACCCCACGTCCGAAGGTTTTATTTGGATAGTGCAGCAGGTCTCAATGTCACAGCGGGACTATCCGGCATGATTTTGTTGACGATTTGTCTGGCAATTTTTTCGGGATCCAACAGGGGGACGAGCAGATGATTAAAGTGCTCCTTTTGATGACGGCCTTAGCCTTGATATGCTGGGATCTAATAACGGCCTATATGCTGGCAGACTGGGGCGTAAAAAGACAATGGTACAAGAAGGTGGCAATATTTGGCCCTGTTTCAGAGAAACAGGGCGGTGTTAGAAACACGGAAAATCCAATCAGGCGCTGGGTAATTAAAACAATGAGCCTCTATCAGCAAGCGGGGTATTCCGTGGAAGAGGCTAAAAAACTGGTTTATGGTTACGGAATAATCAATGTAGTGCTGCCAGCCTTCGCAGCAGTCATTAATCCGGCAAGAGCTTTGCCGGTCTGGATCCTGGTGGAGCTGATCCGAAGGGGCCGGCTCAAGCAGCATAAAAGAGGCTTTGAGGCCAGGTTCAATATGAACCTGTATAAAATTTACCGTTTCCTATGCACTCAGCTGCTTGCGGGTCATTCAGCCGTCGAAATTCTGAGACATGTGCATCTGGCTGCGCCGGATAAGGATATGAGGAATGCGCTGAACGCTTTCACTGGCGTGTATTTCAGGACCTTGGATTTTGAACGCGCGTCAAAGGAATTAACCCAGCGCTATCCGGTAAAGGCTTCAGAGACGCTGCTCACCATTCTCAGACAGGGTATTGAATCCGGAGAATCGGTGGAGCTCATTCAAAGACAGGAGGAGGTGATGATCCAGAGATATCTGGAATCAGTGGCATTAGAACAGGAACAGATTCAATTTAATCTGATCCTTTTGATTGCTGCATCAGGCAGTGTTGCTTTTGCAGTGATTGCAATCCCGCTGGTGCTTCAGATGATGGAAGCGCTGGAGTCGTTATTTATCTAATCAATTAAAAAGGCTTAGTGAGAAAAAGTGTGACAACCATTAAAAGGAGGCATTCATTTGAACATTGAAATCTTTAAAGCTTTGTTTGGGTTAAAAGCGGTTATCGGTGAGAATCTCAATAATGACCGGGGACAATTTGCGGTAGATATGATTATTGGGATTGTCGTTTCCGTTGTACTGGCTGCAGTCATAGTTATGCCGAGTATGGAAGGCTTAGTCGAAAGCATGGTTACATCATTGTCTGGTTGGTGGACCACCATTGAATCAACTGTATTCAAAACAGCGATGCCATAGACTTAAATGCGTGAGGGCGGACTAATTTTGGTTGGATTTTGCCTGGTGTTTGTGCTTGGTACAGGCATAGCACTGCTCGAAATGCTGATGCCTGTGGTGACAAAAGCCCGTCTGGATACGATCTGTGCGTCTTTCAGCGAGCAGATGGCAATCAGTCAAACCTTTGAAGCTTCTAATCAGGCAGAATTGGTGCAGAAGTTGAACGATGCGGGATTAACTGCAGTGGAAGTTGATGCGGAACCTATGGCAGCACTGAAACGAGGAGATCGGGCACGTTTTTTAGTCACCGGTGAAATTAAAGGGAGGCTGCTGAGCGCGTGGATGGCGTTTAGTGACCGGCGCTATGCTTATCAATTCGAAAGATTTGTCGTATGCAGAAAAATTTTAAACTGAACCGTGGGGGCTTCATTGGACTTGAGGTTTTGTCGTTGTCCATGCTTATAGTTCTCATCCTGATCCTGGTTTTTGTGGCTGCTTTTGAGTTTTACTTGTTTTACATACGCTTCAGTCAGTCTGAGAGCGCGCTTAAAAGTGCTTCTGAAAGGATTCAAACAGAGCTTGACAATAACTATGCTGCAGGGGCTGTCGCGTCTTTTGACCCGAACCTGGAGGGCGTTATGGCCGCAGAAATTGAAGCCCAGTTTGACGACTCGGTGGAAATTCAGGTCATCTCCTGGCATCCCTCCGGTCTCTGTCCTTTGGGAACAATGCGCGACGACCCCATCCTGCATCTGGTCGTCGCGTTTCCTCATCAACCCTCGTTTTTGATGGAACAGTTGGCGAAAGAAATGGGTTTCTCTGCAACGACTATCAAAATTCATCTGGACCGCGAAATAGAAATAGATCGGTAAAGGAGGGCGAGGATTTGAAAAAAAGGCTGATTATATGGACGTTCGGGCTTATGATTGTGACCATGGCGCTTCAAATCAGTTTGATGAGAGCAGCCACAGCCTCGGAAAAATTTCATGAGGTTTTAATTGCCAAAGTGGATGTGTACCCCAGTGAAGCTCTAACCGAGGACACATTTTCAGTCGTCAAAATTTCTGAATCATCCATGGAGCCGTGGATGATCAAGCCTTCGGAATTGGTGATGCCCGCCTGGTCTTCACGTCTGATCAGAAAAGGAGAGCTTTTAACGTGGGAAGGAATCAGTCTGGAACCAATACAGGATTATGCGGAAGTTGCACTGAAAATGGAGCCGCAGGATGCGGTGGCGTATCACCTTTTCATAGGAGAAGAAATCGACTTGTTGGGTATTCGGGGTGAAGAGAGCATGATTCATTTCAACTCGATGAGGATCAGCGGGATTCTTGGTCAGGATTTAAAACCCTCCGACATGACGTTGTCCCAACCTGTCTTTTTGATCCTTAGAGGTGAAAAGAAGGAGATTCTGGAACTTTGTCGAATTAAATCCACACATACATTTCAGATTATTAAAAAGAAGCCGCCGGGATAGAAAGAGGGTTGACGAAGTTGAAAGGTATGCTTGTAAGAGGTGACACAGACGGAAAAGCAGATAAGACAGCATATTTGGAGGAAATACTTGACAGCATACCGGATTTGGTAGTACGGCTGGATCTTGATTACACTATTGAATGGGCAAACAAATCGGTTCTAAGAATGGATACAGAAGCCATCGGCAAAAAATGTTTTGAGGTCTTTCAATCTTCTGAACTGGGGTGTCTGAATTGTCCGTGTGTTCGTGCAATCAGAGACGGATCGGCAGCGGATGGCTTGGTGCCAAAAGAAAATCCAAGCTGCGTGGGAGCGGTTTGGACCAAGCATGCCGAACCTGTCCGCAATTCAGAAGGGATCATCACCGGCGCCGTTGTCATCGCGAAAGATTGGAAAGTCCCGTTGGAGCCGCTGGAGCAGTTTGTGCCGGAGGTCGACCAAGACTTAATAAATATCAGGGTCAGGGAAGATAAGAACAGATCCCTGTTCTATGACATGGTCGAATCGCTCAAAGACATCTTTGAGACGATCAATAATGACATTGACCGCCTTAGAGTCATCGAGCTGTACAGGGATGAGCGGGATACAATCGAACGGTTGATGAATCAATCCGACAGGGCTTATAGGAAAATAAGCAATCTGCATGAGATATATGCTATTGAGGAAGGCCAGCTGGTCTTCAATATTGAGGAGTTCTCACTTGCGGATTTTGTGGATGACCTCTATCACCGTTTCAGATTCTTGTCGAAAAAGAGAAACGTAGACTTTACCATTCAAGTGGATGAGAATTTGCCTGGTGAGTTGATCGGTGATCCGGTACGCCTCGGTAATATTGTGAGAAATCTATTGGAAAACGCTTTTGAACATACGGAACATGGCAGCGTTCAGGTGCAGTTCGCAAAGGTCAGCATTATTGATGATAAGCTGAAGATGAGGATTGGCGTGAAAGATACAGGCATCGGTTTCTCGGAGGAGAAACTGGACTGGCTCAAAAAAATGACGGAAAATCCACAGCCTGAGGATATTCTTGCCTCTCTGGGGGACACGACGGGATTGGGTTATGTTACGGCGCTGACACTGCTGTCCAAAATGGGAGGCAGGCTCGAAATTGAAAGCGCTTACGGTCGGGGCTCAGAGGTCAACGTTTACATCTATGTTCAATTCAATGGTGCTGACAAAGAAGAGCGCATGGACATAGTCGAGGATCGACCTGTCGTGGATGAGCCTCACAAGCCTCAGCAAAGAAATCGTATTCTGATTGCTGAAGATGATGTTATGGGCAGGGTATCGCTGAAGCTGCTGTTACAGGAAGACTATGACCTGGACTTTGCCAGAACCGGAAAAGAAACAGTGGAACGGTACATTCGCCACAAGCCTGATCTGGTGCTCATGGACATTATGATGCCTCACATGAATGGTTTTGAGGCTTTTGATGAAATTGAGAAGGCAGATCGATTCAGATGTCCCATAGTGGCCATTTCCGCAAAGGTTATTGATTCTGAACGGGATTATCTGACGAGCTACGGGTTTGACGAGCATCTGTCAAAGCCTGTAGAAGAGTCCGCTCTTAAAAAGGCGCTGGACAAGTTTTTCAAATGACTGTACCGTTTAAAAACTGAAACATCTTTCACCACTTATGTTTGAAGATTACCAGGTTACTGTCAGGACTCCTGTGTTATAATGTTTGAATAAGACATGATAACATGGGAGTTTTTATGATGATAAAAAAGTTTAGAGTTCAGGCAACAGCGGCGTTTGGTATAGAATCTGTAGTTGCGGACGAAGTAAAGGCCCTTGGCTTTGATCAAGTTACGGTGGAGAACGGCAGAGTGGAATATGATGCGGATCTGTCAGGCATAGTGCGATCCAACTTATGGCTGCGCAGCGCTGACCGTGTTTATATCAAACTCGCTGAATTTAAAGCAGATACTTTTGAAGCGCTTTTTCAGGGAGTTCGTCGCGTCGACTGGGCAGCTTATATTCCACAAGAGGGAACTTTTCCGGTCAATGCAAAGTCCGTCAAATCGACTTTATTCAGTCTGTCGGACATACAATCCATTTCCAAGAAAGCAATCGTTGAGAAACTTAAAGAAACTTACGCTACAGAGTGGTTCAAGGAAACGGGTCCGAGATATAGTATCCTGATCTCCATTTTGAAGGATCAAGTTTTGGTGCTGCTGGACACATCCGGAGACGGACTGCATAAACGTGGCTATCGCGAGAAGGGGAATGAAGCGCCTCTCAAAGAAACCTTGGCCGCGGCGCTGGTTCAAATCAGCAGGTGGAAGCCATTTATTCCCTTGATCGATCCGCTTTGCGGAAGCGGGACTTTGTTGATCGAAGCCGCTATGATTGGCCGAAATCAAGCGCCGGGCCTGAACAGGCAATTTGATGCCGAACATTGGAACTGGATGCCTGCATCTATTTGGGATTTTGAAAGGAACTCAGCCAAAAACGCAATCAGTGAGGACGCCAGCTTTAAGCTGGAAGGTTATGATATTGATCCAAGGAGTATACGTATTGCCCGGGAAAATGCTGAAAAAGCAGGCGTAGCAGACTTCATACATTTTCAGGTCAGAGATGTCGCTGATTTGAGTTCCAGGGACAAATACGGGTACATTCTCACGAATCCTCCCTATGGTGAGCGGCTTTCGGACTTAAGAGAAGCTGAAAAACTCTATGGGGTCATGGGCGACAGGTTTAGCCGACTGGATACTTGGTCCTGGTATGTCATCACAGCCCACGAAGGCTTTGAAGCGTCCTTTGGAAAAAAAGCCACTAAGAACAGAAAGTTGTACAACGGAAGAATTAAATGTTATTTCTATCAGTACTTTGGACCGAGGCCACCGAGGAGACCAAAGGAAGAGATTCAAATCGATTAGAACTGGGGTGCGTCGGCATGCTGCTGGAAGAAATTGAAGGTCTGTTGATGGGATCATTACCTATGGTGATTTCTCTTTGCGGTGCAGGCGGAAAGACCAGTGCGCTTTTTGACCTGGCCGCGGCTCTGAAGCAGCGGGATCAGCATAGCAGGATCGTGGTTCTGACAACGACTCGAATGATGGTTGAGAAGTCACCCAGAATCGATCATTTTATCTCTGCAGACACTCTGACCCAGATAGGCATATTAAACCCTGGCATTACCATGGTGGCACGGGGCATGGACGAGCAGGGAAAAATTTATGGTTTTGAACCTGAGGACATTGACCGTTGGACAGAGGATCCGGTATTTGGACAGCACCCAAGTTTCTTGCTCGTTGAAGCAGATGGAGCCAATAAAAAGCCGCTTAAAGCACCCAGGGAAGGTGAACCTAGATTTCCCGGGAAAACTCGGGTTGTACTGGGTGTCCTTGGCGCTGATGTCTTTGATCTGCCTGCGGTAGAGACAAGAATCCATCGGCTGGCACTCTTTTTGGAACTTACCGGAATGAAAGAAGGAGACGTTGTAACTCCGGAGGCATTGACAGTATTGATCCACTCTGAAAATGGCCTTTTTAAGTCTTGTCCGCCGGAAGCGTTGAAAATCATAATGGTGAACAAGGCGGAACCGCGTCATGAAGCCTTTATACAGAAGCTTAAGTCGCATACGAATCTGCCGGTCATTATTGTGGAGCGGGGCAGATGGGTATGAAACGGGCAGTTGAACAAAGTACAGCTACGCTCCATTCAAACAATCGCACAGACGATCATGCGTCCGGAATTGAGCTGATCGTCATGGCAGCGGGTCTGTCCAGACGTTTTGGCAGTAATAAGCTCATGGCGGACTTTCGGGACAGACCACTCGTCAGTTGGATATTTGAAGCAATAAAGTCAGCGGGCTGTGCACCCGGAACGGTAACTGTGGTCTGGAACGATCCAGACATTGCGGTTATTGCAGAGTCCTTTGGATTTAATACCTGCTTTAATCCCGGCCCGGACGAAGGGCAGGCAGCTTCGATCCGGCTCGGTCTGGCAGCGTCAAAAGAGGCGGATGCCTATATGTTTATGACAGCTGACCAACCGCTATTGAGAACAGAAACCATATCAGGGATGCTGGAGTCGTTTCCTGCAGGGCAGGGCAAGATCATGTTGGCCGCTTACAGGGGCAATACAGGAAATCCCGTTGTTTTTGACAGAAAGTATAAGGCTTCGCTGATGCAGCTAAAGGGAGACACCGGTGGGAAACAAATCATCCGGCAGCATCCCGAGGCGGTAGTATGGTACGAAACAGAATACGCGGAGGAATTGATGGACGTCGACCGTGCTGAAGATCTGGCGCATTTGTCTGAGATCCTTAATTCCGATTCAGATAGAAGATAGGGTGAGCATCATGACAGAAAACATCCATGAGAAGCTGGATCAGATTAAAAAAAGAAGAAGACGGCGGCGAAGACTATCTCTGGCTATGCTGGTGCTGTCGTTTACCATTGTTTTTGGCGCCGGTTATGTCATATCCCTGATTCGGGAAGCCAGCGGACTGGGTCCGATTTCGATCGAAAAAATCAACACTATCAATACGACGGCGGAACCGACGTATAAAAAGCAGAGTTTTTTTTATCCGGTAGTCTCCGGCATTATTATGACCGGAAATGAGCGACTCACCTACATGACGGTCAGAGGTGAAATCGTTTGGGAAAAAGAGTTCTTTGGCAGCGATATTCTCGCTCACGAGCGAAATGACAGCTTCTATATCTGCGACAAGGCTACAGGGGACTATTATGTGCTGGACAAGAAAGGACAGATTCTGTCCAAGATAGAGGGATTAGGAAAAGTCGATCGATTTTTGGTGGGATCAGACGGCTATACTGCGCTATATTTGAAAAACGATAAGAAAATTGCCTTGATCAATCCACAAGGCGTCATGTCGGCGACGATTCCCGTGCCTTATGATGACCTTCTGGATCTCAGGTATTCCGAAGCCATGAAGCTCATTGCCATGTCCGTTCTCGTGGTAGAAAATGATTACTTTCATACCAATGTTCTGATGTTCGGTACTGACGGGAAGATGAGAGGCGCAAGAAACTTCAACAACGCCGTTCTTTATAGACTTTCGGACGCCGGTGAAGGTTTCATTGGATATTCAGATGATATGATCATTGCATTTGATGATCAAAATGACGAGCTTTGGAAGAAAATTATTGACCGCGAAGTAACAAGGCTTGCTTTCGATCCTTTTGGCAATACACTTCTGAATCTGACGATCCAAAACAAGGCCATTGATGATACCCGGGATGACAATGTGCTTTCCATGTACAATATTTCCGGGGATAAGGTCTTCGAGCGTAAAATGGAGGTCGTGGTGGACCTGATGGCCATGGGGCCTGAACGAATCGCCTTTCTGGGTGACGGTAAGCTTCACATTCTGAATTTTTCAGGGAAGCTGCTGGGAGCCAAAGTGGTGGACAATAGTATTCTTGCTTTGGAATGGCTGGATGAGACCCATTTGGGCGTCGAGTACGAAAATCGCTATGAAATTTATTCCTGCAAATATTGATGAGAGCACAGGATTGAAGCCCTTCTGATTTATAACAGGAAGTGAAACGGCAAAGCTTGTCTGAGGGTTTCAAGCAGGCATGAAGAGGCATGAAAAGGAGGCGCTGGGATGGGCTTTAATTTGCTGGATCTGATTGTGTTGATCGTGATTTTGGCTACCGTCATAAACGGGTTCAGAAAGGGATTTTTCAGGATGCTGCTCAACTTGACCGGCGTTTTGGCGGCTTTTCTGGTAGCGCTTTACTTTAGAAGCGGTGTTGCCAATTGGCTGCTGTTGAGATCTGAATTTTTTGGATCCCTTGAACAACGCATATTTGACAAATTGACGGAACATTTCGCTGCCCAGGCATCAGCCTCTTGGGTGCCATCGGATTCAATAGCAAAGGCGTTGACAATGCCTGAGTTGATGACAGCGGGGCAATCAGCCTCAGACGTTGTGAACCGTGCCTTGTTTGGAGAAATTTCAAAGAATCTCGCAAATGCAGTGACCCAGGGGTTTGCGTTTATCCTCGTTTTTCTGGCAGTTATGCTGGTCCTCTTGATCCTTGGGATCATAACCTCCGCACTATCCGAGCTGCCGCTGCTCAAGCAGGCGAACAAACTGGCCGGACTGGCGCTGGGAGGGGTCCTGGGACTGGTCAATGTATGGATTTTAATGATGGTGATAACCTTTCTGATTCCTCTGACAGGGAGTGAATGGCTTATTAATTCCTTGAATGGATCAACATTCGCCATAAATTTTTACAATCACAATTTATTGCTGTATCTGTTATATTATTTTGTTAGGACATAGTTTTTTAAACCTGATAGATCCAGGCAATGTACCTTTGATTGAGGAGGACTGTAAGTTGAATCATAAAACGGAAGTGGACGCAAGGGGTCTCCTGTGCCCTAAACCTGTCATACAGACAAAAAAAGCGGTGGATCAGCTTGAATCAGGCGTTGTGACCACTATTGTCGACAACGATACCGCGCGTGAAAATGTCATCAAATACGCCAAGAGCCAGAATTATCGTTACGAAGTGAAGCAAGCCGATGGTTTTTATTACATCGACATTTACAAAACCGAAGTCATGTTTGACTCGGAGATTTTGCCTCAAACAAAGCCTAAACTCTCGGAGATCGTCATTTTGGTCGGGAAAAATACTTTTGGAGAGGGCGACGAGACCCTTGGCGAAGTTCTGATCAAGGGTTATTTTTACACGCTTACTGAGATGGAGCCATACCCAAAATCCATCTTGTTTGTCAACAGCGGGGTACATCTGACAGTAGAGGGATCACCGGTTCTGGAATATTTGAGGGCGCTGGAATCCAATGGCGTTGAAATCCTTTCCTGCGGTACCTGCCTTGACTATTATCAAGTCAAAGAGAAGTTGGCAGCCGGTGGGATTGGAAATATGTACGCTATCGTTGAAACCATGCACAAGGCAAAAAATACAATTCGAATTTAGGAGTACTTATGTTGGAAAAGAAGTTTTATGTTATTGCATTTGATTCAACCCATTATGCCATCAGCACTGAGAAAAAGCTCGCGGCGGTTGGTGCCCCCATCACCATGGTGCCAACACCCCGCGAAATTTCGACAAGTTGCGGGCTTTCCATCAGGATCCTGGATGAGAATCTTGAGAGAGTGCTTGAAGCGCTGGACGGCGTTTCAAAGGAAGGCATGAAATTGTTTAGAATAGATCGGACTTCAGATGAGAAAAAGTCAGTCATGTTGGAATGGAGGGATTGAGATGCCGCTTGAAATCCAGATCGGGGACATAATTGACACCAAGAAGCCACATCCCTGTGGCAACAATCGTTTTGAGGTCCTAAGAATTGGGATGGACTTCAGAATACGCTGTATGAAATGTGACAAGCAAATCTGGATTTCCCGGACCAATCTCGAAAAAAGAATTCGTAAAATTGAAAGACAGGGGAACCTGCTTAAGCCTGAGGATGTCAAAAAATGAAATGCTAAAAATTTTGAAAAGAACTTAAAAAATTGTAAACTTTCAATCCCAATCCTCGGAGTCGTGATATAATGAGGCTAGTGTCATGTAAACACTGAAACCAGACCTCTTACACGCTTAAATTCCGAGATGCCGCGTTGTCGTCAATCGCAATACTGCTTAGTATTGCTCATTCCTCCGCCTTGTCTTTCGAAATTTTATCGCTGTATGTTGTTATAGTTTTAGAATTTACAAGACACCAGGGATATAACTTTTTGAACAAAATGGAGGTCGATGTTGTGGCAATTAAGTTCGCGGATAGAATGGAAGGGATTAAGGCTTCTGAAATCAGAGAACTGTTGAAATTGACTGTAAGACCTGAGATCATATCATTTGCCGGCGGTTTGCCTGCACCAGAGTTGTTCCCGGTAGAAGAAATGAAGGTAGTTTCTGTCAAAGTACTGGAAGAGGCAGGGCGCCAGGCACTTCAATACAGCCCGACAGAAGGCTTTGCGCCGCTTAGGGAAAAAATTGCCTCCCGCATGATGAAAGTAGGCGTCGCGGCCAAAGCTGATGAAATTTTAATCACAACCGGATCACAGCAAGGCCTGGATTTTGCAGGAAAAGTTTTCCTTAACCCGGGAGACTATGTCGTTTGTGAAAGTCCTAGTTACCTCGGCGCTATCAATGCATTCAAAGCTTATCAATGTCAATTTATTGAGGTTGAAACTGACGACGAGGGTATGCTGATCGAAGATCTTGAGAAAAAACTGGCCTCACATGATAATGTTAAAATGATATATGTCATCCCCGATTTTCAAAATCCAACAGGCAGAACCTGGAGTCTCGAAAGAAGAAGAGGCCTTTTGGAAGCTGCGAGGAAATTTGATTTGCCGGTCGTTGAAGACAATCCTTATGGTGAACTTCGATTTGAAGGTGAAATGCTGCCATCCATCAAGTCTTTGGATACGGATGGGCGGGTGATTTTTCTCGGTACCTTTTCAAAGACTTTTTGTCCTGGGCTTCGCGTGGGTTGGGTATGTGCTGAGGACAGCATCCTGAATAAATTTATAACGGTCAAGCAGGGCGCGGATTTGCAGAGTAACTCCATGACGCAGCGCGAACTCGACATGTTTATGGAACTTTACAGCCTGGACGACCATGTTGAAAAGATCAAAGAGGTTTACCGCAAGCGCAGAACGCTGATGCTGGATACCATGAAGCAATATTTTCCTGAAGAGGTTACCTATACCTATCCGAACGGCGGGTTATTCACCTGGGCAGTGATGCCGCCTGAGCTGAATGCGAGAGACTTGATGCTGAAAGCAATCGAAAAAAACGTTGCTTTTGTGCCGGGAGGCTCATTCTTCCCAAATGGCGGACAGGAAAATACTATGCGCCTCAATTATTCAAACATGCCGGAAGACCTGATTGTCGAGGGGATCAAACGGTTGGCTGATGTACTGCATGAAGCATTGAGAGCCATGAAGGAAAAGAAATAGCAGCAAGGGTGTTCGGTGAACATAAAGATGAATGCAGCCAAGGCCAACCTACCCAACCTAAAGTGAGCAACATTTTTAGGCTGAGGGTGCTGGCCTTGGTTTTATATTTTTCTTGCATCACTGATACTGACATGATATAATGCCTAGGTATGACGGGAGCCCAGTGGCTCCCAGTACTCTCTGTCCGGTCCAAAGAGACCGGGCCAAACAGACCATAGGGAGGTGCAAAATCAATGAGAAACTACGAAACAATCTTCATCCTTAAGCCGACTCTGGAAGAGGAAGTGAGAAAAGAACTGATCAACAAGTTCACTTCTATCATCTCCGCGAATGGCGAAGTCGTGAAAATCGAAGAGTGGGGCAATCGCAAGCTTGCTTACGAAATCGAGAAATTCCGCGACGGGTACTACGTTCTGGTCAACTTCAATGCGGCTCCTTCGCTGCCAATGGAGCTTGAGCGAAACTACCGTATCGCTGACGACGTTATCCGTTACATGATCGTCAATCTTGACGACAAGTAGTCACCAAGGCAGAGGAGTGAAATCATGAATCATGTCGTTTTGATCGGCCGCCTCGTAAGAGATCCTGAGCTGCGCCATATAGCCAGCACCGGAAGAGCGGTCACCAACTTCACACTTGCAATAGACCGAAGCCTGAGCCGTGATAAGAAAGCGGAATATCAGCAAAAGGGCATACCAACTGCAGACTTCATCCGTGTCAATGTATGGGGTCGTCAGGCAGAAACGGCAGCTCAGTACCTGACAAAAGGTCGAATGGTCGCAGTAGAAGGTTCAATCACTACAGGTTCGTACAAGACGAATACTGGTGAAACCCGCTATACGACTGAGGTTACTGCAAACAACGTGGAGTTCCTCGAAAAAGCTGATTCAACCGGGCGAAGCGGATCCTACAGTGATCCATCCATGGACTATGATCCGGGCGATTTCTCAAACGCATCTGCGGATTTGGACGACGACGAGGTGCCATTCTAGATTAGGGTAAAAGGAGGGGAATTAAGATGGCTGTTATTAAAAGAAGAAAGAAACGCAAAGGCTGCAGCTTTTGCCAAGAAAAAGCTACTGGGATCGACTATAAAGATACCAGAAAACTTCAACGCTATCTGACGGATCGCGGAAAGATTCTTCCTAGACGTGTTACCGGCAACTGCGCTAAGCACCAACGTGCTTTGACTGTTGCGGTTAAGCGCTCAAGAATCATAGCGCTGCTTCCGTTCGTTAACGAATAGAATCAGAGTATAAAGAAGTTGTTGCCGTCAGTATGTGTGCTGACCGGAACAGCTTCTTTTTTTTATGAGGTTGGCAACGGTCAGATTTTGTCGGTTCAAACTGAATGCGGTTCGATTTGCAATCACTGTCGGATATTGTATAATATAAGGTAGCATTTCATTGAACCACTAGAGGAGCTGAGCTGTTGAATCCAAGATCCAGAACCAGATCCATGACAGAAACAGGTATCGTCGCTGCCATTGGGGCAGTTGCCACCATAATGGGATATTATATTCCATTTCTCAATATATTTTTGATTTTCACCGCTATCCCTTTTGCCATTATCACGCTTCGAAACGGGATTTCCTATGGGATCTCCGGCGCTGTCATTGCCTCTGTCATTGTCGCCATGGCCACTAATCCAATATCGGCTTTGATAACGCTTTTTTCCAGCGGTTTTAACGGCATATTTCTGGGGATTGTCGTTCAAAGGCAATTCAAAGCTTGGCCGGCAATTGTCGTGACTACCCTGGCTACTCTCTTCTCACTTTATTTATCCTATTATGTCGTTTTGCCTCTGACGGGGGTTGATCTGAATGTGCAGATGGACCAGATGATCGCAGAAATGAAGGTCACCATGGAAGTCATGCAAAACAACATGAATGCTGACGCTCAGTCAACAGAAGAAAGCGCCAGACTCCTTGAAAGTTATACGCGGAATATGAAGCTGCTCATTCCCTCAGCTATAGTAATGAGCGCGCTTGTGAGCGCATCCGCCAACTATCTGCTCTTCAGAGCCATTTTGAAACGCATGGGTGTCGCATTGTCAGAAATGCAGCCTTTTAGGGAATTCAGGCTTCCGGGCAACGTCTTTTTCGGAATGTTGATTATGATTGTAATGAGTTATCTGGCTGGATACTTTAAGCTGATTCAGTCTGAAGCGCTCCTGGCTAACGTTTACATGGTGTTTTCCATGGTATTTGTCCTCCAGGGCACAGCCGTGATCGTCTATTTTTTCAAGCGCATTCCGGGACAAAAATTGCTCAAGTGGCTGTTGGTCTTCATGCTGGTTTTTACAGGAGGAACCGTTTATTTGGCCCTGCTGGGAATGTCAGATGTCATGCTGAATTTTCGAAAGCGGTATGAAAACCGTTTAATGATGAGGTGATGAAATGGGAAATGCCAAATTCCTCAAATTATTTAAACCGGATGCGAAAATCTATCTCGGCATTATAGGCGTTCTCGTTCTGATCCTGATGTTCTACAACCCCTATATTGGTGCTGTAGGCGTATTAGTTTTGATTTATCTCAACGTCTATGCCTGGCGCTCGAGCAGGCAGAGAAATAAACGCTGGCAAAAGTACATCGAAGAATTGTCAAGCGACATTGATTCCGCCGCAAGGTATGCGATCCTCAACTTGCCCATACCGCTGACGCTGGTGGACTTTGACGGCAGAATCACCTGGTACAACTCCAAATTCAGTGAGATTATCGACGAGCGCGAGCTGATCGGTTCAGAACTGGAAGGTGTGGTACCGAGTCTGGACCTGGACGAGATCTTAAATAAAAACGAGACGCCGGATGTCAAAGTTGGAGAGCGCTTTTACAAAGTTTATGCCAACGTTGTCAAAACAGACGAAAAGGATGCTTCCAGGGTCATAGTGATGCTTTACTGGATTGACGCGACGCCATTCAGAGTGCTGAAGGATCAGTATGAAGACGAACGTCCTGTGGTCGCCTTGATCCAAGTGGACAACTATGATGATGTCATGAGTGAAACCAAGGAGGATAAAAGGCCGTTTCTCACCTCGGAAATTGACCAGAAGGTCAATCTCTGGGCTTCCCGCATGAACGCGTTGATCAAAAAATACCAAACGGACAAATATCTTGTGCTCTTTGAGGAGCGGTATCTGGAGAATCTCGAAGCCAAGCGTTTTTCGATTTTGGATGATATCCGTGAAATTGAAGTAGGCAACAAATTTCCTATGACCTTGAGTATTGGGGTTGGCGTCAATGGCCGAAACCTCAATCAAGCAGAAGAGTATGCTTTCAGTGCACTGGAGCTGGCCCTTGGAAGAGGCGGCGACCAGGCCGTTGTCAGAAAGAAGGGCAATTTTGAATTCTATGGCGGAAAGGCCAAAGCGGTCGAAAAGAGAAATCGGGTTAAAGCAAGAATTATTGCACACGGCCTCAGACCGCTGATCGATGAAGCGTCCAATGTCATCATTATGGGACATAAGTATCCTGATATGGACTGTTATGGCTCCGCAATCGGGATCTACAGGGCTGTCATCAACCGCGGCAAAGATGCGCACATCGTTTTAACGGGTGTCAATGAAGCGATTAAGAGCGTCCACAAAATGTTTTCAGACAATCCGGTCTATCATTTCGTTACAGGAGAACAAGCTTTAAATCTGGTACAGAAGGACACGCTTCTGGTCATAGTGGATACTCATAGACCAAGTTATACGGAATGCCCTGAGCTGCTGGAAAAAATTTCGAGGGTCGTATTGATAGACCATCACCGCAGGGGTACAGAGTTCGTTGAAAATACCGCATTAAAGTACCACGAGCCTTATGCGTCCTCCACATGTGAATTGGTCACTGAAATTTTGCAGTATATGGACAACAAAGTGACGGTCGAAAAAATTGAAGCCGAAGCCTTGATGGCCGGGATCGCCGTAGATACCAAAAACTTTACCTTCAAGACAGGCGTGCGTACCTTTGAGGCAGCTTCTCTTCTCAGGAGATTTGGTGCGGATACCACAGTTGTCCGGCAGCTGTTTCAGGATGATCTTGAGACCTTTATCGCCAAGGCGACTATTGTTGGCAGCGCCAAACTCTATGAGCACGGCATTGCCATTTCCTACTGCCTGGAAGATATCCCGAATGCCCAATTGATCGCGGCACAGGCAGCGGATGAACTTCTCGATATCCGGGGTATTTCAACCTCGTTTGTCATATCAGTCAACAAAGACCAGCTGATTTTCATCAGCGGCAGATCCCTCGGTGACGTCAACGTTCAGATCATTCTGGAAAAAATTGGCGGCGGTGGTCACATGACGGTCGCAGGCGCCCAGCTTTCAGGCTGCACGCTTGAGGATGCTACGGATCAATTGCTGAAAGCCATAAAGGATTATTTTGAGGAAGGTGATAAGTCATGAAAGTCATATTATTGAAGGATATTAAAGGAACAGGAAAAAAAGGACAAGTTATTGAAGCAAGTGATGGCCATGCACGCAATTATTTATTTCCAAGGGGACTTGCCAAGCCAGCGACAGATTCCAGTGTTCGTGAACTCGAGCATCAGAAGGCATCCGCGGATAAGCGCAAGGAAAAGGAAATGGATGAATCCAAAGCGCTGGCACAGCAGCTCGAAGCTATCAGCTTAAAATTTGCGGTGAAGATTGGCGAAGGCGGAAAACTGTTTGGCTCCATTACAACGAAAGACGTTTCTGAAGCCCTCGAAAAACAACATGGCATCAAGATAGACAAGAAGAAAATGGAGCTCGTTCCAATCAAGTCCACTGGAACAACGCACGCTGAAGTCAAGCTGACTCACGGCGTCCATGCCAACATCAAAATCGAAGTCGTTGAAGCCTGATTAAACCTACTACTGTTAACCGACCCTGCTGATGAACGAACTTCTTCATGCAGGGTTTTTTCAGAAGGAGAGTGAATCCACTGTGGTCACAGCACCTGAAACCGGAAATGCCGCAACATCTGAACAGAATCCAAAGGCTTACTGCAGAGCAAGGCTCATAGAAATGGAGCAGTCAATGCGCAGGTTTTTCATGGGACGTGAAGAGACCCTGAAAATGGTGCTTGGTGCTTTTTTCAGTGATGGTCATGTTCTGGTTGAGGATGTGCCAGGCGTCGGTAAAACCACATTGGCTAAGACGCTCGCACAATGTATGGAGGTAGCATTCAGAAGAATTCAATTTACGCCGGACCTTATGCCTTCGGATGTTATAGGGGTCAGTTTGTTCGACCTCAAGTCCGGCACTTTCAACTTCAAGCGAGGTCCAGTGTTTACGAATATTTTAATGGCAGATGAAATCAACAGATCTTCGCCCAAAACGCAGTCCAGTTTGCTGGAAGCAATGGAAGAGAGACAGGTCACCATGGATGGCCAGGTGTATCCCATCGAAAGACCATTTATGGTAATCGCGACGCAAAATCCAGTAGAATTTGAAGGGACATTTCCGCTCCCGGAAGCACAGCTTGATCGGTTTATGGTCCGAATTGACATTGGATATCCGGATGCCCAGACAGAAATCGATATTTTGAAAAAAGAGACTTTGCGTCAAGATTACACTATGAGCCATCCAATCTCCAAGGCAGATCTCCTGATGATTCGGGAGACAGTTGGCGCAATAGAGGTCAGCGACGCCATCTACAGTTACGTGCAAAGGCTCCTGGACGCTTCCAGGCGCCATCACGACCTGCACTATGGGTTAAGTCCAAGAGCGGGCATTGCGCTGGTCAGAATGTCTAAATTTATGGCTCTTATGGCGGACCGACCTTATGTGACGCCGGATGATATCCGCCTGGTGGTCTTTCCTGTCATGGCCCACCGCCTCGTCATTAAACCGGACGCCATGTATCGCGGCATTACAGAGCGCGAGGTTGTTCGTCAATTGATTGAGATGGTTCCGGTGGCGAAAAAACAATGACGAGAGTATTTGAAGTCGACCGCGGCGTCCTTATAAGAATTTTGATGGTGGTTTCAGTTTCGGTTCTATTGGTACTGATCACCGGCGCCAGGTTTTTCTATCTGACAACGTCGCTCCTTTTGGGCGTCATCCTGGTGAATGGGTTAATTCTTTGGACCAATATCATCCTTCTGGTTTCGACTTTTCACATCAGCGCATCCGTCTTGACAGCCGGTGAAACCCTGACAATCCAGTACCGGCTGTTGAATAATTCGATCCTCCCAATATTTCATCTGTCTGTGAAGCCCGTTATTTCAAAGGAACTCGGCGAGGTTGAGTTCGATTTCAGGCACTACACTTTTAGGCCTTACGAAATTCAGGAAATTGAGCGCAAACTGAGATGTGATCGAAGAGGTTTTTACACGGCCGGAGAAATTGTCATGAAACTCAGTGATCCGCTGAAGCTCATGACATGGACCATGACCAGGCTGAAGCCAATTGAGGTTGCCGTCTATCCCAGAGTCTACCCATACCGAAAGCCCAAGCTCGAGGCAGTGGAGCTGTTTGGCACACGTCGTTCCTCGGATCAGAGAAAGGAAGACCAGACTTCGGTGAAATCCGTCAGGAAGTATCTTGAAGGTGACAGCGCCCGCAGCATCCATTGGGCACTCACCGCGAAAATGGCGGAGCTTCAGGTCAAAGAGTATTCGAATGCCAGCAGTAAAAAGACCTATGTTTTTGCCGATGGTTACGAATCCCCTCAAATCGCCGTTAATTCCACCGAAGCAAAAGCTTCAGCGCTGCGTTTCGATGGCATCGCAGAAGTGGCAGCTTCCATCCTGACAGTACTTCTGAGAGAAGGCACCGAAACTGTGATGCTCATTAACGATCGCCACAGAACTGAAGCCCACGGCCGCCAGTATCGCCATCTGGGCCTGTTTATGGACAAACTCACAGCCTTTTTGCCGGACGGGCCTTTGGCCTTCCCGGAATTTCTGAGCCGAGAATCCAGACGCTTTCAGGAAGGTGCTGAGTTGATTGTGATTTGCGGACCTCTCGATCCGGTGATGCAGGAGACGTTGAGAGGGCTGGTGAAACGGCATTTCAGAGTAATCTGCTATAGCTTGGATCCCGAGTGGCACACATTGGATCCGCAAATAACCAATGAGGTGCCTCTGTCGCTTTTGGCAGTCAAAAATCTTCAGATTTTCAGACTGTCTGAAGCGTCAGAGCTGTCGAAGCTATAAAAAAGGGTATCATGTGCATGAGCAATGGTTTGTCTTGCCTTGCATTGACGCATACACAGCCGCAAACGCAATTGCAGCCGCAGGAGGTGAGCTTTCATGCCGCAAAAAGATAGGATCCCCCTGATCCTCGCAGGCTTAATGCTGGCGGGCATGCTCGCACACATCCGCACCGTGACGGGGATTGAGGTGTCGTTCCTCAACATTGCTGCGCTCACAGCCAGTGCTGTTTTCACACTCCGCGGCGCAGAGCGCTTCGCAGTCGTCAGAGTAATGGCGCTCATTGGAAGTCTGATCCTGGTTTTAATGATGCTGGTGAGTCCGGTTAGCCTTCATCCACTCATGCCGGCTTATCAGGCTATGAAGGCTGCCCAAACTTTTGAGCAGGCATTAATGGGTATTCGCGGTTTCTCAAACCTGTTTAACAGTCTTTTTTATTACGCCCTGGATTATGAAAAGTATCCTTTTCAATCACCACAGTTGTTTTTCGTTCTGCTGACCTGGGGACTGACTATAGCGGCCTGGCTGATTTTTACAAGTTCGAAAAACAGGCGTGCAAAGCTTTTTTTGCCGATGCTCGTGGTACTGACCGCCTGGTTTCAAGGCTATAGGATTGACACTGGCTTCATGCTTTACTTTGCAGGCTATGCAGGGTATTTGTTCACCACTTCCGGAGAACGAGGCTACAGCGGTCTGCTCCTGTCAGGGCTGGCCATGCTTATTGGGCTTGGCATTTACACCGTTTTTCCGGTGGAAAAGACCATTCAGCTGCTGGACGAACGTTTTGGACAAGTCGCCTGGCTGAGGTCAGAATATTCACCATTCTCCGGTGGCAATTTCAGTTTCTCAGATACTATTTATGAGCCTCTTGGCGAAAATCGCCTGGGTGGCCCGGTTACTCTGAGACGAGACCGCGTCTTTTCGGTGCGAAGCAGTCACGGTGGTCATCTGTATCTCAGAGGGCGCGTCCTGACGATTTATGACGGAAAGTCCTGGCAGAGAGAGACAGGCGAAATCGAAAACTTCTATCTCGATCAGCCTGCGCCACTCAGAGGATCCGGAGAGGTGCGATATGACATCGAGATCTTTGGAATCAACTTAATTACAAAAACCCTGTTTGCGCCACTTGGTGTCACAGGCATTGACGTTCCGCCCGGGATCCTTCGCCGGGACCGCTATGGGATCATCTACCTGGACCGGCAACTTGAGTCACTCGAAAGTGGCTATCGTCTCGCGACTATAATACCACAGCCCAGCCGTCTGGAATCCGGAACAGAGTATTTTCAGCTTCCTGAGGGTTACTCCGAAAAGGTGAAGGCATTGACAGCCTCTCTTACAGCCCAGTCTACAGATACTCGCGACAAGGCGGAAGCCATTCAGGAGCATCTTCTAGCCTTAACGTACAACTTAAGCCCTTCCGTACCTGGCGATGAAGTGGATTTTGTAGAACATTTCCTGTTTGAAGAGCAGCAGGGCTACTGTACCTACTTTGCCAGTGCCATGGTAGTCATGTCCCGGGCAGCCGGCATCCCAGCCCGCTACGTAGAGGGTTTCCTCACACCTTATGAGTCGAATGCCGACGGTGATTACATTGTCACCGCAGACCGGGCTCACGCTTGGGCCGAGCTTTATCTTGACGGCCGGTGGACCGTGATGGAGACCACCCCTGCCTATGTCGCAGAAACCGTATCGACTAATGATAGTTCCGCGCCTGTTTTGGGGCCAAATGCAACAGATGACCTCCCAGCGCGGCCGGAAGACGAAATGGAAGAAGACCCGTTTGAAGAGAATGGCCAACCATCACAGCGTTTTCCGGCTTACGGGATATGGCTGGGCGGCACGACACTGCTCCTCATCCTGTTGATTTTGACATTTTTTGTTCGCCGATGGTGGCTGAAATCCCAAAGCGAACTTCACCTGACAATCAGGCTGGCGGATGATGTCATGACGCTTCTGATTCTTAAATGTGGCCTTGACGCTTGGACTGGAATGACGCCGAAAGAAGTCATCTATCAATGTGCCTCTCAAATGCCCAATCAGAGCGCAAGTCACTCCCCGGCCATTGATCCGTCAAGGCTTACAGGGTGGGTTGAAGGTGCATATTATGGCAGTTATAGAGATGAAATGACGGCAGCGTCACTAAAGCAATTTAGGGATGACTTCGTCAGGGGCGAACGCAACTGGTTAAGAAAATGGCGGTACTTGTACTGGATTTACTTGAAAGGGGAAAGATCAACATGGAGTTGAATCCGAAACTGCCTCCGCATAATATTGAGGCGGAGCAGTCGGCGCTTGGCGCCATGATCCTGGATAAAGGCGCTATCAGTGATGTGGTCGAGATCATTGAGAGCGGAGATTTTTACAAAGAAGCCCACAGCGAGATCTTCAGCGCCATTCTCAGACTATATGGAAGAAATGAGCCAGTGGACATTGTGACACTATCGGACGACCTCACCAGGGCAGGTATGCTGGAGGCCGTGGGCGGAATTGAGTATCTTTCAGATCTGACGAGTTTTGGCGTCCTGTCGACCAATGCACGTCACTACGCGACCATAATCGAAGAGAAATCCATGCTCAGGACCTTGATCCGAACGTCATCAGAAGTACTTGAGAGAGGCTACGACAACGAAGGTGCGGACACCCTGCTCGAGTTTGCCGAGCAGACCATCTTCGACATTTCTCAAAAGAAAAACAGAATGGGACTCGAGCCAATTAGGGAAGTCTTAATTAAGGCCTACGAGCGCATTGAAGCGCTCTATGCGTCAAAAGCCTCCATCACGGGCTTGTCTACGGGCTTCAAGGATCTGGATTATAAATTGAGTGGTTTGCAAAAGTCGGATTTGGTCCTGGTCGCCGCGCGACCATCTATGGGTAAAACCGCGTTTGCCCTGAATCTTTGTCAGAATGCAGCGCTTCGCAATGACGCCTCTGTCGCGGTCTTCAGCCTCGAGATGAGCAAAGAGCAGCTGGTTCAGCGGATGCTGAGCTCAGAAGCCCAGATTCCCATGCAGAACATGAGAAATGGCAAATTGGCAGAGGATGACTGGGTGGCACTGACAAAAGCAATGTCCAAACTCTCTGCCGCGAAGATTCACATAGACGATACCCCGGCCATAACGCCTCTTGAGCTTAGGGCTAAATGTCGGCGCCTTAAAATGGAAAAGGGGCTGGACATGATCATGATTGACTACCTTCAGCTCATGAACGTATCAGGACGCGCTGAATCACGACAACAAGAGATCTCGACCATTTCAAGGTCACTGAAGGCCATCGCACGTGAAATGGATTGCCCGGTGGTGGCACTGAGCCAGCTTTCTCGTGCACCGGAACTTCGAGCCGACCATCGGCCTATGCTCTCGGACCTTAGGGAATCCGGAGCGATCGAGCAGGACGCAGACGTCGTCATGTTTTTGTACAGAGATGAGTATTACGACAAAGAGTCGGAGCGCAAGAACATCGCTGACCTGATTATTGCCAAGCAACGTAACGGCGAGGTGGGGGATGTTGAGCTGGTCTGGCTGGGACAGTACGCAAAATTCGCCGACAAGGCCCACTATGTGGACGAGCCGGTTTTCTAGGAGGTATGTCGATTGCCTGATGTTGAGGTGCGCCCGCTGAGGCTTAGAGATGTGGCACAAATGGCACGATGGGGAAAGCATGAGGATCTCCGGTTTCAAGCGTACAATTTTACAGGACGAAATTTTTCGGATTTTTTGTCCTGGTACCTCATGAAGCGGCAGCCCTATAGAAAGTGGGTCTATGGCGCCTTTGCGGATCAGCTCCTTATAGGCTATATCACAGTCAAGCAGTACAACAAAGAGCAGAAGTCAGCGGAAATGGGCATCAGCTTCAATCCGGACTGGACGTCCAAAGGGTATGGCACAGAGGCGGTAAAGCGGTATCTTGAACTCGTGTTTGAGCGATTCAACCTTGAGCGGGTTTGGCTCAAAACGGCATCCTTCAACGCCAGGGCCATCCGTTGCTATGAGAAGGCCGGCTTCGTGACCTATGATGTACAGCGTGAGCCGTATGAGGACCAATCCATGCCAATTACCCTGGTTAATCAGTGGCCGGAGTGGTTTGATTATCATGATGAGCTGGCATGGATGGATTATATCTATATGGAGATAGAGAAACAGGTTATTAAAAAATAATGTTCGTTATAAGGCGAACATTAACCGTCTAAGATGAACAAATATACGAAAAACGTTTGACTTTAAGTCATAACTCTGTTACGATAATGCCTGTGATCAATTAAACCAAGAATATCCAATCTAATGAGGTGACCAGAATGGCAACAGTCGTCATAGTAGGCGCTCAGTGGGGCGACGAAGGCAAAGGAAAAGTGATCGACTATCTTGCGCGTGAAGCAGATGTCGTCGTTCGCGCACAGGGCGGCAATAATGCCGGCCATACTGTAGTTGTAGGTGATAAAAAGTACGCTCTCCACCTGATCCCATCAGGCGTTCTCAATCCGGATGCCTTGAATTTGATAGGAAATGGCGTCGTTTTTGATCCGGAGGGCTTTTTAAAGGAAATTGAGGGACTAAAAAAAGATGGCGTTGCTACGGACAAAATCAAAGTCAGTGAGCGCGCGCACCTTATATTCCCATACCATAAAGAAATCGACCGCCTTTCAGAAGAAGCGCTGGGCGATATGAAAATTGGCACGACTAAAAAAGGCATAGGTCCATGCTATATGGACAAAGTGGAAAGAATTGGACTTCGGGTCGGTGACATGGAAGACTGGGATCGCTTTGAAGCCCACCTCCGGAGCAATATCCGCAGGAAGAATGACATCATTGTCAAACTTTACGGTGGTTCGCCGCTTTCTGAGGATGCCATGGTGGCAGATTACAAGGTCTTTGCGGCACAGGTGCTGCCTTTTATTGCAGACACTGGGATTCTCGTTCATGACGCTGTTATGGAAGGCAAAAAGGTACTGTTGGAAGGTGCTCAAGGGACCATGCTGGACGTGGATTACGGCACGTATCCGTATGTTACAAGTTCCCATCCGGTTTCCGGTGGCTTTGCAGTAGGTTGCGGCATAGGCCCAAACCAGATTGAAGAAGTACTGGGTATTGCCAAAGCCTACACAACCCGAGTTGGCATGGGTCCATTCGTCACTGAACTTGATGATGAAGTGGGCAATGCAATCCGTATCAAAGGCAATGAGTTTGGAACGACAACCGGACGCGCAAGACGCTGCGGTTGGTTGGACGCAGTAGTACTCAGGTACTCAGCGCGCGTCAATGGCATGACTTCGGTGGCACTAATGCTTCTGGACGTCCTCGGAGGTTTTGAAGAAATCAAAATCTGTACAGGGTACCGTTACAAGGATGAAATTCTCACGGAGTACCCGGCGAAACTTTCCGTACTTGAAGCCTGTGAGCCTGTTTATGAGGTCTTTGAGGGATGGCAGGAGGATCTGAGCACCGTTACGACTTACGATGCGCTGCCGGTTAACGCAAAGCGCTACATTGAGCGCATTGAAGCACTAATGGGTATTCCGGTTAAAATCGTATCAGTGGGTCCAAAGCGGGACCAGACCATTGTGCGCGGGGCCATTTACAGGGCGTAAATTTAACTGTATAAAATGGAAAAGGGAAGTTTGGTGATTGTTTACACCAACTTCCCTTTAATAGTTTTTGATTACATGTCACTCAACTGTCACACTTCCCAGCGGAGATCCTTGCCATAAAAGTAGAGAAAGCGAAATTCTCCGAACAGCCGGGACGCGACACGTTCACTATAGGTTTCTCTCAGTTGAACCGGCGTCAGGTTGGTGGAGAGAATCATAGGCTTCTGTCTGAGCAGGCGCGTATTGATGAGGTTGAAAATCTCGGTGTTTGTAAAGGTATTCACCATTTCTGTCCCCAAATCGTCGATGATCAGAAGATCAGATTCAAAGAGCATCTGATAGGCATCCGCCGCTTCGGAACGGCCGGTTTCGCTGAAGGTGTACTTTTCAAGCAGTTTGATCAAGCCGAACGCCGTCTGGTAAATAACGGTATATCCCTTATCCAGCAGTGATTTCGCGATCGCATGGCACAGAAATGTCTTCCCCAGGCCTGTAGCGCCGTAGAACAGCAGATTGTCGTATTTGTTTCCAAATTCGTGGACAAAACCCTCGCTTATGGAGAGGATCTCATTCATATTCGCCCGTGGCGTGAGAGTTTCGGCTTTAAAGGGCTCATCACTGAACAGTGACATATCAAAGGTCGAAAAATTTTCGCGGCTCAGGACGCCTTTCAGATTCGACATATCATAGGCATACTCGATGAGTTGCTGGCGGTAGCATTTACAAAGGCGTCCATCAGGCAGATGCCCGGTATCAGAGCATAGAGGGCAGGTATAGTGCAGTTCCGCATAATCGAGAGGAAAATTGTGCTCGGTCATGAGAAAGGCCCGTTCGTTCTTAAGTTTCTTGAGAGCTTCTTCCAGGTCTTTTATAGCTTTCTCAGGATCAACATTGCCATAAAGGACGAGCTTTGAGAGTTTCAAGCCCGTTCTCGAAATTTCCTCATCAATGGCACGAATTTGTGGAACTCTGTCATAGATTTCATTTTTTCGCCGTTCCTGATCGTATCTGGCACGATCACGGCGCAATTGGTAGGCGCTTTGGATGTCGCGGATGCGATTTTTCATATGATGTGTCCGGCAAACAGGCTTGATAAGGCGCTGGTCCAGATCCGATCCCCCTTTTTGATATAGTTAATGTCTTACTTTTTAGACCTCAACAGCTTTTCGAGGTCCTCCGGTGAATAGTCATCTCTCTTTGGTTCGAATTCGTGGAAACGGTTTTTTGATCCTGATTTTACGGGTTCCCTCGATTTTGAGGTGCTCTGCGACTCGGCGTTAGAGGCTTTTGCAGAGGCACGTTCCGCCATGTAGGCTTTATATTTCTCAATTGTATCAATTTTATTTTCAATGAGGTTGCCCACGACCGTATCCATATAATTCATATTGGCGTTCGAAGTTCTTTTGCTGGCTTCCTTGATGACTTCACACAAAAAATCAAGATCCAGCTGATCTCTGTCAATCCAACGGTCGATGATTTCACGGTCTCCGCCGGAAACTGTCCTGTTGGTGTAGCCAAGGACCCTATAGATTTTTCTGTAGGCAGCGTAAGCCTTACCGCTGGACTTCATGAGCTCCTCGGCCTCCTCAGGGGTCAAGATCCCCTGATCATACCAGCCACGCAGGACTGCACCGACGTAATTGACATTCTTCACGTTTTTTTGCTCTACAGAATAAAGGAAGGCTTTAATGATCAGCTCAGGCGACAGATTGAACTCAAATACCCAGCTCAAGACCTCTGTACGCTCGTTTGGTGTGAGCTGCCGCCTCATGATCTGGTCGACGCTATAAAACATATCTCTAATCTCGGCATTTTTCATGGAGTCGATCAAATCGCCTGAAGAAGGCTTGGAATGATCCGGGTCCAAATTCTTAGGAGCGAAATTATTGTCAAGATAGAGCTGTCGCAGAGATAGAAATTCAACATCATAGTCGCTGGAGATCCCGACGCTTTCATCCTTAGGGTGTTTTACAATTATTTTCTTCTTTTCCCAAAAATCCCACGCAGACAAAACATCTTCCAACGGTATGCTTAAATGTCTGGAAATGGAACGATGGTCGCTTTTTATACTTAAATTTGCGTCTCTTGCCAATTTGTATCCCAATAGGTAAACTTTAACATAAGTTCCATTAGCCATTGGCATAAAATCATTAATAAATATATTTTCTATGGAAGTTGTACCAAAATCAACCTTTTCTTCTTGTAGGTGGAATCCCATGGCATTCCCTGCTTTCTATTGAAAATACAACGTTCTTTTTTGATTTCGAGCATTTTTATTATATCACAAAAGAAATTTGATTTTGTAATTAGTTTGGAAACGATTTTTATGGTATACTGATTGAGGATTTATTAAGAAATCATTAAATTCTGATTTCTGTTGTAACAAAATCTGAAGAACACAGGAGAGAATTATGCAGCTTAAACAGATCCAGAAAAGGATTGCAAAGGGTCTTGAATCAGGCGAAGCTATGCTGCGCCGAGCATCAGGCAAAACCTTGAAAAAACTTGACAGCTCTGTTGTTACCCCTGCAGATTTCGATACTCATAAACATGTCGATTTCTTCAAGCGCAACCGGTATGCCACGTCTGTGGTAGCGGCTATGCTTGCTGTCGCCGTATCGAGCGTATTTACGCTGGAAGCCGGTTCTTTTTCAACAGTTCAGTTAACAGACCTTCAATCCGTTGAAGTTCAATCACCAAATCAGATTATGCTTGCATCGACTTTTTCAGAAGCAGGCGTTGCTGAAAAAATGCCGCTGATTCCAGAAGGTGCGAAAAAGGCGTCTGCGGATATTACGGAACTCATAGAGGATGCCGCTTCTTTTGATGCGCCTGCTCTTGAGGGCTATGCTGTCAAAATTGACGGCGAAGAGTATGGTTTCTTTAAGTCAGAAAGTGAAGCACAAAGTGTGATCGACACCTTAATGTCGAACTTCACTGCTGATAAAGACATTGTAGAAGCTTACTTCAAAGAGACGGTTGAAGTTGCTGCGACAAGAAAAGAAGCAGGTTTATTTAAAGCATACAGTGTTCCGGAGAGATCTGTTGAATACATTATGAAGGGCACAGACCAGGAGAAGATCCACGTCGTCGAATCGGGTGAAAACTTCTGGACAATTTCACAAAAGTATCAGATCGCAGTTGAGGATCTGGAAAAGGCTAATCCAGGCATTACGCCTGAAAAACTTCAAATTGGCGCAAAAGTCAGTTTGATGGTGCCTGCTTCGCTCGTTACGGTGTGTACGGTGGAGAAAGCAGTCTATAAAGAACAGATCCCGTTTGAGACCGTTGTTAAAGAAGACGCTTCTACATATAAGGGGACGAATAAAGTCACTACTTCCGGTTCAAACGGCGAACGGGAAGTCGTTGCCAATGTCGTCAGAGAAAACGGCATCGAAGTCAACAGAGAAATTCTCAGTGAAAAGGTTATTGCAGAACCTACCACAAAAGTCGTTGTGAAGGGTACCAAAGCCAGACCTGCAACAGTGGGTTCCGGCGTCTTGGCTAAACCTGTATCCCGCGGCACTGTCACTTCACCATTTGGCACCCGCTGGGGCAGAAGACACAACGGAATAGATATTGGTTTATCTACGGGTACTGCTATTAAGGCGGCGGATGGTGGAACAGTTACTTTTTCCGGTTATGACGGCGGTTATGGCTATACTGTTCGCATCAGTCATGGTGACGGCGTAGTTACTGTATATGCACACAATTCGAAGCTTCAGGTGAAAAAGGGCGACAAAGTTTACAAAGGTCAGCAAATCGCACTGAGCGGCAATTCCGGAAGCAGCACAGGTCCGCACCTTCATTTTGAAGTCAGAATTAATGGTGTGCCTAAGAATCCTTTGAATTATATTAAAATGTAAAATTGTAAGAAAGCTTCCGGAAGCATGCCTTCCGGAAGCTTTCTTTTTCTATGGAGCGCCCTCACGAGCCCATTTTTTTGACCTTGTGGACAATTGAACATTTGTACGTTAGAATGATATTAATCCTACAGAAACGGGGTGGCACCAATGAATCCACGCAAAGTTCTAGTTGTAGACGACGAAAAACCGATTTCGGATATCATACGTTTTAACCTGACCAAAGAGGGTTATCACATTATAACCGCCTTTGACGGTGAAGAAGCGCTGCAGCAAATGAAAGCGGAGCAGCCGGACTTAGTACTTCTGGATGTTATGCTGCCACGGCTGGATGGCTTTCAGGTCTTGAAAAAAATTAGAGAAGGCAGCCAAGTCCCCGTGATCATGCTGACGGCAAAAGAGGAAGAAGTGGACAAGGTACTTGGGCTTGAGCTTGGTGCTGATGATTACATCACAAAGCCCTTTGGCATGAGAGAGCTGATTGCCAGAGTCAAGGCCAACCTGAGGCGAACAGAGCCTGCAGGGGTTGACATCACAGGGGGATCTGTTCAGAGTCTGATGCTTGAGGCCGGAGAATTAAAAATTGACTTTGAACGCTATGAAGTCACCAAGAGGTCCACAGTTATTGAACTGACGCTGCGTGAGTTTGAACTCCTTAAATTTCTGGCGACTCAGGACAATCAGATTTTCACCCGTGAACAGCTGTTGAAGGATGTTTGGGGATATGAGTATTTTGGCGACATTCGTACTGTGGATGTCACTGTGCGCCGTTTGAGAGAAAAGGTTGAAGATGATTCCAGCAATCCAAAATATATTTTGACCAAGCGCGGTGTCGGTTACTATTTTAAAAGGTTTTAAAGCTTATGTTCAAAAGCATACGTTGGAAGTTTACCACCATATATTTTATGCTGGTTTTTATCGGCATGATTATAGCCGGAGTCATTATTGTGGAATCCTTTGAACGCTATCATATGGATGACGTTTCAAGGCGCCTGATGAACCTGACGGAGCTGATCAAGCCTCAAATTGAGCGCTATGTGGACCAGGGTTTCGACAGCGCTGAGATCAGAACGATCATTCAGAACCAGAGTGAGTTGGGCTTTAGAGAAGAGATTTTCATAATCAATGGCGCAGACTATAAAATTGCGGCAACCAGTACGCAGAATATTGGCAGAAGTGCTGAAGAATTTTTGGATTTTGAGCTTCTGGTGGAAGGGCTTAACGGGAAGACCGTTGAAAAAAGCATCACAATTGAAGACGATGGCTACCTGATCAGGACCATGGACCGCGTTGAACCCATTCGAAATGGGGGACAGGCGGTCGTCGGACTTCTCTATATCAGGTATGACCTGACAGATGTCTACAAGAGCCTTTCGGAATCCAAGGCGACCATAGTCCGCGCTACACTGGCAGCCCTCGGGATCACCATTCTCCTGGGCTTTATGATCGCGCGTACTATTACGGAGCCAATTAATGATGTGACTGAAAAAGCGGCTAAAATGGCCGCGGGTGATTTTGACCAGAAGGTTGATGTTAAATCCAATGACGAAATAGGTAAACTGGCCGAAATGTTCAACGTTTTGACCAGTGAGTTAAAAACCAGCATGGATGAAATCTCACGTGAAAAGAGCAAACTTGAAGCCATTCTGCATTACATGGATGATGGTCTTGTCGCAGTGGATCGGGACGGGGACATCATCCATCTGAATCCAAAGGCCCTGGAAATGTTGGAATTGCCATTTCGTGCGGAACGGATCGATCAGATTTTAAAGGAAATTGACCCAAATCTGACTATGAACCAGATTGTAGAAGACGGAACGCGTTGGTCCGGCAGCAGGATTATCGATTACAAAGGATCCACCTTGAGGGTCAACTTCGCGCCGTTTGAAAATGTCAGGGGCATTAAATCCGGGTTTGTCTTCGTGCTTCAGGACGTCACAGAGCAGGAGAAGCTCGATCGCATGAGACGGGACTTCGTGGCTAATGTATCCCATGAGCTGAAGACACCACTCACAAGCATTAAATCCTATACCGAAACACTCCTGGACGGCGGCATTGACGACCCGGAAACCGTACAGCAGTTTCTCGGCGTCATTGATGGCGAGGCGGACCGCATGGCGCGTCTGGTCAGGGACTTGCTTCAACTTTCAAATTTTGATGCCAGGACAGCCAATCTTCATTTGGAAGAGCACGATATGCTGCATTTGATCCGTCAAAGCATCAAAAAACTTGAAACGGCATACAAACCAAAAAGACAGTGGATCAAAGTCAATGCCCAGGAAGAGTCCATGGTTTCGATCTTTGATTATGACCGTATGGAGCAGGTGTTGATTAATGTCATAGGCAATGCGGTCAAGTATACACCGGAGGAAGGCAAGATTACCATCTTTGCTTCTAAACTGCCCAAGGAGCTTGTTTTGAGAATCTGCGACAACGGCATGGGTATTCCGGAGAAAGACTTATCGAGAATTTTTGAGAGATTTTATCGAGTGGATAAAGCCAGATCAAGAGCGCTCGGCGGTACGGGACTCGGTCTGTCAATCGCGCAGCAGTTTGTAGAGGCGCATGGGGGCAGTATTGCCATTGAATCGACGGTTGATATTGGGACGACTGTCACGATTCGGCTTCCGGTTGTAGCACCATCGGCATAAACTGCTTTTAAAAGAAGCCGAAAAGCACCGATCATGGCGAAAATGGGGACCGTTCGCAGAGAACGTCAAAATTGTGTAAAGAGTTCTTAAAACTGATGTAATGGAACTGTAACATGCATGGGTTATAATGAATTTATCCAAGTTGAAAGTGCCGAAGTGCGCCGGTGATTTTTTAAGTGCATGGAAATCAAAATGGCGGACTTCTTTCTGGATAAATGATTAGCACTTGAGGTGAAAATTATGAGCATGCATGTTCTTTCGCTGATCCTTACAGCAATCAGGTCACGGGGCATGGCAATGGTCAGGGTGGCAGCGGTATTTGTGCTGCTGGCTGCGTTTGCCGGCGTCCCTGGATATGCCACGGCTGTTACAGATCGTGAATTGGCGGGATCGATCGATATTCTGGAACCTAAATATGGCATCAGCAACGAGGTCTTCATACGGGACAATCTGTTTCTTTCTGTACGCCTTCTCAAAGACATGGACGTGTCTATGAGTATAGTGCGCTGGGACGGCTATGACATCGTTAGAAACCTTGAAAAATTGAGGCCGGTCAAGCTGGCTGACAGTTTTGCGAACGAATACAGAACAACGGCCTATCGCGGTCAGGTGATTGATGATTTTGTAAGTGCTTACGAAAAGCGAATCCGTGCTGAGTTTGATCTCAACCGCGTTCAGGAAGAAATCAAAATGAAGACCGGTTTTATCAGCCAGTATGAAATGGATCTCCTCGTCGAGCGCCGCAACAAAGCCTCTCGGGATTTGAGCGCCATCATGATCGAGTATGATGCGGCGGCCTATCAATTCAGAAGGATTGCCCAAGTGACGGTTTACAGTTGGCAGGATGTCAAAGTAGGCGCGATTCCGACCTTTAGAGTGACCCTCGAGAAGCCGGCTGTCGGAACCTATCTGATCAACTTCAGGCGCAATGACGTGAACCGCACCATCAAGGTGGAGCGTGTTACCGTTCGCGCAATGGACTCCGCTCAGGATCTTCCGAACAATGCCTATAATGTCATCAAGAGCAGTTTGTCTCAATAAGCCTATGACCCCACGCGCAGCGCAGACGTGGGGTTGTCGATTTTACACAGAAATGTTATGTGCAGCTGTAAGCTGAGAAACTATGGAGGGTGTCGGATGCTTCTGGAAAAAGCGAAATCCGCAATACTGATGGTGTTATTTGCCATCTGCGCCTATCTGGCGGGACAATTCCTGCTGGACACCAGTTCCATAAGTGCTCGGGCCGGTTCCGTCGGCGGAAACGTTCAGGTGAGCGTGAATATCGAAGACCTTTTAAACCCCCAAGGCTATCAGGTCAGCTTTGGGGGTGGCTTGTATTCAGGGCACTTCGATACCGGTCTGAAAAACAGCCTCTGGTCAAGTGCCAAGGGGCTTATTCGCAGTGCCCTTGAAACCTCTGATTACACCGAAGCGGACCAGACCGCCTGGGATAAAGCCGTGACTCAGCGCAGCGTGATATTGATGCTGCCTTTCGCCATGACTGCGGATCAGATTCTGGTCGCCAGCGGTTCGAAGGAGCCCCGTGAACTTCTTGATAAAGCAGCCTTTGATGTGATCATTATTCCTACGTCCGAACCGGGCACCCTGTTTCTTGGCAATCGTGCAGAAGCGAGATTTGTCAGTTTCGCCTATAACAGGGAGAGTACGGGCAACTCCCAAATTTCTGACTTGGCTGCACTCCTGACACAGATTGAAAAGGATGAGGGAACCATTGAATATAAGCGGATTGAAGACACGTTCTCCCTCAGAACCATACTGGAAAAGCCGGATCAGATCTACAGAGAAAACCACATCATTGAGCCGATTGTCGCCATGCCAACCTTTGACCGGGTTCGGGTCCAGAACGAGTTCAGTCTGGAAACCCTCAGCGAGGAGCAAGAGCGTTATTATGCGGATATTGCCTTTGGTGCCCGATTTGACTTCGTTAAGCGCGTCCGGGAAGTAGACGGATCTGTCGTTTATCTTTACGGCTACGGTGACAGAGCGCTCAGATTTGGCACGCAGGGGCGTCTGGAATATCAGGAGCGCTTTCGGGGGGGAAGTACCTCAGATGAGATTCTGAGCTTTAAAGACAGCCTGACAAAAGTGGTTGCTGAGCTCAGAAAATACGGTGCATTTCCCGAGGGCTTCTATCTCAAATATTTCACCGAAACGGAGGATGCACCGGGTGTCAGGGTCAAAACATTCCACTTCAGCCATCGCCACCAAGGCCTCCCAATAGATTTGTCAGACCGTGACGTGTCATATACGGCAACGGTTGAAATTACAAATGACCAAGTGACCTACCTGATGAAGAACTACGATACGATTCAGAGGATCTTGCCTGAAAACGATCCCTCAGATCAAGTCCTCAGCTTGGATATGCTGATCGAGAACCAGTATGACCTCATCTTAAGTGACTATCTTACGCTGAATCCTGAAGCAGCAGCTTCAAAGGATGACTTCGGCTTTGTCTATCAGATTTTGCATGATATAACTGAATACGAGCTGATTTATTTCCTTTCCCGCGACAATAATGTGCTCACGTATTTACCTGCATGGCACCTGGGAATTGGCGACAACCACTATTATTTTGACTTATACACCGGCGAGCTGCTTCAGCGCGTTCCGACACAGGCGGTGAAGTAATTATGGACTGGAAAAAATCTAAAAACATTCTTATCTTTGCTCTGATTCTGACCAATATCGCTTTGTTCGCAATGATGGGAGGACTGGACAAGCTGATTCAAAGAGATGAAACCCAGGATCCGCTGCTGCCTTCAGTCATAGCACTCTTGAACGGTCGGGGCATAGGCATCAATGCGCTCATTCCCTCGATCCCGCTGAACATCAGGGCGATAGACCTGGAATACAATGAAATTGAGGCGGCAGAGCTTGCGGATAGGCTTCTCTCAGAAGGTTACGAGGAAATCAATGGCTTGTTCGTCGGACGAGACGGCGCGCTCCTGGTTGTCGCTCTCGAACGTGAGATCCGCTTTGAACTGCCTATGGAACAGTGGCTGATCTCTGAGCCCCTTGAAACGGAAGCGGCCTGGCAGGCGGGCGAAGCGTTTCTTGCGGCTCACGGCTTCGATCATGGCGATCGCCAGCGCTGGGACCTCAGCGTTGAACCCGACCATGTCATCCTGGAGTGGCGCCAGAAGTACGGCACCTATTTTCTGGAGGAGGCCTTCATGCGTATTCGCTTGACAGGCAACAAAGTGGTCTCCTTTGAACGCCGATGGTTTAATGAACCACAACCCCAGGAAAACGTTCACACAGTCATACAGCCTTCAAAAGCCTTATTCATGGCTGCAGAGGAAATCGCTGCGACCAGCATGGGACCTGATACGTCTTTAAAAATCGATTCCATCGAATTGGGGTATCAGCTTGAAACAGGCTCTCTGACCAGCGACATCACTTCCGGTGAAGCTTCGCCTTACTGGCGTATGCGGTTGTCCGATGGTCGCGTCATCTTTGTGGAAGCGGTGGAATAGCGGAGGATGGGTGGCGAACGCTGTGAAGCGTGGCCTAAGAGACAGCGCTTCACCAACTGCCAATGACCAATGACCAATAGCCTATGGCCTGCGGTCTATGGTTTACGATCACCGGCCTTTGGCCTATGATCAAAAGGTTAACATAACAACTCGGCCTTTCCTCGCGAGGTCATTTTGAGGTATAATGGATATCATGCAGTTAAGGGGTTGTCCCAATGAGTTTAAAATTTTGCTCCCTGGCCAGCGGCAGCAGCGGCAATTGTCAGTTCATAGCGGCGAACTCAAGCCGGGTGCTTTTGGACGCGGGTCTCAGCGGTAAATATATAAAAAACGCCATAGACAGCATTTCGGAAGATATTTCTACACTGAGCGGCATTCTGGTGACCCACGAGCACAGTGACCATATACAAGGGGTCGGCGTGCTGATGCGGCGCTATAATCTCGACGTCTACGCCAACCAGAGCACCTGGGACGCCATGATGCCCAAAATAGGCAAAGTGGATCCGGAGCGGGTCAAGGTCATCCAGAATGGGGTGCCATTCTCCATTGGCGACCTGGAAGTCAAATCTATAGCTATTTCCCATGACGCCGCGGACCCCGTTGCCTACCGCTTTTCAGATGGTATATCCCGACTGGCTGTAGCAACAGATCTGGGTACCGTGTCGGAGGAGATTCTGCAGGAGCTGCTTCAGGTCGATTTTTTGATGCTGGAATCCAACCACGACATTGAGATGCTGAAGATGGGCTCCTACCCTTATTATCTGAAGCGCAGAATCCTGTCTGAAATTGGCCACCTTTCCAATGACAACGCCGGAGAGATTGCCACTTTGGCCGTTCAGGGCGGCCGGGTTCAAAACATCCTGCTGGGTCACCTCAGCAAAGAAAACAATTTTCCGGAACTCGCCTTTGAAACTGTCAGCGGTGTATTGAGGGAAAATCATATTCATGTAGGAACGGACGTGTGTCTTGATCTGAGCTACAGGGACCGGGTCGGCCGCGTTTACAGCATAGGCCGCTGAAGGGCAGGCGCTTTGACGCGGCATGAGTCAAGCGTCACAGGGACGCCATGGAGGTAGAGTTTGAGAATCACATTGATTGCAGTTGGTAAAATTAAAGAAAAGTTTTATACTGAGGCGCTTTCGGAATATTCGAAGCGCCTTTCGAAATATGTGAAGCTTGAAGTGATCGAGGTAGCCGATGAAAAGACCCCCGACCAAGCTTCCGAGCGGGAGAAGGCACAAATTCTGGATAAGGAAGCCCAGCGAATCCTGGCGAAACTCCCAAATGGCGCCTATGTGGTGCCCCTCGCCATTGAGGGCAAGATGCTGAGCAGCGAAGGTCTCTCGGAAAAGCTGGCCGAACTTGGACTTCAGGGCGACAGTCATGTGGCGTTTATCATAGGCGGCTCATTGGGGCTTGCGGACAGCATCCTGGACCGTGCAGACTTCAAGTTGTCCTTTTCTAAAATGACCTTTCCACATCAGTTAATGCGCGTGATTCTGCTGGAGCAGGTTTATAGGGCGTTTCGGATCATGAGAAATGAACCTTATCACAAATAATTCACAACAGACGCAATTTATAAGATGATTGGAAACTAATCATCGGCAGGAGCGTTTGCCGATGGTTTTTTGTTTTCATACTTGAACAATTTACCAGAGTGGTGTAATATGAAGTTGCAATACGATGTATTACAATTTTGGAGGTGCACCCATGGGCACAGTATCTTTAAGACTGAATGACCGAGACGACGCGTTGATACGCAAATACGCTGAAATTCACAATTTGGATCTCTCTTCATTTATACGGGAAACGGTTTTGGCCAGAATTGAGGAAGACTATGATTTGGCCTTATTTGATAGGATATGGGAAGAGACCAGGGAAGAAGAAAGGTATGGCCATGACCAAGTCAAGAAAGAACTTGGCTTATGAAACTATTCCGTGTTGAATACACCAAATCTGCGCTGAAGCAGCTTAAGAAACTGGATAAGCAAACCGCGTTCTTTATCCTGTCCTATATTGAAAAAAATCTTGTGGACTGCGATAATCCAAGGCTTCATGGAAAATCGTTGCAGGGGTCTATGAGCGAAAAATGGCGTTATAGAATAGGGGATTACCGGATCCTGGCGAAGATTGAGGAGGATCGGGTCGTGATCCTGATTGTTGAAGTGGGGCATAGGAAAGATATTTATGGGTGAAGGGAGACCATCGGCTGAGATTTTTTGGCCGATGGTTTTTGCTCACCACGGAGGTAATTGTGGCCGATTGGCGATGACAGGCGAAAGTCGCAGCCGCTGACGCCCTCTTTCAATCTTTCGAAGGTTTTATCCTCATTTTCAGGTATTTCCTTTTTTGTTTTAGAGTTTTCAGTCAAATGCCTTGTTTCTTGCATTGTCGGAAAGGGAATAATACTGATATAGTCATTTTGAGAGAATCGAGCCTGTTTCAAAGGGCTTCGACAGAAGGAAGGTTTATATGGATTATACAGCTTATTTGAAGAATCTGGCCATTTACAATGTGGGGGACGTGTTTGACAATCTGCCGCCGGCGAGGCTGGTGGAACAGGCGCTGATCAACAGGGAGGGTGTCCTCTCCAGTACCGGGGCGCTGGCCATCCGGACAGGGAAATACACGGGGCGCTCGCCGCTGGACCGGTTTATTGTGGACTCAGCTGACGTGCACGACAAGATCTCCTGGGGCAAAATCAATCAGCCTATGACGGAGGACGTGTACTGGCGGATTTATTACCGACTGACCGCCTATCTTGAGGACCGTGATCTTTACATATTTCAGGGCTACTGCGGCACGGATCCGAAGCACCGGATTCCCATTTCAATCATCAACCAGTACGCATGGCAGAATCTGTTCGCCAGGCAGTTGTTGGTCAGACCAACCGAAGAGGAACTCGACAACCACGTGCCTGAGTACACGCTTCTGTGTGTGCCGGGCTTCAACGCGTTTACCAACGTGGACAGGACGCGGTCCGAGGCGTTTGTCATCCTGAATCTCAAGGAGAAGACCGTCATCATAGGCGGGACGCGGTATGCGGGTGAAATAAAGAAAGCCATATTTACCGTGATGAACTATCTGCTGCCTGAAGCCGGCGTTTTTCCAATGCACTGTTCAGCCAACATCAATGCCAAGGGGGACACCACACTGTTCTTTGGGCTGTCCGGCACGGGCAAGACGACGCTGTCTGCGGATCCCCACTGTCAGTTGATTGGAGACGATGAGCATGGTTGGAGCGACGAGGGCGTGTTCAACTTCGAAGGCGGCTGCTACGCCAAATGCATAGGGCTCACCAGAGACAAAGAGCCGGAGATTTTCGACGCGGTGCGCTTTGGGGCAGTCCTCGAAAACGTCATCATGGACCCGCTGACGCGGATCAGCGACTTTACCACGGACCGGGTGACAGAGAACACAAGGGCGGCTTATCCGCTGGAGTTCATACCTGGCGCCGTTTCCAGCGGCAGGGGCGGACATCCCAAAACTATTTTATTCCTGACGGCGGACGCCTTTGGTGTCATGCCGCCAATTTCAAGGCTGACCACGGAACAGGCCCTCTACCACTTCCTCTCGGGCTACACGAGCAAGCTGGCAGGTACCGAACGGGGCATCACGGAGCCTGAAGCGACTTTCTCGACGGGATTTGGCGAACCATTTCTCCCGAGGGATCCCATGGTCTATGCAGGTCTCCTGAAAAAGCGCATGGAGACCTATGGCACCAAAGCTTATCTGGTCAACACCGGTTGGGTGGGCGGCGCTTATGGCACCGGGGACCGCATCAAGCTGGCCTATACCAGGGCTATGGTCAACGCCGCCATGAACGGCGATCTGGATTCGGTAGAGTTTGAAACGGAGCCGTTCTTTGGGTTAAGTATTCCCAAGGCTTGCCCGGGGGTAACCTCCGAAATTCTGAATCCTAAAGCCACATGGGCGGATCCTGCTGAGTACGACAAAGCAGCCCAGTCATTAGCGGCGCGTTTTCGCAAAAATTATGAAAAATTTGAAAAGACTAAAAAAGATGGCCTTGACAAAGCGGTGGCCTCAGCAGTATAATTCTAAAAATCGATTATCTATATTTGATCCTGAAGCAAAAGTAAGTAGTAGGCATCAGCGAATGTCACAGAGAGCCGGCGGTGGTGGGATGCCGGCACAGACGCCGCGTACGAATGGGTTTGTGAGGAGCATGGGGAACCGCGTTTGCCCAGTTTGGCAGGATTGACCGGCTGAGGCGGACTGCTGAAGTATCCATCGCCGCGTGTCTCGCGTTATAGGGACAGGATATCGCACAGGTTGAACATGATCCCGGACGTCGCAGCAAAAGACCCGGGTACGCCACGTGCTGTATCTGAAACAAGGAGAGCACTATTTCTTAAAATTGGGTGGCACCACGAGTCTATCGTCCCAAACCGGGAGGATAGGCTCTTTTTTTGTATGAAAATCTGGATGAAACTTGGTGTCAGACACCGAGTTATGCCTCAAGATGAAACTTGGTGTCTGACACCGAGTTGCTCAGTGGTCTTTGGCCTATCGCCCCCCGCTTCCAATCCCCACATCCACCAAAATGACTATACCCAAGGAGTGACAACCATGATTTATCCTGAACTCGAAAAGGCTAAGCGCATCTCAGAGGGCTATGACCTTGTACCGGTCGCCGTTGAGCTGATGGCGGACATGATGACGCCCATTCAGCTGTTCAATGCCATTAAGGACGACGCGACCCACTGCTTCCTGCTGGAAAGCGTTGAAAACGGTGCCCAGTGGGGCCGCTACTCCTTTATAGGCCGCTGCCCGGAGGCGGAGATTTTGCTCAGGGATGGGATCATGACCATTAACGGAGAGCGTGTGGCCGATGGTCGCATCACCGACCCGTTTACCGTCATAGGCGACTTTCTCTCGACGCGACGCAGTCCCAAGCTCCTCCATCTTCCGCCTCTGACGGGCGGCCTGGTGGGCGTCTTCGGATATGACGCGGCAAGATACGTGGAGACGACTCTGGGTCCGGGTCCTGAAGATACTATAGGGCTCCCGGAGATCCACCTGATGTATTTCGAAGAGATCATCGCCTTCGACCACCTGAAGCACAAGGTCGTATTGATGACCCACGCCAGGACGAAGAGCGACGCCGGTTTCGAGGCAGAATATGCGTCAGCGGTTCAGAGGCTGCGGGACTTGTCTGAGGGGCTTTCGGTCGCCATCGGCAGAGCAGGGGGCCAGAGGTTTGGCAATGGGAAGAAGCTTCGAAAGCGCGAGGCTGAGGCCACCAGTGACACGACGCGTGAAGCGTTTATGGAAAAGGTGCGACGGGCCCAGCATCACATTTACGACGGGGACGCGTTCCAGATCGTGCTGTCCCAGCGTTTTGAGGTGGACAATCCGCCGCCGGCCTTTGACGTCTACAGGGTGCTGCGGGTGCAGAATCCGTCGCCGTACATGTATTACTTCAAGTTTCCGTCTTACGAGATTGCCGGGGCGTCGCCGGAGCGGCTGGCCAGCGTCACCGATGAGCGGATCATGACGCGGCCTATCGCCGGGACGATCCGACGGGGGCTGGACGCGGCGGAGGACCTGCAGCTGGAGGCCCAGCTGCTGAACGATCCCAAGGAGCGGGCGGAGCACATGATGCTGGTGGACCTGGGACGAAACGATGTAGGCAGGGTCGCCGCCTTCGGTTCCGTGGAAGTGACGACGCTGATGAAGGTGGAGCGCTACTCCAAGGTCATGCACCTGGTGAGCGACGTGGAAGGCAATCTGATGCCTGGCCTGGGCGGCCTGGATGTCCTGAAGTCGGTACTGCCGGCGGGGACGCTGTCCGGAGCGCCCAAGGTCAGAGCTATGGAAATTATAGATTCTTTGGAAAGCAGCCGCCGGGGGATTTATGGCGGCACAGCGGGTTACCTGGCGCTGAACGGGGACATGGATACGTGCATTGCCATTCGGACGGCGCTGTTTACGGGCGGGAAGGCCTATGTCCAGGCGGGGGCCGGGATTGTGGCGGACTCAGTGCCGGAGAAGGAATATGAGGAGACGGTCAACAAGGCGAAGGCCGTTATTCAAGCTATAGTGGAAGCGGGGGATCTCCAGTGATCTTGATCATAGACAACTACGATTCGTTTACTTATAACCTTTACCAGGAGATTGGATCCTTTTATCCGGACTTGAAAGTAGTCCGGAATGACCAGATCACTTTGGCGGAGATTGAGGCTTTAGGGCCTGAAGCACTGATCCTGTCCCCTGGACCTGGCTTTCCTGCCAGCGCGGGGATAACCATTGAGGCAATCCGGCATTTTGCCGGCAAGATTCCTATGTTGGGGGTCTGCCTGGGTCTGCAGGCCATAGGTGAGGCTTTTGGAGGCCGTGTGGTTCACGCGTCGGAGCAAGTGCATGGAAAGTCCAGCATGATTGAGGTGGATCCGACGTCTAAGCTCTTTGAAGGACTGCCGGTTAAACAGGAGGTGGCACGGTATCACTCGCTGGTGCTGGATCCTTTGTCCTTGCCTGAGACCCTGAAAGTGACCGCCAAGACCGCCAAGGGCGAAATCATGGCGGCGGAGAATGAAGCACTACGGGTTTATGGGGTGCAGTTCCATCCAGAGTCTGTGCTGACGCCACATGGCAAGTCCATGCTGTATAAGTTTGTCACAAAGGTGGCAGGGGTGAAGGCCACCAGCCAAGTCATGCAGGTTCCAGTGTCCAGCGAAGAGAAGTCGGCGCTGAAACGCTATCTGCTCACGGTTGCGGAGGGTGAGTCTCTGAGTGCCGCTGAGGCAGAAAACGCCATGGGCTGCATCATGGACGGCGGCGCGACGGATGCCCAGATCGCGGCATTTATGACGGCGCTGCGGATGAAGGGCGAATCTGTAGACGAGATTACAGGCTTCGCCAGAGCCATGATCAGCAAGGCGGCCACGGTTAAAACTACTTTGCCGGCAGTGGATATTGTGGGCACCGGCGGTGACCTCAGCAACACCTTCAATATTTCGACGACGACCGCCCTTGTGGTGGCGGGCGCCGGGCAGCCGGTGGCCAAGCACGGCAACCGCAGTGTCTCCAGTCGCTCCGGCAGCGCGGATGTCCTGGAACAGCTGGGGGTCCGGCTCAATCTGACGCCGGAACAGGCCCTGGACTGTTTGGAGAAGACGGGTGTGACCTTTATGTTTGCGCCGGCCTTCCACGGCTCCATGCGCCATGCGGCGGCGCCGCGGCGGGAGCTGGGACTGCGGAGTGTCTTCAACATTTTAGGACCGCTTTCCAATCCGGCGGGAGCCCCGTATATGCTCCTTGGAGTCTATGATGAAAAGCTCGTCGAAGTTCTGGCGAATGTTTTGGTTCAGCTGGGCGTCCAGGGCGCCCTGGTGGTTCACGGCTCAGACGGCCTCGATGAGGTTACTTTGACGGGCGCGACGACGATTTGTGAGATCCGGCGGGGTCAGACCCGCACCTATAAAATTACCCCGGAAGAGGTCGGGCTGACTTCAACAGAGCTCGTGAACCTGGTAGGGGGAACGCCTGAGGAAAATGCCAGGATCACGCTGGATATTTTGAACGGCATGCAGGGGCCGAAGCGGGACGTGGTGCTCTTGAATGCAGCAGCGGCTCTGGTGGCCTCCGGCAAGGTGGATAGCTTTGAGGCAGGCATAGCGGCAGCGAAGGCATCCATCGACAGCGGCAGGGCTCTGGCGAAGCTGAAGGCACTGGCAGAGACGACCCAGCAGTACGGGAGATAGGATACACTAGGAGGACAACCATGATATTGGATGAGATTGTTGAAAAGCGTAAGATTCAGCTGGTCCGGGAGATTTCGAGGGTCGGGCGCGAGGAAATGAAACGCATGGCGCTGGAGATCGTTGAAACGGCGTCACCGTCGCTGGCCACCAAGGGCTTTGCCAAGGCACTGGCTGCGGAGGGCCTGTCCATCATAGCGGAGGTCAAAAAGGCCTCCCCGTCCAAAGGCCTGATCCAGCCGGACTTCCGCCCGGCAGAGGTCGCGGCGGCCTATGAGCGCAGCGGTGCCAGCGCCATTTCCGTGCTGACGGAGGAAGCCTATTTCCAGGGCGGGTCCGACTATTTGAAGCAGGTGCGCCAAGCGGTGTCCCTCCCCATCATCAGGAAGGATTTCATCTTTGACGACTATCAGATTTACGAAGCCCGGGTGATTGGCGCGGACGCGGTACTGCTGATTGTGGCGATCCTCAACGACGAGGAGATTCGGTCCTTCATGGCACTGGCAGCCTCCCTTGGACTGGACGTCCTGGTGGAGGTTCACGACGAAGCGGAGATGACGCGGGCCATTGCCTGTGGCGCTGAACTGATTGGCATTAACAACCGAGACCTCAAAACCTTCAATGTTGAGCTCTCCACCACCCAAAGACTTCTGCCGATGGTTCCTAAAGACCGTCTCTGCATCTCAGAAAGCGGCATCCGGGATGCTTCAGACATGGAGATGGTACGGGCCTGGGGCGCCGACGCGGTGCTGATAGGCGAGACCTTGATGCGAAGCAAGGACGTCGAAGGGACGATTAAGGGATTGAAGGGGCTGAAATAGAGAACGTTGAAAAAGGAAGGAAACTGGGTGTCTGACACCCGGTTTCCCTCATTAGAAAGTGAGCTGACATCCAATGAAAATAAAATTCTGCGGACTTCGACGTCCTGAAGATATTGAATACGCGAATCAGACCCGGCCGGACTATATTGGCTTTGTCTTCGCGAAGAGCAAGCGGCAGGTGAGTCCTGAGCTGGCGGGGCAGCTGGGGTTAGGGCTGGCGGAGGGTTTGAAGAAGGTTGGCGTATTCGTCAACGCGCCTCTGGAGGAAATACTCGAAGCAGTGAGATTGGCGAAACTCGACGTGGTGCAGCTTCATGGGGATGAGGGTCCTGAGGAAATTCGGGCAGTTAAGGAGGCGCTGGTGGGTGTGAGTACCGGGACCATCGGCAAAATTCCTGAGATTTGGAAGGCTGTGAGGACCACAGACGCGGCGGTGCTGCTGGCAGCGGACGGGTTAGAGGTGGACCGGCTGCTCCTGGATGCTTTTACGCCAGGTATGGCCGGGGGCACGGGTGTGGTCGCGGACTGGAATATGATTCGCGGCGTCAAAGGGCAGCTCACGAAGCCATTTTTCCTGGCCGGCGGGCTGAATGCCGGGAACCTGGAAGAGGCGGTCTATGCAGTGGCGCCTTATGGGATCGACCTGTCGAGCGGCATTGAGACGGACGGATTTAAGGATCTTTCCAAGATGGAAGCTATCATTAAAATAATTGAACGAGTCAGGGGGCAATGAGCATGACAAAGCCAGGAAGATACGGTGAGTTCGGGGGGCAATATGTCCCCGAGACGCTGATGAACGCATTGATAGAGTTGGAGGCGGCTTACACGAAGTTTTCGCAGGATCCGGAGTTCAGGTCGGAGCTGAAGGCGCTGCTCGAAGGGTACGCGGGGCGGCCGTCCATGCTGTATCCGGCGCGCAAGATGACCCGGGATCTGGGCGGCGCGCAGATTTATCTGAAGCGGGAAGACCTGAACCACACGGGGTCCCACAAGATCAACAACGTGCTGGGTCAGGCACTCCTTGCCAAGAAGATGGGCAAGAAGAGGCTGATCGCGGAGACGGGGGCGGGCCAGCATGGGGTTGCTGCAGCCACGGCGGCGGCGCTCCTGGGCATGGAGTGTGAGGTGTTCATGGGTGTTGAGGACATGGAGCGCCAGCAGCTCAACGTTTACCGCATGAAACTCCTGGGGACCAAGGTCACGGGGGTGTCCAGCGGTACGGGCACACTGAAGGACGCGGTCAATGAGGCCTTCCGCTGCTGGGCGGGGGAGGCGGATACTACGTTTTACATGATTGGCTCTGTTATGGGGCCGCATCCGTTTCCTATGATTGTCCGGGATTTTCAGAAGGTCATTGGTGAAGAGGTTCGGGCACAGCTTGCTGTTGAAGCCGGGCGGCTGCCGGATTGCGTCATAGCCTGTGTAGGCGGCGGATCCAATGCCATGGGGGCGTTTTATGATTTTATTGATTCCCCGGGTGTTCGGCTGGTTGGTGCGGAGGCAGCGGGGCATGGCGTCGACACCAGAATGCACGCGGCTACGGTGACCATGGGGGAGACGGGGGTTTTTCACGGGATGAAATCGCTGTTTCTGCAGGATGACGGCGGGCAGATCATGCCGGTGTACTCCATCTCCGCCGGTTTGGATTATCCGGGAATTGGGCCTGAGCATGCTTATTTGGCGTCCATCGGCAGGGCGGAGTACTTGCCGGTGACGGACGCGGAGGCGGTGGATTCCTTTGAGTACCTGGCGAAGGTGGAAGGGATCATTCCGGCCATTGAGTCGGCCCACGCGGTGGCGCTGGCGAGGAAGATCGCGCCGGAGATGGGGTCGGAGGAGATTCTGGTGATCTGTCTGTCCGGGCGCGGGGACAAGGACGTGCAGTCTGTGGCGAAGTACAGGGGGGAAAACATCCATGAATAGGATTGATGCTGCTTTTGAGGCGCTCAGACATCGCAGGGAGAAGGCGCTGATCACGTTTGTGACGGCGGGGGACCCGGATATGGCGACGACGGAGGCGCTTGTACTGGAGATGATTGCTCAGGGCGCGGACTTGGTGGAGCTCGGAGTGCCGTTTTCGGATCCCATGGCGGAGGGACCGATCATTCAGGCGGCCAGTGCCAGGGCTTTGGAGGCGGGGGCGACGCTGCCGGGGATCTTTGACCTGGTGGCGAGGCTCAGGGAGAAGACTCAGACGCCGCTGCTGCTGATGATGTATTTGAATTGTATTCTGCATTATGGGAAGGATCGCTTTTTTGAGGCCTGTGCCCGGGTTGGGATTGACGGGGTGATTGTGCCGGATCTGCCTTACGGGGAGCAGATGGAGATTTCCGGGGAGGCCAGGGCCCACAGGGTTCATCTGATCAGCCTGGTGGCGCCGACATCCCGGGACCGGATTGATGCCATTGCCCAGAACAGCGAGGGTTTCCTGTACTGCGTGTCCTCCCTGGGGGTGACGGGCACGCGCTCTGGGTTCGCGACGGATTTTGACGCGTTCTTTGGGGAGATTCAGAGGCACGCGACGGTTCCAACGGCGGTGGGCTTTGGCATTTCCACGCCTGAGCAGGCGAAGGCATTGGCGGATTATGCCGATGGCATCATTGTCGGCAGCGCCGTGGTGGATCTGGTGGCGAAGCATGGCAAGGGGGCAGCGGCGCCCGTGGGCGCGTTTGTGAAGGCGCTGAAGGATGCGATAAAAGAGTGATCCATGATGATGCTGGTAAAGTTTGAGAATGAGAGTCGTTTTCGCAAGCTCTGGCACCAAAAAAAATGTTGTCCGCGTCACCAATTTCAAATTGGTGACGCGGACTGTTATATAGTTGGGGACGCGGACAACCTTCAACTCAGCAACAGGCACTCGGTAATTGTTTGTATATTTTGCCATACACCTGCATTGAAATGTCGTATTACCGCATTATTGTATACAAAAAAATACGTTATTACGAACGATAATTAATAATAAATATTTAATGTTAACAAAATGCTGTTCATCCCCTTCTGTTATGTGCTATAATGTGAAAAATTCTGAAAACTTGAATGGGAGAAAAGGTGTGGGTGGGTGACCATCGGCAGAGGTCTTGGTCTTGGTTTTGATCTGGGTCTGGGTCTTGGACCCGGATGAGATCCTGCGCCGGCGGCAGCAACGTCACACCTGACCTGTTCGAGGAAATGGGGGCAATTAGGTTGAAAGCAGTCATCACAGTTCTGGGTAAAGACCGGCCGGGGATCATCGCGAAGATCGCCACGGCGCTGTACGAGCGGGAAGTCAACATCGACGACATCAGCCAGACCATCATGCAGGGGCTGTTCACCATGGTCATGATCGTGGACCTGGGCAAACTCAACACGAACATTGAAGAGCTGCAGGCGAAGATGCAGGAAGTCGAAAACGAATTGGGCATGCAGATCAGAGTGAAGCGGGAAGAGGTTTTCACCGCTATGCACCAGATTTAGGAGGATGTTATGTTAACTATGCGGCAAATCCTGGACACCCAGGAAATGTTCCACGAACAGAAACTCGACATCCGGACCGTGACTATGGGCATTTCGCTCCTGGATTGTGCCGATGGTGACGGTCACGTCATGGCGCAGAAAATCTACGACAAGATCACAAGGGTCGCCGCGCGGCTGGTGCCCGTAGCGGCGGAGATCGAAAAGGAATTCGGGATTCCCATCATACATAAGCGCATTTCGGTGACACCCATCGCCATGCTGGCGGGGGCTTCCGAGGAGGACGTGACGCTGGAGCTGGCCCACGCGCTGGACCGGGCGGGCAAGGCGGTCGGCGTCAACTTTATAGGCGGATTCTCGGCGCTGGTACACAAGGGCATGACGAAGGGCGACATCCGCCTGATTCAGGCGCTGCCGAGGGCATTGTCGGAGACGGAGATCGTCTGTGGCTCGGTGAACGTGGCCACGACTCGAGCAGGCATGAACATGGACGCCATTCGTGAGATGGGCCAGGTGGTCAAGGCGTGCGCGCGGCTGACCAAGGATCACGACAGCATCGCCTGCGCGAAGCTGGTCATCTTCTCCAACGCGGTGGAGGACAATCCGTTTATGGCGGGGGCCTTCCACGGACCGGGCGAGGCGGACTGCACCATCAACGTGGGCGTCAGCGGGCCCGGGGTTGTCAAGGTCGCGCTGGAAGAGGTGCGCGGCAAGAGCTTCGACGAGGTGGCGGAGACCATCAAGAAGGCGGCCTTCAAGGTGACGCGCATGGGCGAGCTGGTGGCCCGGGAGGCGTCTCGCCGACTCGGCGTGTCGTACGGCATTGTGGATCTGTCTTTGGCACCGACGCCTGAGGTCGGCGACAGCGTGGCGCGGATCCTCGAGGAGATGGGGCTGGAAACTTGCGGGACCCACGGTTCCACGGCGGCGCTGGCGATGCTCAACGACGCAGTCAAGAAGGGCGGTGCCATGGCGTCATCCCACGTGGGCGGCCTCAGCGGCGCGTTCATCCCGGTCAGTGAGGACGAGGGCATGATCGAAGCCGTCGAGAAGGGCATTTTGACACTGGATAAGCTCGAGGCCATGACTTGCGTTTGCTCGGTGGGTCTCGACATGATCGCGATTCCGGGGGACACGTCTGCGGAGACGATTTCTGCCATCATCGCGGACGAGGCGGCGATTGGCATGATCAACAACAAGACCACGGCCGTTCGCGTCATTCCGGTTCATGGGAAGGGCGTCGGCGACTACGTGGAGTTTGGCGGCCTTCTGGGCCGTGCCCCAATCATGCCGGTGAACAAGGCGTCTTCCAAGCTCTTCGTGGAGCGCGGCGGCCGGATTCCGGCACCGATTCACAGCCTCCGAAACTAAGAGATCAAGACCAGGGCATTTGCCGATGGTCACCTAAGCGCAACATCAGATTTAAATGGGATCAAGCTGCGATAAAAGGCAGCGGATTGAAAAGTAGTGAAAAAGGGCAATGAAAAAAAGTAATGAAAATAAGTAATGAAAATAAGTAATGAAAATAAGTAATGAAAATAAGTAATGAAAAAGGTAGCGGGGCTTCCCCCGGCTGTTTGCAGTGGACAGCCGGGGGAAGCCCCGCTTTGTTTGGAAGACTTGCGGAACAACCTTCACCACACGGATGGCGGTCGACTGATTTTAATAGTGAACAAATTTACATTCTTGTGTTAAAAATACATTGCCGTCCGCGTCCCCAAGTTGAGAGTTGTCCGCGTCACCAGTTCAGAAACCGTCCGCGTCCCCAACCAACCTTAATCCTTATTTAATGATTATCTCGCCGAATTCGAGGTATAATATGACCAAGAAGTCACATGACTTAGTGGTCATATCGACATAAATTCCGCAATGAAGCAGGAGGTGCAGTTATGCCAAAGGAGACCTTTTTCAATTTACCGCCGGAAAAACGCGCTAAAATCGAAGAAGCTGCCATTCGGGAGTTCGTGGAATACAGCTTCGACAACGCCAGCGTGAACCGGATCGTCACGGGGAGCGGGATACCCAAGGGCAGCTTCTACCAATACTTCGACGACAAGAAGGACCTCTACAAACACATCATGTCCCTGATCATCGCAAAAAAAATGGAGTATCTGTCACCGGTGATGAGAAATCCGTTTGATCACGACTTTTTTGTCATCGTTAAAGAAATGTATGAAACTGGGCTGCACTTTGCCAGGGATAATCCGGATTTTGTGGTCATTGGGAATCGTTTGAGGTCGGATCCGTCACATGCGCTGTTCAAGGAGATTATTGAGGACAACATAGACAAGTCGAACCAGGTTTTCGAGCAGCTGCTGACCTTGGGGATCCAGCGGGGGGAGATCAGGCCGGACATCGATCTGGGGCTCACCGCGCACCTGATCAGCGCCCTCAACGTGGAGATCAGCGAGTATTATCAGAAGCACATTGCCAAGAAGGACGATTATTTTTATGATGATGGGGTTTTAGTGACCATCGGCAAATTTTTGGATCTTTTGAGATTTGGGATTGGGCAGGCTTAAACGGTTCAGCAATTGCAGGAGGTGAAACACATGGTAAAAGTGGAAGGGCTATACTACTCGTACACCAACGACGACAAGTACGCGGTGAAGGACATCAGTTTCGAGATTGCGGAGGGGGAATCCTTCGGGCTGCTGGGGCCGTCCGGGGCCGGGAAATCCACGACTCAGAACATCCTGACGGGGCTGCTGCCGCTGAAGACCGGGTTGGCCCAAGTGGCGGGGTACGACATGCGCGATCCCAAACGGGAGCTGTTCAACAAGCTGGGGGTCTCATTCGAACAGTCGAACGTCTACGGCAAGTTGACGGCGCTGGAAAACCTGGAGTTTTACAGAAAACTGTTCGACGTGCCCACGCTGGACCCCATGGAGCTGCTGAGGCTCGTGGGGCTGGAGCAGGTGGCGTCCAAGAAAGCGGCGACGTTTTCGAAGGGGATGAAGCACCGGCTGACCTTCGTGCGCAGCATGATCAACCAGCCGATCCTATGGTTCCTGGATGAGCCGACGACGGGGCTGGATCCCGCCATCGCCAGTGTGATCAAGGACATTGTCAAGGAGAAAAAAGAGCGAGGCACAACCATTTTCCTGACGACGCACAACATGTTTCTGGCGGATGAGCTTTGCGACCGGGTCGGGTTCATTGTGGACGGGGAGCTCAGGCTCATCGATTCGCCGCGAAACCTCAAACTCAAGTACGGCGAGAAGCTGGTCGAGGTGGAGTATGTGGGGAGCGAGGCTGAACAGGCCGTTAAGGCCGGTGACAGTAATACCGACATTGTGGGTCAGGTGACCATCGGCGGGGGTACTGGTACTGGCGCCCAACTAATCAGGCGGCACTTCTCCCTCGTGGATCCGGTGGAACTCGCGGCACTTCAGGAGGTGCTGGCCACCAGGAAAATTGAGACCATGCACACCAAGGAAGCGACGCTGGAGGAGATTTTCATCAAGGTCACCGGAAGAAAGCTGGTGTAAGCTATGAAATTTCTGACTACCTTTTTGAAGGATTTGAAGCTGTCCTTCCGGACCTTCTACATTTATATTGAAATCGCGCTGGCGGTGATCTTCATTCTGGTGATGCTGTTTGTGCTGCCGGAGAATTTCACGTCGGAGCATGACATCTACACGCTGATCGAACTGGAGGAGCCGGCCTATACCGAAGTCCGGACGCTGTTCGACGAGGGCGCTGAAGCCGATCGGCTGATTTATCTGGACAGCCGGGAGGCGATCGAGAGCGCACTGTTTGAGGACCGGGAAGCCGCTGGAATCCACGTGTTTCGGAGTGCGGCGGGACGGATCACCTATGACTTTGTGCTTCAGGGCTATGAAAGTCCGAAACTGGTGGCGCTGCTGAAGCAGACCTTTATTGGAGATCTGACGACTTACCTGCCGGACTATGAGGACCAGGTGTCGATCACGACACTGGTTGGGTCCAGGGAGAAACTTTCTGACCGGCTGATGGTGCTGCCAGTGTTCCTGGTGCTGAACTCCGCCTTCACCGGGCTGTTCATTGTGGCGGCCTACATCTTTATGGACAAGGACGAGGGGACGATCAAGGCGCTGACGGTGACGCCCGCGAAGATTTCGGATTATCTCCTGGCTAAGATGGGGATGATGCTGGTCATGGGCATGCTGACGTCGCTTTTGGTGACGCTGGCCATAGCCCGGGGGGCTGCCCACTATGGGCCGCTCATGATTTTTATGGCGGCGGCCAACCTCTTTGGCACGGCAATTGGACTCCTTCTGACCAGTTTCTACGATGATCTGATGAAGGCCATGAGCAGCATTTTTGTCGTTGTCTTTGTGCTGGCGTTTTCGACGATTTCTTATTTTATGCCGTCCTTCAGCCCACTCATCATCCGGATGATCCCGACGTATCCTATGCTGGTGTCGATCCGGGAGCTGCTTTACAGGCAGCCGAATCTGACTTACGTCTATGTGACTGCGGGCGGGCTCTTGGCCGGCGCTGCTGTGATTTTCATGCTGGCGCTCTACCGGTTTAAGAAGACGCTGACGGTGTGAGTTTGGGATCGGGTTTGAGTATAGGCTAGGATTTGGACTGGAACTTGGTTTTGATCTTGGTCCTGAACTCGGTCAAAGGGGAGGTGACGGGTAATGTTTCGGAAAATTTTGAGGATCACCGGACGGGATGTCCGGAGTGGTCTTAGGGATAATATTATAGTGTACGTTATTTTGGCGCCGTTCCTCAGTGCGCTCATCCTGCGGGGGCTGATTCCGTCCGTGGGGGCCAATGTGCTGCAGATGGCCGTGGATCCGAGTGTAGAGCCGGCGGTGGTGGAATATCTTGAGACCATCGGCAAAGTGGAGGTTCTGGAGGCGGACGGGGAGGCCCTGGAACGCAGGGTCCGAGCCACGGACGACGTGTTTGGCCTGCGCCGGGCGGGTGAGCGGGGCTTTGAAATCGTGAAGGAAGGCAACGAGCAGGAGGGTATGGACGAGATTTTTGAGCTCGTGCTGGACGCTTACGTCAACCAGGACCTGGATCTGCCGATGGACGCGCTCGTCTCCGACATTGGCTGGAAGCTGCCGCCGCTCAAGCAGTTCGGAGCCTCGGTGCTGGTGGTCTTCATGTCGGTCTTCGGGGGCATGGTGATCCTGATCAACCTGGTGGAGGAGAAGCAGGACAATACGCTGTCGGCCATGAACGTGGCGCCGGTGAGCCGGACGGCCTTTGTTATTGGAAAAGGGCTTTTGGGCGTTGTGATTCCGGTGATTCACGCCTTTGGGGTGCTGCTGATCCTGGGGTTTGAGGGGCTGAACTACGGCATGGTCACCGTGGCGATATTTTCTGTTGCTTTGATCAGCGTGCTGATTGGCTTTGTGATTGGGGTCATGAACGACAACGTGATCAGCGCGGCCTCCAGCATGAAGGTGCTGTTTGTGCCAATTCTGGCGTCGATCATGGGCGCGATTTTCCTGGCGGACAAGTGGCACCCGCTGCTTTACTGGTCGCCATTTTACTGGGCTTTTGACAGCATGAACCGCATTGTGCTGCTGGAGGCGACCTGGGGTGTGATCCTGCGGAACACCGGGATTGTGCTGGCGATAACAGCGGTGGTCTTCGCGCTGCTGAGCAGGCGGATTGCGCGGGGGTTGAACTGAACTTTCAAAGGAGGTCTATTAAATGGACGGACTCGCACTTTTAGGTATATTTCTCATTCTTTACAGCGTCGCGGTAGTTTGGATTGCGGCTAAAAAGCCTGAAAAGATTTGGGACATGGCCAAAATCAGGCTGTTCAGGAAGCTGCTCGGCGAGCAGGGGACTGTGATCTTCTTTTATATCTTTGCGGTGATCGCAGCGGCTGTGGGAATTTGGCTGATGATGAAGTAGGCAATGGAAAAGACGGCTTAAATGGGGAGAGATCCCATTTGAGCCGTCTTTTTAGGTGCTGGGATTGACCGTTTCCGGAGGTTCCGGGCTCTTGACAAAGCGGTTGATGATAACTGCAATGACAATCCCGACAATGGTCTCAATTGTTCTGATAATGGCATAAGTGTAGGGGTCGCCGGTATACTGCATCATGATGATGACGAAGACCACCGTCGCGAGACCTGAGGCTTCCTTGAAGCGGATGATGTTGCACAGCAGAATGGTCAACACTATACCCAGAGGAATCAGCAGGATGGAAATACTTTCTACCGGGATGTGCCGCGTGGCGTACAAAATGATGACGGACATGAGGCCGCCAACCAAAGTGGCCATAATCCGCATTTTGCCATAGGAAATGGAATGAGCAATACTGTCCTGCATGGTGGTGATCGCTGCAATCCCGGCATACATGGGTGCTGGGTAGTCCATCCACTTCGCGAGGATCAGGATGATCAGGACTGCCAAGGCGGTTTTAAGATTGCGCAGGCCTGGGATATAGGCGGGGTGCTGGGGGTCGGACATGGCCATCGGCCCTCCTTTTCTTTGTCTTTCTTAGCTGATTTCGTTGCTGATTACTTTGCTGATTACTTTGCTGATTATGCGTTCATCATTCGCGCTGAATTGCTGGCGGCGTCAATTTATATAAATACAACGTTACCCAGAATGGCAATACAGCAAACAGATTCGAGGCAAACAGATTGTTTTCGGATTAGAAAAATCGGGTAATAAGGTGAAGCAAGCACATACTCTCACAGTTTAACTGGCTAACCGGAAATGACACCTGAAAGGAGCTTGAACATGGCAAAAGACAAAATTTTGATTCTCACGGACGACTACGCAGAGGATCTTGAACTGCTGTATCCATACTACCGGATGATTGAGGCGGGCTATGATGTGGTGATGGCCTCGGACGCCGGCGGGCGCGGCCTTAAAGGCAAGAATGGCGTACCGTATAAGAGTGATGTCTCCTGGGACGACGTCAGCGGTTCGGAGTTCGTGGGGCTGCTCATTCCGGGCGGTTGGGCACCGGACAAGCTGAGACGCAATGATAAGGTAAAGGCGATAGTGCGGGAGATGAATGAGGATGGAAAGCCCATCGGCATAATCTGTCATGCGGGGTGGGTCACCATATCCGCCGGAATTATGAAAGGGCGCACGGCGACGTCGACGCCTGCGATCCGGGACGACATGGAAAACGCGGGCTGCAAGTGGGTCAACGAGGAAGTGGTCGTGGACGGCAACCTGATTTCGAGCCGGGCGCCCATGGACCTGCCGGCCTACATGAAGGCGTTTATCCAAGTACTGGAGGGCTGATTGTGAAGCTTAAAGCAGCTTTGGTTCAAATGGCGGTGACCTCTGATAAGCGCGCCAATCTGGAGACGGCCGCGGGGTATGCTGCGCAGGCTGCGGAGGCCGGGGCAGACTTGGTGGTCCTGCCGGAGATGTTCAACTGCCCTTATTCCAATGACAGTTTTCCCATTTATGCGGAGTCCGAGGGCGGCGAGACCCATCAGTTTCTCTCCAAGCTGGCCGGGCGCCTGGGGATCTGGCTGGTGGCAGAGTCCATTCCGGAGCGGGCGCGGGACGGGAAAATATTCAACACGTCCTTTGTGTTCGACCGCAGGGGGCGACAGGTGGCGAAGCACAGCAAGATGCACCTTTTTGACATTGATGTGGAGGGCGGGCAGCGGTTCAAGGAATCGGACACGCTGTCGGCCGGGTCTCAGGTCACGGTGTTTGAGACGGAGTTCGGGCGCGTTGGCCTGGCGATCTGCTATGACCTTCGGTTCCCAGAGCTGGCCAGGATGATGGTGGACCAAGGTGCGAAAATCCTGGTGGTGCCGGCGGCGTTCAATATGACGACGGGCCCGGCGCATTGGGAGATTCTGTTCAGGAACCGGGCGCTGGACAATCAGGCTTATGTGCTCGGGGTGGCGCCTGCAAGGGATGTGAACGGGCCTTACGTGTCCTATGGCCATTCGCTGGCGGTGTCCCCGTGGGGGGATGTCATAGAAATGCTGGAGGCGGCGCCGGGCATGATTTTAGCGGAGCTCGACATGGACTACGTCGAGAAGGTCAGGCGGGAGCTGCCGCTGCTCGAGCACCGCAGGCAGGATGTTTATACGCTGAAGCAGTGTAAGGTGTAACCGGTGTGCTGGACTGGGTCGGGCCGGCTAGAGCGGCGCACAGCAGGCAGTGCTTTTAAGAGATTGTACCGCCGATGGTTCCTAAACCCACAGCGCGCATAATTCATCTAAAAATTGAAAGTCCTTCACGCTCCAGTGGCGAACAAGCCACGGAGATGAAGGACTTTTTTTAGTGTTATGACACCAAGCTCTGGCCCCAAATTGAAAACCGTCCGCGTCCTCAGATTGAAAGTTGTCCGCGTCCCCAAATTGGAATCCGTCCGCGTGGCCTGTGGCTTATTGCCCCAAAACAAAAACCTATGGCTTAATAAACCCCGGAACCTTGCAAAGACTGACCTCGACGGTCCTCCAGACGTCGCCCGTGATATAAGGCTCGACCTCCAGCCAGGTGTCCAGCGCCGCGCGGTCTTCGAATTCCATAATCATTGAAGAGCCGACCATGCGCTCGCTTTCGTCCATCAATGCAGCTGCATAAAGCAGTTCGCCTGTGTTCTTCATCTGCTGGGCCAGGGCCAGGTGGTTGTCTCTGACAGCCAGGCGTCGCGCCATGGCGCCATCGTCTGAGCCGTCGCGTCCAATAACCAGAAATTGCATGGGTATCTCTCCTTCACAATAAAATAATTCGCGAGTTCTGTGGTGATTGACGTCCTATGGCTAAGTTCTCCGACCATCGGCCGCGTCTTACTCAAACCGACCTGTGAGACCGGCCATTACCGGATCCAGTCAAAGACATCCTTTTGCCTGGACGGCTTAGGAAGGACCTTTTTCGGGTCCTCGTAACCGAGGCACACGGCGTAGAGCGGTCTGTAACCATCACGGATTTTCAGGGTCCCGCTGGCTTCCGGAAGCTGGAAGTAGGCGCTGATCAGGCCGACCCACACTGAGCCAATGCCCAGGCTGTGGGCCGCCACCAGCATGTTTTCCACCGCTGCGGAGGCATCTGCCGTTGGAGAATAGACGTCGCTGCGGACGGAGACAATGACCACTGTAGGTGCCTTGTGCAGCAGGTGGTAGCGCTCGCTCGCGCCAAACTTGCGGATCCAGTCGATCTCAGAGTCTCGCATGACGTTCTTGGCAGCGTCGTTGATGTGATCGATCAGCGCCTGATCCTGAAGGATCGTGAAGCGCACCGGTTGGGTGTTGTGGCCGCTGGGCGCCTGGTTGCCCGCCTCAATGACCGCGAGAATGTCCTCGTCCTTCAGCTGGTCCGGAAGAAAGCGCCGGACGCTTTTTCGTTCGTATAGAGCTTTTATAACGTCGTTCATAGTAACCTCCTGTAAGGGCAGTGATTTTTTTAGCCGATGGTCAGCAAGCAACTCTGTCACCCATCCAGCCACCGAAGCACAGTAAATTTGACTATATTCATTATAATGCAGTCATTGGAAAAAAACATTGTTTCTGTGTAAATAACAAAAAAACACGCGAATCTTGAGTATAATGTACTTAAGACGCCATTTCGCAGGGTAATCCAAGCAAACAATTGAGCGGCAAATGGCAGGTTGAATGACAATCGGCAAAAAACAAAAAGAAAAAAAGGAGGCCACACAGTGAAATTCGTCAGATTCAAAACGGGAGACCAGATTCTGCTGGGACTCTTCAATAAGGCAGCGACCCATATCTATGACTTGAACCACTTGATTCCCGGGAAGCAGTTTGAAACCTTGAATGCGTTTATTGAAAGTGTCACTGAGGACGAACTTGCGGTACTTAAGGAAATCAGCTGCTGCGCCGCACTGCAGGAATTTCCTTCTTATGCGGCTGAAGACGTGGTCCTGCTTGCGCCCATTCAGAAGACCAGGCACGATGTGCTTTGCCTCGGACTCAACTACAGGGAGCATGTCAAGGAAACCGCCAAGAATTTGAACCACGCGCCAACCATGCCGGAGCACCCGGTCTATTTTTCGAAGCGCGTCCTTGAAATGATGGGCCCTGATGATGAGATTGCTTATTCCACGTCCGGATCGACGCAGCTGGATTATGAAGTGGAGCTGGCGGTCGTTATTGGCAAGGCGGGCCGCGACATTCCTGCGGATCAGGCCGAGGACTACATCTTCGGTTATACGATCCTGAATGACCTTTCTGCCAGAGACATGCAGGCCAGACATTTACAGTGGTTTAAGGGCAAGAGCCTTGATGGTTTTACGCCCATCGGCCCATGCCTTGTGCACAAGTCGGAGCTGCCGCTGCCGCTGAGCCTCGATTTGAAGAGCTACGTCAACGGCGAGCTGCGTCAGGACGGCAATACGTCGGACTTTATTTTTGACATTCCCATGGTCATTGCGGACCTGTCGACGGGCATGACGCTGGAGCCGGGGGATATAATTGCCACTGGGACGCCGAAGGGTGTTGGCATGGGCTTCAGTCCGCCGAAATACCTGACGGCTGGGGATGAGGTCATTTGCGAGATTGAGGGCATTGGGATCCTGCGGAATGTGATTCGCTAGGAAGAAACTCGGTGTGAAACTCGGTGTCAGACACCGAGTTTCATGAAAAGGGGGCTCTGGGGCAAGTTCTTACTTGCCCCGGAGCCCCCTTTTTACGTTTTTCGCTACATTGTCAAATTCACTTGAAGCCTCACAATGGTATCATCCTTAAGTTCCGCGTGGAAGAGGTAGTATTCGCCGGAGAGGTCAAAACTGTGGAGGGCGTTGCCGTTTTCAAGGGTCTCGATCACGGAAGCCTCACCGTAGAGCAAGGTGAGGGTTTCCAGGCTGTCGCCGACTTTGAGGCCCCGCGGCGTAGGATAATCGGGATTGTCCGTGGAAATCATGAAGACCTCGTTTTCGATGATCATGATTTCAATACCATTTTCATAATAGCGCGTTTCTTCATAGCCGTTTTGGGCTATTTCAGTCTGGTCAGGCTGTTGAGCCATGCGGAAGTCGAGCTCCAGGGCGGCTAGTCTCACGGAGAGGTTGCCAAGCCGGAGGTCTTCTATGGTCAGATCGTCCACCGGCGTATCCGTGACAACCGGGATGGTGCGCTGGGTGATGTTGAGAGGTTTTGGGCTGCCGTCCTGGAGGTATAGCGATTCTTTTTCAAGGCCGGCGACGAAGCCCTTCATGACTATATCCGTGGTGCCAATTTCCGGCAGGTACTGCTCCAGAGTGACATCGATCAGATAGTCTGTAGCTTCAGCTTTTCCAAATTGATATTGAACACTGCTGGAGCCTTGGTCCGCGAAGACGAGCAGGAGCGCGTAGTTTTCAAAGTAAGCATCACCGTAGTTCAGGGTTTGACCTTCCCGGGCGCTTTCAAAGCCGTAGGTCTCAATGGCTTTTTCCCACGCAGCGGTGTTGTCTATGAGAAGCCCAAACAGCTGGTCTTCTCCTTTTTCGCGAAGTGCTTGCTGCGATTCGGCGAGGCCCTCATGATAGTCGCCTTTGATAGGAAAGGCGAAGGGCGGCGTAGTATAGGATTGGTCTTCGACCGGAGGGGTCGTGACCGGCGGCTGCTCGGGCGCTGGCTCCGGCTGTGCGGGCGGCGTGGCGCAGGCGGCGAGGGCGAAAACAAAGATCAGCATAATGCTGAGAATTGATAGTTTTTTCATCAGTGAGGTCTCCTTTCAGAACTAGGCCAGCTTGAGTATGGGTATTAGAGCGCTGCTGGCCGCAATTGTTTCGGTTTATAATAACTGGAATATAAACTTAGACGTCAGAAGTCTGAAAAAGTTTCACCGGATGAAAATTTTGAAGGGCGTAGTGAAGAACCCTTAATGGTGTAAATTTACACTAAGCTCTGGCACCGGATTAAAAGCTGTCCGCGTCCCCAATTCTGTTTTTGTCCGCGTCACCAAATTGATACCTGTCCGCGTCCCCATCCTCAAAAACGGCTATTTACTTGCCACCTGAAACCTCAGCACCGTCTTAAGCTTGGCGGTTTCGGTCTTTCGCGGGTCGGACAGATAGATTTCGCGGTGCGTTTTGGAGGCCCGGATCCATCCATGCTCAGCACAGTAAGCCTCCATGGCGGCGAAGCTCGCGGGTTCGTCAGCATAACTGCCGAGGTGGAGCATCTGACAACAGGAACCTTCCGTCAGAGTTGTCAACTTCACCCGCGACAGCGGCAGTCCCGGCTTCTTCTTTCCTGCCTCAGTCAGAAAACGCTCAAACAAAGCCGGTGTCAGAAAGTCCGGCTGCCGGATCATCAGGGTATACTTGAAATTCTCCTTTTCCAGCGTCACAGCCGTATAGTCGATCAGATCCCAGACGCCCTCCAGGGGGAAGACGGTGTACTCGTAGTAACCGTCCGGAACCACTGCGCTCTTGTAGGACATCTTGACCGCATAGCTGAGGGCGTACAGCGCTTCCACTGCCTCGGAAAACTCAGGGGCATCCGGGCTGCCGGAGCCTTCTATGGTCAGGTACAGCAGCTCCGGCACCTCAACCAGCTCCGGTTTTTCCTTTGGCAGGTAGAGCCATTTAAAATCCTTTTTGTAGTCCACTTTCTTGGGAGACTCGAGGGCGGTGCTGACAGACATTTCATAAAACCCCTTTCAAAGTGTAGGATTCAGTCGGATCAACGACTATCGGCGGATTGTTCTTGTTTTCACAATTTTTGCGGGGTAAAATGGAACTAAAGTTAACCTTTGAAATTCCATGAGCTTCATTCACGAAATCCAAGGCCCATTCGGGGCATAAATTCGAATGAACTTTCCAACCCGCAGCGCTGTGCTAGTCCGCGCTGCCAACCCCCAACGTTCAAGGAGGTCACCGACCCATGTCAAAGGAATCGTACCACCTGAGCGCTGACCAGGCGCGAACCCTCTCTGAGCTCGAAGCCCTTGCCTATGAACGGTTGGCGAGCCGCGGCCTCGGTGGCCTGGACCTTCCCGGGGCTTACCTGGCAGCTGCCCAGCGGCTCCTGTGCGCCAAACGCATCCTGATTTTGACCGGGTTTCCAATCCGGGGTGCGGCCCTTGGTGAGACGGACGGACCTCCGGGTGCCCTGGCCCTGGGCATTGCGCTGGAGCGTCTCGGCATCCAGGTGGCCTACACCACCGACGACTTCTCTGCACCGCTCCTGGCGCTTGGCGGCCCAAAACTCAACCTGCGCGCCGACATTCATTCCTTTCCGGCCGAGGTCGACGAGCCGACCCTAAAGCGTCTCTACACCGACTTTGATCCCGACCTGGTGTTTGCCATCGAGCGCCCAGGGAAGGCTGCCGATGGTCTCTGCCACTCCATGCGCGGCGAAGTGATCTCCGACCTGACGCCATCCCTTGACCTGTTCTTTGAACTGGCGGCCATGGACAACAGGCCTACCCTGGCTATAGGCGACGGCGGCAATGAGATTGGCATGGGCCGGCTCTATGACGCGGTGGTGAAGCAAGTGCCAAAGGGCGAGGCAATCGCTGCTGTGACAGCAGCGGACATCCTGATGCCGGCGGCCGTCTCAAACTGGGGCGCCTACGTTTTAGTGGGGGCGCTGTCCCTCCTCGGCGGCCACAACCTGCTGATTTCCGCTGAAACCGCCTCCGACCTCCTCCACACCATGGTCGACATGGGAGCTGTCGATGGCGCAACCAAACGCCGGGAATACACCGTCGACGGCTACAGCTTTGAGGAAAATCAGGCGGTGATCCAGGCGGTGCACGAACTGCTGAGGCAGTGGGTTTGATGCCGTCTTGAAAATTGGTGTTGGAAATTGGTGTTGGAAATTGGTGATGTCAGACGCAGGCCGCTGACGCCTGCTTCCACTTCGGCGGCAATCGACTGAAGTCGCAGCTTTCTTATGCTGCCCAAGACCATCGGCTAAAGCCGTTCTCACCATTTTTACCCTCATTATTTGATTTCGATCACAGTTTTTCCGGCGCGATTTCGTTAATATGGAGTCAGAAAATCGTTACGGAGGGTACAAATGGGTATATTAGATTTGAATAAGACGGTTTATAGTTTGTGCGAGGAATATCCGCAGCTGGTCGGCATCCTGCAGGGCCTTGGCTTTGAGAGCATAGGCAATCCCATCATGATGAAGACCGCGGCGCGGGTCATGACTATCCCCAAGGCTGCTCAAATGAAGGGCCTGCCGATGGTCACCATCATCACCGCCTTGCAGAAAGCGGGGTTTGTCGTTGAAGGAGGAGAATGACTTTGAGTGAGTACATTGACAACCGAAGCAGTGAAAAAAGCAACCGCGCGGAGCGGCAGAAGGTCCTGAAGGACATCATCCTGCAGCTGCACGAGGGCAAGGATCCGGCAGACGTCAAGAACGAATTCGCCAAGCTGATCGACGGCGTGTCGGCCAGCGAGATCTCCGAGATGGAGTCCGGCCTCGTCGCGGAGGGTATGGCCATTGAGGAAATCCAGAAGCTGTGCGACGTCCACGCGGAGATCTTCCGTGGTGCGGTCACCCAGATTCATACGACATCCAAGGAAGAGGAAAAGCCTGGACATCCGGTTCGGGTGCTACGTGAGGAGAACTTTGCCATTGAGAGTCTGCTGAAGAATAAGTTGATGCCAAAGGTCGCGGCGTTGACGGATGCGTCTGTGGCGGAGAAGCGTTATGAGCTGCTGGAGGATGTCAATCTGCTCCTGGATATCGACAAGCATTACAGCCGCAAGGAGAATATTTTCTTCCCTTACATGGAAAAGTACGGCATTTCGGCGCCACCAAAGGTCATGTGGGGCGTGGATGATGAGATTCGAGCGCTGATTAAGGGGTTCAAGGCACTGCTGGCTGGTCCGGGTGCGACGGCTGCAGAGCTTCAGGAAGCGGCGGATGCCATGAACGCGAAGATTCTTGATATGATTTTCAAAGAGGATTCCATCCTGATCCCAATGCTGCTGGAGACCCTGACTGAGGATGAGTGGGTCGAAATTGCGCTGGACAGCGAGGAAATTGGTTATTGTATCGTTAGCCCGGAGGCGAAATGGAAGCCATCCAGAATGGTGCCTTTTGGTGCGCCTGGAGAAGCGGCAGCTGCTGCTGAGTCTTCAGCTTCTGCCGATGGTCTGGTTCGAATGGAAACGGGCATTCTCAGCGTGGATGAGCTGACTCGACTCCTGAACACCCTGCCAATTGACATGACCTTCATAGATAAAGACGACACAGTGAAATACTTCTCCCAGTCCGCTGAGCGGATCTTCCCTCGCACCAAGTCTGTCATTGGCCGCTCCGTCCAGAATTGTCACCCACCTTCAAGTGTTCATGTGGTGGAGACGATCCTGGAAGCTTTTAAGGCCGGCCGTAAGGACCACGAGCATTTCTGGATTCAGATGGGCGACGCCATGATTTACATTCGCTATTTTGCGGTGCGGGATGACCAGGGTGCGTATCTGGGTACACTGGAAGTTACGCAGAACATCGCGCCAATCAAGGCAATTGAAGGGCAAAAGCGTTTGTTGTCGGAAGACTTTTGCGAAGGCTAACAGAAGTGCATAAACTGGAGAAGAATTGCCTAAGTGTGAGCTTGCTCACACAGAGGTGATTCTTTTCCAGTTTATATAGGGCGCAGCTATAACCGAGCGAAGCAAGGGCGCGACCGAAGCGCAGCCCTAAACCACGCGCAGCGTGGTTTGGGGAGGAGCGAGGTTGCACGTCTGTTAGAGTGAGGTGAAGCTTGCACTACGGCAGGGAAACAGAAAAATTCTAGCCGTTGTCAGTGATTGTATAAAGTGAGTCAAAGCCGCAGGGTTAAAAGCCTTAGCGGCTTTTTTCGAGGTGTAGGTCTGGCACCAAAGTTGAGTTGGGGACGCGGACTGTAATATTTTTTGTCCGCGTCCCCAAAACAAAAGTTGTCCGCGTCACCATAGAAAAAGGGTAACATAGACACAAGGAAACATGTTATTCAAGCCAAACCTTCGAGGTGATTCATGACACATCCAATCGAATACAGCGTTACATTCCTTGAAGCAGAGGAAATCACTCGGCGCGGGTTATGGAGTGAGCTCCAGCGATTTGCCCAAGAGGATCCAGCGAGGCATTACTTTATTTTGCTGGGGCTGCTCAACCCTGAGAAGACATTTCAAGGTGTCATCACCCTGCGCGACTGCGACGGCACACTGACAGCAGCCTATTTACAAAGGTCCTCAGGCAACGCTCAGCTGATGATGTCCCCCTACCTGCTCAACTCAGCCATTCAGCATGATAGCCTGCGTCCCTTCGCGGAGGCCATTCGGCGATGGGGCTTCAATCAGCTCATTGCGGCAGCGTCCTACTGTAGGGTCCTTGAGCCGTATGATTTATTTGTCAGTCACTTCATTGGCGCGGAAATCGCCGTCATGTCCCCGGAAACAGCAGCTTCTGAGGCTCTCAGCAAGGAGATCCTTTACAACCTCGAGCCCCTCAAAGTCGAAGACCTGGACGAGATCATAGATCTTTACCAGCGCTGCTTTCATTCCTTCACGCCACGGCCTGTCATGGAGGAGAAGCTTCTCACTGGGCGCGGACATGGCGTCGTCGTCCGGGAAAACGGTCGGATCATAGGCTGTGCTCAAAGTGAATTTGAATCCCCCCATCAAGCCTTGATCGTAGGTGTGGCCACAGAGCCGGAAGCCAGAGGCAGAGGCATCGCTTCAGCTTGCGTTGCAGGGCTGACAAAAAGCCTGGTCACACCGGAAAGATTCTTCGCCCTCCAATATGACAACCCGAGCGCCGGAAGAATATACAAGCGACTGGGTTTCGTCCCGGTAGACCATGTAGGACACTATCATTTCAGAAGGGAGCAGTAAAAATGGCCATTAGAGAAATCCTGCTTCTGGGACACGACCACTTGAGAGTCGAGTGCGCGCCCCTGGAAGACAACCAAAAAGAGCTTGCGGCAAAAGTAGCTGAGGACCTGAGGGATACCCTCCTCAACTTCAGAAAAAACTTTGGCTTCGGGCGAGCCATAGCAGCGCCACAAATTGACGCCTTAGTCAGAATCCTTTACATGAACATAGGCGGCGAAGAGACAGTTCTCGTCAATCCGGTCCTTGAGCCCATTGACAAAGAAACCTTTTATGTCTGGGACGACTGCTTCAGTTTTCCGGGACTCGAAGTCTGGCTGAAGCGCTACAAACACGTGCGCATCAATTACCTCGACCTCGGCTGGAATGAGCAGGTCCTCGAGGTCGAGGGCGACCTCGCCGAGCTCCTCCAGCACGAGTATGATCATCTGGATGGCATTCTCGCCGTCGACCACGCCCAAACGTCCAAGAGCCTCAGGTTCAACAAAGACAAGATGGGAAAAGCATAATTGACCAGCATCCCCGAAAGGAGCCGAAAATGCGCATTGCCTACAATATCATGATCCAAACCTTCACCGACATTCTCATGCAGCGAGGCGTCGCGTCAGAGGCTGCTGACCTTACCGCCAAGATTATGGCAGATAACAGCCTGGATGGCGTTTACACTCATGGTGCTAATCGCTTTCCAAGACTGATCCAATATATTGATGAAGGCTACATCGATATTAATGCCAAGCCGGAATGTCTTCTCAGCGCCGGTGCTTTTGAGCGGTGGGATGGGCACCTTGGCATGGGTGTTCTGAACGCCAGAGCCGCCATGGCCCGGGCCGTCGAACTGGCCTCCGAACACAGCGTCGGCATCGTTGCACTGGGCAATACCAACCACTGGATGCGGGGTGGTGCTTATGGCTGGCAGGCCGCTGACGCAGGCTGCGTGGGGATCTGCTGGACCAACACCAGACCCAATATGCCCGCCTGGGGCGGCACGGATAAAAAAATTGGCAACAATCCCTTCGTCATGGCCGTCCCTCGAAGCGATGGCCGCCACGTCGTCGTCGACATGGCCATGTCGCAGTTCTCCTACGGCAAAATTGAGGAAGCACGACTCCAGGGCAAAAGGCTTCCAGTCGCAGGCGGCTACGACTCAAACGGTCAAATCACAAATGATCCCATCGAAATCGAAAAGACCATGCGCGTTCTCCCCACAGGTTTTTGGAAGGGATCCAGCATGTCCATAGCAATGGACCTGATCGCCGCGCTGCTGTCTGCAGGCCTCACCACCTCGGAAGTCGGCCGCCGTTACACGGAAGAGTATGGTTTGTCGCAGGTTTTCGTCGCCATCGGCCAAAATCAATTCAACACGGCGGAATTTTCAGACGGCCTGATTGAATCCGTGATCCAAGACCTCAAGAGCTCTATGCCGATGGTCGAGGACACCACCCTCCGTTACCCCGGTGAACGCGATTACAAGGTGCGCATGGAGCAGCTGGAAAATGGCATTGAAGTGGTGCCGGAGGTGTGGGAGAAGATTTTAGGGTTATTGGGATGAAAGAAATGAATAATTATGTCATACATCAATTTCCTCTTAGGATGAAAAGAGCCGATTAATAAACAAATCAGCTCTTTTCTTTTTTGATGAATTTTAGTACAATACTAGTATACAAGTTGAGGGTTGAACTAACCGATTGAATGACCATGGAGGAATAAGGATGAAAGCGGTATATCTTGAAGCACCCGGTGTGATTTACATGAAAGAAATTGAGATGCCAGAATCCAAACCAGGCTATGCGCTTATCAAAGTGAAGGCCGCAAGCATATGCGGCTCTGATGTCGGTGCATTTCGAGGAAACAATGTGTTGGTCACTTACCCGAGAATTTTAGGTCATGAGGTTGCTGGTGAAATTGTGGAAATTGGACCGAATGATAATGGGCTAAAACCCGGAGACCGTGTCATTTTGGACCCCTATGTCTACTGCGGTAAATGTTATCCTTGTTCGATCGGGAGGACTAATTGCTGCGAAAATCTTGAAGTTTTAGGTGTACATCGGGATGGTGGCATGGCTGAGTACTTTTCTCACCCGGACCATTTGCTGCACAAAGTTCCCGAGGGAATCGACTGGGATCTGGTACCACTGGCAGAGCCACTGACTATATCGCTTCACTCGATTCACAGAGCAGGATTAAAGGCCGGGGAGCATATTACAATCATTGGTGCCGGGCCTATTGGATTGGTTGCAGCACTTGCAGCAATTGAGTATGGCGCAGTCCCAATTCTGATAGACGTATTGGATGAACGACTTGACTATGCAAAAACACTTGGTATCTCTAATACGATCAACAGCTCAAAAACAGATGCTCTTCAAGCCATTAAAGATTTGACGTTGGGTGTCATGTCACAGGCTGTGGTAGAGGCATCGGGCTCAAATCAAGCAATCCGAGCGACATTGGATTATGTATCCTATGCAGGAAGAATTGTGTTTACAGGATGGCCAAAAGCAGACACCGAGTTGCCAACTGCTTTGATTACTAAGAAAGAACTGGATTTGAGGGGATCTCGTACGAGTGCAGGTGAATTTCAAGAAGCCCTTGAACTGATATTGAAATCAAAAGTAGATGTTGGCGCAACGATTTCAAAACGAGTCGCATTTGATGAGTTGGCCCAAGCCGTTGTTGACCAATCTACAACACCCGAGAAATATCTTAAAATCATTTCTGTATTTTAAATTCATAATTGAATATAATTCAATTAATAACAAATAATGCAAATAACGGAGGCGTAATCATGATTTTTGGAAATCTAAATAATCAAGGCATAGAAGCGACCTATCCGGAACCAGTCAAAATTGCATTGAATTACTTGAGCGCCAATGACATGCTCGCTATGACAGCTGGGGTATATGAACTGGATGAGAAGAGGATGTACGTTCAGGTGATAGACACAACCACAAACTTGATCGAGAACAAGCGGCCAGAAGTTCACAGAAATTATGTTGATCTTCAGTACTCGCCTGCGGGAAATGAGTTAATTGGTTTTGTCCCTGACCTTGGCAATTTTAAGTCTTCAGAGGGTTATCAGGAAGACAGAGATATCATGTTCTACGATTGCGTTGAAGATGAAGTTTTCTTAAATATGACCGCTGGCAGTTTTGCTGTATTTTTCCCTTGGGATGTGCATAGACCGGCTTGCACTATGGGCGAACCTGCTTCCATTAGAAAAATTGTCATGAAACTTCATATGTCGTTATTTGAGTAAACCTCAAAGATCAAGATTGACAGTACAGGCCTAGTAAGAGATTGTTTTAGGATTGACCCAACCATTCTTGTATGGTAGTATAGTTGTGAACAAGAAAATTCTGAATATTTGATTTCTGAAGATAACATAATACGAATCAGTGCGATCTGAAAATAGGAGGCACACCATGAAAAATGTTCGTTGGGGCATGATTGGACATGGATCAGTCACTGAAGTAAAAAGTGGTCCAGGTCTGTACAAATCAGAACATTCCACCTTAAAAGGAGTGTATGGGCGAAATTCTGAAAAAGCACATGACTATGCGGCGCGGCATGGCATAGAGCATGTCTATGCCTCAGTGGATGAAATGCTAGGGGATCCGGAAATAGACGCTGTCTATTTGCCCGTACCGCCAAAATTCCACAAAGACTACGCTTTGAGATGCTTGGAGTCGGGAAAGATTCCTTACATTGAAAAACCTATGGCTCAAACCTATGAAGATTGTCTTGAAATCATAAAAAAAGCGGATGAAACTGGACTGCCAGTTTACGTGGCATTTTATCGCAGAGGTATGGAAAAGTATATCAAGATTAAGGAAATGTTGGAGGATCAGCTTATTGGCAAGGTTCGCTGCGTGGAGGTCAGGCATCTGATGCCGCCGGAAGCTTCGGATTTTGACAGAGAGAATCTTCCATGGCGTTTAGTGCCGGACATTGCAGGCGGCGGAAAGTTTCTGGATATGGGTGTCCATGTGCTGGATATTCTAGATTTTTTCTTTGGAAGTATTATTGAAGCTAATGGCGTTGCTGAGAATTTGGGTGGACTCTACGAAGTTGAAGACACCGTTTCTGCGAGTTTCAAGTTCGAAAGCGGCGTAGTAGGCAATGGACTGTGGTGTTATGTTGCAGATCATGCGGAAGAGGTTGTTCGAATTATTGGGGATTCAGGGACAATGACATTCGAGGGCTTAGGCTATGGACCTGTAACGGTTGTGAACAGTGATGGAGAAAAGCAAATTTCTTTTACGCCACCTGAGCATGTTGGGATGCCATATATTCAGACCATAGTCAACGAAATTGCAGGATATGGGAAAAGTCCGGCCAACCTTAAGAGTGCTGCAAATGTTATTAGAGTCACTGATCAAATCCTGGAGGAATATAGAAAACGGTACAAACGCAAGAAATCGAATGTGTAAGCTTTTGTTAAAGGAGAGTAGTCCATGAGAATTTCACAGGAAGATATGATCCAAGAATTCAAACGAGTCCTTGTCAGCAAAGGCTTCAGCGAGAATGACGCTTTTGAGTCCGCAAAGCTTTTTACAGAGAATAGTCTGGATGGGGTTTATTCACACGGTGTCAATCGATTTCCACGCGTCGTAAGTTACATTGACAAAGGCTATATTGACCCCAAAGCTAAACCAGAAAAAGTATCGTCCATAGGAGCGTTCGAGCGCTGGGACGGTAAACTCGGAATGGGGAATCTCAACGCTAAACTTGCTATGGAACGTGCCATTGAACTTTCCAAGGAGTTTGGAATAGGGCTTGTTGCCATTGGGAATACAAATCATTGGATGCGTGGCGGCGCTTATGGCTGGCAGGCAGCTAATGCCGGTTGTGTTGGAATCTGCTGGACGAATACACTTCCCAATATGCCTGCATGGGGCGGCAAAGACCGTCGAATAGGCAATAACCCTTTTGTCATTGCTGTTCCTAAATCCAACGGTCAACATTTGGTTGTCGATATGGCTATGGCACAGTTCTCCTATGGAAAAATAGAAGAGACGAAATTCAAAGGTGCACAACTGCCGGTTGCAGGCGGTTATGACCGACGTGGTGAATTGACCACAGATCCTGAAGAAATTGAAGCAACTTGGAGGGTACTCCCAATTGGTTTCTGGAAAGGCTCCGGTATGTCCATTGCACTGGATCTGGTCGCTGCAATTCTGTCAGCTGGAATGACCACAACAGACATTGGGAAGAAATGTGAAGATGAATACGGGCTGTCACAGGTGCTGATTGCTATTGATCCAAGACATTTCAACACAGAGGAATTTACGGATGATGTCATCAACCGGGTCATTGAAGACGTAAAAGGTTCTATTCCAGTCACTGAAGGTTCCAATATCCGTTATCCTGGAGAACGGGACTATCAAACGAGACTTGAAAATTTGAAAGATGGCATTCCGGTACTGCCTGAAATTTGGGAAACTATTAAGGCCCTTTAATTACCCGAAATTTTGGCAACAACGGCGAAAGCCGCATGATATCAAACAAAACAAAGGGGAGAATCAGATGAAAAAGTACTTATCATTGATCATGGTGTTACTACTGGCTGTCAGTGTGTTGGCCGGTTGTGCGCCAAAGGCCGAGGCACCAGCTGAAACGCCAGCTGAAACACCTGCAGAAGCAACACTCGAACCGGTTAACCTTGTCGTCGCTCACAACCAAACTTCAACAGAAAATCCTTACCAATATGGTCTCTTGAAATTTAAAGAAGTTGTTGAAGAACTCTCCGAGGGCAATATCACCGTAACGGTCCATAACGGTTCAATTGGCACAAACGAATCCGAATTGATCGAGAAGTTGTCCCTTGGCGCTGCTGATATGGTCGTTGCTTCTCCTGGTTTTATGACGGCTATCGGCGTCAATGAAGTGGATATGCTGTCACTCCTTTATCTGTTCAATAGCTTTGATCACTGGGAAAAAGCGCTTGATGGCGAGTTTGGCATGAAGATGAAAGAAGTCATTACAGAGAAAACAAACAATGAATTCATGATCATGGATTACTGGAGTTCAAGTGTCCGCAACTATTATGGTAAAGCGCCAATCACTGTGCCACAGGATGCTGCAGGCTTTAAAATCAGAACGCAGTCTTCCCCTGTTCAACAGGAATTCTGGGCAAATGCTGGTGCGATCCCGACTTCAGTCGCGTGGGGCGAGCTTTATCAGGCACTTCAACAGGGCGTTGTAGACGCTGCTGAGAATGACTACACAAACTTTATGCTCCAGGATCACCACAAGACCAAAAATGGCATGTATGTTTCTGAAACTATGCATGACTACACAACGCGTCTTCTTCTTATGAACGGCGATCGCTTTGACGCGCTTCCTGAGCAGCAACAAGCTTGGATTCTTGAAGCAATTGACGCAGCTACAGCTGAAGAAAGAGCCGTCACTTATCGTATGCTTGACGAGTCGAAAGCAAAAGTTATCGCAGATGGCGGCATAGTCAATGAAGTTGATCTTGACGCATTCCGTGAACTCGCTATTCCAATTCAAGACAAATATGCTCAAGAGAATGGCATGGAAGAGTTCCTTGAGATGGTACGCGCAATTAAATAAAAGTTTAAAAGCGGTGCAGTACGGATCGATTTATGATCCTTATTGCACCGCGCTAATTAGAAGTTAACCAAATAACGATTTTCAATAAGAGGAGGCTTAACATGAGAAGCCTTGCTAACGCGCTTGAAAAAATTCAAACTATGGCGGGTGCAATTGCTATTTCAGTTTTTCTCATTACAGTCATTATCCAAATAGCGGCGAGATTTTTACAAGTGCCTGTAATGTGGGCGCAAGATGTATCAGTTTACTCGTTTATTTGGGCTGTTTTTTTAGGTGCGGCCATTGCTGTCAACAGCCACCAGCATTTTGCTTTTGATTCCTTAAGAGACCATTTGAAAGGCCGCTGGAAGACCGCTCATGCAATCTTAATAATCCTTTTAATGTTGATTTTTACAATTGCCATGTCTAAATATGGCATTGACGTTACTAAGAAGTTTTGGAATTATCAGTGGGTAAATATGCCAAGTCTTAAAATGGGTTACGTATGGATGGCGCTTCCGTTAACTGGAATTACAATGACTTTTTATTTGATCACACATTTGTTTGAGGGCATTTATGCCTTTATTAAAGGGGGCGAAATATCGTGACTGAGGTCCTGCTGATTTTAGCTTTTATAACCTTTATTGCGATAGGGGTGCCAATCTCATTTTCGCTCGGTCTTGTTGCCTTCTTTGGTATTGCTACAGTTCCCGGCATACCAAGCATAGTCATTTTCAACAAGATGTTCTATGGACTGAATTCGTTTATTTTGCTTGCAGTTCCACTTTTTATACTTGCCGCTAATCTTATGAATCATGGAAATATCTCTAAGATGTTGATAGATTTTTCAGTAGCTTTAGTGGGTCATATACGTGGTGGACTTGCACATTCAAATATATTGGTATCCATGATATTTGCCGGTGTTTCAGGTTCTTCTCAAGCGGACACCGCGGGTGTAGGCAAGGTCTTAATTCCCAGCATGATCGAACAGGGTTATGACGCTGAGACGGCCGTTGGTGTTACAGCGGCGTCGTCGACCATCGGCAGCATCATTCCTCCAAGCATAGTTATGGTCGTTTATGCGGGCATTACCAACGCCTCTGTAGCGGCGTTGTTTCTGGCGGGCATGATTCCTGGAATTATGGTGGGGCTTGCGATGATGGCTGTTGTTGCGGTCAGAGGAAAAAAATACAATTTTCCCAAGAATGAACGTGTGAAGACCGCGGAAATTGGGAAGTTATTCTTAAAAAGTTTTCCTGCGCTGGTAACACCGGTCATCATTATAGGTGGTATCGTTTCCGGATTCTTTACACCAACCGAGGCTGCAGGTGTTTCAGCGGTCTATGCACTGCTGGTGGGCATGTTCATTTACAAGACAATCAAAGTTCGCCAGATTCCTGATATCATCATTGAAACCCTCAGATTGAGTTCTCTTTCTCTCTTTGCCCTTGCTACAGCAAATGCGCTTGGAGAGTTGATGGGCTATTATGGTGTCACGGCAGTTGTTTCTGAGTTCTTCTTGAATGCGCCAGGTGGAATGTATCTGTTTATCACAATAGTCATTGCTTTCTTCTTGTTTATCGGAACATTCATGGATGGCGTCCCGGCGATGATCTTGTTTGTACCGGTCATTTTACCTGCGGCAGTTGCGCTTGGCATACATCCCGTCCACCTTGGGCTAATTGTGACTATAACATTGTCATTGGGATTGGTAACACCGCCATACGGTTTGTGTCTTCTGATTGCGGGCTCCATTGGAAAAATCGGAATTGAAAGATCGTTCAGAGGTGTGCGTCCTTACTTCTTGGTTGCACTTTTGGTGCTCTTGTTTGTCGCTTTCGTGCCGCAAGTCGTCATTGGAATTCCAAAATTGATTAGTCCTCGCTTATTTTAGTTAACTTAATTAAAGTAAACTATTTGGTTCAAATATGAGCCCAATAGTTTGTGGTTGCTGGTATACTAGATTTAAATCATGTACAACTTGACGATGTGATAATAACCTTTAGGAAGTGATTCAATGAAAATTGATATTTTTCCCCAAACCGAAAAGACAACCGTAGGGGAATACGTTTATGACGTATTAAAAATGAACATTGTCAGAATGAAACTTGAACCCGGCAACCGAATCAGTGAAAATGAAATTTCAGAACTGCTTGGGGTAAGCAGAACGCCTGTTAGGGAAGCTTTTATTAAGCTTTCGAGAGAAGGCCTATTATACATTTTGCCTCAAAGAGGGACGTATATAGCAAAAATTGATCTTGATCAAGTTGAAGAAGCCAGATTTATCAGAGAAGTCCTAGAAAGTGCAGTTCTGAAAATCGTTACAAAGGGAATTGCGGATGAATATCTTGATCGCTTGGATGCCAATATCGAAGAGCAGCGAAATTGTTTGGTGACCAGGGATCTTTCCAAGTACTTTGAACTTGATGAAGCTTTTCACAGGATCATTTTTGAAAGTGTCAATAAGCTTAGAACTTGGATCGTTATTGATCAGGTGAATACGCAATATAAACGCGTCAGAATTCTAAGTTATACCTTTGATAACATGATTAACAGTTTGATTGACCAGCATGCACAGCTTGTTGAAGCGATTAGGCAGAAAAATGATGAAAAAGCACAACTTGTGATAGGCAATCACATTCGTAAACTCATTCATGAGCAGGCGGATTTGAAAGCACGCTATCCTAAGTATTTTTGAGAAACGAGACTGATATATACAATTTGAATTCATTGCCATACTTGAATGGCAGTTGTATTGAAGACATACGGTAAAATGTCAAGCAGTTAAATTGGAAAATTTAGATGAGCCAACGGGAAAATGGGAACAACTAACCAAGCCCTAAAAAATGTAAATATTTTGAAGGGATATTAATTC